>Ga0105054_10000249_pt1 | contig 78395 bp, 89 predicted proteins | sample BON02_FD_78091 | JGI IMG/M metagenome (GOLD analysis project Ga0105054, IMG submission 78091) | Freshwater microbial communities from Lake Bonney liftoff mats and glacier meltwater in Antarctica - BON-02 (megahit assembly) | ecosystem: Environmental > Aquatic > Freshwater > Ice > Glacier...
CCCAAAGCATTCATCCCGCGCGAGGTCAAAACAGGATTGATGACTCTTGATGTCCCATCGATGAATTTTAGAAACTCTCCAACACGAATGATTCCCTCATCGACAAGCCAATCGATGCAGGGCGCGAAAAAGCCATGGAGTTCTTGATCAAGTTCGAGCTCTTCAAATTTCAATTCACAGGACTGCACACCCCAATCCATAAGTAGTTGGAGTGTCTTTGCAATTACTAATTCGCTCTTTTGCATATCGGTCATCTTTTGACCCCCTACAAATCCATCAACAACCGCCGTGGATCCTCTAGCGCTTCCTTAACGCGCACAAGGAACGTCACCGCACCCTTACCATCCACCACGCGGTGGTCATAGCTGAGGGCCAGATACATCATCGGGCGGATCACAATCTCTCCATTCACCACCACCGGGCGGTCTTGGATTTTATGCATGCCCAAAATACCCGATTGTGGCGGGTTCAGGATGGGCGAGGACATGAGCGAGCCGTAAACCCCGCCATTGGAAATTGTAAAGCTGCCGCCTTGCATTTCGGCCATGCTCAGCTTGCCATCGCGCGCTTTCAGCCCCAACTCGTTGATCTTTTTCTCAATCTCAGCAAAGCCCATCTGGTCCGCATCGCGCACCACCGGCACCACCAGCCCTGTGGGTGTGCCAACCGCCACGCCCATATGGACGTAGTTTTTATACACAACATCGGTGCCGTCAATCTCGGCATTCACCTCGGGCACTTCGCGTAGTGCGTGGCAGCAGGCTTTGGTGAAGAAGGACATAAAGCCCAGTTTCACGCCGTGCTTTTTCTCAAACATAACCTTGTATTCACTGCGCAAATCCATCACCGCCGACATATCCACCTCATTATAGGTGGTGAGCATGGCAGCGGTGTTCTGCGCTTCTTTCAGGCGGCGCGCGATGGTTTGGCGCAGGCGGGTCATGCGCACACGTTCTTCGCGGCTGGCATCATCAGCGGCAACCGGGGCGCGGGGTGTGGGCGCGGGGGCAGCCGGGGCGGCGGCGTTTTGCACATCTTCCTTCATCACACGCCCGTCGCGGCCTGTGCCTGTCACTTGGCCAGCGCTAAGCCCTTTTTCAGTCATCAATTTTTTGGCCGATGGCGCATCTTCAACATCCTTTGCCGCCGATTTGGCGGGGGCAGGTTCGGCTTTAGCAGATGTTGGCTTGGCATCAGGCTTTATAGCAGGGGCATCGGCACCGGCATTTATGGTGCCAAGCAGCGCGTTAACGCCAACGGTTTCACCCTCGGCGGCGACAATCTCGGCCAAGGTGCCCGCCACAGATGCAGGCACTTCAACCGTTACCTTATCGGTTTCCAACTCACACAGCATTTCATCAACCGCCACGGCATCGCCCGGTTTTTTATACCAAGTGGCAATTGTCGCTTCAGTAACACTTTCGCCCAGCGTTGGGACGCGGATTTCGGTGGTCATACTATTTCCCTTCCAGTGTCAGCGCGTCGTTGATCAGCGCGGCCTGTTGTTCTTGATGCAGTTTAGCAAGCCCGGTGGCAGGCGAGGCGGCAGGGGGCCGACCAACATAGCGAGGCCGGGTAACCTTGGCGCCAATCCGTTCCAGCACCCATTCGATATTTGGTTCAACAAAGCTCCACGCGCCTTGGTTTTTCGGCTCTTCTTGGCACCAGATAATATTGGCGTTTTTGAAGCGTTTAAGCTCGGTTGACATTGCCTGCGCCGGGAAGGGATAAAATTGCTCAACCCGCATCAGATATATGTCATCGATTTGTCGCGCATCACGCTCGGCCAGTAGGTCATAGTAAACCTTGCCCGCACACAGCACCACGCGTTTGATTTTGCTATCGGCCGCTAATTTCGTGTCCGAATTGCCGTGCTGCGCATCATCCCACAACACCCGGTGAAAGGATGAACCCTCGGCCATTTCGCTCAGTTTGTTAACCGCCATTTTATGGCGCAGCAGCGATTTTGGCGTGAAAATAATCAGCGGTTTGCGGATCGTGCGGTGCAACTGGCGGCGCAGAATGTGGAAATAGTTTGCCGGCGTCGTGCAATTGGCAACAATCCAATTATCCTCAGCGCATTGCTGCAAAAACCGTTCTGGCCGCGCCGATGAATGCTCTGGCCCTTGGCCCTCATAGCCATGCGGCAACAGCATCACGAGGCCCGACATGCGCAGCCATTTCTTTTCACCCGATGAAATGAACTGATCAATCATGATCTGCGCACCATTCACAAAGTCACCAAACTGCGCTTCCCATAGGGTGAGCGCGCTGGGTTCGGCCAGTGAATAGCCATATTCAAAGCCCAAAACCGCATATTCTGACAGCATGGAATCGACAACTTCGTAAGGCGCTTGGCCTTCGCGGATATGATTGAGCGACAGATAGCGTTCTTCTGTCATCTGGTCGATAATGCCGGAATGTCGCTGACTAAATGTGCCGCGCGTACAGTCTTGGCCCGACAGACGCACCGGAAAGCCTTCCAGTAGCAGGCTGCCAAAGGCCAGCGCCTCGGCGGTGGCCCAGTCAATCCCTGCACCGGTATCAACCATTTCTTTACGGTTATCCAACAAGCGCGCAACGGTTTTATGCGGGTTAAAGCCTTCGGGCAGGCGCGACAGGGCCGCCCCCACTTCCTTGAGCGTATCCAACGGCACCGCCGTTTGGCCACGGTCATAATCGGCACCTTGTTTTTCAAAGCCCGACCAACGCCCATCCAACCAATCGGCCTTGTTGGGTCTATAGGTCGTGCCAGCCTCAAACTCAGCGCTCAAATGCGCCTGAAACGCAGCTTTGATATCTTCAATCTCGCCTTCCGGAATCAACCCATCGGCAACCAAACGTTCGGCATAGATTTGCAGCGTCGTCTTATGGTTTTTGATGCTTTTATACATCATCGGCTGCGTGAACATCGGTTCATCGCCTTCATTATGGCCAAAGCGACGATAGCAGAAAATATCCAACACCACGTCGCGACCAAATTTTTGGCGGTATTCAATCGCCACACGGGCGGCATGCACAACCGCTTCCGGGTCATCACCATTCACGTGGAAAATCGGTGCTTCCACCATCAGTGCGATATCGGTCGGGTAGGGCGATGAGCGTGAATTATGCGGCGCAGTCGTAAAGCCGATTTGGTTGTTGACGATGATATGAATCGTACCACCTGCCCTGTGGCCTTTTAGCCCTGACAGACCAAAACATTCGGCTACAACACCTTGGCCCGCAAAAGCCGCATCGCCATGCAGCAATATCGGCAAAACTTTGCGCCGCTCAACATCTTTAAGCTGTTCTTGTTTGGCGCGCACCTTGCCAATAACAACCGGGTTAACGGCTTCCAAATGGCTGGGGTTTGCGGTCAGCGAAAGATGCACGTTATTGCCATCAAACTCACGGTCCGAACTGGCGCCAAGGTGGTATTTTACATCGCCTGAACCATCAACATCTTCGGGCTTAAAGCTGCCGCCCTGAAATTCGTTGAAAATGGCGCGGAACGGTTTGCTCAGCACATTGGCCAGCACCGAAAGGCGGCCACGATGCGGCATACCTATCACAATATCCTGCACACCCAACGCACCACCGCGCTTGATGATTTGTTCCATCGCGGGGATCAGCGCCTCAGCACCGTCAAGGCCAAATCGTTTGGTGCCCATGTATTTCACATGCAGGAATTTCTCGAATCCCTCAGCCTCAACCAGCTTGTTCAAAATCGCTTTGCGGCCCTCTTGGGTAAAGGCAATTTCCTTGCCGTAACCCTCAATCCGCTCTTTCAGCCAAGCGGCCTGTTCGGGGTTGGAAATATGCATGTATTGCAGCGCGAATGTGCCGCAATAGGTGCGTTTCACAATGGCCAATATCTCGCGCATGCTGGCGCTTTCCAGCCCCAACACGTGGTCGATGAAAATCGGCCGGTCCATATCAGCCTCGGTAAACCCATAGCTGGCCGCATCAAGCTCGGGCATTTTGGGAATGGGTGTTAGGCGCAGCGGGTCCAAATCGGCAGCCAAATGCCCGCGGATGCGATATGCGCGGATCAGCATTAGCGCGCGCAAACTGTCCAGCACGGCTTGCTTTAGATGGGCGTCAGAAATCGGCACACCGTTCGCCGTGGCTTTGGCCGAAATTTTATCGGCAATTTTTGCCGGCGCGGGCCATTGCCCATCAAGTGCTGCGGTTAGGTCATCATTGGCAGCAGGGGGCCAGTCAGCACGGGCCCAGCTAGGCCCAGCGGCGGCTTTGCTTGCCGTATCTGCCTCGCCCAAATCCTTAAAATACTGCGCCCAACTTGGGTCAACCGAGGCCGGGTTCTTGGCAAAGGCCGCATAAAGCTGGTCTACATAAGCGGCATTATGCCCTTGTAGAAACGACGAATCGTGGAAAGCTTGGTTGTCGGATTGCTCGGTCATGGCACGCTCAGGACTTGCCTGCTCCTAGTTTGGGCCCGTTGGGCCGAATGTGTTTGCCGTGATGGCAATTCGTATCGCGGTTGGCACGGCCAACCGCCAATGCTTGGTTTGATCAACGTGGCTGGCGGCGCGGTTCATGGCGGGGCCGCTTTATAAGTCACTATAAAACCAAGCGGGCCGTAGAGTGTTTCGGTTGGCGGCGCATCGAATAGATGTTCCGTCGCGTCAATCCGCAAATCTTCATATTGGCCCATTTCGGCTGTATCGACAGCAACAATTCTAAGCGCGGCGCTGTCACCTGTCATTTGCTCGTCATCAAGTGCGGTGCGTGCGCCGCGCAGATCGGTGCCGACCATATAGCAGCGCGTTGCGGTTCCAAACCCTGCTGGCACGCCCGCGGGTTCAACCCGCGCATAGTCGTCGCTCCGGTGAAAATATAGTAGTGCAGAAATGTCACTTAGACGTAGCCCGAAACGATGCATGAGCACCAGCAAAGCGTCGATTTCGTTAGCGTCGGTGGTCTGTGGCGGAATATAGACCGTGAGATATTCAACTTCGCCGATTGCGCTGGCGGCCAAACGCCGGTCGGCGTCATCAGTCAGTTCCTGCCATCCAGCCGCCACGAAGTTTGCGCGCAACTCATCGGCTGTTGCGTGGCGGCTAAGGCAGGGAAGATAGGCCGCGTCCTGAGCAAGCAGCGCGGCTGGCGGTAGCATTGCTGCCATCGCCAACCCCATTGCTATCACGACAGACCGCATAGCCATCTTACCCAATCGCTTTCAAAACAGCCTCACCTAAGCCGGCAGGGCTATCGGCCACAATAATGCCAGCGGCGCGCATCGCTTCAATCTTGCTTTCCGCATCGCCCTTGCCGCCCGAAACAATCGCCCCGGCATGGCCCATACGGCGGCCCGGCGGTGCAGTGCGCCCAGCAATAAAACCCGCAGTTGGCTTTTTACGGCCACGCTTGGCTTCATCAATCAAGAATTGCGCGGCTTCTTCTTCAGCCGAGCCACCAATTTCGCCGATCATGATAATCGCTTGGGTTTCGTCATCGGCGAGGAACATTTCTAGCACATCAATATGCTCGGTGCCCTTAATCGGGTCGCCGCCAATGCCTACACAGGTTGATTGGCCAAGGCCCGCCGCCGTGGTTTGCGCCACGGCCTCATAGGTTAGCGTGCCAGAGCGTGACACAACCCCTACCGAACCGCGTTTATGAATATGCCCCGGCATAATCCCGATTTTGCATTCATCCGGCGTTATCACACCCGGACAGTTTGGCCCGATCAGCAATGATTTGGACCCGAGCAGCGCGCGCTTCACCTTCATCATATCCAGCACCGGAATGCCTTCGGTAATGCACACAATCAGCTCCATCTCGGCGTCAATCGCCTCAAGGATCGCGTCAGCGGCAAAGGGGGGTGGCACATAAATCGCTGTGGCATTAGCTCCCGTCGCACTGCGCGCTTCATGCACAGTGTTGAAAATTGGCAGGCCGATATGGGTGAGCCCACCCTTGCCCGGCGTCACACCGCCAACCATTTTCGTGCCATAAGCCATGGCCTGTTCAGAGTGAAATGTGCCTTGCGAGCCGGTCAGCCCTTGGCAGATCACCTTGGTATTTTTGTCTACGAGTATGGCCATATTCAGGGTTCCATTTTCAAAGTGGGCAGCGCAGCGTGGCGCGCATGGATTGAGTGTAAAAGAGCCATGCGCGTCACAACCCCTGTGCCTGAGCAATGGCGCTATAGGTATCGCCATTGGTGGTTTGGAAAAACACGATCACACCGGGAATGCGCATGGATCGGAATGTGTTGGCCAAGCCTGAAGCTCCGGCATTCGAGCGGAACACCATGGTGCAGCGCCAATTGCCCGGATTGTCATGGATGCGGAATTGGGCATTCAAACCGCGATGGTAAAACACATCAATCGGCGCCTCGGTAAATTGTCCGCTAGCCCGCATTTGCGGCCCGGCATTTGCAAAGCTTGGCGCAGTAGCACCGCAAACCTGTTGAAACAGGCTAACCGCTTGGCTGGTCGACAGGTTATCTTTACCCGGCCCTACGCGCTCAGGAATGCTGTAGGCTTGGTTGGGCAATTCCATCGAACAGCCCGCCAATCCAAGCGTCATCGCCACCAAAAGCGTTTTTAACTGGCGCATCGTTTAGCCTTTCACCGCTTTAACAATTTTGTCAGCCGCATCCGAAAGGTTGTCAGCCGCAATCACGTTAAGCCCCGATTCATTGATGATTTTCTTACCAAGCTCAACATTGGTGCCCTCAAGCCGCACAACAAGCGGCACCTTAAGGCCCACATCTGTGACCGCAGCAATCACACCTTCGGCGATAACGTCACAGCGCATGATGCCACCGAAAATATTGACCAAAATACCTTTTACATTCGGGTCCGAAGTGATGATCTTGAACGCCTCAGTCACTTTTTCCGTGGTGGCACCGCCGCCCACATCCAAAAAGTTGGCCGGGGCCGAGCCATATAGCTTGATGATATCCATCGTCGCCATAGCCAAGCCCGCACCGTTCACCATGCAGCCAATTTCGCCGTCCAGCGCAATATAGTTCAAATCAAACTTACTCGCCGCTAGCTCTTTCGGGTCTTCTTCAGTCTCATCGCGCAGCGCCAAAACATCGGCTTGGCGGTAAAGCGCGTTGCTATCAAAGCCCATTTTCGCATCAAGACATATCAAATCGCCTTCGCTCGTCACGATCAGTGGGTTAATCTCCAGCATCTCGCAATCTTTTTCGACGAACATTTTGTAAAGCGTGTTGATCAGCGTCACGCATTGCTTAACTTGCTTGCCTTTCAGCCCCAGCGCAAAGGCAACCTTGCGGCCATGAAATCCAGAAATGCCGCTCGCCGGGTCAACCGTAAAGGTCAGTACTTTTTCTGGGGTGTTATGCGCAACGTCTTCAATATCCATCCCGCCTTCGGTGGAACATACAAACGCAATCCGTGAGGTTTGGCGATCAACCAGCACGGCCAAATACAATTCACGCGCAATATCAGCGCCGCTTTCAATATAAATCCGGTTCACAACCTTGCCCGCCGGGCCGGTTTGCTTGGTCACCAACGTGCGGCCCAGCATTTTGTGAGCTTCATCGGCGGCTTCGGCCACCGATTTGGTAATGCGCACACCGCCCTTTTCACCAGCCGAGGCTTCTTTGAACGTGCCCTTACCGCGGCCGCCGGCATGAATTTGCGCCTTAACCACCCAAACCGGGCCATCAAGTTCACTTGCAGCAGATTTGGCTTCTTCGGCGCGCAGCACCGCGCGCCCTTCGGAAACGGGTGCGCCGTATTCCTTTAGCAGTTTCTTGGCTTGGTATTCATGGATGTTCATGGCAGCGCCCTTTTTGTCTGGTCCGGATCATTTGCACCTAAAAAGCTAACAAAATCTGACCCGGTTCACAAAAAGCTATGGCATGGCGGCAGGGCGTATAAAACGGCTTACTGTGAAATAAAGGCCGAGTTAGCGATATAATTGCATTTTGTGATCACACTATTTTGGCGTGTGATCACAAAATCACCGAATTAATTTAGAAACACCGCAAACATCAGCCCGTCGCCTTGGACCATCCGATCAAACGCGCTCCAACTGGCCGAGTCGATGAGCGGGCCACGTTCCATATAAGCCAGCAAAGCAAAGCCTTGGACCCAGCCAACAATATCAACGGCGGGCGGGTCCATGAACATGGTGTAAATGTTCAGCCCCGCAGTTTCGTTCAGCCGCCAATAGGGCACCAGCTTTTTGCCCATCAACATCGCCTCAAGGTCGGCCAGCACTGCCAGCCAAGCCTGCCCGGTTTCAGGCGGCACAAGCAAACCAAGGCCCGAGGTCTGGACTTTATTCGGAATCCATTCCGCCTCATTGTCGCTTTCCAGCGCCAATGCGGCCCAAAAGGCGCGGTTATCGGCGATCATCGCCAAAAAATGCGCATGTGCTGCGCGGGTATGCTCGGGGTCGGGCTGTTGGCGCATGGCCTGATAGACCATGCTAAAATCATCCACCCAATCGTCAAAGCCACTCCCCATCATCATGGCCCCCAAATTTTCGGGGTTTGGCCCCAAGGCCAGCATAGCAGCGCGGGCCTCAATAACCTGTGTAATGGCGGCTGTCGGGTCAAGGGCGGCAACCATTTCGGCAAGTCCTGAAAGGACATGCGTATAGGCTGACAACCAATAAGCATCAGCCCGATCAAAGCGGATCAGCACCGGCTGCACGGTTTCATTCATCCGCCGATCCAGCGCCATTGACGCGACATTGGGCATATATTCAGCCAGTTGCGGGCTTCCATCGCCATTCACATCAAACCAAATTTCGGTAATATTGATGGTGACACCGAAATCTGCATCGGCGGGGATTTGGTCCAAAAAGCTGCGCGACCGCGCCATTTCAACGGCGGCGGTGTCAAAAATCTCGCGTACAAGCGCCGGGTAAAACGGCCCACCATTTGGGTTATCACCCACGGGCAATCGTAATATGGGAATATCGGTCGCACCCATGCTGCCACCATTTTGCCAGCGCATTTGCATGGTCATTTCAATCCCACGCAAAAAGCTAAGGCTGCCTTGCAAAAACAAGGCGTCAGGGTCGGTCTGGCCTTCAAGTTCAGCCAGCGCCGCGGCTAGCCCATTATTGGCAATTGTCGCTCCAATCGGATGCACGGTGTCAGCCTGTGCGGCGGGGCTCATCAGTAAAACAGCAGCTAAAATATAGCGCAACATGGGATTCTCCTTGCTAAATACCCCGCACCTTAAAAGTTTTTTTCCAAAAAGTCGATGTCACATAAACGGAAGTTCAACATGCGGATGCGAGCAAGCCGTCAACATCCAAATGCTGCTCAATATGGGCAGCCAGCGCGTCCAATGCCGCCTCAACGCCCACGCCATATCCGGCCTCCCCTGCGACCCCTAGTGCCGCTAGCCACGCATGGCGAAACGCATCTTGGGTGAATAATCCGTGCAAATAACTGCCCGCAACACGGCCATCAGCACTACTGGCCCCTTCGGGCGCATCCGCCACCATAAAAACGGGCCGGGCACAATCTGGCCCCGTGGTTGCGCCAATATGAATTTCATACCCCAGAACATCAGTGCCACTGGCCACATGGTGCGCAGTGGTCTGGGTTACCCGCTTTTCGGCCTTCATCGTGGTTTCAACATCCAACAACCCAAGCCCCTCTACAAATCCGGGCGGGCCTTCAATGCCGTCTGGGTCTGCAATAAGCCGCCCCAGCATTTGGTAGCCGCCACAAAGGCCCAACACTCGGCCGCCGCGCCGCAAATGGGCCCTCAAATCCCCCTCCCATCCCTGCGCGCGAAAATAGGCAAGGTCCGCGATGGTTGATTTACTGCCGGGGATCAGCACCAAATCAGCATCACCGGGTAGGGGCTGGCCTTGGCGCACCATGGTAATCCGTACCCCGGGCTCGGCCATAAGCGGGTCCAAATCATCAAAATTTGCAATCCGGCTCAGGCAGGGCACGGCGATATGGTAGCCCCCAGCCCCGCCGCTGCGAATATCCAGCGCATCTTCGGCGGGCAGCATATGGGCCTGCGCAAACCATGGCAAAACCCCAAAGCCACGCCAGCCGGTATGGGCGCAAATCGCCTGATATCCATCTTCAAACAGCGTCGGGTCACCCCGGAATTTGTTGATGAGAAACCCAACAATCCGGTCACGGTCCTCAACGGGCAACACCGCATGGCTGCCCACGATCTGCGCAATCACCCCGCCCCGGTCAATATCTCCGGCCAGCACAACCGGCACATCAAAGGCTGCCGCAAAGCCCATATTGGCAATGTCGCCCGCCCGCAGGTTAATTTCCGCCGGGCTACCAGCGCCTTCCACAATCACCAAATCAGCCGATTCACGCAGGCGGTTAAAACTATCGCCCACCGCGTGCATCAATTGCGGCTTGAGCGCGGCATAGTCCCGCGCGCGCACGGTGGTTAGCCGCTTACCCTGCACAATAACCGAGCTGCCAATCTCGCTTTCAGGCTTAAGCAAAACCGGGTTCATATGCACCGAAGGCGGCACCCCGCAGGCCAGCGCTTGCAAGGCTTGCGCGCGGCCAATTTCGCCACCATCAGCAGCCACAGCCGCATTATTGGACATGTTTTGTGGCTTGAATGGTCGCACATCCAGCCCGCGCATCTGCGCAGCCCGGCACAGGCCAGCCACCAGCATGGATTTCCCTACATTTGATCCTGTGCCCTGGATCATCAGGCTTTTTGCGCGGCGCATGGCCCAATGCTTGCCACAGCGCCCCGGTATGCGCAATTGCGCGAAACGCAGCCGCCACATTCATCTCGTGAATTTACGAGGGCAGTCGCGCAAAACGCCTTTGGCGCCGCTCATCAATCCGGATGGATGATTCGAGCTGCCGAATATCAAACATCAGCCGTGCGCGGCGGTCAGCCTCGGCGGGGGTCAAATCGGGGTGGCTTAATTCAACCAAAATCACCGCTTCAATGCGCGCGATCTCGCGTTCAGCCTCATTTATGTCCACGTCCAATTCGTAATACTGAAAGCCCCAATCATAGGCATTATTCAGGCTATAACGTTGGTCTGGGCTGCAAACCGGCGACATGCGGTTGCCATTGCGCCCAATGATATAGGCATTTTGCGGCGTGCAATATTGTTGCAGCCCAGCGGCGCGGCCCCGTAGCCAAGCCTCATAATCAGGCACCACGCCAACCTCGCTACAGGCTTCTCGATGGGCGTTAATGAAATCCGCCTGTCGGCCCGCAACGCCATCACCAAACCCAATGCCTTGCCAATCACCACTTACACATTGCTGCGGGGTCAGGCTGGCACAGCCGGCGAGTGTGGTGGCCAGAATAAGCCATAAAAACATAAAGTGGCTGCGCATGGTGACATTCCTTTGGTTAGGCTAGTAATAACCCGAATCCGCGCCTATTAGCGCATATAATCTGACGATAGGCCAAAATATGCCGAAACTTGGCTCGCTCACCCTGCTCATGCTCGCAACACTTGCTATTAGCGGGCTGTTCGTTTTGTGGCCGCAGCTTGATATTGCCATTTCGAGCCTGTTTGGCGGGGCGCAGGGCTTTCCGATTGCCAGCCAAGGCTGGGCCGAAGTTCTGCGCCAAGTGCTGATGTGGGCCACCCGGCTGGCGGCACTGGCCACGCTTATTTGGCTGCTGGCAACTTTGGCGCGCGGGGCGGCGGCACGGGTCAACTGGCGGCTTCCTGCTTTTGCCATGCTGTCCTTTATACTTGGCCCATGGCTATTGGTGAATGAGCTATTCAAATCCCATTGGGGCCGCGCAAGGCCGCGCGATATTGCTGAATTTGGGGGTGACGCACTCTTCACCCCGGCATGGAAAATCGCTGATCAATGCGCTGCCAATTGCAGCTTTGTATCGGGCGAGGCGGGGATGTCGGTGGCAACAGCATTGCTCATCGCAATATTATTTGCACCCAATCTGCGCCGCTATCAGTTTTGGCTACTTGGCGCATTCGGCACGTTAGGGGCGGGCCTACGTGTTGTTGTGGGGGCGCATTTCGCGTCTGATGCTATTCTTTCAGGACTATTTTGCGCGCTCATCATTTTGGCGGGCTATCGCCTGTTTAACATCGCCGCCCACCACCAACCTAACCTAGCGCGCGCAATTTGGGCCGATCTGCGCCGCCGCTAAATCAGCCCGCTTAAATACCGGCGCAGAAAATCTGCGTCGCCATCAAGCTGCAACTGGGTTAGCGCATCTTCGGGGTGCAGGCTAAGCACCTCATGAAACGGTTCTGAGGGCGGGGCATAGCGCAGTACGGCGCGGGCCAGCCAAATATGGCAAGTTTTTGCCGCCCAGCGTTCATATTCGGGCATATAGGTAAAACGTCGATAGGCCCCAAGCCTGCGAATGGGCGCAATGCGCCAACCGGTCTCCTCAAATGCCTCGCGGTGGAGGGCCTGCAACTGCCCTTCGCCGGGGTCAATCCCGCCGCCGGGCAATTGTAATTCATAATAGGGGCGGTGCTGCACGGTCATCAACAGCCGCTCCCCGTGCAAAATAATCGCATAGGCGCCGGGGCGCGGGCGGTAATACGGCCCTTCAACAACCGCTTCGCCAAACCGCCTCATAACGCGGCCCGCTGGGCAAACGCTCGCAAGATAACAAGCACGCCCATCCCCGCTAGCAGCACAATAAACAATAGCGGGTTACCTTGGCAGCCCTCAATGCGCGCAAGCGCGGAGGCGTCCATCAATGGCCAAAACCAATCAAAAACATAAAGCCCGGCCAACGCCATAAATGCCACGCCAAGCGCGGCCTTAAGCCGATACCATGGTGACAGGATCGCAAGCCCCAGCAAAATAAATGGCACCACCATATAGGGGCCAGATACCATAAATATAAGCTGCCCCAGCAGGCCCACAGGCTGGCCCGACCAGCCCGGCGCAACCGTGTTGCAAACTTGGGCAGTGGCGGCAGTTGCGGGTAGGGTGGCCAAAAACATTAGGGGAAGCTTGAACATCATCTACCTGCCGGTTGCGCTGCCGCAACCTAGGCAGAATATCCTAATTCAGCAAGGCGCGGCGTTGGGCCGCCAACCAGTCACGCTCGGGCGCATTGGTGCTTAGCGAAATGGCCTGCGCGTAATCTGACAGGGCAGCCGCACGATGGCCCAATTGGCGGTTTATATCTGCCCGCGTGGCAAAATAAGGTTGGTATTGCGCCAATTCCGCCTCAATCGGCCCCAGCATCGCCAGCGCAAGCGCCGCCTGCCCGCCAAAACCCAGCGCCGCCGCATGGTTCAAAAGCCATTGACCAGCCCAACCGGAACGCCTCCGATGGGCTGGCGGGCTGAAATGCGCGAAACGGAACCACTTACGCACAGTTAACCCTTATATTTTTCCCTATGCCAAGGGCAAAGCGACAAAGTTGCCCTTACCCTGGCAATTTGGCTTTGCGCAGATATGGTAGAACCGTTTCGAACGACCCGAATTTCGCCTTGGCATCCGCATCGGAAACTGTGGCAGGGATGATCACGTCATCGCCGACGTTCCAGTTGGCTGGCGTGGCAATTGTGTGTTTCGCCGCCGTTTGCAACCCGTCCAATGCGCGCAAAACCTCGGCAAAATTACGGCCCACGTTCATCGGATAGGTCATGGACAGCTTTAGTTTTTTATCCGGCCCGATGATGAACACGGCGCGCACTGTTGCGCTGTCGTTGGGGGTGCGGCCGTCGGGCAGGTACGCCTCGGATGGCAGCATATCAAACGCCTTGGACACGGCCAAACCGATATCAGCGATGATTGGAAAACCCGCCTTAGTGCCGGCGACTTTTTCGATGTCTTTTTTCCAACCCTTATGTTCTTCGACGCCATCAACGGACACGCCGATCACTTTGGTGCCACGTTTGGCCCATTCATCGGCCAACTGTGCAACAGCGCCAAATTCGGTGGTGCAAACCGGTGTGAAATCCTTGGGGTGGGAAAACAGGATGGCCCAGCTATCGCCAATCCAGTCATGGAAATTGAGGGTGCCGTGATCTGTTTCGGCGGTAAAATTCGGAACTGTGTCGTTGATGCGCAAGCCCATGATGCTTATGTCCTCTGATGATGAAGGGCGCGGTTAATCCGCGCCCTTCTAAACCGACATTAACCAAGTGAAATGCCTTCTCCTGCTTCTTGTCGCTGTTTTGTGCCCCAGTCAAGTTTGTTGGAGCCGCTGTGCCGTTATACGCGCATCTGACGCGCTACCACAATTGCTGCAATGCGTCGCCAGCTTTGAACACGCCTGCGGCTACAGCCTCTTGGGTGAAGGCCCCATATTGCGCCATCAATGTTTGATCATCGACATCTTTTGAACCTTCGGTGCTATAGATCAGGGCCATATATTGCATTGTAACACTCCTATTTTCAGTCCGGCATCATTACCGTTGATACTGACATGACGCGCAACAATCGCAAGTTTCGACAGGATGAAATAAATTATTTGCATCGCTTGCGTTTTTAAGGCGCGCACCCGTAATCTGATCCAAACCAATGGGAAGCTGCGATGAACCCCTATGAAAACCTGCCCGCCTCGGCGTTTTGGCGCAGTGCGGTGGCTAAAAAATCTATGTTTGATATTGGCGGGTTATGGCAACCGCGCTTCGAAATAACGCCCGAAACCCGCATCGCCACCTTTGGCTCATGTTTTGCGCAGCAATTTGGGCGGCAATTGCGGGCGCGCAATTTCGCTTGGGTCAATGCCGAACCCGCGCCCGAATATTCATCCCCCGAAACGCAGCGTAAGTTTTCATATGATGTGTTTTCCGCGCGCACCGGCAATATTTATACGACCAGCCTGTTGCGCCAATGGCTGCGCTGGGCGGCTGAGGATTCGCCGCCACCGGGCGAGGTTTGGAGGCAAAATAATCGGTTTTATGACCCATTCCGCCCCGTGGTGGAACCCGATGGCTTTGCCTCAGTTGATGAGGTGCGGGCCAGTCGCGCCACCACAATTGCCGCAATGCGCCGCGCTGTTGAGCAGTCTGACATCGTGTTTTTCACGCTGGGTTTGGCTGAATCCTGGCATCGCGCCAATGGTGATGTTGAATACCCAATGTGCCCCGGCACGGCGGTAGGTGAATTTGATGCCGCGCGTTATGTCTTTCAATGTCAAGACTTTGATGGAATTTGGAAAAACCTGCGCCGCGCCATCGCGATTATGCGCCGTATGCGACCTGGCCTTAAGGTCATTCTGTCGGTTTCACCTGTTCCAATTACCGCCACAAATACCGGCGAACATGTTTTGGCAGCCAATACAGCGGCAAAATCTATGCTGCGGGCCGTGGCTGAAACTGCAAAGCGTAAGTTTGATTGGGTTGATTATTTCCCGAGCTATGAACTCATTTCGCAACCGCCATTTCGGGGCGCGTTTTATGAACCCAATATGCGCAATATTAACCCCACCGGCGTTGGTTTTGTAATGCAGCAGTTTTTTGACGCGACCGGCCAAACCGCAACTGCAAACCCAACCGCAACTGCAAACCCAACCGCGCCCGCGATGGACCTGCATGAACTTGCCTGCGAAGAAGAAATTCTTGCGGCATTCGGGGCATAGGGTGCGGGCATGAAAATACTGATGGTGGGCAATTCGCATGTGGCCTCATTTCAGCGCGGCTGGAATGTTTTGGCCCCGCATTGCCCAAATGTCAGCATAACGACCTACCCACATTGGCGGCAATTCTACGGGCTCTTTGCCACGGATGAATCCACTGGCCGCATTCATATGACTGACCCACCAACACGCCAGAAATTCGCCCGAATGAATGGCGGTGATGGCAGTTTTCGCCCCTTGGATTATGACCTGTGCCTCATCGTTGGCGGTGGTCGCTTATGGTGCGGCCTCGCTGAGGGCAAGTATTCCCACCAAATGCAAAATGCGGCGGTTCATGATTATATTGACGGGCTCCACCAAACGGTTTTATTGCGCAAAATCAGGGCTGTATCGGATATCCCTGTGCTCATCGTCACCAATCCGCATTTCGCTTCGCGCACGGGTATTTCCATCGAGTACTTGCCGCCATTTGAAAATGGGCTGGCGCTGGCCAATGCGAAATTAGGCCCCGAACTGGATGCCATTTTGCTAACGCAGCCACCTGAAACCGAACAATCACGGCGCTTAAGTAAGCTTGAATTTGCGGTCGGCGAACGGATGCTGCACACATGGATTCGGGCACCATCGCCGCCGTTTTTCAAAGATGATTTGTGCCATATGAATGCCGCCTTTGGCACGATTTACCTGCGCGATATTTTGCGCGGCCTTGGCCAGACAATCGGCGATGTCAAAATCCCACCCGCCGAGGGTTGCCTGCGTTTGGCTGATAAAACCGATCCCATTCAGCTCTAGGGGGTTTTCAAGGGGCTTGGCGACGCTTATGTGTGCCGCCTTGGAAATTGCGGGGCACGGATATGGCAAGCGTCAATGAACTGATCTGGGATGATACAATTTTACCCTTCCAATTGGATGCGGCCGATGTGCGGGGCCGTGTGGCGCGGATTGATGCAGCGCTGAGCGGAATTCTGGCGCAACATAAATACCCCCAGCCCGTGCGTGCCTTGGTGGCCGAGGCGGTTTTGCTGGCCGCGTTGATCGGCCAAACCATGAAGCTGCGTTGGCGGTTTTCGCTGCAAATTCATGGTGATGGCCCGGTGCGTATGGTGATCGCCGATTATTACGCCCCCGCCAAAGAGGGCGAGCCTGCGCGCATGCGGGCCTATGCCACTTTTGATGCCCACCGTTTGGACCCAGCCGCCACGCCCTTCGCCCAAATCGGCAAAGGCACCTTTGGTGTGATGATCGACCAAGGTGCTGGCATGGCGCCTTATCAGGGGATTACGCCGCTGGTGGGCAATGGGCTGGCTGATTGTGCAGAAGCCTATTTTGCCCAATCAGAACAACTACCTACACGCTTTGCGCTGACGCTGAATGTGACCGATGATGCCGCTCGGGCGGCAGGCATTATGGTGCAGCATATGCCCAAAGCCTCGCCTTTTGTGCAGGGCGAAGGCGGCTCGGGCGAGGGTGGGTTGCTGGCAGCCGATGACCTTGTTTCCGGTGATGATGCTGAAAACTGGAATCGGGCAACCATACTTTTGGCAACGGCAACGGCGGCAGAATTATCCGGCCCGGCTGTGACGCCTGACCAGCTATTATTGCGCTTGTTTCATGAGGAATCCTTGCGGGTTTATGATGCTCAGCCCGTGCAATTTGGCTGTTCTTGCTCAGTGGCCGCCGTGCGCAATTCGCTGTCTATTTATTCGGCAAAAGACATTGCTACGATGACAACCGAGGATGGCAAAGTCACTGCTGATTGCCATTTTTGTGGTGCCCATTACGCGCTGGAACCTGCAAGTTTGGGGTTTGAGGCCACAAAACCTGTTAATTAACCAATTCGGCCCTTCAAGTAATAGTGTAACCGCAAAACGAGGGTTTTTTGGCGCGTTTTGTGTATTTTTCGCCCCATAAAGCCGCATTTTTGGGGGGTGTTAACCTTTGGCCGGGTTGGGCGCGGCAAGGGCTAGATCGCGCCGCCTTGGCGCATTAAGCTCGGGTTAAGCAATGGGGGCTCGTATGGTGAAGCCTGCGTCTATCGCGGTGATTGAGGCTGCGACACAAATTAGCTGGCCCGATTGGTGCGCAGTTTTGCAAACGGCTGGCGGCGCGGCGCTTGGCCATAATGAAATTGTAAAAGCCGCCTGCGCCCATGCGCCCATTTCGGGATGGTGGGGCCAAGAAGTGGCTGTAGCCTATGAACAGCATATTGGCCGCCGCCTGCCGGGCCAGATGAATGATGGCAGTTTCTCGGCATCGGTTTCTCGAACCATCGGCCAACCGAAAGCCACCGCCTTTGCCGCTTGGCGTGATTATGCGCAGGGGCTTGACGCGGTGGATGGTGAGGCCATTGCCCAAACGCCAACAACCAGCACGACGCCCATTCGGCATTATTGGCGGTGTAAATTTGCCGATGGCAGCCAAGTGTCGCTGAGCGTGGATGCCAAGCCGAACGGTAAATCGCTTGTGGTGATTGAGCATCGAAAGCTGGGTAAGCAGGCTGATATGGCCCGCATGAAACAGGCTTGGGCAGGGCTATTGGCGGCGTGCTTTAGCGCCTGATGGTGCGGGGTAAAACCGCTGTAACCTGACAAGTATGCTTGCGCGGGCATCCGGCTTGGGCCATCGTATTGCCATGAACAGCCCCATACAAATTAACCTTGAGCTTGACCGCCTGCGCCGCGCGGTTGCGCAGCCAAGCGGGGCGGGCTCATCTGATTTTGATTTGGCGCCGGGGTTGCGCGCCGCGCTGCCGCCCAACCATAGGCTGCGCCCGGCGGCGGTGCTGATTGCCGTGCAGCCAAGCGCCAAGGGGGCAATGGTGTGGTTAACCCAGCGGCCCAATACAATGCGCCATCATCCCGGCCAAGTTGCCTTTCCCGGCGGCAAAGTTGATAAAACTGACGCCAGTCCGCTTGCCGCCGCATTGCGCGAGGCGCATGAAGAAATTGGCTTGCCGCCCGCCATGGTGCAGGTTTTGGGGGCCTTGCCAAACCATGAAACGGTAACCGGGTTTGATGTAACGCCGTTTGTGGGGCAGGTCGCGGCCTCGTTTCAGCCCGTGGCGGAATTGGGTGAGGTTGAAGAGGTGTTTGCAGTGCCCCTGGGGTTTTTGATGAACCCAGCCAACCACGCCCAACAGGCGCGGATTTGGCACGGCAAAATGCGGCCTTATTTAACCATGCCCTATGGTCCGCATTATATTTGGGGGGCGACCGCACGGATGATTGTTTCATTGTCCAATGCTTGGGGGCGGGTGGTATGATTTTACAGGCAGATTGGTTGGCGCGGCCCGCTGTGCAGGCGTTGTTTGCCATGGCGAATGACGCTGGCCATGAATTGCATGCGGTGGGCGGTTGCGTGCGCAATACGTTGTTGCACCAGCCCGTTGCCGATGTTGATTTCGCCTGTTCAGCCCCACCTGAAACCGTGGCCAAACTGGCCAAAGCCGCCGGATACCGGGTGCTGCCAACCGGGATTGAACACGGCACGTTAACGGTGTTGGTGGATGGCGAAGGTTATGAGGTAACGACTTGGCGCAAGGATGTGGCCACCGATGGTCGCCGGGCGACTATCGCCTATGCCAGCAGCCTGTTTGATGATGCCTTGCGGCGCGATTTTACCATGAATGCGATTTACGCCAATGCCGATGGCACGCTGGTCAACCCGGTTGGCGGGTTGGCGGATGCGTTGAACCACAGGCTGAGATTCATTGGTGATGCTGATGCGCGGATTGCCGAGGATTATCTGCGTATCTTACGGTATTTTCGCTTTTATGCTTGGTATTGTGACCCGAGCGATGGCCCTGACGCCGAGGCGCTGGCGGCAATTGCGGCGGGGCTTGAGGGTTTGGCCACGTTGTCAGGTGAACGTGTTGGGGCCGAGATGGCGCGGCTATTGGCGGCACCTGATCCGGGGCCAGCCTTGGCGTTGATGGGCCAGTGTGGGGCGTTGGGTGCAGTGCTGCCCGGTGCCGATGCGTGGCTGATCGGGCCGCTGATCCATATTGAGGGGCTTGAAGGCATTGTGCCGCGTTGGCAGCGCCGCTTGGCTGCTTTGGGCCGCGGCGAGGATTGGGCTGATCGGCTGCGGCTAAGCCGGGCGGATGCCAGCGCCTTGGCGGATTGTGCGGCGGCGGGTGAGGTGCCAAGCCTTGCAGTGGCGGGGTATTTATACGGCGAAGATGCCGCCCTCGACCAAGCGCTCATGACAGCCGCCATGATGGCTGAGGCCCCGGCTGAGGGCTGGCAGGGCGAGATTTTGCGCGGGGCGCAGGCCAGCTTTCCGCTGCGTGCTGCCGACTTTCCTGACCTCGCTGGGCCGGCGCTGGGTGCGGCGCTGAAATCGGCAAAAGCCCGTTGGCTGGCAACCGATTTATGGGCGAGCCGCGACAAGCTTCTGGATATTGACAGCCGATTGGGCTTCTGAAAAGGTCACAATCGCTTACCTGTTTGGAGGCCCGCTTTGCCACTCGATTCGCTGTTCGCCCTGCTGGGCATTGTGCTGGTTTCGGCTTGGACGCCGGGGCCGAATAACGCCATGCTTTCGGCTTCGGGGGCGAGCTTTGGGTATCGGGCGAGCGTGCCGCATATTCTGGGCGTCGCCTTGGGCTTTCCGCTGATGCTGTTTGTATGTGCCATGGGGCTGGGGCAGGTGGTGGCTGAAGGCGCTTGGCTGCGTGAGGCTATGCGCTGGGTGGGTGTGGCGTTGTTAATATGGGTTGCGTTCAAAATTGCCACGGCACCGCTGCCGGGCCGCGCGGCGGGCACCACCACCCGCAAGCCGTTTACGTTTCTACAGGCGGCCGCATTTCAATGGGTGAACCCCAAGGCTTGGGCCATGGCGCTGGGCATTGTGGCGCAGTTTGTAACGGGTGCCGCACCTTTGAAAACCGGGCTGATTTGCGCCGGGGTGGCGGCTATTGGCGGGCTGACATCGGCCAATGGCTGGGCGGGGTTTGGTGTGTTGATGATGCGTTGGCTGCGCACAGAACGGCGCTTTCGGGCGTTTAGCCTGATTATGGCCAGCATCCTGATGGCCGGCGTTCTGGCGCTGGTATTAACGGATATTTAGGACTTTTTGCAGGCTAGCGCTTTGCCTTCTTGTTCAGGGGGCATTTTTTTGCCGTTACCCTTGGCTTGCAGCACATGGGTCAACTCGTGCGATAGCAGCAGCGGGTCAAAGGCATCTTGTTTTTTGCCAAAGTAAATATTGTTGCCAACGGCAAAGGCGCGGGCCTTCAATTTTGAGGCGATTAGTTTGGCATTGCCGCCGTAATGCACCTGAACGTTTTTCAGGTTTGCACCGAATTTTTCTTTAAATGCCTTGCGAACTTCATTCGGCACAGGCTTGAACTTTGTGTCGGCAGGTTGTTCTTTAAGCTCTTTATACTTGGCTTTTTTGCCTTCTAAACTCTCAATTTTCTCGATAATTTTTGGATCAGCTCCGGGCATTTTAATACCTATTTTCTAAAATCAATGCGCAAGTCTAGCTGATTCCATAATAAAAATCTAAAAATTCAGCGCCTGCCACCACGGGTTTAACTGGAGCTGGTTGCGCAGGGGCGTTTGTGTCCATCGCGGGGCGTTTTGAATGTAGCGATGGGCTTCGGCAAGGTTTTCGCCGGTGAGGGTTTGCAAATACGCAAAGGCGGCGGCCAGCGTATAGTTTTGGCCGGTATGGGCGGCAAAATTGGGTTCGAGATCTGTCCAAACCGCGCCATCCCAGCCTTGGATGGCGCACCAGTTTTGAACGGCGGTTACAACTTCGGGCAGGCGGCCAAAGCCGGTTTTAGCGCTGGCATAGCCGATGCGTTCAAGTGGGGCGCGTTCACGCAATGCCAGATCGGCGCGGGCGGTTGCAAGATCGGGCCGGGTAGAGGTGATGGCATGCGTGGGGCAGTTCACGCCATGGGTGGTATCCAGACAAACAACCAGCCCCATGCGGCGTTTGGGCGAAATGCGCGAAAACTCCATCGGCAGGGCCGGGCCAGATTGCAGCGCCCAGTCGCCGTGCACATGGGGGGCCAGATTGTCTAAATCCCATAGCAGTGAGCCCCAGCCAAGCACGGCTATGGCCATGTCGCGACCGGGGGCAATGACATGAGCACGGCTTCAGGGTTATGGCCTGTTTGCAGGCCAAACTGGGTGCCACGGTCATAAACAAGGTTGAATTCGGCATAGCGGCCCCTACGGAATAGCTGATGGGCGCGGTCAGCCTCGGTCCAGCTATCATGCATATGGCGTTCGGTGAGGGGGGTGAAGGCGGCCAGAAAAGCGCGGCCTACATCTTGGGTGAAGGCAAAATCGGCATTCCAATCGCCAGTGCAATGATCATCATAGAAAATCCCGCCAACGCCGCGCGGCTCATTCCAATGCTTGATCATGAAATATTCATCGGCCCATGCTTTGTAGCGGGGGTAATATTCGGGGTCATGGGCATCACAGGCGGCTTGCAGTTGCGCGTGAAAAAATGCGGTATCGTCGGGGGCTTCAACCATGGGGTTAAGGTCGGCACCACCGCCAAACCACCAGGCATGCGGGGTCCAGAACATGCGGGTATTCATATGCACGGCGGGGGTTTTGGGGCTGTTCATATGGGCGACCAGTGAAATACCCGCAGCCCAAAAACGCGGATCATCGGCCAGCCCAGCAAGGCCGGGGCGGGCGGACATACTGCGCTGGGCGGCCTTGCCAAGTTGGCCATAAACCGTGGAGATATTGACGCCGACCTTTTCAAACACCCGGCCGCCGCGCATAACGGACATGACCCCGCCACCGGCATCCGTGCCATCACCGCTATCACGTTTGGTGGGTTTTTGTTCAAACCGGCCGGGGACTTTATTGGCAAGGGGGCCAGTGGTTAACGCATCCTCAAGCCCTTCAAAGGTTTGGCAAATATCGTTGCGCAGGCTTTCAAACCAAGCCGAGGCATTTGCTTTTTCGCTATCCATCATCATTCCGTTCCCCGGCCTGCACCTGTGGCAAATTCGCCGCACCTAGCCGATTTAGCGCGCGCCAGCCTGCAATGACAAGCAAAAGGGGGTGACTGCGGCCATTTCGCGCGCTATAGGTTTTGAACCAGAATTGGGGAGGAATGTTTATGACGTATTTCAAAGGATTTTCAGCGCGCGTTTGCTGAGCCCTTTGTTTTGGGCTCGGCCCAACACGTCATCACATTCCCTAAAATCGCACAATTTGGAGTGCACCCCCAATGTTACACTTACATCCTATGTTTCGCGTTCATCGCGATGTTATGAACGATGCCCAACACCGGTTTGAGCTGCGTGACGCAGCCAACCAACCGGTTGCGTTGAGCGCGCATTTAGCCCGCGATTTGGCGCTTGACCATATCCCCGGCGCGGCAGTTGAATATGCGCCACCCCGGATTTGGCGGCTTGGCTTTCGCTGGCCAGTCTATCTGCGCGCTACGGCGCAATAATTGAATCGATAAAAATAAGGATGTCATTATGTTTCGGTTTTTTGAAAACCTGATCGATCCATATGCCGAGTATGAAGCGCGCACGCCCCCCAAGGCGCTGTGGCCCTATTTCAAAATGCATTTGGTGCCCTATCGCCGCCTGCTGCCCTATATGATTGGGGTTGGCATTGTTGTGGCGCTGATGGAATCTGGGCTGATTTTTTACTCGGGCCGGGTGATAGATATGATGGAAACATCAGGCGCCGGGGCCGTTTGGGTTGACCATGGTGTTGAGCTGATTTTGGCCGCGTTCTTTGTGCTGTTTGCACGGCCACTTATTATTGGCCTGAACCATTTGCTGTTGGAACAATCACTGGTCAGCAATATGCAAGAACAGGCCCGGTGGCGGGCGCATAAGCATATGCTGGGCCAGTCATCGAGCTTTTTTCAGAATGATTTTGCCGGGCGATTGGCCAACCGGGTAATGCAAATGGGCCCGGCGACCGAAGACACGGTTTACATGTTCTTTGAGGGCATATTTTATGCGCTGGTTTATGTGCTTGGGGCCATTGTTTTGCTGGCGGGCATGGATTGGCGGATTGCTATGCCAATGGTCATCTGGCTGGTGCTTTATGTGCTGTATGTCCGCATTGTGGCGCGCAAGGTTGCCTATGCGTCGGAGCGGATGTCGGCCACGCGAAGCTTGGTTACGGGGCGGGTGGTGGATGCCTATACCAATTGTGAATCGGTCAAACTATTCGCCAATGCCAAGCGTGAGGAAAACTATTCCAAATTGGCCATGCGCCGCCACCGCGTGCGGTTTCAGCGGTTTTTGCGGTTGATGACCAGCCTGTCCTTTGGCTTGGCCGCAATGAACGGTGTTTTGATGGTGAGTGTGATTGGCCCGGCCATATATTTATGGACCCAAGGCACGGTGAGCATTGGGGCCACGGCGGCGGCCTCGGCACTGGTGATCCGGCTGAACGGGATGACGGGCTGGATTATGTGGGTGACGATTAGGATGTTTGAACATCTGGGCACCTTGCGCGAAAGCCTTGAATCGGTTGGCGTGCCGCATGGCGTGGTGGATGCGCTAGAAGCGCCTGCTTTGGTGGTGAGTAAGGGTGAGATCAAGTTTGATGATTTGAGCCATCATTACGGCAAAGATGAAGGCGGTTTGGACCATGTAAAGCTGACCATTAAACCCGGCGAAAAAATTGGGCTGGTGGGGCGTTCGGGGGCGGGAAAATCCTCATTGGTGAATCTGTTGCTGCGGTTTCGTGATGTGGAACAGGGCGGTATTTTGATTGACGGGCAAAATGTATGCGAGGTGACCCAAGAAAGCCTGCGTGCGCAAATTGGCGTGGTGACGCAAGATAGCAGCCTGTTGCACCGTTCTGTGCGGGCCAATATTTTATATGGTCGCCCCGATGCGACTGAGGCCATGATGGTTGAGGCGGCCAAGCGGGCTGAGGCGCATGATTTCATTTTATCGCTGCGCGACCCAAAGGGCCGGGAGGGCTATGACGCCTTTGTGGGTGAGCGCGGTGTGAAACTGTCAGGCGGGCAGCGCCAACGTGTGGCAATTGCACGGGTAATACTGAAAGACGCGCCGATTTTAATTTTGGATGAGGCGACGAGCGCGCTGGATTCTGAGGTGGAAGCGGCGATCCAATCAAGCCTATTTGGGATGATGGAGGGCAAAACGGTGATTGCGATTGCACACCGCCTTTCAACCATTGCGCAGATGGACCGGATTATCGTTCTGGATGCGGGCCGGGTAGCTGAGCAGGGCACACATGCGGGTTTGCTGACACAAAATGGGCTTTACGCCGGGTTTTGGAACCGGCAGTCGGGTGGGTTTATTGGGCTTGATGAAGAGGCTGCTGAATAAGCCAATACCCTGCCGCACCCCCTATGGCTGATTCAAGATCAGCCGGGGGTTTTGCGGTGGCGGCGCGGTAAGGCGGCGCTGGTTGCGCTGGTATGCCCGCGCCGCATTGCGATGTGGCGCGGCGTTTAAGTATCGGGCGCGGTGGATGTGGTGGGGGTTGGAGCCTCCGGCGGGGATATTTATGAAACGGAGATGGTGCGGGCGGCGGGTTTAATCTGGGCCAAGGTCATTTTTAGCGGTGGATTCGGCGGTTAATGCGACGATGGCGGCGGCGAGGTTGGCATCGGTGATATTATGATCACCTGAGGCGACGCGCAGGCGATGGGCGCGGGCCAAAACATCGGTATGGCTACAGCCTATAGGTGGTTCAAACCGCCATGTGGCGAGCTCAATCAGCAGGCCAAGCGGATCGCGGAAGTACAGTGAATCCATGAAGCCACGGTCTTTTGGGCCATGGGCTGTGAGGCCGCGCGCCTTTAGGTTTTCCTTGGCACCGGTAAAGGTGGCCCGGCTGACATGAAAGGCGATGTGATGCACATGGCCGGTGGTTTGCGGCAGTTTGGTTGTGTCGGGCCGGCGGGATTCATTGGTGAAAATGGTGATAAGGCGACCGTCGCCGGGGTCAAAATACAGGTGGTTTTCGTCGGGATTATCAAGGTTGGGCTGCTCAAAGACAAAGGGCATGCCGAGCAAGCCACGCCAGAAAGCAAGGCTGGTGGCGCGGTCAGCCCCGGCAAGGGTGATGTGATGGACGCCTTGGGATTGGATGGGGTGCATGGGGGGCTCCGGTTTGTTTTGAACAAAAGATAGGCGCCCGCGGGGCGAGGTCAAGGCGCAGCTAATTGGGTAGCTGGTCAAGCGCGCGCATTTGGTTGACCTCGGCCAGCAAATCTTCGCGGGCTTCACGGGCTATGGTGAGCATAATCTGGTCTTGTTGGGCGAGCAATTCGTCGCGCCGGTCACCTTCTTTATCAATCGCTAGCCCCTGGGCGATGGCGAGCAACGCGCCGGTATGATCGTCAGATTTGCTGCACAGATTGGCTTGCAGCATGCGGGCATCGGGTGTGCCACCCTCATATTTGAGGCAGTTTTTTAGGGCGGCTCTGGCCTCATCAAGCCTGTCGAGTTGCAGCAGTGCTTCGGCCCGTATGCGGTGTAGCGCCGGTGAAAGCGGGTTGAGGCCTAGCCCGAAATCGGCCAGTGCCAAGGCATCGGCATAATCTTTGGCGGGCAAAAGCAGGTGGGTCGCAATTTCTTCAGCCAGTGCCCAGTTTCGCGGCTGCAACTGCATGGCCTTGGTATAAAGTCGCCGGGAGGCCTGAAAGGCATTGGCGCGCAGCATGTCGCGCGCTGCCTCTATCGGTAGGCGCAGCGCGCGCTGGCGCACCTCGCCGAACAGCAAGTCAACCTCGTCATAAAGATCATCGGCGGGGCCGTTATAAAGCACGCGGCTGTAAAGATAGCCCTCTTCGGTGCTGGGTTTGAGATAGGCTGCCGTGGGATGGGTGGCGAAATAATTGTCAAGCTGGTGGAAGTTGACGGCATGGGCTGCTGAGGCGCCAAAGTTTTGAAATTCAACAGTATCTGAGGGGTCGCGTGGCGTGGTCGTGCCATAATCTGACAGGAGTGCGAGCCCCGCTGGCCGTAGATGCGCGATCATCTCTTGCAGGCAAGACAGCGCGCCGTGGCAATGCATCATCGGGGTGTCATCGCCTTGCGCGATGGGGCCGATCGCATCTGCCATGGGGAGGCTGGACAGGGTCACGGCCTCGTGCTTGGTTTGAATATTGAGCCGCTTGCGCAATGGGATATGGCGCGACAGATGGTCGATGCCCGGCTGTTTGAGGTCTTCGCGCAGAATATCGGCTTTTGCGGCATCATCAAGCATGCAGCGTGCCATCATCCGGCTTGTGCCATTCGGCCCGAGCATGAGGATTTCGGCGGGCAGGCTATCAAGAATATATGAGGCGAAAATCGCATCAAACCCGGCTGAAAATTCAGCAGGCCATGTGGCGGATGCATCATACAACTGCGTTGTGACGCGCCCCTTATGGGCGGCAAAGATGCCATGCGCTTCCTGGGAGTCGAGCATTTTTTGGTTGCCATCCGTGACGACATATTCGCAGTCGGCATAAATTTCGGGGGCTTGGGTTTTAAGCGCGTCTAAAAACAGCTTGGCAAACAAGCCAGACCCTGCCCCGATTTCCAAAAACCGATAGGGTTGAGCGCCGCGTTTAGGGGCGGATTTGAGTAGGAGTTGCACGGCGTCAGTCGAAAGTCGCCCGCTGGACGTGGCACCATAGGGCACATCAAGGCGCAAAAACACCTCGAGCCCAGATTCCACCCAAGCCGCGCGCGCGATGCGCAGTGCGGCGCAGTTCCAGACCGGTTCAAAGCCTTCTACCGGATGGCCAGCAAAGGCGCCTTTGGCGACAATCTTGGCCGCGTCATCCAAAATGGGCTACTTGCCGCGTTTCTGGTCGTAGGTTTTAAGTGCCTGATCGACCAGTTTCATTGTGATGCGTTCTTGCGCACGCGGATCGGCCATTTTCGAAATTTTCTTGGTGCTTTTATCCATTTTGCTAAAGCGCTGTTCCATCACAGTGATGTGCTTATAGGATTGTGCATTCACCTGATTTTGGTCGCGTAGGTTGCGATCAAAGCGTTTTTCTAATTCGGTCACATGCTTATATGTTGAGTTGGCGAATTTGTTGAGTTCGACCACGGCCGCATCAAAACGGGTTTCTAGCTTACCAAGTCTTTTATCAATATCATCAATTTGAGCCATAATATGTTCCTACTATTCTGATAGTGGAAACCATATTTTGCCTGATTTGACCGATTCTGTCTAGGTTTTTGGCTCCGCACGCCCGGTATGGTGCCTGCGCAGCCTAGCCAAGCTCATCCAATGTTGGCGGGTCGCAGCCTTCGCGGGTGCAGTTGATGGCGGCGGCTTGGGCGGCGCGGTGCAAGATTGTGGCAAGGGTTTCGCGGCTTAGGCCAGCCATCGCGCCGGGGGCTGGTAGGTCATGGGCTTGGATTTGCGCCAGCAGGCTACCCATGAACGTGTCACCCGCGCCAACCGTATCCACCAGCGGGTTTGCGATTTGGCCGGGTTGGTGGAGGGTTTGGCCATTGTGATAGGCGATTGCGCCTTTGGCGCCGAGCGTGAGCACCAGAAGCGGGATGTTGTGTTGGGCGACGAGCTGTGCGGCGGCGGCTTCAATTGGCAGGCCGGGGATCATCCATTCGATATCTTCATCTGACAGTTTCACCAGATCGGCCAATGAAAGCATGGTTTCGAGGCGGCTGCGAAAGGCGCTGGCATCGGCGATGAAGGCCGGGCGGATATTCGGATCAATTGCGCAAAACAGGCCACGGGCTTTGGCAACCTTGAAACAGGCGGCCCAAGCTGGGCCATCATGCAGGCCAGAGAGTGCCAATGAGCCGACAGCGAAAATACGCGCTTCATCGGGCAGAGCCGCGACAAGGCTATTGGCGTTAACGGCGCGTTCGGCGGTGCCTTCGCGGTAAAACTGGTAGGCGGGTTGGCCATTGGCGAGGGTGACAACGGCAAGAGAGCTTGAGGCGCTGGAGCGGGGGGATAGCAGAACGACGCCATCGGCCAGCATGGTGCTGGCAAGCAGGTCGCCAAACCCGTCGGCGGAAATGGGGGTCAAGTAGCCTGTGGCCTGTGCTTGGCGGGCGGATGCGCGGGCGGTATTATAGGGTGAGCCCCCGGCCACAGCTTTGAACTGGCCATCGGGTTGTTGGATAAGGTCAATCAGGTTTTCGCCGCCAATTACAATCATCGTTCAGTCCGGTTTGAAAACGCGCCGCAGCGCAGAAAGTGCGTCAACCAATAGGGCAACATCATTGCCGACACCAACAAAATTAGCCCCGATGCTGATATAATGCTGCGCCAATTTGGGGTTTCCGGTGAGGATGCCTGCGGTTTTGCCAGCCGCGCGGATGCGCTTTAGTGCGTCATCAATGGCGTGCTGCACTTCGGGCGCTGCCGAATTGTTGCCAAAACCCATATCGGCGGCCAAATCGGCGGGGCCGATGAAAATGCCATCAACATCATCCAGCGTTAAAATTTCATCCAGTGCGGCCAGCCCGGCGCGGCTTTCAACCTGCAATAGCAGGCAGATCGTGGCATCCGCCGAGGCCATATAATTGTGGTTGCGCCCAAAGTCGGACGCGCGGGCCAGTGCAGAACCGACGCCACGCCGCCCCTTGGGTGGATACTGGGTTGCGGCCACCATTGCGCGCGCCTGATCGGCGGATTCGACCATGGGAACAAGCAGGTTTTGCACCCCGGCATCCAGCATTTGCTTAATCATCCAGTCTTCGCCAATGGGCACGCGGACCACAGCAGCAGAGGGCCGGGCGGCCATGATGGCCAGCGTTTGGGTGATGGAGCGCAGGTCATTCGGGGCATGTTCACCATCGACCACCAGCCAATCAAACCCGGCCCCGGCGACCAGTTCGGCCACATAGGGGCTGGCTAGTGCCATCCACAAGCCGATTTGTGGCTGCCCAGAGGCAAGAGCGGCTTTGAAGAGATTCGCGGTCATTTTTGCGCCTTTCGCTGTTTAGGGCAGTTTGGCGAAAGGCGCAGCGACTGGCAACTAGTGGCTGCGCCACATGCGCGCGAGCAGGTTATCTTTGACCACAAACTGATGATAAAGCGCAGCGGCGACATGCAAAATGACAAGAATTAATAGCACGTTTTGCAAAAGGCCATGCCCTTCGCCGGCGAGTTCAACGCCGCCGAACCACGCGACCATTCCCGACATGGGTATTAGGAAGATGAGCGCATAAATGCCCCAATGCACCAGACTGCCAGCAAGTTCTTGCAGACGCGGACCCTTTGGCGCGGCAGGAACACCCTTGGCTAGCCGGAGATAGAGCCGCGCGAGCGCAAAGATGAGAACTGCGATGCCTGCATAGATGTGCAGATTGCCGAGCAGGGCATCATTTGCAGAAAGATCAGTGCCTTTTTGACTTGCACGGAACATGGCTTCCATGCCGTCAGACAGGGATAGATTGAACGCAACCAGCAGCACCACAATCCAATGCAGGATGATTTGCGGGCGGCTGTAATGGGTCGGTGCGGACATGGAAGCCTCAAAAAAGGATAGGTTCTTAAAGGTGATACGTTCTAGGCGGGATATTCCGTCGCAGAAAAATACCTTTGCCAAAAATTACATTGGGCGGGGGAATTTTTTGTAGATTGCGGCGATGCCTGCGTTTAGCTCATCGCTCAGCTTTAGATCCGCGCCCGCAAGGATAAGTTCAAGCTGGGTTGCGGTGGTGGCCCCGATGATGGGGGCGGCCATGAAGGGGCGTTCGGCGCAGAAGGCATTGGCCATATGCACCGGGTCTATGCCATGGACGCGGGCCAGCGCGACATAGGCGTCGGCGGCGGCTAGCGCGTCGGGGGTGATGCGCCCGCTCATGCCGGGGTTGTTCATGCGGCGCGATGGGTTGGGGGTGGCGTCGCCCGAATATTTGCCGCTGAGGATACCAGTAGCAAGCGGGGAGAACGCCAGAAGGCCGATATCTTCTTGATGGCAGGCTTCGGCCAGATCCGTATCAAACAACCGACAAATGAGGTTGTATTCATTTTGCACAGTGGAAATGCGCGTGCCACCTGTGGCTTCGGCCATATCTTGCCATTTGGTGAGACCCCAAGCGGATTCATTGCTTTGACCAAAGGCCGTGATTTTACCTTCGGCCACCAGTTCTGTGACACAGCCAACCAGCGCGGCGAGTTCATCGCGGGTTTTCGCCTTGTCTTGGCTTTCGGGTGTCCAGTTCCAGTATTTGCGGAAATGGTAGCTGCCCCGGCTGGGCCAATGCAGTTGGTAAAGGGCGATATGGTCGGCTTGGAGCCGTTTAAGCGAGCCTTCCAGCGCTTGGCGCATGCTGGCCGGGGTTACCGTGGCCGCGCCGCGCACAAAAGGCAGGCCTTCACCAGAGCATTTGGTGGCAATTTGCATCGCATCGGTGGTGGAACCGCGCGCCGCGCGCCAGCGCCCGATAAGCGCCTCGGTATTGCCGACGGTTTCGGCCAGAACCGGGTTGACCGGATACATTTCAGCGGCATCCAACAGGGTGATCCCGGCGTCTAGCGCCATATCAAGCTGGATAAAGGCATCGGCCTCATCGGTGTTGGACCCAAATGTCATTGTGCCAAGGCAGAAATGTGAGGTGGTAAGGCCTGAGCGGCCAAGGCGGCGGTGTTGCATGGGGATTAGTCCTTGGTTGGCCAGCGGTGCTGGGCGGCGGCGGCGCGAATTTCATCGGAATCGGCCCCCATAAGCGGTGCGGCACTGGGGGTTGGCATATCAGCATCGGAAAACACAATCGGCAGGCGGACCGAGCGGGTTTGCCCATGGTCTTGCACCATATTGCGGGCTTGGGTTTGCGGGTCAGCCAAGGCTTCGGCCACGGTATTGATGGGGCCAGCCGGCACGCCAGCGGCTTCCATCAACGCCAGCATTTCGGCGCGGCTATGGCGGACCATTTCGGCGGCCAGCAATGGCACCAATGCTTCACGGTGGGTAACCCGGTTGGTGTTTTTGGCAAAACGGTCATCCAAATGCAGGGTGAGGCCGAGTTTTACGCAGAGATGTTTGAACTGATGGTCGTTTCCGCAGGCAATAACAAAGGGCGCGTCCGAGGCATAAAATACCTGATAGGGCACGATGTTTGGATGCGCATTGCCCATGCGGCGCGGCGAAATGCCCGAGGTAAGATAGTTGGTCGATTGGTTGGCCAGCACCGCGAGTTGCGTATCAAACAAGGCCATATCTATATGCTGGCCCTTGCCGGTAACCGCGCGCTGGGCCAAGGCGGCCTGAATGCCAATTACGCCATAAAGCCCGGTGAACAGGTCGGCATAGGCCATACCGGGTTTTTGCGGCTCGCCATCAGGTTCGCCCGTCAAATCCATTATCCCGCCCATGGCTTGGATGATAAAATCATAGCCCGCGCGGGGCGCATAGGGGCCAGTTTGGCCGAATCCGGTGATGGAACAATAGACTAGGCCGGGATTGCTGGGGGCAAGGCTGACATAATCGAGTCCAAATTTTGCTAGGCCACCGAGTTTGAAGTTTTCGATAATGACATCAGCTTCGGCGGCCAAGGCTTTGACCATGGCCAAATCATAGGGATTGCGAAAATTGGCGGTGACATCGCGCTTGCCGCGATTGGCGCAGTGGTAATAGGCGGCGGCACCATCCGGGGCGAATGGCGGGCCCCAGAACCGGGTTTCATCGCCTTCAGGGCTTTCAACCTTGATGACATCGGCCCCCAGATCGGCAAATATTTGCCCGGCCCACGGGCCTGCCAGCACGCGGGCGAGTTCCAGAACTTTCAATCCGTGAAGGGGGGTCATCAAGGCCTCATGATTTGTTTTACCCTTGCTAGCGGATTTGGTGGGGCAGGGCCAGAGGTGGGCTTGGTGCTGGGGTTGTCGCTGGGGGTGAGCCGACATATGTCTGTGGACAGCGCAAGGAGAATGAGATGCGATTTTTGCCCAAACGCAAGCCAAGCGTGGCCGTTATTCGGCTGAATGGTGTAATTGGTGGCGGGAGCCGTATTGGCGGGGCTGGGCTGAATGACGCCAGCCTCAAGCCACAGATTGAGGCGGCGTTTAAGCGCGGTAAGCCGGTGGCGGTGGCGTTGGCCATTAACTCACCTGGTGGGTCGCCCACACAATCGGCGCTGATTGCAGCGCGCATTCGGGCGCTAGCGGCAGAAACTGGCATTCCTGTGCTGGCGTTTTGCGAAGATGTAGCCGCCTCGGGTGGCTATTGGCTGGCCACGGCGGGTGATGAGATTCATGCAGATGAAAGCAGTATTTTGGGTAGCATCGGCGTGATTTCCGCCGGGTTTGGTTTGCAAGAATTGATTGGCAAAATCGGGGTGGAGCGGCGGATGTATACGGCGGGTGAAAGCAAAAGCATGCTTGACCCGTTTCAGCCAGAAAAGATTGAAGATCTAAAGAAAATGGATGTGATGCTGGCCGCGATCCATAAGAACTTTATTGCGCAGGTGCGTAGCCGCCGCGGGGCCAAGTTAAAAGAAGACGGGCTGTTTACCGGCGCGGTTTTTGTGGGCCGGGCCGCAGTGGATAATGGGCTGATTGATGGCATTGGCCATTTGGAGCCGACGATGCGCGCCCGCTTTGGTGATAACGTGCGGTTTCGTGAACAAAAGCAAAAACGCAGCCTGCTGTCACGTTTTGGGATAACCGGGCCGGACGGGATGCCCGAGAGCGTTATGGCCGCGCTGGAAAGCCGTGCAATCTGGGCGCGGTTTGGGTTATAAGCGGGCATGGTAAAATTTGTTACATTCTTTTTGATATTCATGATCGTGCTGGCGATGTTTGGGCGGCTGCGCTTGCCATGGCAAAAGGCGCGCAATGCCAAGGCCAAAACGGCACGAAAATGCCCGAAATGCAGCCGCTATATGATTGGCACAACAACATGCAGTTGCGGGCATAAAGGCTAGGGTTTTAGGCAAAGCTGCCAGAACTGGGGACATATATGACAGCATTGGTGACAGGCGGGGCGCGGCGATTGGGGCGGGCGATGGTGCTGGAACTGGCCCGGCGTGGCCATGCCGTGGCGGTGCATTATGACCGTTCGGCTGATGACGCTGAGGCGACGGCGGCTGAGGCGCGGGGCCTGGGTGTGCAAGCGGTTACGCTTCAGGCGGATTTGCTGGATTTTGAGGCTACAGCCGGGTTGGTTGGGCGCGCGACTGCGGCGCTTGGGCGGTTGGATGTGCTGGTGAACAATGCGTCTATTTTTGAAAATGACACGTTGGAAACGGCCAGTGCGAAAAGTTGGGCACGGGCGGTGGATAGTAACCTGCGCGCCCCATTGTTTTTAACCCAAGCCTTTGCAGCCCAAGCCGGGCGTGGTGCGCAGGATGCGCAGGGGGAACCCATAGCCAGCGCTAATGTTATAAATATGGTGGACCAGCGTGTGCGCAAGCTGACGCCTGGTTTTGCCAGCTATACGCTCGCCAAACTTGGGTTATGGGGGTTAACGCAGACCGCCGCGCAACTGCTGGCACCCGATATTCGGGTCAATGCCATCGGGCCGGGGCCAACACTGAAGGGCGCGCGCCAGAGCGAAGAACATTTTGCCGCACAACGCGCGGCGGTTATTTTGCAGCGCGGCGCAGATGATGCGGAAATTGCCCGTTGTATGGGGTTTATTCTGGACAGCCCAAGCCTGACGGGCCAATTGATTTGCATGGATGGCGGGCAACATCTGGCGTGGAAAACCCCGGATATTCTAGGGGTTGAATGATTTGGTTAGTGTTAATTTAACGGCAGAATTGATGGCATTTGTTGCGCTGCAAAATCAAATTGTCCACGGCGGGATTCGACATCACGTCCATGTGACATAAACCGTAACAATTTCAGGGCTTTACCCGGATTTAAAAAAAATACCGTTTAATATCAATGGTTTGGAATTGTGCCTAAATATTAAGCAGGTCGATGAAAGTCCATATAAATCAGGCCTGCAGGCGCATTGGCTGAACACTATGCACAAGGTTATCCACAGGAATGGTGGATGCCTTTTCTCTTGATTTTGTTGCCAAGCGGGGGCAGCTAGACAGGGAATCACCTAAAGGAAAGATATGGAGCCGAGCGCCAAGCCCAATTCAGACAAGCCACCGCTAATTGGGCATGCCTATATACACGCGTTTAACCGGCAGATTGACCAATCGCCGGGGGTGTATCGCATGCTCGATAAGGCGGGGGCGGTGCTGTATGTGGGCAAGGCGCGCAACCTAAACCGGCGGATTGCCAATTACGCCAAGCCCAACGGGCATGGGGCGCGGATTGCCAAAATGATCTTGGAAACCGTGAGCATGATGGTGCTGACCACCAAGACCGAGACCGAGGCGCTGTTACTCGAACAAAACCTGATCAAGCAGCTTAAGCCAAAATACAACGTGCTGCTGCGCGACGATAAAAGCTTTCCGAATATTCATGTCAGCACGCATGAGTATCCGATGATTTCCAAACATCGCGGGGCGCGCAAGGAAAAGGGCAAATATTTTGGCCCCTTTGCCAGCGCCATGGCGGTGAACCGGACATTGAACCAATTGCAAAAGGCGTTCTTGCTGCGCAACTGTTCAGATTCAATGTTTGAAGGGCGCACGCGGCCCTGTTTGCAACATCAAATCAAACGCTGTTCGGCCCCCTGTGTGGGTAAAATATCGGCGGCAGATTACGCCAAAACGGTCGATGAGGCGTTGCGGTTTCTGGGCGGCAAATCGACCGATGTGCAGCAGGGCTTGGCGGTAGAAATGGCGGCGGCAAGTGCCGCGTTGGAATTTGAGCGGGCAGGCGCACTGCGTGACCGGATCGCCGCGCTGACCTTGGTGCAAGGTGTGCAGGGGGTGAACCCGGCGGGCGTGGCCGAGGCGGATGTGATTGCGCTATTTCAAGATAGCGGGCAGGCCTGCGTGCAGGTGTTTTTCATCCGTGCCAACCAAAACTGGGGTAACCGGGCCTATTTTCCGCGCACCGGGGCCGATTTTGATAGCGGCGAGGTGCTGGAGGCGTTTATGGGGCAGTTTTACAGCAATAAAACCCCGCCGCGGCAGATTTTGCTATCCGCCCCCGTGGATAATGCCGACCTGATGGCTGCGGCGCTGAGTGAGCAGCTGGGCCGCAAGGTTGAAATATTGGTGCCACAGCGGGGCGAGAAGGCGACGCTGATCGAAGCGGCATTGCGCAATGCGCGCGAGGAGTTGGGCCGCAAAATGGCCGAAACCGCCAGCCAAGCGCGCTTGCTGCATGGGTTGGCCGAACGGTTTGGGTTGGAGGCGGTGCCACAGCGGGTGGAGGTTTATGACAACAGCCATATTCAGGGCGCGCATGCGGTGGGCGCGATGATTGTGGCGGGGCCGGATGGGTTTATCAAATCGGCCTATCGCAAGTTTAACATTAAGGCTGACGGGCTGACGCCGGGCGATGATTTTGCGATGATGGACCAAGTGCTGCGCCGCCGGTTTACGCGGTTGCAAAAGGAAGATGCCCATAAAAAGGGCGATAGCTGGCCAGATTTGGTGCTGATTGACGGTGGGGCCGGGCAGCTAAGCGCGACCGTGCGGGTGTTTAAGGAGCTTGGCGTTGAAGGTGTAACGCTGATTGGTGTGGCTAAGGGCACGGATAGGGATGCCGGCAAAGAAGAGTTTTATCGCCCCGGCAAGCCGGTTATGGCGCTGCCGCATCGCGACCCGGTTTTGTATTTTGTACAGCGCTTGCGCGATGAGGCGCATCGGTTCGCCATTGGCACACATAGGGCAAAACGATCCAAAGCGATTAGTGCGACACCGCTCGATGATGTGCCGGGCATTGGCGCGGCCCGTAAACGCGCCTTATTGGCGCATTTTGGCAGCGCCAAAGCGGTAAGCCGGGCGGCATTGGCGGATTTACGCGCAGTTGAGGGAATATCGGCCGGGATGGCTGAGTCAATTCATGCCTTTTTTCAGGAGACAGGATAGGGCATTAAAGGAGGGCGCACCGTCTTTGGGCCCCACAAGGGGGCCGCGCAGGCGGTGCGGCATGGGTAAATGCCCATGCGGGCTGAAATGGATAGGGCAATGCATACGCGAATTCCGAATATTCTGACCGTGATCAGGTTGATCGCCGCGCCGATGGTGGGGTTTGTTTACGTCATCATGGCCTCGCCCTATGCCGATTGGATTGCACTGAGCTTGTTTATAGGCGCGGCCTTGACCGATTATTTAGACGGGGTGCTGGCACGGCGCTGGAATGTGGTGACCCAGTTTGGCCGCATGATGGACCCGATTGCCGATAAGGCGATGGTGGTCATTGCGCTCGCGGTGGTTGGGGTGCTTTGGAACGGGTTTATCTGGGTCATGGTGCCGATCATCATGATATTATTCCGTGAGGTATTTGTTGCCGGGCTGCGGGAATTTTTGGGCTCGGATGCCGGGCGGTTGCAGGTCACACGGCTGGCGAAGTTTAAAACCGCCATACAGATGCTGGCGATTACCCTGCTGATGGCAACCAAGTTGGTAGAGCATTACTTTATCGTGGCTGTGTATAGCATGGACCAAACGGTTTACTTGCAGATTAAGGCGGGTGAAGTGCCGGATACCGCCGGGCTGATATGGCTAGAACCGCTTTGGGTTTACGGCGCTTGGGGTGCGCAAATCGCGCTATGGATTGCGGCTGTGCTGACGGTGCTTTCGGGGTTGGATTATTTTATAAAGGCGCTGCCCTATCTGAAGGACCGCGCGCCATGAAGGTGTTGTATTTCGCATGGTTGCGAGAGCGGATTGGGTTGCCAAGCGAAGAGATCGCCAGTTCGGCGGCAGATGTGGCGGGCTTGGTGGCGGAATTAGCCGGGCGCAGTGAAGCGCATGCGCTGGCTTTTAGTGATTTGCGGGCGCTGCGTGTGGCGGTTGATCAAGAACTCGCTGAATTTTCAGCGCCCTTGGCCGGGGTCAAAGAAGTTGCGTTTTTCCCACCCATGACGGGGGGCTGAAATGGCCGTCTCGGTTCAGGCAGAAGATTTCGACATTGGGGTTGAGTTGGCAGCATTGCATGCTGGGCGGGGGGATATTGGCGCGGTGGTGAGCTTTAGCGGGCTGGTGCGCGCGGTGCCCGGTGGCGGCGGCCTGTGCTTGGAGCATTACCCGGGGATGACCGAAAAGGCGCTGGCGCAGATTGAGGCGCAGGCCGTGGCGCGCTGGGATTTGCGGGCTAGCCGGATTGTGCACCGTTACGGCGCGCTGGAGATGGGCGCGCAGATTGTGCTGGTGATTGCAGCGGCCCCGCACCGCGACGCCGCGTTTGAGGCGGCCCGGTATATGATGGATTACCTCAAATCGCGGGCCCCGTTTTGGAAGAAAGAAGGCCAAGGCGACGCAGCCCGTTGGGTTGATGCCCGCGATGATGACGAGGGCGCTTTGCAGCGATGGGATTAGTCGGTATTCAACTGCATAATGAGCGCGGAAGGCTGCCGCGACTGTGGCGTCGATCGGTGATCGACGCCCATCCTTGCCAATGGCGGCGCGTTGAGGCTGCACCAAGCCGTACGATCCCGCGCGCGCCGCGTGGCGATGTATGGGTAGGTTTTGATGTGGTGGCATTGACCGTGCAATTGGTTCGCAATTGGGTGAGACAAGTGCCAAGGCTTGGGCTCAGATGCCTCCGGCGGGGATATTTAGAAACAAAAGATGATGGGCTCCGGGTCGGGTGTTGGGGCAACGGTGCAGGGCAGCGCGGGCGCTGGGTTGGGGCTGGCGCGACAGGTGTCGCGCTGCCACCGCCATGCCTTGGCACTGCCATTTGGCAGAGATCGGGGCGCGGCAGGGGGTGGAATTAGGTGTTGCGCCTGGCTTCAAGCGCGGCTTCAAGTTCCATCTGGCGTTGACGCGCGCCGCGCAGACCATCACGCAAGGCTTCGGTTTCGGCCTTTTGCTGGCGGATTTCGCTGCGCATTTCTGCCTCGGCGGCCTCTGCCCTATGTTGGGCGGCAACGGCTTCTTTCACCAATCCATCTTGATTGGTGTTGATTTTTCCGGGTGCCGCATGGGCGGCATGGGTCATCCGGTCATAGATCCAGCGCAGCATCCAGCCAAAGATAATCGCCACGACCACGGCGCTGACCAGCATAAGCGTGAGTTCAGTTTTACTCATCAGGGCTCTCCTCGGCGGCGGGGGCGGGGGCGGCGACGGCGGCGAGCGCCGCTTCGGCTTCGGCTAGGGGGAGGATTTCAATCCGCCGGTTGGCTGCGCGGCCCTCTTCAGTATCATTTGGCGCAATTGGCAGGGTTTCACCATAGCCAAATGCGGTAAGTTTGCCCATTAGCAGATTGCTGGCCAATATCGAATCCAACACCGAATCGGCACGCGATTGGCTGAGCGCGGCATTCATTTCTTCGCGGCCCTGGCTATCGGTATGACCACCAACTTGAAATTCGGCATGGCGGCATTGGTGCAATAATTCCGCGAGCTGTGCGATCACCGCCTCGCTGCCGCCTTCGATTACTGCCGATGACGGGGCGAAGTTGATTTGGTTTTCCGACAAGACCGTTGCCAAACGCGACGCGCAGAGCCGCTCATCCATTTGCGGGTCTTCCAGCTCGGGTGGGTCAACTTGAATGACTTGGAGGCGGTAATTCCCCTCGCCCAGCGAGATTTCAAGCATTGTGTCGAGTTCGTTTTGCAAGTCGGGTAATGAGCCTGTGCCACGCAACTGAAAGCTGGTGGGCGTGACCGTTGCCTGGCCGGTTTCGAGCAATTTTAGGGCATCAAGCGCTGTAAAGATCCGGGCTTGCCAACCATCGGGCAGGTCATTGGCTTCGGTCAGCTCGCTGGTGACGAATTCATAGCCAAAGCGGGCCTCGGCATAGGAGCTGACCACTTTGCTGTTAAGATTATCGCGCACCATGCCCCGCATAACCACAGCGCCCTGCGCATCACGCACGGCAATAAAGCGTGGGCCCCAGCCGCTGGATTGGACAGGGTCGCTGGCGATGATTTCGGCCTCTGTCAGGCCAAGCGGGCGCAGCGAGTAGATGGCCGGGAGTTCGGCGCGCAGGGCAATTTCGGTGCGGCCCAGAATATCAAACGGGGCTTGGAGGTTTGAAAATGTCACATCAGTATTGACGATTTCAAGCCGCCCGCCGCCAAGCGCGGTGAGCGCGGAGAGCGACTTGAGCACCACCTGCCCCCATAATTCAGATGGTGCGCCGATGCCAACCTCGCAGCGTACATCATCCAAGACCATTCCGGCGGCTTGCGCGCCTGCAATAATTTGGGCGGCTTCGGCATCATTGCGTGCGGCGCAGGCCATTTGCTGGGGATCAGATTTAAGGTCGAGCACAAAGCTGAACGGTGAGATGACCGGGCGCGGCGCGATGATATTGAGTTCAAGCACCACATTATCGGGGCGCATACGTTCGAGCAATTCCGATAGACCTTCTTGCCAGCCTGCGGATGAGGCGACGGTTTCAACAATCACATGGCCCGGCATAATGGTAATGGTGGCTTCGGGGGTTTGTGGCAGGGTGCGCAGCGCAAACTCGATTGCGTCATTCCAATCTGCCGTCGCCGGGTCGGCGGTTTCCTCAACCAAATTGGTGGTGTTGGCGGCATTGGGAAGTGCGGCAATTGCAGCGCGCAACGCCGTAAGTGCCGGGCCTTCAGGCGCGCGCCCCATCATTGAAATACCGGCATCCGAGCGCAGAATTTCCAACCTTGGCGGCGTTATACGCATGGCGCGACCGGTTGCAAGCCCCCCTTGCGCGCGCAGCGTGCCATCAATGACAACGGCTACAGGCAGCACATCATGCGCCATTTGCACGACAAGCGCTGCGTCCTCATCATTGGGGGCGGCACCGGTAATGTTTAAAAGCTGCCCATCGGCTTCAAGCCGGGGCCAGGCAATTTCGCTGGCATGAAGCGCCGAAGTGAGCCGGGTGACGTTGCGCTGTTCAAGCGTGGTAATAACGCTATGTGCGTAAAGCCATGCGGCACCGCCGCCGCCGATGAGGCCAGTCAGTGCAAAAAGGAAGGCAAATAGGCGCATCAAAAATTCCGCTGAATGGCCCGCTTTGGGGGCGTCCAGCCATGTCTAGGGCATGGTTTAACCCGGATCAAGCGTGGCCACCAAGTGCGGCGGCAATTGCCAGCAAACCAGCGGCAATTAGCCCGGCATCGCGGTTAGAGCGAAAAACATGCAGGCAGTTCTCGGGGTCATCAATATTCAGGCGGCGCATTTGCCAAAACATGTGCAAGCCAAAACCCCAGGGTGCAGCCAAGCCGAGCAGTAATATGACGGATGAGGCGGTGCCAAGGGCCGCAATAACCGCGAGGGCCATGAGCAAGACCGAGATAACCTGAAAGACAAATAACCAGCGCATTGTGGCGGCGCCAAATAACCGGGCGGTGGATTTAACGCCAATGAGTGCGTCGTCCTCTTTGTCTTGATGGGCGTAGATCGTGTCATAAAACAGGGTCCATGCCATGCCAGACAGGTAAAGCAAAACAGGCGCAAGGGAGAGGCTCCCAGTATGTGCGGACCAGCCCACCAGCGCCCCCCAGTTAAAGGCGACGCCCAAAAACACCTGTGGCCACCACGTGAAGCGTTTGGCATAGGGGTAAATGACCACGGGAATAAGCGCAACAATGCCAAGCCAGATGGTGAATGTATTGAATTGCAGCAGGATGAGCGCGGCGAGGGCGATTTGCACAACCATCCAGATGAGGGCGGCGCGAGGGGTGGCTTGGCCAGAGGGCAGCGGGCGCGAGCGGGTGCGCGCCACCTGCGCATCAATATGCCGGTCGGTAAAATCATTCCACGTACAGCCCGCGCCGCGCATTAAAAACGCACCCGCCGTGCAGCCAAGCGCGATCCACAGATCATAAAGTGCCCAGCCCGCCCCCGCCGCCCCAATAGAGAGCGCCAGCCCCCAGTAACATGGGATGAGCAGCAGCCATGTGCCCGCAGGCCTATCGGCACGTGAGAGACGCAAATAGGGGCGGGTTGGACTTGGGGCAAAACGGTCCACCCAGTTCATTTTGGTTGCATCAGCGACGCGACCATCGGATGTATTGGGCGGGATCGGCATAGGGGCGCTCGTGGATAAGGCAAAGATTAGACTATATGTAAACGCTCCTTTAGGGGCGGGGCAAGCCGTGGGGCTTAGCCGTGAACAAGCGCATTACCTGATGAACGTTTTGCGGCAGGGCGTTGGCGACAATGTGGCACTGTTTAATGGGGTGGATGGCGAATGGTATGCCACGCTGGCCGAGGCCGGGCGCAAAGGGGCCGTGGCCGTTTGTGACCATTTGCAGGGCCAACAGCGTGGGTTGGCAGATATATGGCTGCTATTTGCCCCGCTTAAAAAGGCGCGGACCGATTTTATTGTGGAAAAGGCGGTGGAGTTGGGCGCGGCGCGGTTGCTGCCAGTGCTGACGCGCTACACGAATGCTGAACGCCTGCGCGAAGACCGGATGAAAGCACATATTATTGAGGCGGCTGAGCAATGCGGGGCGACGGCGCTTCCCAGCTTTGAGTTGCCAGTGAAGCTGGCCAAGGTGGTGGCCGGTTGGGACACTACGCGCCGCTTGCTGTTTTGCGATGAGCGCGGCGCGGCCCCGATGATTACTGATGCACTTAGCGCGCCCGGCCCTTGGGCGATTTTGATAGGACCGGAAGGTGGGTTTGCACCCGAAGAGGCTGAGATGCTGCGTGAATTGGATTTTTGCGTGCCCGCCAGCCTTGGCCCGCGCATATTGCGCGCTGACACGGCGGCCTTGGTGGCGCTGGCCATTTGGCAAAGCAAGTTGGGGGATTGGAGATGATCCGCGTCAGGCCTGAAATGGTGGATGAGCTTTGCGCGTTTTTGCGCCAACACCTTGATATAGCGATGTTTCCACTGTCAAATATCCGCCAATTTGGCATGGATGGCGCGCATGAATATGCCATGCGGTTTTGGGTGGCGCGGCAGGGTGGTGCGATTACCGATGCTGTGGGACTTGCCAATTCTGGCGCGCTGATGCCAGTTTGCCCCAATGGTGATTGGGCTGCGGTGCGCAGGGCGCTCAGGGGTGAGGCCGTGGCGCGTTTCATTGGTCCAAGCCAGCAGGTGCGGCCCTTAATTACCGCGCTGGGCATGCAAAACGCAGCCACCACGCTGAATGATGATGTCGGGCATTATACGCTTGATCTGGCCGTGCTGCGCCTGCCCAATGGGCCGGGCCAGATTGTGCCCATTGCTGAATCGCCCGCGCAAACCATGCGCGACTGGTTATTGCAATATGAGTTGGAAGCGCTGCAAACCCCGCCCGCACAAGCGGCCAAGGATGCCGAATTTTCCTATGTGGAATATTGCGAACATCAAAGCCATGTTGTGCTGATGGAGCGCGACACCCCGCTTGCGATGACCGGGTTTAATGCGTGCATTCCCGAAGCCGTGCAAATTGGTGGGGTTTTTACGCCGCCTGCATTGCGCGGGCGCGGTTATGCACGCCGCGCCTTGGCGCTGCATTTGGAACAAGCGCGCCAAAGCGGCGTCACCCGGGCCAGCCTGTTTGCCGCGAGCGAAGCGGCTGCACGGGCCTATGTTGGCATTGGGTTTGAACGCATTGGCGATTGGACACTTTGCCTGCTGACACAGGCTTATACCATTGGCGCGGCTAGGTAATTTGCACCTTGCCGCGATACGGATCAAAGCTGATGACGTTTTTGTATTTGGTCCAAGACCCGACCATTGGCCCGACTTCGGTGGTTAGCACGAATTCATAATGAAAATAGGTATTGCCGGATCGCCACATTTCGTTGAGGCGTTTCATGACCGGCTGCGATACCATCGTATAGCCCGTAGGCAATTCCAACTTTTCGGCCCAAACGCGGGTGTTACGCACATCCCAAATTAAATCGGGTTTGCCCGTATCGGGGTTGCCTACCTCATACTTGCGCGCCTGCATGGTCGCAACAATCGTGACCTTGGCATCGCCAAAATTGGTTTTGAAGGTCAACGGTTTTCTGGCCTTTGTGACAATAACTTTGATAGGGCTGTCATTGCGCATCGCGCCTTTGTCATAGATGACCCCAACCGTCGCCTCCCCCTTTTCGACGCCACGAATAACAATGTGATTCAATCGTCCTGCATCAAATTTATATTTACTCGCTATTAATTTTGTACTTAAAAATTGAAATTCTAATAAGGTAATTATGGGCAGCATTCTTATTATAAATCAACTACGCAGTTTTGGTTTGTTGAAATACTTTCGAAACATTGTTGAAAATCGGCCTTGTAAGCCGGCTCTGGCGCGCACAGATTGGCAGCTATGGCTTGGATCCGCCCTGACGCTCGTGAACGCATTGGCCGCTGGTTGGAACCGGGGCTGCTGAGCCTTGCGTTATTTTTGGCGTTGCGACTGGCATGGCTGGGCTGGATGCGCGGGGCTTGGGTGCTGATTGGGCTTGGCGGCGTGTTGGCGGTGGCGCTGGCTGTGTTAATTTACTTGGCAGTTTTGCGTGCCCATTTAGCACGGCGGCTGGCCGGTGTTGGTTTGGTTGAGGTGGATGAACGGCGCATCACCTATTTGGCCCCCACGCTAGGCGGCAGCCTTGATTTGGATGATTTGCGGCGCGTGGCGCTTTCAACCGGTAAAACGGGGGCACAAAACTGGGTGTTATATGCGCCCGAGCAAGCCCCATTGGTTATTCCACTAGGGGCGGAAGGGGCCGATGTGCTGCCCGATACATTCGCGGCTCTGCCCGGATTGGGCCTTGGTGCGCTGCATAAAGTGGTGTTGGCGCGGCGGGTTGGAATGGTCTCGGTTTGGGAAAAGGCGCGTTAACTACGGCGTGACTTGAATGACCCGAAAGCAACAGATATGCCGATTATTGAATTTTAAGGCGGAGGCCAGCTATGTCGATCCCTCAATCCGGTGGCGGGCCCATCGAAAACCATGCGCAATTGGCGGAATATTTGGCCAGCGGCTGCAAGCCCAAGGCTGATTGGCGTATTGGCACTGAGCATGAAAAATTTGGCTATTGCCGTGATACGTTAAAGCCGCTGCCCTATGAGGGCGCGCGCTCGATCCACGCGATGCTGGAAGGGTTGCGCGACCGGTTTAACTGGGCCCCGGTGCTGGAAGGTGACAAGCTAATCGGGCTGGTCAAGGATGGTGCGAATGTCAGCCTGGAGCCGGGCGGGCAGTTGGAACTGTCGGGCGCGCCGCTAGAGACGATTCACCAAACCTGTGATGAAGTGAACCACCATTTGGCCGAGGTCAAAGAGGTGGCCGATAAAATTGGCGTTGGCTTTATTGGGCTGGGCGCGGCCCCTGTTTGGACGCATGAGCAGATGGATTTGATGCCCAAAGGCCGCTACAAGCTGATGGACCGCTACATGCAGAAGGTAGGCTCGCATGGCACGCAGATGATGCGGCGCACCTGCACCGTGCAGGTGAACCTTGATTTCGGGACTGAGGCTGACATGGTGCAGAAAATGCGCGTGGCACTGGCCTTGCAGCCAATTGCAACCGCGCTATTTGCCTGTTCGCCGTTTTTTGAAGGCAAGATCACCGGCTATCAAAGCTGGCGCGCGCGGATTTGGCAAGACACCGATAATGCCCGCACCGGCATGCTGCCCTTTGTGTTTGAGGACGGGTTCGGGTTTGAGCGTTGGGTTGAATATGCGTTGAATGTGCCGATGTATTTTGTCTATCGCGATGGGAAATATATTGACGCTTTGGGCATGAATTTTCGTGATTTCCTAGAAGGTAAGCTGCCGGCCCTACCTGGAGAAACGCCGACGCTGAGCGATTGGGCCGACCATTTGACCACCGCCTTCCCAGAGGCAAGGATCAAGAAGTATATGGAAATGCGGGGGGCGGATGCCGGGCCATGGCGGCGGATTTGTGCGCTGCCGGCGTTTTGGGTTGGCTTGATGTATGATCAAGCGGCGCTCGATGCGGCTTGGGATCTGTGTAAAGACTGGAGCATGGCGCAGCGCGAGGCCCTGCGCCTTGATGTGGCCAAACTGGGGTTAAAAGCCGAGATTGACGGGCGGACGGTGCGCGATGTGGCGCGTGATGTTCTGGCCATTTCGCAAGCCGGGCTTGCCGCCCGCGCGCAGCCCGGTGCCGGTGGCCTGGTGCCCGATGAAACGCATTTTTTGAATGCTCTGCATGACATTGTTGAACGCGGCGAAAGCCCATCAGATGAGCTATTGGCCAAGTTCAATGGGGCATGGAAGGGCGATTTAACTGATATCTATCGCGAATACTCTTATTAGTATAAGCTGCGCTAGATTGCCGTAGAAATACACAACATGTGGCGGTCGGGACAGTTGTATAAATAGGAGTTCTTATGAAGAATATGATTATCAAATCGCTGGAAATGCTTGTCTGGCTTATGGTCATTGTGATCGTGCTCGGCGCGTTGGCTGGTGGGTTTATGATGATGGGTAATCCGCAGGGCGGCGTTCTGGTCGGGCTGGCGGTTATCGTCGGTGGGTTTCTCTATGCCATCATTTTTAGCGGGATGATGTTCCTTTTGATTGGCATCCACCATAATACCAAACGCACAGCCGAGGCGCTGGAGCGTAAGGGCTAAGCCAGATTTTAATAATAATTTCAACGGCCGGGCCTACGCCCGGCCGTTGTCGTTTTGTGGCGGTGGATAAGCGGTGCATCCATGCCCATTGGTGCGCGCCGGGGGTTTCACACCCCCGGACCCCCGTGGGATATTTATGAACAAAAGATGGGTTAGGGTTTTTGGGTTATTTTAGGCTCGGTGCCTGCGGCGAGCCGGGCGATATTGCTGCGGTGGCGCCAGAAGATGAGCGCAGCTAAAAATAGGGCGAGGCCGGTCATATCATACAATCCGAACGCATAAAGCCAAAGTGCGGCGCTGGCGGCGGCGATGAGGGCGGCGAGGGATGAGAACCGAAAAATGACAGCGGCGGCCAGCCATGTGGCGCAGGCGGCCAAACCGGCTGGGAAGCTGAGAGCGAGCAAGGTGCCCAAGAATGTGGCGACGCCTTTGCCACCTTTAAAGCGCAAATAGACCGGGTAAATATGGCCGATAAATGCACCGAGCCCGGCGGCTTGGGCGGCGGCATCACCATAAAAGTAGCGCGCCAGCAGCACAGCGATGGCGCCTTTGCCCGAATCCAACAGCAATGTGGCCATGGCCGCGCCTTTGTGCCCGGTGCGTAGCACATTTGTCGCGCCGATATTGCCCGAGCCGATTTTTCGCAGATCACCAAGGCCAAGTAGTCGGGTGATCGCAAGGCCAAAGGGCACAGCCCCGAGGAGATAGGCGGCGAGAAAGATGAGGGTAAGCGGCAGGAGCGCGGCTTCAAAGGCCGGGTTGGCCCCCCAGAATTTGAGCACATCAGGTATCATCATGGCCCCCATATGCGCTGCCCGGCCACCCAAGTACCCAGAACGCGACCTTGCATCCGCCGCCCGTCATAGGGGGTATTTTTGGATTTGCTGTGAAGATTTGCGCGATCCAGAATATAGGGTGTGTCGGGATTGAACAGCACCAGATCGGCGGGGCTGCCAAGCGCCAACCGCCCGGCAGGAAGGCCAAGCAGGCGTGCAGGGTTTAAGGCTAGGGCGGCAAACAAAGCGGGCAGGCTGAGATGTCCTGCATGGACAAGCTGCAATGCGGCACTGAGCAGGGTTTCAAGGCCAACGGCACCACTGGCGGCGGCATCAAAGGGCAGGCGCTTGCTTTCCTCATCTTGGGGGGTGTGCAGCGAGCAAATCACATCAATCGCACCATCGGCCAAGGCTTCGACCATGGCCATGCGATCAGATTCGTTGCGCAGGGGTGGTTTGAATTTGAAGAAGGTGCGGTAGCCTTCGATATCAAACTCATTCAGCGTAAGATGGTGGATGCTGATCCCGGCGGTGACCTTGAGCCCCGCAGCGCGGGCGCGGGCCAGTGCAGGCAGGGCAGCAGCCGTAGTAATTTGGTCAACATGGTAGCGCGCACCGGTCATCTCCACCAAGGTGAGATCATGCTCAAGCCGAAGCTTTTCGGCCATGGTGGATACGGCGGGCAGGCCCATTTTGCTGGCGAGTGGGCCGGATGTAGCGGCAGCACCGGCGCTGAGAATTGGGTCTTGGATATGGCCGATGATGAGCGCGCCATCGGCGGCGGCATAGGCCATGGCGCGGGTCAGCACTTTGGTGTCGGACACGGGGGAATCGCCGTCGGTGAAGGCCACAGCCCCGGCATCGGCCAAAAAGCCAAGCTCTGTCATCTCACGCCCGGCGCGGGATTTGGTGAGCGCGGCCATGGGTAACACGTTGACAATGCATAAATCCTTAGCGCGATTTTTGAAGAAATCGAGCAATTCAGGTGTGTCAATTGGCGGGCTGGTATCGGGGCGGGTGACAAGGGTTGTCACCCCGCCTGCGGCTGCGGCCAGCCCGGCGGTGCGAAAGCTTTCCTTATGCCGTTCACCCGGTTCGCCGATTTTGACGCCAATGTCGATGATACCGGGGGCGAGGCAATGGCCTGCGCAGTCGATAATCTCGCCGCTGGGGGCGGCGTTGCGGGCGGTGATTGTGCCTTCATTGATTGTTAGACTGCTAAGGGTTTGCGTGCCGGTTTCGGGGTCAATAAGGCGGGCATTTATGAAGGTGGTGGTCATTTAGCGCCCCTTTGAACCTTGCGCAGCAAGGCATAAACCTCATCGCCATCATAAATCCGTTCAAACCCAACGGGGGCCTGATAGGTGCCACGGCTGTTTTTGCCCGTGCGGCGGCGGGTTTCGGTGGCGAAATGGATGGTGGCAGGGTTGTCGCCATTGGTTTCAAGCACCGATTCAGCGGTGATGGGGTAGGATTTTAGCTTGCGGCCCACAATTGGCAGGTTCGTGGCAATGAAGGCGCGGTTGGTGGAGAGCGCATACCATGTGCGTGCGCGTTTGAACGGGCCGCCAAACAGGGCGGAAAGGATGATAAACACCCCCACCGAGAAATGGATTAGCCCAAAGGCCCAGAACCCGCCGCCGGCGCTCGCGGCTAAAACCATCCAGACGAGGGCAAAACCTGCGAAAGCCATGCCAAACAGGCCAAGAAATATATTGCTGGACCCTAGGCTGACGGCGGTATCGGGGCGGCCTTGCCACAGAATGCGTTCTCCGGGGTCAAGGAAGGGTGCCCAGCCATATTCTGACTGGGATGTGGCGCGATTGTCATTTGGGCCACTATTGTTTGAGCCATCATCACGAAAACCGATACGACGTGCCATCAGACGTTCCCTTCACGCAAATGCCTTGTTAACAAATCCATCGCCGCCATGCGCACGGCCACGCCCATTTCCACCTGTTCTTGGATGACTGAACGGTTGATATCATCGGCCAGCAGACCGTCAATTTCGACGCCACGGTTCATCGGGCCGGGATGCATGACGATGGCATCGGGTTTGGCATGGGCGAGTTTGGCGGCGTCTAGGCCCCAGCGGTGGTAGTATTCACGTTCAGACGGGATGAACCCCCCATCCATGCGTTCTTTTTGCAAGCGCAGCATCATCACCACATCGGCTCCTGCCAGCCCTGCGGCCATATCATCTGTTACCTCAACGCCAAGCTGTTCAACGCCCGCAGGCATGAGCGTGCGGGGGCCAACAAGGCGGATGCGGCTTTCCATTTTGCCGAGCAAGAACATGTTAGAGCGGGCAACGCGGGAATGGGCGATATCGCCGCAAATGGCAACGGTAAGGCGGTGCAAGCGGCCCTTGGCGCGGCGGATAGTGAGGGCATCAAGCAAGGCTTGGGTCGGGTGTTCATGCTGCCCATCGCCCGCATTCAGCACTATGCAATTTACCTTGGAGGCCAACAGATCAACCGCGCCAGAGGCCGGGTGGCGCACGGCCAAAATATCAGGGCGCATGGCGTTGAGCGTGAGCGCGGTGTCAATCAGCGTTTCGCCTTTTTTGAGCGAGCTTGTTTGCATGGCCATATTCATTACATCGGCGCCAAGGCGTTTGGCGGCGAGTTCAAAGCTGGCTTGGGTGCGGGTTGAATTCTCAAAGAACATATTGATGAGCGTGCGCCCGGCCAGCTGGCGCGGTGCGGCTGAGCCAGCCCGGTTGGCCGCACGATTTGCGGTAGCATAGGTTTCAGCGAGGTCAAGAATGGTGGTAATATCAGATTGGGTGAGGGGTTCGATCCCTAGAAGGTGCCGCTGGCTTAACACGCCTTAATCCTCCGTCTGATTTTCCGCCTTATAGCAGGATGGCGCGGCAGAACAACCATTGATGGATCAGCGCTCGCATCAAGCGCTGGGCTTGGGTAAGCTAAGGGCGGAATGGAATCGGTATGAACATGGGCACATCACATCCGGCGGCTGACCTCGCCACATTGCGCTGGCTGATAGAGCTGGGCGCGGATGAGGCTATAGGCGATTCTGCCATCAATCGTTATGAACTGCCCACCAAGCCCGCCGCCCGGGCGGTGCATGCCGGATCGGAACCACCCAGCATTGGGCCGGGCCAGCCCAACCCGCAACCGGGGGGCACGGCCCCCATCACAGCGCCTTTGCACGCCATTCAGCCGGATGCCAGTTTGATGGCGGCAGAACTCGCGGCGGGCTGCATGACGCTTGAGGCGCTGCAACGGGCCGTTGAGGGGTTTGAGGGCTGTGCGCTGAAAAAAGGCGCGCGCAACACGGTGTTTTCTGATGGGAACCCGGCGGCGGATTTGATGATTATTGGTGAAGCGCCGGGCCGGGATGAAGATTTGGTGGGCAAGCCTTTTGTAGGCGCATCAGGGCAGTTGCTGGATAAGATGCTGGCGGCAATTGGGATTGCGCGCGGCAGCACCGATGCTGCGAGCGCCTGTTACATCACCCATGTTTTGCCGTGGCGACCGCCGCAGAATTTGGACCCTTCGGGCGATGAGGTGGCCATTATGCTGCCATTTTTGCGCCGCCATATTGAACTTGCCAACCCCAAGGTTTTGGTGCTGCTGGGCAATGCCCCCGCGCGGGTGTTGTTGAATACCGCGCAGAGCATTACCAAATTGCGCGGCCAATGGGCCGATGTGATGGGCCGCCCTGCGCTGGCGATGCTTGACCCGGATGGCTTGCTACGCAACCCGATTAACAAGCGTTTTGCTTGGGCTGATTTGCTGGCCCTGCAGGCGCGCATGAAAGAGTTTTGAATGGCTGAGCGCGCGTTTATTCCGATTCGTATTGCGGTGCTGACGGTATCGGACAGCCGCGATATTTCCAGTGATAAATCGGGTGATACGCTGGTGGCGCGGCTGCAAAAGGCCGGACATATTTTGGCGGACCGGCAGATTTTGCGCGATGAGCGGGCCGAGATTGCCAGCCAATTGCGCGCATGGGTGGCCAACCCTGAAGTGGATGTTGTGATTTCCACCGGCGGCACCGGGCTGACAGGCCGTGATATCACGGTTGAGGCGCATCGCGATGTGTATGAGAAGGAAATTGACGCGTTCAGCACGATGTTCACGATGATTTCCTACCCCAAAATTGGCACATCGGCCGTACAGTCGCGGGCCTGTGCGGGGGTGGCTGGCGGCACCTATTTATTTGCGCTGCCGGGCAGTCCCGGCGCCTGCAAAGATGGCTGGGACGGTATTTTGGAACCGCAGCTTGATTACCGCCATATGCCCTGCAATTTTGTGGAAATCATGCCGCGACTTGAAGAACATAAGCGCCGAAAGTGAGCATAGAGCTTCGGACTAATCGCCTAACCCTGCGCCCGCCTATTCGGGCAGATTTTGACGCGTTTGCGGCAATGTGGGCCGAGCCGGGTGTGAACAAATACATTACGGGAATGCCACAAACGCGGGCCGACTCGCTGGGGCGGTTTCAGCGTGTGGTTGGTGGCTGGGCGCTTTCAGGGTTCGGGTTTTTCTCGGTTTTTGACAGGGCAGGAAGCTATTTGGGCCAGACCGGCTTGTTTGAAGCGATCCGCGACCTTGGCCCCACATTTGACGGCCTGCCCGAAGCGGGTTGGGTTTTTAGCGAGGCGGCAGCCGGGCAGGGCTATGCGACGGAGGCGACACTGGCCGCACATAAATGGTTTGATGCGCAGCGTTTCGCACAGCGCAGTGTGTGCATGATTGCGCCGGAACATGCAGTCTCAATCTGCGTCGCGGCAAAATGCGGTTATGAGGCGATGGGGCAGGGTGTTTATGCCGGGGATCCTGTGTTGTTGATGGCGCGGGCTTGCGCTTAGCCAGTTTTCCATCTATCCCGCCACCGTTCCGGCATGTAGCTGGCAGAAGTCTCCGAACACCTTCTTTAAAAACACGGGTCAGATGATGAAAAACGGATTTATCCTTGGCGTGATAGCCATGGCGGCGGTGGTTGTCGCCTCAAACATTCTTGTGCAGTTTTTGCTGGGCGACTGGCTGACATGGGGGGCGTTTACCTACCCGTTCGCCTTTTTGGTCACCGACCTGATGAACCGGGTTTACGGCGCGGCGGCGGCGCGCAAGGTGATTGTGGCAGGCTTTGTGGTGGGGGTGGCCTGCTCGCTGATCGGCACGCAGGTGATGATGGAATTTGGCCCGGCCGTAACGCTGCGCATTGCTATTGGTTCGGGCACTGCGTTTTTGGTGGCACAGATGGTGGATGTATTTGTGTTTGACAAGCTGCGTGCGGGCCGTTGGTGGCGCGCGCCGCTGGTGTCGTCACTTGTCGGGTCAAGCCTTGATACAGCGCTGTTTTTCACCATCGCGTTTTCAGCCAAGTTGGCGTTTTTAGAGCCCGCCAATGATGTAAGCTTCTTTAATGAGGCGCTGCCAGTGCTGGGCCTAGGGCCGGTTGCGCCGCTTTGGGTTAGCCTAGCGGTGGCCGATTTTGGTGTGAAATTGGCGCTGGCGATGTTGGCATTGGTGCCTTTTCGCCTGCTGTCTGCGCGGCTGCGTGTGGTTTAGGCTAAGGCTAAGCCTGAAAGATGCAGGGTATTCCTCCCCGGAATTTAGGGGCTGCATAAGCCGAATCTTCCCGCCTAGATGAAGCAGGAGATTCAGACGAAGATGATGAGATTCAGTGAACCCAAAATCTGACGGTCCGGACGATCATGCGCAAGGCCGAGGGTGGTCTGCCCGTGACCAATCTTTGCCGCGAGTCCCCATGATTTGCATACGCATCACAATAAATTTCCGTTCAATTTTAGCGAAGTGCAATTTTTTGCTTTGCGTTTCGTCAAATAAATGGCACGATTCGAATATCGGAAACATCAGAAAGGAGGTGCCAATGTCTAAATGGGATATGGAGCTAGAGGTCAGGCTAACAAGCGAGGCGGCGGTTTAGGGGGCAGCCCCCCGTAACCAAACCCTGGCCTGGATACGTTCCACTGGCCACCTCCGACCTGGGTTGGGCCGGTTCTGCGGAACCGGCCCATTCTTTTTGACCCTAATCAAGGGCAATGGCAGCGCAAAACGATACTCTGGTGGCCCGAATAACAGGAGCCATTGTGACGAGCGCCGAAAACTCCGCCAGCAATCCGCCAGTCCGCCGCGTTGAAAACGGGTTCGGCCAAGGCAAATACCCCTATTGGAACCGGCTGAGCCGACGCGCCTATGAGGCCCAGAAGGCCGCCCTTCAGGTGGAAATATTGAAGGTGCAAAAATGGGTGGAGAAGACCAGCGAGAAGGTTGTCATACTGTTTGAGGGCCGCGATGTGGCTGGCAAGGGCGGCACGATTAAACGGTTTATGGAGCATATGAACCCGCGCACGGCCCGGGTTGTCGCCCCGCCAAAGCCAGCCGAGCGTGAACGCGGGCAATGGTATTTCCAACGCTATATTGAGCATTTGCCCAGGGTGGGTGAAATTGTGATGTTTGACTGAAGTTGGTATAATCGCGCCGGGGTGGCCGGGGTGGAGCGGGTGATGGGGTTTGGTCACCCACTGAATACCTAGAATTCATGCGCCAAACACCGGAGATGGAGCGCATGCTGACGCGATCAGGCATTCGGCTGTTCAAGTTTTGGTTCTCGGTCACCCAAGATGAGCAGCGCGCCCGGTTTTCATCGCGTGAAGAAGACCCGCTGAAGCAGTGGAAACTGTCGCCCGTTGACCGCGCGAGCCTAGATAAACGGGATGATTAATCCGAAGCCATAGAGGCGATGTTCTTTTACACCGATACCAAGGACGCGCCGTGGACGGTGATTAAATCGGATGACAAGAAACGCGCCCGCCTCGCTGCGATGCGGCATTTTCTGAACGTGCTCCCCTATCCAGACCGCCACGCCACCCGATGCGCTGATTGTGGGGCAGGCGGAGAATGTCATTCATGAGGATGGGCATATTCTGGGGGTGTCGCTGCATCCGGAGGTAGCCGAGGGGTGAGGGGGATATTAATCTTCTTGAAGTAAAGGACAGCAATGTTTATTTCTGGTGGTGTCAAGTTAATGGGAAGTCGGATGTCATGACAAAGCAAAGTTCCAGCGTGAAATCGACCAAAGGTGCGTCGTGCAGCGTTAAGCGCGATTCCAACACTGGAAAATTTTTCGGCATTCGCCACGAAACGCAGGCTAAGGGCAAATCGACCGCTAGGTCGAACGAAATCATTCGCAAAACAGTTAGCAAACATTCCGCGGCACTGATCCGCTTGGCCGATCGCTAGGGCGAACTACAAAATCAAGTTAGCGGATGTGTTCGATGCGCATTCAAGCTCACTGGCTTTGGCCGGGGGAAGAGTTGGGGTATCGAATTTAGACAACATACTTGGTGCGATTGGGCGGCCTTATCACGGATACCATCGCGAGATCGAACGCAAGGCTGCCGCGCTACAGCATGGGCTGGCAACCAGTCACGGGTTTGTCGATGGAAATAAGCGTTCAGCATGGATAAGCACGGTTATTCTCGTTGAACGAAGCGGCTATGAACTGGTCTTGGCACTCGATGACAGGATCGACGACATCGTGGTCAACGTCGTTGAAGGCACGATGAGTGAAGTGGAACTGGTCGCTTGGTTCCGCGCCCGCATCCAGCCTTTGCCCAAATAGACCAAACCCGCTATATCACGCCCAAAGGGGCTGGACATGCTGCGCATTAATGACACAATTACCATTGCCGATTGGGAGCTGACGACCACGTTTATGCGGTCATCCGGGCCGGGTGGGCAGAATGTGAATAAGGTTGAAACCGCGGTGTTGTTGCGGTTTGAAGCCGCGCGGTCACCCAATTTGCCTGACCATGCAAAGGCGCGCCTTCAACGGCTGGCGGGGCGGCGGTGGACAACGGAAGGTGCGCTGCTTATTTCCTGCGACAGTCATCGCAGCCAAGCGCGCAACCGGGCCGAGGCTGAAGAGCGGTTAGTGGATCTGATCCGCAAATCTTTGCACCGGCCCAAGCCGCGCCGGGCGACCAAGCCGACTTATGGCTCTATCCAGCGCCGCCTACAGGCAAAAGCCCGCCGATCGGGCGTGAAGTCTTTGCGCGGTAGTGTTGAGGATGAGGGTTAAATGCTAAAGATGCGCCGCGCTGAATAGAAGTTGGGCGGATAAAGGACGGATAAAATGTTTAAGTGGCTGATTCTTCTTTCGGCAATGCTGGCCAGCGCGGGCTGTATTAATGTGGCCCCACCGCTTAGCGAAAATATTCCGCGTGCGGCCTTGGTGGCCCAGCCGGTTGTGCGCAGCCTTGAGCGTCCGCCATTGTTTACCCGCACGCTGCCTGTTGCCAGTTCGGGCCTGCCCGGCGGTGTTATGGGGTTTATTGCGGGTGAGGCGCGCAATGCTGCCATAAACGCCAATAACCAAAACCGCACGCTGATTAATTCCATCGCCACACCATCCGGTGTTGACCCAGCGGCCATTATTGAATACATGCTGGCGACGCATTTGAACCGAAATTTTGCAACCCGGCCCAGCCTGCGCGATATGCAGGCCAATAATGTGCGCGGCACCACCATTGCCGAACGCGGCCCCGAACTTACCGAGATGGCCCGGCGGCGTGGGCTAACGGGGATATTGCTGGATGTGTATCTGACCAGCTTTGGCGCGGAATCAACCGGCCGCAATATGGGCCTTACAAGCGAGGCCTTTTCAATTCGTGTAAGCGCCAATATGGCGATTTATGACATTGAAACGGGCGCTATATTGGCAACCGGAAATTGCGACGAGCTTAATTCTCGCCAACAGGTGATTGCGACTGTGGCCGCTGGTGGCGCTGCCAGCAGTTCAATTTTAGCACGCGAGGCGGCGATAAATTGCGCGGATAGTCTGATCAAAACCTATTTGCGCTAGCCGCAGGTTACAGCCGTTATATAGCCACGATCATCAATCGCGATATTGATGCGTTCGGGGCTATAATCCATTGTTATTGCGGTGTCGGGGCCAAGCACGCGCATTGCTGTGCGAAACCGCATGGTCGCTAGGACATCAGCCGATTGGCCAACCATGTTTTGCAGGTCAGCCGCACCACATGTGCCTATAGGCGCAGTGGCGGGGGTTTGTGCGCAGGCCGCGCAGGCCAAAAAAGCCAGTGTAAGGTATCGCATCGCGGATCTCCTTTGCAGATGAAGTTTGACGATTATACAAGAATTAATCCGCGACGCGACAACAACCTGTTAGGCGTTTCCGCCGCGTGTGGTGATTACGGTGTAAACGAAGATCAGCATTGAGGTGATTGTTAAAATTGAGCCGACTTTGGCGAATGTCTCGCCGGATTCCTGAATGGCCATGACAATGCCCGGCACCATTGCAGCCACCCCAGCGAGGGTGACAATATAATGGATGCGCGCCAGCAAACTGGCAGCGGCTTTTGGCACCACATGGTAGTAAAGGCCAAACAGGGCCATCGTGGCCCAGCCTACAAGGTTAAGATGGGCATGGGCGGGCGCGAGCGTATGATCACCACGCACCGACATCTCGATGCCCCACGCCATACCGAGCGTTACACAGGGTTGCAGTTAGAAAAAACCAGAATGCTACACCACGCATAAATATTTCCCTCGCTTATATTGTTAAGCAGCACCAAAGGGGCTGCGGCGCGGATGCTAGGCCTGTGACGATTGATCTCAAAATGAATTAGTTGGCCATTTGGGTTCGATTTTAGTCTGCCGGGCTTGCCCTTATCGGCGGTTTTCGCCAGTCTGGCTAAAAATCGGGAGGATGATATGCGCACACGTGCCGCGGTGGCCCTTGAGGCCGGTAAGCCGCTTGAAATTATGGAGGTAAACCTTGAAGGCCCTAAGGCTGGTGAGGTTTTGGTGGAAATCAAGGCAACAGGCCTGTGCCACACTGATGAATTTACCCGTTCGGGCGCCGACCCGGAAGGCGCTTTCCCAGCCATTCTGGGCCATGAAGGCGCGGGCATAGTGCTTGAGGTTGGGCCCGGTGTGACAAGCTTAAAGCCGGGTGACCATGTTATTCCGCTCTATACGCCTGAATGCCGCGAATGCGATTATTGCCTGAACCCCAAAACCAACCTATGCCAGAAGATACGGTCTACCCAAGGCGCAGGCGTAATGCCGGATGGCACAAGCCGGTTTTCCATGCTCAACGGCACGCCGATTTTGCATTACATGGGCTGTTCAACCTTTTCCAACCATACTGTGCTGCCTGAAATCGCGCTGGCCAAGGTACGTAAAGACGCGCCGTTTGACAAGATTTGCTATATCGGTTGCGGGGTCACCACGGGCATTGGCGCTGTCATAAACACGGCAAAGGTTGAAATTGGCAGCCGGGCGATTGTGTTTGGGCTTGGCGGCATTGGGTTGAACGTGATCCAAGGCCTGCGGCTTGCGGGCGCTGATCAGATTGTCGGTGTTGACCTCAACCCCGGCAAGGTTGAAATGGGCAAACGTTTTGGCATGACCGATTTTGTGAACCCTGCCGAGGTGAGCGGCGATCTGGTTGCCCATCTGGTTGAACTGACGCGCGGCGGGGCTGATTATACGTTTGATGCCACTGGCAATGTGAACGTGATGCGCACCGCGTTGGAAAGCGCCCATAAGGGCTGGGGTGAAAGCATTATCATTGGCGTGGCGCCCGCTGGTGCCGAAATTTCCACCCGCCCGTTCCAACTGGTAACAGGGCGCAGTTGGCGCGGCACGGCCTTTGGCGGCGCACGCGGCCGCACCGATGTGCCAAAAATTGTTGATTGGTATATGGACGGTAAAATCGAGATTGACCCGATGATCACCCATACAATGGGGCTGGAGGATATCAACAAAGGGTTTGATCTGATGCATGAAGGCAAATCCATCCGCGCTGTGGTGGTGTATTAATGCGCGCCGCTGCCGGGCTGGTGTTTGCGCTGGCCGCCGCGAGCCCCGCGCTGGCCGATATGCCAGTGCTGGAACTTCGCGCGGGCGCGGATGTTGTGGCTGCCACGGCAGAGGATATTTTAGGCGCGGTAGCGACCGAATACCCTGTGCCAAGTCTTTCGCTAAGGTTCAAAGCGGGGATTGCGCGCGAGATCAGCATGCTGACCGGGGCCAATATCGGCGAGGAGGCGCAGCTTTCGATTTGCGGTAAGGTTTTAATGCGGCCGATCATACGAGAACGTATTGCTGGGGGGAGCCTAGTGGTTACACCGATTCCGGTGGAAAATTTGCAGACCTACCTTTTGGTGCTTACCGGCGAGGCACCCTGCCCAACAAACGACAACTAGCTGAGCAATCGGCACGGAAACCTGACTGTATTGAAAAGCAAATCCATCCGGCGGGTGGTTGTGTATTGAGCGTTTATGCCCCACATAAACTGCGGAACAACAAAGGCGAAATGATGACTGACGAACCTCAAGACAAAGACGAAAAAGCCAGCACGCAGGTTGAGCAGCTTTTTTTCAAAAGCCGCACGGTCATTGTGACCGGGCAGATCAACGATAAGTTGGCCAGCCGCACGGTTACACAATTGCTGGCCTTGGCCGAGGAAAGCGATGATCCGATCAATATGTTCATCTCATCTCCTGGTGGGCATGTCGAAAGCGGCGACATGGTGCATGACATGATCAAGTTCATCCGCCCCGCCGTGCGCACCATCGGCTCAGGCTGGGTGGCATCGGCTGGCGCGCTGATATTTGTGGGCGCGGAAAAGAAGAACCGGTTCTGCCTGCCAAATACGCGTTTCTTGCTGCACCAACCCAGCGGCGGGATTGGCGGGTCGGCCTCGGATATTCAAATCCAAGCGGAACAAATCCGCCAGATGAGCGAGCGGTTCCATAAGCTGTTTGCCGAAGCAACCGGGCAGACAGCCGAACAAATCGCCAAAGACACCGCACGCGATTTTTGGCTGAACACCGAGCAGGCGAAAAAATATGGGCTGTTGGGCAAGGTGATTTCTTCGGTGAATGAGCTGGGTTAACCTATGGCAAATGATCAGAACGGCGAGGCGCAACGGCGGCTATTGGCCGTTCTGATTGATGCGGATAATATACCCGCAAAATACGCCAACGATATTTTCGACGAAATAGCCGGGTTGGGCGAGGCTGCCGTGCGTCGCGTCTATGGCGATTTTTCGAGCGACTATATGAACGGCTGGAACAAGGCATTCGCCTCGCTCGCACTTGTTGCCCACCAGCAGCACGCAAATACCAAGGGTAAGAATTCCAGCGACATCGCCTTGGTCATAGACGCGATGGACCTGATGCATTCAGGCCGTTTTGACGGGTTTGTTCTGGTATCATCCGACAGCGATTTTACCCGATTGGCCAGCCGTATTCGCGAACAGGGATTGATTGTATTCGGTATTGGCAGGCGCAATACCCCCTCAAGCTTTCGCAGCGCGTGCAACCAGTTTATTTACATCGAGAATATCGTTGCCACGACAGTGGATAATGGAAGTGAACAGCAGGTTAGTCCGAAACAGGCCGAGCCAAAACAACAGGTGCCCAAACAAACAACCCAAAAATCACCAACCCCAAATCCCGAGCCAACTGCGCCTTCACAAGCACTCATAAGCGAGCAAGTAATAGAAAGTCGGGTGATATACCCACCCAGCAAGGCTGTTCCAATAATTCGCAAGGCGATGGCGGGAAGCGACATTGTAGAATGGATAACGCTTGCAGCACTGGGCAGCAAAATCCGCGCCGTGCGCTCCGATTTTGACCCGCGCGATTATGGGCATACTAAGCTGGTGGATGTGGTGCGAAACTCTGGCCATTTCGATATTGAAATGCAGGGCAATACCGCGCGCGTACGCATCAAACCCGCCCAAGCTCCCAAGAAAAAGCCGGCAGCAGGCGCGGCGAAAGGATAACCCATGAAAACCATCTCTGAAAATCACGCCTTTGGCGGCGTGCAAGGCGTTTATTCCCATCACTCAGACCTTTGCGCTGGGGAGATGACGTTCGCCGTTTACACCCCACCGCAGGCCGATGCCGGGCCTGTTCCAGTATTATGGTTCTTGTCGGGCCTGACCTGCACGCATGAAAACGCCATGGTCAAGGCGGGTGCGCAGGCGCATGCGGCGGAATTTGGGGTGGCGCTGGTCTTCCCTGATACCTCGCCGCGCGGGGCGGATGTGGCGAATGATGACGCCTATGACCTTGGCCAAGGTGCTGGGTTTTATGTGGATGCGACCGAGGCCCCTTGGGCGGCACATTTCCAGATGGGCAGCTATATTTCACGCGAGCTGCCGGCGCTGATTGCCAAGGAATTTGATTTGGCGGATGTTCACGGTATTACCGGGCATTCCATGGGTGGGCATGGGGCGTTGACGCTCGCCATGAATAATCCCGGTCAATATGCCAGCCTGTCGGCCTTGGCCCCTATCGCCAACCCAACAGCCAGTGATTGGGGGCGTAAGCAGCTTGCCGCCTATTTGGGGGCCGATGAGGGCCCTTGGGCCGGGCATGATGCCAGCCTGCTTATGGCGGCAAAAGGGTTTGATGGCACGGTGCTGATAGACCAAGGCAGTGCAGACCAATTCCTTGACCTGCTACGCCCCGAGGCGTTGGCCCATGCCATGGCCGCCCGCCGCCAAGCCGGCGTGTTTCGGATGCAGCCCGGCTATGACCATAGCTATTTCTTTATCTCGACATTTATGCGCGACCATATCGCCCATCATGCCGAGGCGCTTTGGGCCAAAATGGGCGCTGAAGCATAGGCCATAACGGCTGGGTCTGGCAGCATGGCATAGGGGTCTGGGTTGATATCACCGCTCCACCGCCACAGGGCCAGTTCGCTGGTGCGAAACGCGTGTGGCATAAGGCTCGGATGGTGGATCATGTCGCCCGGATTTCGCCGCGCTGAGCGGGCTTGTGCCCCAAGGCAGATAGGCGCAAGCTTGGGCAATTTGGCTGGCGTGCTGAAGCTTAGAAGCGGCCAAAAGCATAGAAATCGTGGTGTCAAACAGCGTTGGCGGATGGGGATGAAGCGCGCCACTGCCGCCGGTGCCTAGCGCGATTGCCGCCGCCTGCCCGGCAGGGGCATTTTCGCCGTAACAAAGCGCCGCCAAGGCTGACAGTAAGTTGGAAACGGGGGATGCCATCGCTGCTTTGACACAAAGACTGCGCCAGGTTACGAAGAGAAATGACAGCGCTCATGCAAAATTGCGACCTGATTTGAGTCGAAAATCAGCCACGGTCGCGTAAAATGCGGCCTTGTTCGCGCTTCCAATCGCGTGCCTTTTCGGTATCACGCTTGTCAGACATTTTCTTGCCTTTGGCGACGCCGATCAGCAGTTTGGCGCGGCCCTTATCGTTGAAATACATTTTCAACGGCACCAGCGTCATGCCTTCGCGCCCGATGGCATTGGCAAATTTCACATATTCACGCTTATGCACCAAAAGTTTGCGTTTGCGGCGCTCTTCATGGCCAAAGGTGCGGCCATGATCAATGCTGGGAATATGCGCGTTGATCAGATAGAGCCCGCCATCTTCAACGCTGGCATAGCTTTCGGCGATATTGACGCCACCAATCCGCAGGCTTTTCACCTCAGATCCCTCAAGCATGATGCCGCATTCCAACGTATCCTCGACCGCATAGTTATACCGCGCGCGCCGGTTTTCCGCGACAACCTTGTTATTCGGGTCTGATTTTTTGCCTGCCATAATGGCGCGGATGTAATGCTGCGCGCGGCCAAAGTCCAGCGACCAGTGCGAATACATTGGCCGCGCGCCGTTTCAAATTCGGTTATGCGGGCAATCGGGCCGCCTCAGCCATGTGCTTTTTCAGCGTTTGAATGAATGTGACAATTTTTTGCAGCGTGATGTGGATGCGTTTGATCATCGCTTTTATGATCTTCATCAGATCAAGCTGGGCAATGACGGCAATGACTTCGGCAAAAACGGGCTGAAGCATGGTCATAACACTGCGCAGTGCGGTGACGAGTTGTTGAACCGGGCGCACCCATTCCATGAGTTTGGTGAGCATGGTGCGCAGAGTGTTAATCGCGGCTTCCAATACGCGCTGGGCCAGGTTCCAAGCGCGCAGGATAGTGGCGATCACCTTTGTGCGGATCGCTTTATGAAGATCGCCGATTGTCTTGGCGATTTGGCGCAAAACCTTTGGCACGGTTTTGAACAGATTTTTGAGAAAGCTCTGCAACCCTTTTGCGACCGCGCTGACGATATTGGGCACCAATGATTTGATGCGGCTTAGCTTGGAAACAAGCAGGTTTACGGCACTTTGCACGGGCCCAAGCAGGGCAAGTATGCTGCTGGCCAGCCCACGCATTTTTTCAAAAACTTTGCGCAGGAGCACTATTTCTTTGTCAATAATTTTGACAAGCGTGTCGGGATTGGCTTCGGCCATATGAAAATCCTTTGTCTAAATGAGAAAAGATTAACATAATCGGGATAGATCGCCAATGTTGATGACGCCCAGTGCCTTATGCCTTGGCATTACACTTGCTGAAAGTGGTCAGCGACGAAATCAACGAAGGCCCGGATTTTTGGGGCAAGATTGCGCTTGGCTATAAATATAACTGCAATATCGGCATGGCGTTGCGTGTATGTCGGAAACAACCGCACCAATGCACCGGATTCAAGGCTTTCAGCTACAAGATAGGTAGACAGGCGCGCAATACCGAGCCCCGCGAGTGCGGCCAAATACACGACATGGGCGCTGTTACCTTCAAAATTGCCACTGGCATCAACCCTGTAAACGGTTCCGTCAATCTCAGCCTGCCAAGCGTTGCGACTAATGCCATTTGATGTGCGCAGACAGTTGAAATTTTCCAAATCATCAAATGTTTTGGGCTGCCCATAGCGCGCTATGAAATTGGGTGATGCGCAAATTATGCGCTCGTTTTTCATAATTGTCCGGATGATTGCATCCGGGTTGGTCAGCTGCTCAGCATAGCTCAGGGCAACGTCAAATTTCTCAGCCTCCAAATCAACTTGACGATCTGTGAGTTCAAGAGACACTGTTACATCCGGGTATTGGTCAAGCAGTTTTGGCAAAATTGGAATGAGCTGAGACTTACCAAAGGCTACGCTTGAGGCGATCCGCAAATGGCCTTTGGGAACTGTGCCAAAGCAGGCAATAAGCTCTTCGGCTTCATGAACCTTTTCGGCAACGGCGCGGCACTTTTCATAATAGGCAAGGCCCTCATCTGTCAGCGAGACGCCGGTTCGTGTGCGGTGCAGCAATCTGTAGCCTACATGGTTTTCAAGATGACTAATTTGTTTGCTAACAGCTGAGGGCGTTTGCCCGCTTGCCCGCGAAGCCCCTGAAATACTTCCCAGTTCGACCACTTTTACGAAGGCAAGCATTTGTGTCGAAACATCCATTTTGGCTGCGTATCCTTTCCAATTTGGCAACACCCCCATGCGAAATGAGTGCGTTGGCGCTGTATGATCTAACCGTTAATACTGCAGTGCAACATAAATATTGCATCGCAGCAACACACAAAGAGCGGCAGCCATGAAGAAGGCGATCAGTTTGAATAACACAGGGCTTTCGGCTGCAGCAGGCATCACCGCCGCGTGGCTTAAGCGAAAATTGGCTGAGGTCAGCGCCACCTTCGAGAGATGGGTGCGGTTTAATGCAACGGTCGCAGAATTGGGCGCATTGTCGGATCGCGAATTGGCGGATATCGGGATCAACAGGTCAGACATCCCTCAAATCGCTTATAAAGACTGTTACGAAACAATGGCCAGCAACGATCGTTGATGTGTTGACCGGCTGCAAATATCTTAAATTTTAATCAATAGGAGATTGCCAATCAGTTTCACAAATCGCGTTACCAATGATCTGCAGCTCAACTGCAGCATTGAGAGATGTTATGACTCGCTCCTCCCAGAGTTTGACTGACATCGAATTTTAACGGAGTTCCTCCCAGAACCTGTTTTTGACTTGGGCCGACAATTTCACCTCCTCCCGAGGTTGTCGGCCCCTTTATTTACTTAAGAGAGCGGATCAGAGGCTGACCGGTATTTGTCAGGGCAAAATGCCGCGCAAGTTTTGAGAGAAATTCAGGACTTGAATTTCTAGCTTCAGGGCAGGCGGTGGCGATGCTTGTTCAAATCATTCTAGGCTCGGCTTTACTGTTGATTTCGATCTTCATTGCCGGGGCCAGTTTTTATGTGTTGGAACTTGTGCTGGACCGGGCAAAGCCATGGTTGCACCGCGCACCCCATCGCCCAAAACTGGTGGCGGTGCTGATTGGGGCGACGATTTAGATTTTAGGGCTCGTGACGCTGGGCGTTTGGCTATGAGCGGCAGCGTTTTATGGGCTGGGGATATTTGCGAGCCTTGAGGAATCGGTCTAGTTCGCGCTGGTCGCATTTACGACCTTGGGGTTTGGTGACATTTTACTGCCGACGGAATGGCGGTTGTTAGCCGGTATGGCGGCTGTGAACGGGCTGTTGAATTTCGGGTTTTTAACAGTGCTGACCGTTGAAGTGTTGCGCCGTATTCGGCTGGCGCAAATGTGAGGTTAAAGCTGCGCCTGCCGCGCGGCATTTGCGGCCACGGGCCGCAGCGCCGCTTGGCGGTGGCGGCGCGGCGAGGGCAGGCGCGTTGAAGCGTTGCACCCGCGCCGCGCTGGGATGTTGCGCTAGTTGATCAGCCCGGCTAGGCGCATTGCGGCTTCAAGCTCGGCCTTGGTTTCAGGCAGGGCCGTAGTCAGCGGCAGGCGCACATCTTCGCGGCATTTACCCAAAACAGAGAGCGCATATTTTGCCCCAGTCACACCCGGTTCGCGGAAAACGGCCATATGCAGCGGCATGAGCTTGTCTTGATAGTCTAGCGCGGTTTTGTAATCGCCGGCCAACATTGCTGCCTGAAATGCGGCGCAAAGCCGTGGGGCGACATTGGCGGTGACCGAAATGCAGCCCACGCCACCCTGGGCGTTAAACCCAATCGCCGTGGCATCTTCACCCGAAAGCTGCATGAAATCGTCGCCACAGGTCATCCGTTGGTGGGACACACGGGCCAGATCTCCGGTCGAGTCTTTGACGCCAATAATGCGCGGCAATTTGGCAAGTTCACCCATGGTTTCTGGGCTCATATCAACCACGGAGCGACCGGGGATGTTGTAAATGATAATCGGAAGGGTGCTGGCATCATGCACGGCCGTGAAATGCGCGATCAGCCCGCGTTGGGTGGGTTTGTTGTAATATGGGGTGACGACGAGAATACCATCGGCCCCAACGCTTTGGGCATATTGTGCCAAAGCAATCGCCTCAACCGTGTTGTTGGACCCAGCCCCGGCAATAACCGGAACGCGACCAGCAGCGGTTTCAACGACGATGCGCACAACATCACGGTGTTCATCATGGGTCAGCGTAGGGGTTTCGCCTGTGGTGCCAATGGCCACAATGCCATTGCTGCCTTCGGCGATTTGCCAATTTACCAAGGCCTTCAGCGCGGCCTTGTCCACGGCACCATTGGTGAAGGGAGTGACAAGGGCGGTGAGCGAGCCGGTAAACATAGCGAGGCCTCATAAGGTTGGATCGGCGGAAATTGGATCAGGCCGGACCGTATACAGAAATTTGAGCGTCCGGCAAGCGCAGGTAGCGCGACAAGCGAATTTTGACGTGCTATCAGGGAAAAAATTAAAAAGATGAGGCTGGGCATGGCAATTTGGAACAGAAATATGCAGCGAGCGGCTGTTTTGGCGGTGTTGTTATGCGCCCCATTGGCTGGGATTGCGCAAAATCCGCAGGACAATGGCGCGGCTTTTGCACCAACATTGGCTTTGGCGCAGGCGGGGCGTTGGGATGAGGCCGCTGCACTGGCCGCGGATAACCCCGATACGATTGCCATTGAAATTGTGGATTGGGTGCGGCTGCGGGCGGGCAATGGCACATTCGCCGAATATGAGAAATTTTTGAATGAGAATGCCGATTGGCCGGGCCTGCCGTGGATGATGAGCGCCTCGGAAAGCCAGATTCCGGCGGATTTGGAACCGGCGCGATTGATTGCCTATTTTGCCAATGAAAAGCCGCAAACTGTGCACGGCGTGTTGCGCCTAGCCGATGCGCTGCGCCGGTCAGGAAATACTGATGGCGGGGCGGCGCTGGTGGCGGATGCGTGGCGCGGCATGGCCATGGCGGCGGGTGAGGAGGCAAGCCTGCGCAGCGCTTGGCCACAAACGACCACCGCCCATGATGCAGAGCGGCTTGATTGGTTATTGTGGGAGCGCGACGGCGCAGCGGCGCGGCGGGTTTTGGATAGGGTGGATGCCAGTACACGCGAGGTGGCCATAGCGCGGCTGGCCTTGCAAGACCAAGCTAACGGGGTTGATGCATTGATTGCTGGGCTGAATGGCACACAGCTCACTGACCCCGGCCTCGCGCGTGACAGGTTTGAATGGCGCCTTCGCAAAGGGTTTGAAGATTCGGCCTTGGATTTATTTCAAGCAAGCTCGGTTTCGGCGGCCTCATTGGGGCGGCCACATTATTGGGCAGATCGGCGGCGCAGTTTGGCGCGGCAATTGCTGCGCAATGGTCAGGCGGCGCGGGCTTATTCCTTTGCGGCCAACCATTTTCTAACCGAAAGCAGCGATGATTTTGATGATTTAGAATGGTTGGCCGGGTATATCGCACTGACAAGGTTGGCTAAACCAGCCGAGGCGGCCACTCATTTTCGGCGTTTTCGCGATGCGGTGGCGACCCCGATTAGCCTTGGCCGCGCCGGGTATTGGCTGGGCTTGGCTGAACGTGCTGCCGGGAATGCTGATGCCGCGGCGGCGGCGTTTGCAGCGGGTGCTGGCTATCAAACCAGTTTCTATGGGCAATTGGCGGCCGTGGAAGGCGGGATTGCGCCCGACCCTGCGCTGGCCGGGCCTGCAAGCCCGCCGGAATGGTATGCGGCTGGGTTTTTAACCCATGATTCTGTGCGCGCGGCCATATTGTTGTATTTCGCGGGCGATATACTGCAGGCGCACCGTTTTTTGGCACATGAAAGCGAAAGTCTAACCCCCGCAGAGGCTGCGCAACTGGCGCAATTGGCAATGGAAATGGACCTGCCCCATGCGGCGCTGAACATAGCCAAAAACGTGGCACGCACCGGTGCGGTGATCAACGGGGCCTATTATCCACTCCACAATTTTGGCGATGCCGAACTGCCGGTGCCGCAGGAACTTGCGCTGTCTATTATGCGCCAAGAAAGCGAATTTTATAGCCGCGCCATGAGCGGGGTTGGCGCGCGCGGGCTGATGCAAATTATGCCCGATACGGCACGCGAAGTCGCAACCCGGTTGGGGTTGACCTATAGCGCATCGGCGCTGTTGGATGACCGGGATTACAATATCCAAATCGGTTCGGCCTATTTGGCCGAGTTGCTGGAACGGTATGGCGGCTCCTATCTATTGGCGGTGGCGGCCTATAATGCCGGGCCGGGCCGCGTAGATCGCTGGTTGGTTGACTACGGCGACCCGCGCCTGCCGAGCGTGGACCCGATAGCTTGGGCCGAAAGCATCCCCTTCACCGAAACCCGCAACTATGTGCAGAGGGTGATGGAGGCGGTGTTTGTTTATAAAGCGCGGCTGACGGGTGAGGTTGGGCCGCTGACATTGCCCGGTGATTTGTTGCGGGGGCGTTAGCTGTTAGCCGGGATGCAGCACTGGCTGCTTGTGGCGGGTAGTGGTCATAGCGCCGAGATGGTCGAGCGGTGAACATTTCACCGCCCTCGTATTTTTCTGGCTAAGCTGCAAGTTTAAGGAACTGTTCTAATGCGAATTCTATTTCGAGCGATCCTATCTCTCTTCGCAGTGCATCTCGGCTGCTCGGCGATAATTGCCGAAGAGTCTCGGGCTGGAAGTTGGTCGGTCAAAAAAGAAAGCCTGCTGCGTCTAGGCGAATTGCTGACCGTGATTGATGGTCGTAATGTCGTGGTTCCAAAATTTAGCAATTACGTATTAGTTTACAATAGAAACGAAAGACCATGCGCTAGAAGCGCTGTCGATACTGTAATAAATATCGTAAATGTCTCCGGCCTCCGTTTTGATGACATAACTGTAAGAACAATGCAGCCGGGTGTCTAAGCAGTATCAATAGCCTTTTTGGATACAATTCAGCCAAATACCTATGAAATGAATGCAATATTAGAGCATGCTCGACTCTTATACGAAGTAGACGGGCAGGGCACGGAGTTTGATGCCTATCTTGGAGAGTTATCAAGCCGTGGGTTCAGAGGCTTCGATATCCGCCTATTTTGCGATGGGAGGACGACTGCCGAGTCGCTTGGAGAATATGATTAAAATTTTTTGTAGTCGAAGGTTCATCAGAGGAATTTATTGCAATACTCTCGGGGAATTCGGCCGTTTCGGAGTGAATTTGACTTTATTGGATACCCCCGGTTCGTAAGCGCCTCTGATCAGGCAGCGGCGCAGATGGCCAGTTGGGAATCGGCTTGCTGGCCATCGGTGAGTGTGCCACGTTTCATTAAACCCAACCGGAGGCGAATATGGGATTTCTGGCAGATAGGCTGGCGGCGGTTAAACCCTCACCTACAGTGGCGATGTCCGCGCGGGCAGAGGCGCTTAAGCGCGCGGGGCGCGATATTATTGCGCTGAGCGCGGGCGAGCCGGATTTTGACACGCCTGCGCATATTGGCGCGGCGGGTAAGGCGGCGATTGATGCGGGTAAAACCCGTTACACCGCGCCCGATGGGATTATCGAGCTGAAAGAGGCCATCGCGCGCAAGTTTGCCCGCGAAAATGGGCTGGACTATGCGACAAACCAGATCATCGTTGGCACGGGTGGGAAACAGGTGTTGTTCAACGCCCTGCTGGCCACGCTGAATGCGGGGGATGAGGTGCTTATCCCCGCGCCCTATTGGGTGAGTTATCCTGATATTGTGGAAATGTGTGGGGCGACCCCGGTTGTTTTGCCCTGCCCAGCCGAACAAGGGTTTAAGCTGGATGCTGCTGCCTTGCGCGCCGCCATCACCCCCAAAACGAAATGGCTGATTTTCAATTCACCATCCAACCCCACAGGGGCGGGGTATAGCGCCGACGAGCTGCGCGCGCTGACCGATGTGTTGGTGGACCATCCGCATGTGTGGGTGCTGAGCGATGACATGTACGAACATATCGCCTATCCCGGTTTTACTTTTGCCACCCCGGCGCAGGTGGAACCGCGTTTATATGACCGCACGCTGACTCTGAATGGGGTGTCAAAAGCCTATGCCATGACCGGGTGGCGCATTGGCTATGCCGGCGGGCCGAAGGTGCTGATTGATGCGATGCGTATGGTGCAGGGGCAGTCCACCACCAACCCCTCAAGCATAAGCCAATGGGCGGCGGTGGCGGCACTGGATGGGCCGCAGGATTATATTTCTACCAGTCGGGCAGCGTTTTTACGGCGGCGGGATTTGGTTGTGGCGGCGTTGAATGGCATTAAGGGGATTGATTGCCCCACGCCGGTGGGCGCGTTTTACGTTTACCCAAGCATCAAAGGGTTGATCGGGAAGCGCACGGCCAGCGGTGTTGAAATTGCAACGGATGAAGATTTTGTGCGCGAATTGCTGGAAGCCAAGGGCGTGGCCGTGGTGCATGGCGCGGCCTTTGGGCTGAGCCCGCATTTTCGGGTGTCCTATGCGGCGGCGGATGAGGTGTTGGTTGATGCCTGCGCGCGCATCGCCCAATTTTGTGAGGATCTGAGATGACACTGCCAAGTGGCATTATCGCCCCGATTTTGACGCCGTTTAAGGGTGATATGTCGCTGGCGCTAGACCTTTATGTGCCGCATGCGCTGGCGCTGCTGAAAGGTGGCTGCGCTGGGCTTTCACCTTTTGGCACCACGGGTGAGGCGCTTTCTGTGGCCAGTGCGGAACGTTTGGTTGCGATTAAAGCGCTGATTGATGGCGGCGTTGACCCGGCCAAGTTGGTGCCGGGCACCGGGCTGACTAACCTGCCTGAAACTGCCGCGCTTAGTCGGGCCTGCCTTGATATGGGCTGTGCGGCGGTGATGGTGCTACCGCCATTTTACTACAAAGGGATGGATGAACAGGGGCATTATAATTATTTCGCAGCCCTGATTGCTGCCATTGGTGATGATGCGCGCATAGTGCTTTACCATATTCCGCAGGTTGCGGGTGTGGGCATTCCGGTAACGCTGGCCGCGCGGCTGCGGGCCGACTTCCCCCAGCAAATTGTGGGCATTAAAGACAGTTCGGGCGATTGGGAAAATACCTCGGCCCTGCTGGAAATTGATGGCTTGGCGGTTTTCCCCGGCTCTGAATTGCCGCTGATGGAGGCGCTGGCGCTGGGTGCGCGGGGCTGCATTACCGCCACGGCCAATATAAACCCCGGCGGGCTGGGCACGGCATTTGCCCAGTTTATAGGCGGTGATTTGCCCGCGGCGCGCGCCAGCCATGCTGTGAACAGCGCCCTGCGGCTGATTGTGCAGGCGGGCAAACCAATTTCAGATATGAAGCGGCTTTTGGCCCTTGCGCAAGCTGAGCCGCGTTGGGCAAATGTGCGCCCGCCATTGCTGCCCAGTGATACCAAGCTGGGGGGTGAATTACGGCAGCGCTTGCTTCAAGAATTCAACCTGCCGCTGCTGGCGGGCTAGTCTAAGAACAATTTTCCTGACCTTAGGTCAAAAAACTGTGGCAATTTACTTGGCAGCGCCCCTATGCGGCCTATAGTATCGCCACAAACCCGTGAAAAGTAAGGAGCCGGCCGTTGAGCGAGTCCGACAACACAGGCACGCTGCAACCCGGCGAAGTGCTTAACAATACCTATGTAATTGACATGCTGGTTGGCTTAGGTGGCACGGGCGAGGTTTACCGCGCGCATAACAAAGTTACGGGTCGTTTGCTGGCCGTGAAAATTTTACGGCGTGAATTCGCCTCGGATGAGAATTTCATCAACCTTATGCGGCGCGAAGCTTCGGTTTTGCACGAGGTCGTTGATGATGCGGTTGTGCGCTATTATGACCTGCTGGAAAGCGACACGCATGGCGGGTTTGTTTTTCTGGTCATGGAGTTTATCGAGGGCCCGTCACTGGCGCAGATCATCAAGGAAAAGGGGCCTGTTGCGCCCGCAGACCTGATGAAAATTGCCGGGCGCATTGCCAAGGGCCTGAAGGCCGCGCATGATAAAAAAGCCTTCCACCGTGACCTTTCGCCCGACAATGTCATTTTGCGCGATGGATCGCCTGATAAGGCCGTGCTGATTGATTTTGGAATTGCGCGCGATGTGAACGAAAATGCGCAAACCGTTGTGGGTGATGGGTTTGCGGGGAAATACCAATATGCCTCGCCCGAGCAAATGGACGGCAAGGTTGATGCCAGATCTGACCTTTATAGCCTTGGGATTACGCTGCTAACCGGGTTTAGGGGTAAACCGATGGGCGTTGGCGCATCGCTTATGGAAATCGTGCAAACCAAGATGCAGGTCGTTGATACCAGCGCGCTGCCCAGCCCACTTGGCCCACTTGTGGCCCAGCTTGTCGCCCCCCGGCCCGAGGATCGGTTCCAATCGGCTGATGCGGTATTGCTGGCGCTTAAGGGTGGCCGCGCCGCGCTACCCATTTATGATGGCGCCACGATTATTGCCCCGCGCGCCGGTTCAACCCCCGGCGCCTATGTTAGCCAAACAGGCCATTCAGCACCAACGAGCCATGCGAAAACCACCTTGCCACCCGAGCCAGTGGCCAGCCGCAAAGGCGGTGGCGGGTTAAAATGGGTGATGATTTTGGTACTGCTCGCCGCGCTTGGCGGTGGGGGGTGGTATTTTGGCATGGGTCCAGGCAAGGAAATGTTGCTTGGCCCAGACTATCCGCTTGAAGATAGCTGGCAGTTTGACGCCAGTTTCAATAATGGCCAACTGCTGGTTGATGGCCATGTGCAAGGGCCAGAAGCCGCCGCAGAATTGCGCAGTGCGCTGGGCTTGGCCGCTGATGAAGGACAATTGGAAAATGCCAGTGGCGCCCCGAGTGCTGATTGGGAAGCGCATATGGCGGCCCTTGTGAATGCCGCGCGCCCCCTAAGCCAATGGGAATTGGCTGTAGAGGGCGCCACGGCCACGCTAAAAGGCACGGCTGCCGATGCGGCCCAAGTTGAAAGCGTTGATCGTGCGACGCGTGCCGCGGCTTCAGCGGCTGATTTGACACTGAACATTGCGTTGCAGCCCAATGTGCAACCGGTTGAGCTTGCGGTGATTGAAAGCGCAATTCGGCAATATGAAAGCTGTGGCACCTTACGGGCTTCGGGTGGTGATGGGGTTGTGTTGCAGGCTGGTGAAGCCTTGGCCCTATCAGGCATTGTTGCGCGTGAGGGTGATTTGGATGTGCTGCGAGCGGGTTTGGAAGATGTTCTTGATGGGCGGCAGATTGACTTTAACCTTGCTGTTTTGAATGAGCCGGTGTGCCTGATAGACAATATGTTGCCCGCGCAATCGAGCCTCGTGCTGAACCTAGATTTTGGCTATGGCGACCGTGAGGGCGAGGCGCGCGACGGGGTTTACCATTTGGGCGAAAATCCGGTGATTGAGGCAACATTGCCCGCCGGGGCTGTGGGGTTTCTAACGGCGTTTTATGTTGATATGGACGGTCAGGTGTTCCACCTACTGCCACATATGGCGCGGCCTGATAACAACATTGAGGACGTTGGTGCGGTAGACGGTGCCATTCGCCGTGTGCGGCTAAGTTGGCCCGTGGCAGAAGCTTCAACATCACAGCTGGGCTTTAATGTGGTCGAGCCATTTGGCACCAATATGATTGTGGCCATATTAACCGACACCCCTTTGTTTGACCGGCTTCGCCCACGCGCCGAGTCTATTGGGGCGTTCATGGAAGCGTTCCGTGGCCGCTCAATGGTGCTGGACCTTTCGCAAACCATGGTGACCCGGCGCTACCTTGTAACTGAAGAATAGGCGGATTTGCCGGGCGTGCTGCACCACCCCCTGTATTTGCGCTTTGAAATACCCTATAATGGGGTGATTGAAATGGAGATTTAACATGGCAAAATGGCGACTATTGATCGTGGCCTGCGTTGTAGCCCTTAGCGCGGCAAGCGGCCCAGCGGCGGCACAAGATATGACAGCGGAAGAAATTTTAGCACTGCTTCAGGCGCAACGTGAGGCTCTGGCCGCAACGAGCACCACAGGCTTGGGTGATTCTCGGACGCTGCAATTTGTAACAGAATCAACACCTGAGACCGAGGCCGGCATATCCGTTGGCACCGAAATACCCGGCGATGCGCTGGCTGTTGCCGCTGGTGGCGAAGGTCAGGTCATGCCCGAAGAACTGGTCATTGATCTGACGATTTTCTTTGAATTTGATTCGGCCTTGTTAAAGCCAGAATCACGCGAGCAAGTGCAGGCTTTGTGCACCGCGATCACCAATGTTGAAGGCGGCGGACAATACCAAATTATTGGACATACCGACGCTTCAGGTTCGGTTGAATATAACCTATCTCTCAGCAAGGCGCGTGCCGAAGAGGTTGTGCGTTATATGGTTGATACCTGCGGCATTCCGGCGGACCAGTTGGAAGCCGTTGGCATGGGCGAGGCCCGCTTGAAAGACCCAAGTGATCCACGTTCAGACAATAACCGGCGTGTTGAAATTCAGGTTATGCTGTAAGCAAAACCTTGATGGTCAAAAAAACCCCCGATGTGCCACATCGGGGGTTTTTGTTTGGGCATTGAGTATTAGGCCGAAAGGCGGGCCAGTTCAGCCGAGAGCGCCCGCGCATCGGCAATGGCGCGTTGAAGGTTAGCTAGGCGCTCGGCGTCATTCGCGCCGCCGGGCGAGCCGTTGACGGTTGAGTTAACGCGCGTGTTCAGCGATGCCGGAATCGCGACGCCCGAGCCGCGCAGTTCAGCTTGTTGATTGGCGATCTGGATACGAAGGCGGGTTAATTCATCGCGCAACGAATCAATTTGTGCACCAACTGACGCGGTTTGAGCCGCCACGGCAGATTGCTGACCGGCTAGGCTGGCCGCGCGGGATTGTTCAGTATCAACATCGCTTTGGCGTTCATCAACGCGCGTCTGATAGCCGCCACTGGCAAGCCCTGACACGCCGTTCAAAAAGCCACCCGCCGCCGGATCATCCGAGGTGGAGCAGCCGGCGACAAGCGCAAGTGTGGCGCACATTAATAAGGATTTCATAGCATTTCCTTTCATACAGTCCGGCCCGCAATGGCCAGCAAATTAAAGCTGCGTTTCCAATGATTCCGCGACTGCGCGCATTTGGCTGATGCGTTCGCTTAGCGCCGCGATTTCGGCATCGGATGTTGGGTCAGGCACGTCGCCAGCAATCAGGCTGCGGCTTTGGCTAAGCTCGGTGCGGCGCGCCACTGCACCACTCAACGCGCGCTCCATCTCGGCCAGGTTGGCGCGAGCTTCGGCCACTTCGCGTGTTAAATCAGCCGATTGGCCACCGGCCCCGGCAACGGCGGCGCGCAGGCGGTTAAGCTCAGTTGTTTGGTTGGCCAAAACGATCCGCATTACAGACAGCGTTGCTTCGGTTTCGGCGTTATTGGCACGTAAATCTGCGCGCACGCGTTCAAGTTGGTCCTCGCGCGTAGCGTATTTGTCTTGCAGATAGGCGACATAACTACCCGCCGCACCGCCGAGCACCGCCCCTGTGGTAAAGGCACCAGCAAAGCCCAGATTGCCGCCGCGACGACCACCAACTGTGAAGTTAAGAGCGGCGCCGGCCAGCCCGCCAATGGCAATCGCCTCAACTACGGTACGCTGCATTGCGGCTGCACGTTCGCGCAACTCCACCTCAGATTGGCTGGCACCTTGGGCTGCTGAGTTTACGTCAGACGCACCAACATTTCCGACCCCAACAGCACATCCACTGAGCGACATCGTTGACACCATGACCGCGACGGTCAGGGTTTTGGTAGAAAATCGGTTAACCATGCGTAAGTTCCTTTGTTTTCGGGGGTCATTCCCTGGACATGCCGAACAAATAGCCGGGCATCTCCAGTAATCCGGTCTTGCAATTGCACCAGCGACCGGCTTGCCGAGCGCCCGTCAAGCAGATCTGGCGAAATATAGTCAGGATAATTTTCCTGGGCCTCTTCGATCAGCCCCTGATAATAGGTGCGGGTCTGGTCGAGTCGCGCCAAAACCTGATCTTGAGAGGCGACAATGGCGGCCACATCAATGCGCGCCTGTTCTAGAAGTGGCAATGCTGCGTCATTTGTGAGGGCAATGGCCTCTATTTGTGCCAGCGCGTCACGGGCAATAAGCAAAGTGCGGTCAATTGCGCCAAGGGCGACAATATCGGTGCGGATTTGCTGGGCCGTGGTGGCTGCCAAAAACATCGTCATCCGCGCTGCATCTTGGTAAAGTAGTTCCGGGCTGGCCTCATCCGGGTTTAGCAACTGGGCGCGATAAACATCAAACGCGGCGGTAACATCTTCTAGCCCAACAACGCTTAGGCTGCGGGTTTCGGGCATAAAGCCGAGCGTGACTAGCGACGCCTCAACACGGCTCGGCTCGGCACTTGCCAAAAGCTGGGCGCTGCTTTGGCCTGATGGGGCACCCGCCAGACGCGCCTGTTCGAGCATGCGAATACGGTCTTCGGCGAATTGGCGGAACATGCCATCAGGAAAATCGGCTAAATAATCTTGAAATGCTAAAATATCGGTCCGCACAGAAATTTCGCGCCATATCTGCAATTCGCGCGCATTTGCCATAGCGCCTGTGCTTGGGGTGCCCTGACCGGCGAAATAATGCTCACCCAAAGTGGCTTCTTCAACCCATGGCACCTGTTGGCCGCGGGTCGATAGAATCACCTCTTGGCGCACGCGGCCAAACATAAGCCGCGCTTCTAGCCCTTCTGTGCCAATTTGGTTGACCAGCGCTTCGGTAAAGACGGAATTGTTGCCAGTGCCATCAAAGGCGACATTGCCGGGATCAGTTGCATAGGCGATGAGCAGGCCAGTGCCGCCTTGGCTGCGCGCCAAACCTTGCACAACGGCGCCAGTTGCAACGAAGGGGTTATTGCGGCAGGCATCTAGAATGATGATGCCAACGCCGGGCTCGGCATCAGTTAGGGCATTGCGAATAACGTTTACGGGCAGGCTGGCGCGGGTTAATTCGGCGGCGTCAGAACCCGAAAAATTACGCCCGATCAAGTAGTTGGCACCATCAATCTGCACGCCATGGCCCGCGTAGAAAAACACAGCCATTTCGGCACCACGCGCTGCTGCGCCAAAGGTGGCAACAGCGGCTTCCATGCCAGCCTGGTCAAGATCGGTTGCAATTGTCACCGTGAACCCGAGGCCTTCGAGGCTTTGGCCGAGTAGGGCAACGTCATTGGTCGGGTTACGCAAATTCAATGCGGCGGAGTCGTAATTCCCATTCCCGATAAGCAGCGCAACGCGCCCTTCGGCATGTGCAGACAGGCTGGCAGCCATTAAAGCCGCCACGACCAGAATTGGTTTTAAAAACATTTGTCCAGCCTAGGTTTGAAATGGAATATCTGAATGTGGCTATCATACACTTGGCCAATCCTTCTGCCAAGCAGAAGCCCCCATCGGCGTTTTATTCAAACATGGCAGCCTGTTCAACCGTGAGCACACCTGTGGGTTCATCGCCCAAGGATTCTTGAAAGGCTTCAACGGCGATCCGGGTTTGGCGGCCAAACAGGCCGTCAATTAAGCCACGATAAAAACCACGTTCACGCAGCCCGCTTTGGATAGCGCGTTTTGAGGTGCGCGAAAGATTGTTTTCCAGGGCCTGCAACTCTTCAAGCGAAATGGTGCGCGGCGTGGCGTTGGGCGGCGCGGTTTGCTGGGCGGCGGTTTCGGCAGCGCTAACTTGCGGCAAGCCGGCGGTATTCCTGGTGATATTGGCCGTCTCTTCAGCAACAGGTGCCTCGGCGGCGGGCGGTTCTGGGTTAGCAACTTCGGGCTGGGCCGGTTCAGCAATTGCGGCGGGTTGTGATCCTGTTGTTGCGATTGCTGTGTTGGCTTGTGGCTGCGCGCGCGCGACTGGTGCGGGCGCTTGTAACACCATGCGGCTTCGCAGGTCGTTGGAAATAGATATATCGCCCGTTGCGCGCATTGCGTCCAAAACCGCACCAAGTTCAACTGTGCTGGCATTCATGGCGGTGGCAGCCGCGTCTATGCCACGATCCGCTTCAGAATCTGGCATGAAAAGGATAGGGGCGAGGCCGCTGCGCGATGCCGGTGCGCGGCTGGCTTGGGTTGCGCCTGCGGGCAGCGTGCCTTCAAATGCTTGGCTACTAACCACGACAACACCGGCGCTGCCTGCCAAATTGGCGGCGCGTGCAAAGGCTGAAAGCGGCACTGCACGGGTTAGTAAAGATGAGGCGCGGGGCAGCGATAGCCCGGGTGTCGCAACAAAACCGCGTTCACCCAGCATTAAAATTGGCGCGTCAATATAGACGATGGCAACATCTGCATCCAAGGCGACGGTCGTAAAGCGCTGCAAAAGGGCGCGCAATTCTGCATCACTTGCCGCCTCTACCAACAAGGTTTCGGCATTTATGGATTGAAGCGCGGCTTCAAACCGGGCGGCACGGTCATTGCCGGTATCACTGCTGATGAGAACGGCCACAATGCGCGGCGCATCGGTTTGGGCCTGGGCGGCGAGTGCTGAAAAACAGGTTAAAATGACCAGGGTCAGTCGTCGCAACGCAGGCATATAGGCTCCACTCTTAAATGATCTGCCGGAAATGGATGGATTCCGGGCTAGCGAAATTTTTCAAACTCTAATACAGCTTAGCGGCATAAGATACCGTTTGATAGGATAGTTGCCAATGCGTTTGCGCACGAAATTTAACCTTGTTCTGGTGATCGCCTGCCTGATTGGGATGACCACCGCGTCTTATTTTGCCTATGTTGCTGCGCGCAATAACGCGATTCAGGAAATTGAGAATGAAATCGCTATCATTCGCGGAAATGCGTTGGCGGTAAGGTATTACACCTCAACCGGGGTGGCCCCATTGTTGGCGGCTGATAATGACATTCTGTTTTTGCCACATCGCGTGCCTTCATTTTCGGCGCAAACGGTTTTTGCGCAGTTTCAGCTGAGCTTTCCCGAATACTACTATAAGGAAGCTGCGTTAAACCCGACTAACCCAGATGACCTGGCCGAGCCATGGGAAGCTGAGTTGATCAATGCTTTGCGGGACAACCCGAATCTGGCTTCGGTTACAACTGAGCGGGTGGTTGATGGCATCGGCGCTGTGCATGTGGTGGCCTTCCCGCTCAAAATCGGCTCTGAATCCTGCCTTGAATGCCATTCCGACCCGGCTATCGCACCCGCCGCCATGCTAGACCTTTATGGCGCCGATAACGGGTTCGGCTGGGAGTTGGGCGAGATTATTGGCGCGCAAGTTATTTTTGCACCGCTCACCGTGGCTGATGAACGCGCACAGCAGTTGATTATCGTGCTTGTGGCAACGGTGTTGGGGGCGTTTTCGATTGTCATTATCGTGATCAACCTGTTGCTTTCACGGATCGTTATCAAACCTGTGACAACAATGTCCAAAATGGCCGAACAAGTCTCTCTTGGCGATTTCTCGGCGCCTGACTATATCAAGCCCGGTAAGGATGAAATTTCCTCGCTGTCTGTGTCGTTCAACCGCATGCGTCGGTCGCTCGATTCGGCTATGAAATTACTGGATGAATAGGCGCGCCGCGCGACGTGCGTAGCTTAGGGGTTTGTAAATGCCTGCGGAACAACCGCGATCAGTTGGGAAATATCG
>Ga0105054_10000252_pt1 | contig 78072 bp, 77 predicted proteins | sample BON02_FD_78091 | JGI IMG/M metagenome (GOLD analysis project Ga0105054, IMG submission 78091) | Freshwater microbial communities from Lake Bonney liftoff mats and glacier meltwater in Antarctica - BON-02 (megahit assembly) | ecosystem: Environmental > Aquatic > Freshwater > Ice > Glacier...
CAAAAAATGCGCGCGGCGGTGGGTGTGCGCCTCCAGTCGGGCTACGCCCTCCCTCCGTCACACACCCACCGCCGCGTCTCATCCAGATTGACGCGGAATCTCACCCTGATTGTCGCGTCGCAGCGGTTTCCATCAATAATACCAACGGCCTCAGGGATTGACCATTTTTGCATATTCCCGCGAAGCGACAGTGCAGATTGCTTTGGGGTTGTTTGCAAAGAAGTTCCAAGCCTGACAGCACGCCTCAACGATCTGTTCATATGTGTCAAAGACGGAGATTGCGAGCTTGTTGGCGCAGACAGGCCCAGATGTTTTCGACCGGATTGAGTTCAAGCGCATAGGGTGGCGAGCGCCGTTCGCGACGGTGCGCGCATGCTGGGTCTTGATGATCGCATCGGGTCGCTGACGCCGGGCCAGCAGGCGGACATCATTCTGATCGACGCGCGCGGCGTCAATATGCGCCCGGTGCGGGATCCGGTTGCCTCGGCCCTTTTCCACGCAGGGCCTCGGGATGTGGACACGGTCATGATCGCGGGCACGGTGACAAAGCAGACAGGTCGTCTGGTTTCCGCTGATCTGGACCGGTTGATGGACGAGGTTTCGGCCATTGGGGACCGGATCATGTCTGCGTTTCATAACGCGGCCGATCACTACAGCGGGTCTGGTTGGTCGCTACTGTGCTGCGATGACACCTTTGTCCCGGTCAATCCAAAATTGACCGTTTGACGGGATCATTGTCCAGTCGGTGGCGGTGCCGTCTGGCCAGAGAACGCGCACATCGGCGGCTTGCGCAGTCCCAAGGCCGAAATGGAGCCAGCCCAGATGTCCACTGGCATGGCCACCGCCCACGGTCAGCTCGCGGCTTTGTACCCGCCCGCCGATCCGAAGTTCGACAAATGCGCCGATGCCATCACGGTTCGCACCGTTTTGGCGCGGACGGATCGCCACCCAGTTACCGGCCTGATCGCTGGCGTTGCGCCAGATCTCGGCACCCACCCAACGGTTGACAACGACCATATCGAGCAGACCGTCGCTATTGAGATCGGTCAGCATGCCACCGCGACCGATGTTCAGGCTTGCCACCCCGGCGCGGTCACCGACCTCTTCAAAGCTGCCATCACTGCGCTGAAGCAAGAGGTTATTGGGATCTTGCCGCGCGAAATCGGGCATTTCGGCGACATTACCTTTTACGACGAACAGGTCGACAAAGCCGTCGTTGTTCACATCCTCGAATTGCGCATGCCATGCTGTCGAGGGCAGGACTTCGCCGAAATAGGGCCGGTGCGCAGTCACCCCCCGGGCGTAGGCGATATCACCGAACACGGGGAGCGGCGCGTCCGGATCAACGTCGGTGAGAGTCTGCAACCGGTTGTCGGCCATGCTGGTGAGGAAATAATCCTGATATCCATCGCCCGTCACATCCGCCGCAGCAATGCCCATCCCCCAGATGCGGAGCCGTATCCAGCCATCCTCTTCGGTGTAGAGGGAAGCGGTTTCACCAACTGGAATATGCCAAAGCTGTTCTTCACCGCCTTTGTAATACTCCCGGTCGTTGGACACCCGCAATGACGGCTGCCCGGAGCGGTCCCAATCCGTGAACAGCATCGAGAGGGCGCAATGGCTGGGGGTCAGGGGAAATGGTGGCGCAAAGCCGCCGCCATGCTCGGGCCGGTGGAGCCAGTTGTCCGTGCATGACCCCCAAGGAAATGCATCCTCATTGCGATCAATGTAGTTTCCCACGGCAAGGGTTGGCCAGTCTGACCCATCCTCCCAGGTCGCGGCAAAGGCGGTTGACCATGCATCGCCGCCATCAAAATTCCAGACTTCATTGGCGCGCTCAAATCGGCAATCGCCCAGCCCGCGCAGCAGGATATTCTCGCCCACGCGCAACAGAGCGAGGTCAATATTTCCATCCGCGTCGATATCCAGCGGATAGGCACCGGTCACCTGCGCATAATCCACGTCCGCGTCGATCTGCGCAAAAGTCAGCGCGCCGCCGGGCGCGCTGTCATTTCGCCAGAGGCGTGCGGGACCGGCCCCACCTGCAAAGTAAAGATCAGGTTGCAGGTCGCCCGAGCAATCGAACGCCGCAACGCCGCCGCCAACCATATATTCCCAGTCGCCTTGGTAGACGCTATTGATGCCACTTGTCCCGGTTTCATCCACAAAGGTCGGGACAGTCGGCTGGGCAGACAAAATTGCCGGCACACCGCAAAGAATCGCGGTAAGGACGTGGCACCAACTGCGCATCATTCTATGCACGGGTCTGCAGCCTTGCGACGTGATCGCCTACGCATCTGCCTTGATCCAGGCCACGCTCGATTGCAGACCTGAAATGAATGCCACCATAAAGTCGGGAAATTCCCGCTTCTTCTGCGGCGGTCCAGAAATCTGGATAGCTGCGCGCATCAAGACCTTCGTCCTCGTGAGTTGTGTCGGTAAAGTCAAAGCCTTCACCCAGAAATGCCGTGAGGATCGTTGCTGCTGCGCCTGATTGGGTTGAATGACCGGACGGATATTCGGGGAACGGCGGGGTGATGAGAAGCGGCTGCCATTCCGGGTCGATCAGGTGACGGATGTAGGTCACTGGCCGGATCAGGTCATGGACAAATTTCTCATGCCAACAGGCGATGAAAGCATCTGCCAAAGCGATTCCCAGCAAGGCAAGCCCTTCGCCCAGTTTTTCGGCAGGCATGTCGTCTCGATCGGCAATCTGCAGCAGAATGGCGATCCAGTGCCCTGGCGGGGTCGGGGACAGCATGGGGTCGTCTGACCAGAATCGGGCAATGAGCTTTTGCTCGTCTGTGAGCGATCCTGTCACCTCGGCAACCTCTAGTGCCTCCGCGTAGAATGCCGAGCCGGGATCATTTGAATAGGCAGGGGGCGGTGGTAGTGGACAGAGACTGCCTTCGGGCAGGGCAAACGCGCGGTTCTGACCCCATGTTGGCAAGAGGGGGGCCTGCTGCTGGCCAATCGTACTGGTCGGCACCCAGCGACCAGGTGCGGCGACGACCGTCCACACCATCGGGAAACCCATGTTTTCGACATCGGCACCGCCATCGGATGCCGACCAGGCAATGATATGATCCGCTATCACGGAACCAAAGTTCTGGCTGTCGTCTGCACGTTCCGGGGCCACCCCTTCATTGGATTGCTCTGTCAGCCGCGCTTCCATCGCGTCCATCGCCCGTTGGCCCGTTGGGCCTGTGTTTCCAAAGAAATGCCTGACTGCCTTGGACAAAGCAGCGTTCAGCGTGATGGCCGGGTCGTGATAGGCGGGTATTGCTTCGCCCGGTAGCGTCGCAAGTTCGGAGACCTGTCCGGCAAGCGTCCGCAAGAACGGATTTGATGCCGCCATGACTTCATGCACTGTGATGCCGAGATAAGCAAACGACCGGCTCGCGACAGGCGGGGAATATGTGGCGGTGTGCCGGACGAGTTCCAGCACAAGCCTGTACCAGTTGCGCAAGACCATGGAGATTATCGGAGCACGGGCTGTGTCGGCAGAGGCCAAAGACGGCAGAAATCCGAAAGACAAGGCGCATGATGATCCACCGAGCATTAACCGCCGCGACATGCTCGACATAGATAGCCCCGCTGACGTTTTCGTCAAAACTTCCCCCACTCGCGGCTTCTGTACTATTTCGCACAGCGCGTTGCGAACTCTAGGCCGTGACAGCCATGGCAGGCAAGCCCCGGCCTTTGCCCGGCCCGCTTGACAAATCAACCTATAGGCGCCTCTTGCTGGCCTCATGAAATTGGCCTGCCAGATGGAGGAGACTCAATGAAGGCATTTGACCTGAGCGGCAAGGTTGCCCTTGTGACCGGCGCGCGTGGCGGGATCGGGCAGGCCATTGCCCTGGCTCTCGCCGAGGCGGGTGCGGATATCGTGGGACTGGGGTCAAGCCCGATGCCGCAGCCGGGTCAGGATGTCCGCGCGCTGGGCCGCCGTTTCAAGGAGATGATTGTCGATCTGTCGCAGCCGTTCGATGCCAAGGCACTGATCGCGCAGGTGATTGCGGAGTTTGGCCGGCTCGATATTCTTCTGAATAATGCCGGTATCATCAAACGCCATGATCTTGGCGATTATCCAGCGGACGATTGGGATAACGTGATGACCGTAAACCTGCGCGCACCGTTCCTTCTGTCGCAGGCGGCGGCCGAAGTGATGGCCGAGGGTGGTCGTATCATCATGACGGCCTCGATCCTATCCGAGCAGGGCGGTATCAGGGTTCCGGCTTATACCTCCAGCAAACATGGGATCGTGGGGCTTGCCAAAGCGCTGGCAAATGAACTTGCGCCGCGTGGCATTACCGTGAACGCCATTGCGCCGGGCTATATCGAAACCGACAACACCACCGCATTGCACGCCGATCCTGAGCGGTCTCGTCAGATCGTCGCCCGCATCCCCGTCGGACGCTGGGGCCGGCCTGATGACATTGTGACAGCGACACTGTTTTTGGCAGCGCCCGGGTCGGCTTACGTCACAGGGACGGTTGTCAGGGTCGATGGAGGATGGCTGGCGCGTTAGGTATCGGCACCGCGTAAAGACTGCTTTCGTGCCGGTTGTGGCCGATTGTGGCTTGCCTGAGGCCTGTTGACGTAGGGTTTAGTTAGATCCGTAGCACGCGGCCGTGAACCGGCGACGCGCTACGGATAACTGGGCTTAACGGACAAATTTCTTGAATTTGACCCGCTTAGGCTCCATCGCGTCGGCGCCCAGGCGGCGCTTCTTGTCTTCTTCGTAGTCCTGGAAGTTGCCGGGAAAGAATTCCACATGCGCGTCCCCTTCAAAGGCGAGGATATGGGTGCAGATGCGGTCAAGAAAGAACCGGTCGTGCGAGATGACCACAGCGCAACCCGCGAAGTCGACCAAGGCATCTTCGAGCGCGCGCAGCGTTTCGACGTCAAGGTCATTGGTCGGCTCGTCGAGCAGCAGCACATTGGCCCCCACCTTGAGCAGTTTGGCCAGATGCACGCGGTTACGCTCGCCCCCCGACAGGATACCGACCTTTTTCTGCTGGTCGGTGCCCTTGAAGTTGAAGGCCCCGCAATAAGCGCGAGAGTTCATCTGTGCCTCGCCGAGAACGATGATTTCGGCCCCGCCCGAGATTTCTTCCCAGATGGTGGCATCGGGATTCAATGTATCCCGCGACTGATCGACATAGCCAAGCTTGACCGTCTCTCCGTAGGTGACGGTACCGGCATCGGGTTCCACCTGACCCGTCAGCATGCGGAACATCGTGGTCTTGCCGGCGCCGTTGGGGCCGATCACACCGACGATGCCACCGGGCGGCAGCGAGAAATCGAGGTTCTCGATCAGAAGTTTGTCGCCCATCGCCTTTGTCAGACCTTCGACCTCAATCACTTTGCCGCCCAGACGGGGGCCGTTGGGAATGATGATCTGGGCTTTGCCCATCTTTTCGCGCTCGGATTGGTTGGCAAGATCGTTGTAGGCAGAAATCCGTGCCTTGGATTTGGCCTGCCGCGCCTTGGCGCCCTGGCGCATCCATTCCAACTCCCGCTCCAGCGTCTTCTGCTTGGACCGGTCGTCGCGCGCTTCCTGATCGAGTCGTTTGACCTTTTGACCAAGCCATGCGGTGTAGTTGCCCTCGTAGGGGATGCCTTGGCCACGATCAAGCTCCAGAATCCACGACGTGATATCGTCAAGGAAATAACGGTCGTGGGTCACAATCAGGATCGTACCCTTGTAGTCGACCAGGTGGTTTTGCAGCCACGCGATCGTTTCGGCGTCCAGATGGTTTGTCGGTTCGTCAAGCAACAGCATATCAGGCGCCTCGAGCAGGAGTTTGCACAGCGCCACGCGCCGCGCCTCACCGCCAGAGAGGGTTGTGACGTCGGCATCGTCGGGCGGACAGCGTAGTGCTTCCATCGAAATGTCGATCTGACTGTCAAGGTCCCAAAGGTTGGCCGCGTCGATCTGGTCCTGCAGAGCCGCCATTTCGTCGGCGGTTTCGTCGGAATAGTTCATCGCCAGTTCGTTGTAGCGGTCAAGAATAGCCTGCTTGGCTGCGACTCCCTGCATGACATTCTCGCGCACGTTCAACTTTGGGTCGAGCCAGGGTTCCTGCGGAAGGTAGCCTACGCGCGCACCTTCGGCGGCCCAGGCTTCGCCCTGAAAATCCTTGTCCATACCTGCCATGATCCGCAGCAAGGATGACTTGCCCGAACCGTTGACACCAACGACACCGATCTTGACTCCGGGCAAAAAGTTGAGCCGGATATTCTCGAACACCTTCTTGCCGCCCGGATAGGCTTTGGACACGCCATCCATGAAATAGACGTATTGATAGGCCGCCACGGCGATCCTCCTGAAACTCGGGTTTGGCGTGTAGATAGCGATGCGGGGCCGTGGGGGCAATCAGGGAACCGCATCGCGATGACGCCGTTTGGCTTTTGTTGTATCGCGGGAGTGGATGATGCAGGTGGATTCGCGGCCCGACGAGCCAGATGTTAGCGCAGCGGACGTCGATGCTCAATCAGAGGCGCATCTGCATGCGATCCGAAGATCGCTGGTCTGGATACTTGTCATTCTCGGCATCGGCGGAATGTATGCAGCGCGCGCCGTTCTGCTACCCGTTGTGCTGGCCATCCTGATCACGCTGGTTCTGCGTCCGCCAGTGCGCTGGCTTGGCAAGTTGGGACTATCGGTGGCGGTCAGTTCGATAGCGATCATATTTTTTATCGCCGGACTTTTTGTAATTGCAGGGATTCTCATCAGTGGCCCGGTTGCCGATCTGGTGGACCGCGGGCCCCAGATCATCGCGGACTTGCGCTGGAAACTGCGCGATCTCATCTCTGGCTTTGCTGCATTTCAGGAAATGACCCAAGGGGAAGGAGATTCCTCTGAGAACGGGGTCAACGTCACCGCAATGATCACCGGCGCCGTCGGGTCAATGGCGAGTATCGGTTCATCCGTTATCGCAGCACTGGTGCTTGCGCTCTTTCTTCTTGCTTCGGGCGATCTGTTCCATCGCAGGATTGTCGAAGTCAGCCCGAGGCTTACTGACAAGAAGCGTTCTTTGCTCATCGCACGCGACATTGAGCGGCAAGTATCTCGTTATCTGGGGGCTATCACGGCGATCAACGCGGGCCTGGGCGTGGCAGTCGGACTGGCGCTGTGGGCACTAGGGATGCCCTATGCTTTGGTGTGGGGTGTCGCGGCCTGTCTGCTCAACTACCTGCCGTTTCTCGGCGGGATAATCGGGGTGACCAGTGTTGCCGCTGTCGCATTGGTCACGTTTGACACTGTCGGATACGCGCTCTTGGCGCCGTTCGCCTATCTTGCGATCAACGGAATAGAAGGACAGTTTATCACGCCTCTCGTCGTCGGGCGCAGGCTGGAACTCAACACGGCCTCGACTTTTCTGACGGTCGTCTTTTGGGTCTGGCTTTGGGGTGTACCCGGCGCCCTGTTGGCGATGCCGATGTTGGTGGTCATCAAGGTTATTTCAGACAATGTGGATAGTCTGAACGCCTTGGGCAGGTTTTTGGCGGCAGAATAGTCACGTCGTCAGCCGGACCACGCAGTATCTCGGCCATGCGTCTGTTTGACTCCGGTCCGATCACATGGCTCTATCGAACGTAATCGTTTTAGTCTCGATCTGATCGGGGCCGACACTTGAGGAGGAACCCGATGACCTATGTCCCTGCGGCTGACCGCTATGAAAAGATGATCTATCGCCGCTGTGGCAATTCTGGTATCAAACTCCCGGCTTTATCGCTCGGCCTGTGGCATAATTTTGGCCATGATACGCCGCACCAGACCAAGCGCGACATATGCCGGACAGCATTCGACCTCGGGATCAACCACTTCGATCTTGCCAACAACTATGGCCCCCCGCCGGGATCGGCGGAACACGCGTTCGGGTCGATATTATCTGAGGATTTCAAAGGTTTACGCGATGAGCTTATCATCAGCTCCAAAGCAGGGTATCTGATGTGGGATGGCCCATATGGCGAGTGGGGAAGCCGCAAATATCTGGTGGCATCCTGCGACCAAAGCCTCAAGCGGATGGGGCTCGACTACGTCGATATCTTCTACTCGCATCGCTTTGATCCCGAGACACCGCTGGAAGAGACGATGGGCGCGCTTGACTATATCGTACGCTCTGGTCGCGCGCTTTACGCCGGAATCAGCTCTTATAATTCTGAGCGTACCCGCGAGGCTGTGGCGATCCTCAAATCGCTTGGCACGCCCTGCCTGATCCATCAGCCATCCTACAACATGCTGAACCGTTGGGTGGAGCGTGACGGACTCAAGGAGACGCTGGCCGAGCTTGGCGTGGGCTCGATCGCGTTTACACCGTTGGCTCAGGGCATGCTGACCAAGAAATATCTTGGGGGGATACCGAAAGACAGTCGTGCGGCGCAGGGAAAGTCGCTGGATGCCAAGATGATTTCGGACCGCGCCATCGCCAATATCAGCAAACTGGATGAGATCGCGCAGGGACGCGGTCAGACGCTGGCGCAGATGGCCATCGCCTGGGTCTTGCGCGATGGCGGCATCACCACAGCACTGATCGGCGCGTCAAAGCCCGAGCAGGTGGTGGATTGTGCGGGTGCGGTTGGCAATCTTTCGTTTACCGCCGATGAACTGGCGCAGATCGACGAATTTGCCGATGAGGAAAAGATCAACCTTTGGGCGGAATCGGCGGAAATTGACTAAATGAACCGAAACCCGATGCTGCCGGGGTTCAGCCCGGATCCGTCGTTCCTGCAGGTCGGTCAAGGTTACTATCTGGCCACCTTCACTTTCGATTGGTTTCCCGGCGTTTGCCGCTATCACTCCTGCGATCTGTTGATTTGTGGGCGGTTCTGAATGGACGATAACGCTGTGAATCGGCTCGATGACGCTTCGAAGGATGCGCACATATCCGCGGTTAAGACGGTGGAGGGTGAATGGCGCTACTGAGCTTTGATGAAATACTGTTGCAGGAATGTTCACCGGAACATGGCCTTACCAGACCCATAACCAACATTCCCCGCACTTACCCGGGTTTGGTTCAGTCGCCGGACGTGTGCAAGCGCAAGAGGCATCATCATCTGACCACACCTGAGGCCGGACGTGCCAAGGAGCAGCGGTTCGCGCATGTCCGTTATGCGCCGGGTGAGGATGTCGGGCCGCGCCCGGTCTGGACGATCCCATGATCAGCGAACTTTGCCTGTTCGACCTGTCGTCGCAGTCCGCACGCCTCCTGTTGCGCCACGAGGGCCATATCGAAGCACCGAACTGGCATCCGGACGGGTATCTGATCGTCAATGGTGAGGGGCGGCTGTTTCGCGTGCCACTGGCTGCGCCAGAAATGATCCCGCTGCCGACCGGTTTTGCAACAGGTTGCAACAATGATCATGGGCTTTCGCCAGACGGGCGGACGCTGGCAATTTCGGACAAGACTGAGACCGGGCAGTCCTGCATCTATCTGTTGCCGGTGACTGGCGGTGCGCCGACCCGCGTGACCGGCAAAGTGCCGTCGTGGTGGCATGGGTGGAGTCCGGATGGTCAGAGGCTCGCCTATGCCGGCGCAAGGCGACAGGGCGGTCCGGTGGCACTTTATACTTGTGCCTGCGATGGGACAGACGAATTCTGTGTCACCGAGGATTTCGATCATGTCGACGGGCCCGACTATACCGCGGATGGTGAATGGATCTGGTTCAACGGCGAGCGTGTGGCGGCGGTCGATCTGTGGCGGATCCGCCCCGACGGGACCGAATTGCAGCGCATGACGGATGACGCTGCCGTCAACTGGTTTCCGCATCCGTCTCCTGACGGCGCCCATGTGGTCTATCTGGCCTATCCTGTGGGCACCAAAGGCCATCCTGGCGGCATGGATGTGAGCCTGCGACTGATACCGTCCGGGGGTGGACCCAGCCAGCATCTGTGTGACTTGTTGGGCGGGCAGGGCACGATCAATGTCCCGTCATGGTCACCGGACAGTAACCGCTTTGCGTTTATGCGGTATGTGGCATGATCCGGCCATCGCTTGACAGGCTGGCCGGTTTTGGCCTCAAGGACTTTGTGGCATTCACTGCAGGCAGGGCCAGGCATGACAGATATCCGCTTTCCCCCGGCGCCGCGCGACGCCGTCATCGGGCTTTTGGGCGGGTCGTTCGATCCGCCGCATCAGGGGCATGTTCATATCACCAAGGCGGCGATCCGGGCGTTTGACCTTGACCGGGTCTGGTGGCTGGTCAGCCCCGGCAATCCGCTCAAGCTGCGCGGCCCGGCCAATTTGGCAGAGCGGATGCAGGCGGCGCGCGCGATCATGCGCCATCCGCGGGTGACGGTTACGGATATCGAGGCACAGATCGGCACCCGCTATACCGCCGAGACGCTGGCCCGGTTGAAGCAGCAATATCGCACTGTCCGTTTTGTCTGGCTGATGGGGGCGGATAATCTGGCACAGTTTCATCGCTGGCAGGAGTGGCGCGCGCTCATGGCGATGGTGCCGGTCGGCGTGCTGGCGCGTCCGGGGTCGCAGGTTTCGGCGCGGCTGTCGCGGGCGGCACGGATATTCGCGGGCGATCAGATCAATGCACGCGATGCAAGGCTGCTGGCACGGATGGCACCGCCGGCATGGTGCTTTGTGAACCTGCCGCTGAATGAACAGTCATCATCGGCCATCAGGGCCCGGGGCGAATGGTCGTGACGATGCGCGCAAAGACGGGATTGTGACCGTGCGTGCGGTTGAATGCGCCGCCTGCGCTGCGCTATGTTGCGCGCGCTGGATCGGGACGTGCGGATGGGTATGACAACGGGACTGACGCGACGCGGTGTGTTGGGGGGTGGTCTGTCGGCGCTTGCAGGCATTGCCTTTGCCGATGCGCCGCTGACGGCATTGCGCCCGCAGTTGCGTCCCGCGGGACCGGCCGCAGCACCGCCGCGTCCCTCGGTCGCCGATCTGATCGCCGCCGCCAATCTGGATGGCACGGTCGGATTTGTTGTCGCGGATGTGGCGACGGGTAGGGTGATCGAACAGAACGCGGGCGCGGTGCCATTGCCCCCGGCAAGCGTGACCAAGGCCATAACCGCGCTTTATGCGCTGGAGGCGCTGGGTCCTGACTTTCGCTTTGAAACGCGTCTGATTGGTGCCGGTCCGGTGCGCGACGGCGTCCTCTACGGCGATCTGATTCTGGCAGGCGACGGCGATCCTGTGCTGAACACGGATCATCTGGCCGACCTTGCCGCGCTGTTGCGGGCCGCCGGTGTGACAGCGGTGCGTGGCGGGTTCCGGGTCTGGGGTGGCGCGCTGCCCGATCTGCGCGAGATTGACCCCAATCAGTTGGACCATCTGGGCTATAATCCGGCAATTTCAGGCCTCAACCTCAATTTCAACCGGGTGCATTTTGAATGGTCGCGACGGAGTGGCCGCTATGATGTGACCATGGATGCGCGCACCGACCGGCTTCGACCGGATGTGCATATCGCGCGGATGCGGGTCGTGGAGCGGGCTCTGCCGGTCTATACCTATGCCGATGCGCAGGGGGTCGATGACTGGACCGTGGCCAGTGCCGCGCTGGGCGAGAGCGGCGCGCGTTGGCTGCCCGTGCGCAACCCGGCGACGTATGCGGGCGATGTGTTTCGCACGATGGCGGCGGCGCAGGGGATTGAGCTGATGCCTGCGCGGCAGATCGCGTCCTTGCCCGCAGGCGTTGTTCTGGCGCGCCTGCAAAGCGATCCGCTGGAGAGGCTGGTGCGCGACATGTTGCTCTATTCCACCAACCTTACCGCCGAGGCGCTGGGGCTGACGGCGACGCATAGGCGCGGCGGGCAGCGTGCGAACCTTGGGGTTTCTGCGGCCGAGATGAACGGTTGGGCGAAGCAATCGCTGCAGGCGGAGGCGGCGTTTGTCGATCACTCAGGTTTAAGCGACGTGTCGCGGATCAGTGCGGCGCAGATGGTGCGTGCGCTGGTGGCGCCGGGGTCGGTTGCGGGACTGCGGCCCTTGCTCAAGACAATTCCGCTGGTGGATTCAGAAGGAGAGCCTTTACCGAATCCGCAGGCAGTGGTTGTGGCCAAGACCGGGACGCTGAATTTTGTCAGTGCTCTGGCAGGGTATTTGCGCAGCGGGAGCGGGGCCGACCTCGCCTTTGCGATCTTTACTGTCGATCCTGAGCGGCGCGCCCGGGCGCTGAGTTCGGCCGACGAAGTGCCCGAGGGTGCGCGCAGCTGGAATGCCCGGTCGCGTCGGCTTCAGCAGGTCTTGTTGCAACGCTGGGGTGCGGGTGATTTCTGAGGATTGCGGCGGCCTTGGCAAACGGCCCGAGCCTCAGAGCACCATGTAACGCGCCCGTGCGCCGCGTTCGATGGCGGCGGCGTGGAGCCGGTCGATCCTGAGTTCGTATCGGATTTCCTCGAGCATCCGCGCTTCGGGTCCGGTAATGGCGCCGTCGGCGGCGGCCACATCGCAGGACATCGCATAGGCCGTTTCATAGAGCCGTTCGGGCAGCGCGTCGCGGATTAGGCCAAAGAGCGCGTCGAGCCCATCCTCCTGTTCGAGCAGGTCAAAGACCGTCTGGCTGATGACCGACATCATGTCGGGGTCATAGGCCGCAAAAATCGGCAGGTTGTTCACAATATTGCTGATCTGCACCAGTTCGGCGGTGCGGATGTTCTCGTCAGCTGCCGAGACGGCAATCATCACTGCCACAAGCGCGTCCTGTGCTGTCATCGAGGGCGTATCGGACATGGGCCATTTCCTTTGGTTTCCTCCCATTTATTGACGCCCTCGCTCCATCGCAATAGGGATGCGGCGCACAGCGGCCAATGGGGTCATGCTTTGCGTCGAGGGAATCGAGATGACGAGTTTGCGGGACGTGGCGATGCAGTCAAAGGCCTGGCCTTTTGAAGAAGCGCGCGCGCTGCTCAAACGCTATGAAAAGGCGCCGCCGGAAAAGGGATATGTGCTGTTCGAGACGGGCTATGGCCCCTCAGGCCTGCCCCATATCGGTACCTTTGGCGAGGTCAGCCGCACGACGATGATCCGTCGTGCCTTTGAGGTTATTTCGGATATTCCGACCCGGCTTATCTGTTTTTCGGATGACGTGGACGGGATGCGCAAAGTGCCCGAAAATGTTCCCAATCCCGAGATGCTGCGCGAACATATGCAGCGCCCATTGACATCGGTGCCCGATCCTTTCGGCCAGTATCCCAGCTTTGGCGACCATAACAACGCCATTCTGCGCCGGTTTCTGGATACCTTCGGGTTTGAATACGAATTCATCAGTGCCACCGAATTCTATAAATCCGGCCAGTTCGACGAGACGCTGAAACTGGCGGTTGAACGTTATGACGCGATCATGGCGATCATGCTGGCCAGTCTGCGCGAAGAGCGCCGGCAGACTTATTCCTGTTTCCTGCCGATCCATCCGGAAACCGGCCGCGTGCTTTACGTCCCCATGAAAGAGGTCAATGCCCGCGACCATACCATCACCTTTGATGATGAGGATGGCCGCGAATGGACCCTGCCGGTGACTGGCGGTCAGGTCAAACTGCAGTGGAAGCCCGACTTTGGCGCGCGCTGGGCGGCGCTGGGGGTGGATTTCGAGATGTATGGCAAGGATCATTCCACCAACACGCCGATCTATGACGGAATCTGTGAAGTGCTGGGCGGCAAGAAACCCAATCATTTCAGCTATGAACTGTTTCTGGACGAGACCGGCCAGAAGATCTCGAAGTCAAAGGGCAATGGTCTGACCATCGACGAATGGCTGACCTATGCCGCGCCCGAAAGCCTGTCCTATTTCATGTATCAGAAGCCCAAGACGGCGAAACGGATGCATTTTGATGTGATTCCGAAGGCAGTGGATGAGTATCATCAGCACTTGCGCGCCTATGCCGATCAGGACGCGGCGGCGCGGTTTGCCAATCCGGTGTTCCATATCCACGGCCACAATGTGCCGAGCTCGACTATGGTCGTGTCCTTTGCCATGTTGTTGAACCTGGCCAGCGTGGCGGGCGCGCAATACAAAGAGACACTTTGGGCGTTTATCCGCCGTTACGCGCCCGAGGCGGCACCGGAAACGCATGGTGATCTTGATCAGGCCGCCGGTTTTGCTGTGCGCTATTACAATGACTTTGTGAAACCGAAAAAGACCTATCGTGCGCCGGAGCCGCATGAACGGTTGGCGATGGAGGATTTGCTGGCGCGGTTGCGGGTCTGGGATGGCGGTCCGTATGCGGATGCCTTGCAGGCCATGGTCTTTGCAGTGGGCAAGGAGCATGGGTTCGAGCCGCTGCGGAACTGGTTCAAGGCGCTGTACGAGGTGCTGCTTGGTGCATCGGACGGGCCCCGGTTCGGCGGACTGGTGGCGCTCTACGGGGTGGCCGAATCGATCGCATTGATCGAAGATGGACTGGCGGGCCGTCTTTCAGGGGCTATTCCAGACCGGTAGAAATATTTTTGAAACCTTTTTGCCGTCTGATCCGTATCTTCCCTATATGCAACTTGGATCAGGGGGCGAAAATGGGACGGTTACTGCGCGCTTTTTTGGCAATTGTCATGGCCCTTGGCCTGTCCGGCCCGGCTATGGCGCAGGATTCACAGGCAATCGAAGGCGTCATCGGCAGTCAGCTCGACGCATTCAACGCGCGTGATGTGGAGACAGCGTTCATCTATGCCAGCCCGATGATCAAGGGCATGTTCGGCACGCCGCAAAACTTTGGCCTCATGGTCGAGCAGGGCTATCCGATGGTCTGGACCAATGCGGATGTCAGGTTTCTGGAACTGCGCGAAATTGCCGGTCAGTTGTGGCAAAAGGTGCTGCTGCGTGATGCGGCGGGCGGGTTGCATGTGGTCGACTATCAGATGATCGAGACGGCAGATGGCTGGCAGATCAACGGCGTCTCGATCCTGCCTGCACCGGATGTCGGCGCTTAAGCGACTGCGATAGAACGCTGATTATTGCCCGGAGCGCCGGATGATCTTTCGGCGCTTGCTAAGCAGAGGCATCGTAACGGTGCTATCAGCCTCAGTTTACTCCCGAACGGTATCTCTTTGTGCGACCGGGCGATCACGTCGGCCGGGAACAACGTGGATTTGCCGGGCGGGTGCCGCGATGGAATGAAGTTTCATTCTGACGCAGGCCTAACGCGCCCGGCGACAAAGGGGTCTTGGATGAACAAGGTGATTACCGACGGGCTGGTGCTGATGCCGACGCCATTTGCGAACGGTCTGAATGTCTGGTCAAGCGGCGACGGCACGCCGGGATCGGACACCTATGCGATTTCCGGCAGCGGGTCGTTTGTCTCGGCTGATCAGGATTTTGGCGGCTGTCTGGAGATACTCAAGGTCGCCAGTCTGAGCAAGCTGCGCTACATGGGCGAAACGACGATCCTTCCCGGCTGTTATCTGCAGGTCAAGGCAAAGGTCAAGGCTGTCGCCGGGCCGCTGCCCTCGGTGCGGATTGCCGGATGGGCGGGGGGTGCCGGTGGCGCGCATGTGAACGGGCTGGTCGAAGTTGGACCCACGATACAACTGACGACCTATGGTCAGGTGGTCGAGATCAGCGCGATCATCGGCACGGGCCAGCGGACCGGCGTCAATATGGTCTGGAGGAACGCAATCTACGGACACTTCGGCATTGATCTGACCGGTGCCAATGGCGGGATTGTGCGCGTCGATGACATCAGCATCGAGGATGTCACTTCGGTTTTTCACCGCAACATGATGGCGATGGTCGATGTGCGGGACTATGGTGCGCTGGGCAATGGCGGCACCAACGATGCCGCGGCATTTGACGCCGCTGATCTGGCGGCGAACGGACGCGAGATTCTGGTGCCGGCGGGAACCTACTATCTGGCTGCCGATGTGACGCTGGTCAACCGGGTCCGATTTGAGGGCAAGGTCACGATGCCCACGGACAAGAAGCTGATCCTGCAAAAGAATTTCGACTATCCGACCTATGTCGAAGCATTCGGCAATGAAGAGCTTGCCTTCAGGAAGGCCTATCAGGCCCTGCTCAATTTCTCGGATCACGAGGGGCTCGATCTGGGCGGCCGCCGGATCAGCCTTTCGGCCCCGGTGAACATGCAGGCCGCTGATCCGGGCAGGACCACGTTTGCCACCCGGCGGGTCATTCGCAACGGGCAGTTCCAGCCGATTGATGGGCCGGCATGGAATGACGTGGTGGTGACGTCGGTCGCGACCTATGCGGCCGCATCGCCGCTGACCCTGACCGGCGTGGTCAATATCGCGAATGTTCAGGTCGGGTCGCTGGTGACCGGCAATGGCGTGGGGCGTGAAATCTATGTCACTGCCGTCAATGTGGGACAACAGCGCATCACGCTGAGCCGCGAGCTTTACGATGCGGAGGGAACGCAGACCTTTACGTTTCGGCGGTTCAAGTACCTGCTCGACTTCTCGGGCTATGATGAGTTGAGCCAGTTCGTCATCGCGGATGTGGAGTTTCAGTGCGACGGCAAATCCAGCGGTGTGATGCTGGCGCGGCAGGGTCTGACCTTTGCCTTGCGTGACTGCTTCATGACCAAGCCGAAGGACCGCGGTGTCACCTCGATCGGGACCGGCTGTCAGGGGATGCTGATCGACCGTTGCCAGTTTCAGTCGAACGAGCAGAGCGCGAACGTGCTGGCGCGCACGACCATCGGGCTGAACGCCAATGCCAATGACGTCAAGATCCGTGACAACCGCGCCGTGATGTTCAAGCATTTCGCTGTCATCGGGGGGACTGGGTCGCTCATCTCAGGTAATCACTGGTTTCAGGGGGATACGACGACTGGCGGCGTGCGGATGGGCGGCATTGTTCTGACGTCGCCGAACCAGCAATCGGTGGTGACCGGAAACTATATCGACAACAACTTTATCGAATGGACCAATGAGCATGACGCTACCCCGGCGCTCGGGGTGCAGTTCTCGTTCGGGGGGCTGACCATTACCGGCAACACCTGCGTTGTCAGCAATGTGGCACCCTGGTTCAACTGGCTGGTGATCAAGCCCTATGGGCCCGGCCATTACATTCATGGTCTTTCGGTCATCAGCAATGTGTTCCGCACCTTTGGCGGCAATATCGACCGGATCGAACGCGTCGATACCACCTTTGCCGATCTCGACTATACGCGGATGCGCAACATCAATTTTATCGGCAATGTGTTCAACGGCATCAATCAGGAGGTCCGCAATCCTGTGAGTCTGACGCATACCCAATCCACCACAGCGGCGGGTTGGGTCGTCACGCCGGGGACGTGGTTGCCGTTCAACGGCATGGCGCGCACCGTCGAAGCGGTCGTGCCGGTTGGTCGGCTGAACAACGCCAGCGGCGTGGCGATCTACGAGGCGCCTTATGTCGAGGTTGAATACGGGGCGACCAAGCGTCAGATCCGAGCAGTTTTTGCCACACCTGTTACTGGCACGATCCGATGTCAGATTCGGATCGACAATCCGCAATAGCCCGATCGGGTGAACGGTCCATACGATTTTTCAGGGGTGCCGGTTGGCGCCCCTGACCTGTATCCGAAAACATTGGTCATGTGCCCAAAAATTGGGCGAATCAGCTGAAAAACCAGACTCAAACGGTCTGACCGCCTGCATATTCTGGTCATTGCGCCTCCGTTGAGGCCTCATTGACCGGACAATTTGCAGGCCGGGGATCACGCTGAATATCGTCGCCGACATTCCAGCAGACATGCGCGCCGACCGTCTGCCGCGTGCCGAAGGTGCATTGCATATGACTGCACGCAGGCGCGGCGCCATCACCAGCATCGCCAATCTGCGACAGCAGGGTTCGCTGAAGTCGCTGTTTCCAAGATCGGACGCCGACGCGCTGGAGATGGTTCTGCTGAATACTGCCGGTGGTCTGACTGGCGGCGACCGGATGACACTGCGGCTGCAGGCTGAGGCCGATGCACATGTCGTGATCGCGACCCAAGCAGCGGAACGCGCTTATCGCGCGATGCCGGACAGTTGGGCAAAGGTCAATGTGACGCTGAAAATTGGACCCGGCGCGCGCATGGACTGGCTGCCGCAAGAGACGATCCTGTTTGAAGGTGCGGCATTGGCGCGGCAACTGCGGGCTGAAATGGCTGACGATGCGTGCCTGCTGCTCGTCGAACCGGTCATTCTGGGCCGTCCGGCGATGGGAGAAATTTTGCATGCGGCCGCGCTGCGTGACCGGTGGGAGGTGAGGCGGGCAGGGGTGCTCGTCTTTGCCGATGCGTTGCGACTTGAGGGTGATGTCACAGCTACGATGGCCCGGACAGGGGTTGCCGGCGGGGCGGGTGCCTTTGCCTCGATCCTATATGTCGCGCCGGATGCGGCCGGTCATCTGTCTCCCTTGCGCGCGCTGATGCCGGTGGGTGGTGGTGCCAGCCTGATCCGCGACGGCATACTATTTGCCCGGCTGCTGGTCACAGACGGGTTTGAACTGCGCCGGGCACTGATTCCGGTCATTGAATATTTGTCGGGCGCACGACTGCCCAAAGTCTGGAGATTATAATCCATGCAACTGACCCCGCGTGAAAAAGATAAACTGCTTATATCGATGGCCGCCGAGGTGGCACGCCGAAGGCTTGTCCGTGGCGTAAAGCTAAACCATCCCGAAGCGATTGCCCTCATTACCGATGCTGTGGTCGAAGGCGCCCGCGACGGCCGTTCTGTCGCGGATATGATGGAGGCGGGGGCGCATGTCATAACCCGCGGTCAATGCATGCAGGGCGTACCCGAGATGATCCATGAAGTGCAGGTCGAGGCGACGTTTCCTGACGGGACCAAACTGGTGACTGTGCATGAGCCGATCAGGTGAAATGCGAAGTTCAGGCAAGTCTGACGGTGTAGAAGGAGATTGTGATGATACCGGGTGAAGTCATTGTTGCGCAGGGCGATATTACGCTTAACGCAGACCGGGTGCCGATCGTGATCGAGGTTGCCAACACCGGGGATCGCCCGGTTCAGGTCGGATCCCATTATCATTTTGCCGAGACGAATGCCGCGCTCCGGTTTGACCGTGCCGTGGCGCAGGGGATGCGTCTTGATATTGCTGCGGGCACTGCGGTGCGGTTCGAACCGGGTCAACGCCGCGAGGTTTCTTTGATACCGGTATCCGGCGGGCGGACGATCTATGGATTTAACGGCGTGGTGATGGGGCGCCTTGTGATTTGAGATTATGGCGCTGACCTTGCTGGGCATGGCAGGTGTGCTGCCCGCTGATCGCGTCGAGAACGGGCGGATGATCGCCGATAAAGGGCCAGCGTTTAGCGCTGCGATGATGGCCGGGGGCCGCGCTGCAAAGAAGGGGCAGACTCCGGATCGGGTCGCACTTGCCATGGTACGGCCGCTGGGTCGCAAGACTCACGCAAATGTCAAACGACTGAGCAAACCGTAACTTCTCTGGGCCGTAAACCGAAGCTACCCCTTGACGGAATCGGCGCGCGCGCGCTGGAATTGCCGCAGCTAAACTCGCAGCAGGAAGCTGCACCAAGGGGAGATACAAAAATGTGCAATGCGTGCGTAATCGAAAATGTCAAAGCGTCGATGCTGTCGCGCCGGTCGCTGTTCCGGGGGGCAGCGATGGCAGGTGCCGCTTCAGTAGCTGCCGGTTTGATCACCGCGCGCCCGGCACTGGCGCAGTCGGGTGGGCAGGTCGTGGATCTGACCCACGCCTATGACGGCAGTTTCCCGACCTTTGACGGTAATCCCGGCATCATCATGGAGCCGAACGTTCTGTTTGCGGAAAGCAGCTATCAACTATTCAAACTGACGATTTTTGAACATACCGGCACCCATATCGACACGCCGCTGCACTTTACCGAGGATGGCACCTCTGTCGATGAACTCGACCCGCAGCGCCTGATGTGCCCGCTTTGCGTCGTCGATATCAGCGCAAAGGCGATGGAAGATGCCAACGCCACGGTCGAGGCCGCCGATATCGAGGCTTGGGTAAGTGCCAATGGCGCGATCCCGGCGGGTGCATGCGTCGCGATGCATTCGGGCTGGGCTGCCAAGGTCGGCTCGCCCGAGTATCGCAACACCCCTGATGGCAGTTTCGCCTTTCCGGGTTTTGGAAAATCGGCGACTGACATGCTGGCCCAGATGGATGCGGCCTGTATCGGCGTCGACACCCTATCGCTTGATCCCGGCAATTCGGCTGATTTCGCGGTACATTATTCCTGGCTGCCGGGTGGCCGCTATGGGATTGAGAACCTGGCCAACCTCGACAAGGTGCCCGCGACCGGTGCGACCGTCTTTGTCGGTGCGCCGACCCACAGGGGCGGCACTGGCGGACCGGCGCGCGTGCTCGCGGTGGTCTGATGGCCACGCAACCAATGCGCGATGATGCCAGCGCGGACCCTGCTGCGCTGGAGATTTTCAACGATATCAGGACCAAGCGGAATACCGATTACGTCAATAATTTCTGGCGTTTGCTGGCCAATGATCCGGACTTGCTGCAGGCGGTGTGGAACCGCTTGCAGACGGTCATGGCGCCGGGTGCGTTGGACCCCTTGGTCAAGGAAATGGTTTATGTGGCCGTCTCTGTCGCGAATGGGTGCGATTATTGCATCCATTCCCACACCGCCGCCGCAAAGGCAAAGGGCATGACGGCGGCACAGCATGCGGAGTTGCTTTCGGTCATTGCCATGGCGAGCCAGACCAATGCATTGGCGAAGGCGCTGGGAGTCGAGGTTGACGAAAGATTCAGGGTCTGAGCCGACTCAAGAATGCCCATTTATTGGGCATTGACCCTGAGCTTTGACCGGTGATTGGGCAGACGTTGCGCGGCTCGTCTTCCCTGCCGCCCAGTGGCTTCAGTTAGCGTCGCGAAACCGCTGTGATCACGGCAACCAAACTGGAGTTGCCATGCCTGCCCTGATTTCCCGCCGTGACTATGCTGCGATGTTTGGCCCAACGACAGGTGACAAGGTCCGGCTAGCCGATACCGAACTCTTCATCGAAGTTGAGCGAGATCTGACGACCTACGGCGAAGAGGTCAAATTTGGTGGCGGTAAGGTGATCCGCGATGGCATGGGACAGAGCCAGACCACCCGCGCGGGTGGGGCTGTCGATACGGTCATCACCAACGCGCTGATCGTGGACTGGACCGGCATTTACAAGGCGGATGTCGGCCTCAAGGATGGGCGCATCTACAAAATTGGCAAGGCGGGCAACCCTGACACGCAACCCGGCGTCGATATCATCATCGGACCCGGAACCGAGGCGATTGCAGGCGAGGGGCGCATTCTGACCGCGGGTGGCGTCGATAGCCATATCCACTTCATCTGTCCGCAACAGATCGAGGATGCGCTACATTCCGGTCTGACAACGATGGTCGGCGGCGGTACGGGCCCGGCGCATGGCACACTCGCCACGACCTGCACGCCCGGCCCTTGGCATATCGCGCGGATGTTGCAGGCTGCAGATGCGTTTCCGATGAACCTGATGTTTGCAGGCAAGGGCAACGCCTCGCTACCTGCCGCGTTGGAGGAGCAGGTGCGGGCGGGCGCGGCTGCATTGAAATTGCACGAGGATTGGGGCACGACCCCGGCCGCTATCGACTGTTGCCTGACGGTTGCGGACGCGATGGACGTGCCGGTGATGATCCATACCGACACACTGAACGAAAGCGGGTTTGTCGAGAACACCGTCGCAGCCTTCAAGGGCCGTACGATCCACGCCTTTCATACCGAAGGGGCGGGCGGCGGTCATGCCCCCGACATCATCAGGATTTGCGGGCTGCCCAATGTCATCCCGTCATCGACCAACCCGACTCGCCCGTTCACGGTGAACACGGTCGATGAGCATCTCGATATGCTCATGGTCTGCCACCACCTAGACAAATCCATTCCCGAGGATGTGGCCTTTGCCGAGAGCCGGATCCGCCGCGAGACGATTGCCGCCGAGGATATCCTGCATGACATGGGCGCGTTCTCGATCATATCGAGCGACAGTCAGGCCATGGGCCGGGTGGGCGAGGTTCTGATCCGCACCTGGCAGACGGCGCATAAGATGAAGGTTCAGCGGGGACGTCTGGCGCAGGAAACCGGCGCCAATGACAATTTTCGGGTCCGCCGCTACATTGCCAAATACACGATCAACCCGGCCATCGCCAACGGCATCGGCCACGAACTCGGTTCGGTCGAAGTCGGAAAGCGGGCTGATCTGGTATTGTGGAACCCCGCATTCTTTGGCGTCAAACCCGAAATGGTGCTGATGGCAGGCACGATCGTCTGCGCCCAGATGGGCGACCCGAATGCCAGTATCCCGACCCCGCAGCCGGTTTATAGCCGTCCGATGTTTGGTGCCTATGGCCGGTCGGTCGAGCGTTCTGCCGTCTGCTTTGTGAGCCAGGCGGCGCAAGAGGACGCGATCGGGGACAGGTTGGGGCTGGCCAAAGAAACGGTCGCCATTGTGAACACGCGTAGTATCGGCAAGGCCGACATGCGACTGAACGATGCCCTGCCACAGATCGACGTGAACCCGGAAACCTACGAGGTGCGCGCTGACGGAGAACTCCTCACCTGCGCGCCCGCCGAGGTGCTGCCGATGGCGCAACGGTACTTTCTGTTTTGACGATATCGACTGATGGTTTTCCTGCCTATGCATGGTCCGGATCATTGGCTAGTTTCGTCATGATTATCCTCCGACCGGAGAATGAGATGATCGGCCGCTTTGTTTTATTGTTTTTGTGGTTTGCAGCACCCGCAGCTGCGCGATGCGTGACAGCGGCAAATCTGGTTGAGGGCGTTATGTTCACGCGCGCAGGCGGACAGGAAGGCTCGGTTAAAAGCGCCGGGCGCAATGACGTGGAGATCAGCTATCGCCACGGCGAAAGGGAACATTCTGACCGCCGCACCGCACGGCTCGGGATTTGCGTGACGAGCCAGATCACAGACAGTTTTCCTTCGGATGTCATCGGGGTCTGGTCGGAAACCGGGTCGACCTTCGCCTTTCAGGGTAGTCCACCGGTACCGCGCCCGGGTGAAACCTGGGAGACGATGGTCAGGGTTGAGCAGAATACGACAGATTTCGCCGGTATGCCGCAGCGCGAACGCGGCAGGTTTGGTTTGCAATATGTGTTTTTGGACCTGCAAGAGGTGACGCTGGACGGCTGCAGTTACCGCATGATCCCCGTCGAGCCATGTTTTGACGGGGAAGTTACGATGATTGTGCAGAGGCAGGCCTATTTTCCGGACCTTGGTTCCGGGATCGAGACGCTGGCGTCCTATCCGGAAACTGGGGTGGTCAACACCAATGGGATCGTCAGTTTGCGACCGGCAGCGGGATGATGGCGTTGGTGCGATTGAACAATGATTTTCAGATTGCCGCGATTGCCGCCGCCCTGCTCATGCCGATTGCAGCCGTTGCGCAAACCGCGTGCATGACAGCGTCAGATCTTAACCTGGGCATAACCGTCACGCTCGATAGTGGCGCGACAGAGGTCTACAGGCGCGATGCCGACGACGGCGCCGTTGTGATTGTCGATGGAACGGACGAATCCGGTCCGGCATACCGGCTGGGTCTGGCGCAGGGTATTCTGGTACAGTTTTTCGACGTAGTTGATGAAGGCGATCGTACCAACAGCGTGAGCACGACCTACGACTATCCGGTCGCGCCCACGGACGTACCCGTCCCGGTCCCCGGCATGCGCTGGCAGGTGAGCGCGGTGCGCAGCGATTCAAAGGGCGAGACCACTGAGGATCAAAGCCTGCAAGCGGGGGCGGTGGTGCCGCTTGCGATTGGCGGTTGCATCTACGACTCGCTCCCGGTCACTGTGTCCTATGGTACCGCTTATGTTGAAGAGATTACCTATCTGCCGGATCTGGGTTTCGGTTTTCTGCATTGGTTTCAGAACGAGGGTGGCGAGAGGAACACGCTGACATTGATCTCGCTGGAGCGGGCAGATTGACCATGTGCCAGCAATCAGCCTTGCACGATTTGCATTGCGGACAGTCGCATTTGGCCGTTGTGGTGGCAGGGCTCGGGCCTCATTCTGTTCATAGGGGAGGAAACAACTTGTGAGAACTCAAGGGGTTTCCCATGAAACATGCGATATCGAGCGGGTTCCGGCCGCTACAGGCGCTGGGACATTTCATCCAAAGCATCGGCAGCACGGTTTGGGTCGGACTGATCATGATTGCAGAGGCGCGGCCACAAATGGCGCAGATCCGCAGACTGAACGAAATGTCGGACGAGGACCTTGCGGCCCAAGGTCTGACGCGCGTGCAGGCAGTCGAACAGATTTTTGGCAATCGCTGCCTCTGACGTCGTTTGGCGGGGTGCGGCCGCATGGCTGAAACCACGCTCCCGCCCGCATACATCATCCGAAGAGCGCCGCTTGAGCGAGAGATCTTCGATCTGGTCACGCTCGGTTATGATGAGCGGCTGCTTCGCCGCAAACGGCTTGTCACCGTCAATGATGAAACGTTTCTGGTCGATCTGGCCGAAACGGTCAGCCTGAATGATGGTGATGCGTTTGAACTGAATGATGGCCGGCTCGTGCAAGTCGTCGCGGCCGTCGAACTGCTGATGGAATTGCGTGGCGATCTTGCGCGTCTTGCCTGGCACATCGGCAACCGGCACGCGCCTTGCCAGATCGAGCCGGACCGGCTTGTCATTCATCGCGACCGGGTTTTGCGCCTCATGCTTGAAGGATTGGGTGCGCAGGTTCTGGATATTGATGCGCCATTCAGGCCCGATGGCGGCGCTTATGGGCATGGCCGGACCCTTGGTCATACTCATGAGCACGGCGTGTCAAGTCATGGTGCGCATGATCACGCCCATGCACCGTTGGCAGGGCCGCTGCATGGTGAGCCTGAATTGGGACGTGATCATGGTCACGACCACGGTCAGCATGATTTGCCTGGCCATGACCCACCGCATCGTCATGACCATGACTTCTGAACAACTCCTGACACTTACCCAATGGCTCTCGCCCGCATTTCCGGTTGGATCCTTTGCCTGGTCGCATGGGCTCGAGCAGGCTGTTGCGTCGGGCGAGGTTACCAATGCTGCCACACTTGCCGATTGGCTGGATGTTGTGCTGACGCTTGGGGCAGGGCGTAATGACGCGATCCTGCTTGTTGCGGCTTATCACGCGGCCGATCCTGCGGTTCTGTCTGACGTCGGAGAGCTTGCCGATGCTCTGGCTCCCAGTCTCGAACGCAAGGTAGAGGCGCAACAGCAGGGGGCTGCATTTGCTGCAACGGTCCGGCAGGTCTGGGCCCTCGATATTCCCGATGTGCCCTACGTCGTTGCTATTGGCCGTGCCGCCGCGCTGGTCGAATTGCCTGTGGTTCCTGTGACCCAGGTATTTCTGCTCGCCTTTGTCACCAACCTTGTGCAGGCCGCGCAGCGCCTCATGCCGCTCGGTCAGACCGAAGCGCAGCGCGTGATCCATATCCTGTCCCGCCGTTGCGCCGAGGTCGCAGCAACCGCGGCGTCGAGCGATCTGGACGCCCTTGGAAGCGCAGCCTTTGCCGTCGATATCGCGGCCATGCATCACGAAGAACTGGCGCCCCGGCTCTTTCGGTCATGACTTTGATTGCTTCAACTCTCAGCGGGGTTCTTATCGCTCTGGCTATCTTGCACGTCCTGTGGGCCATCGGGTTCTGGTGGCCGATCCGCACTGAACCGCAACTCGTCAAATCGGTAATCGGGTTGAAAGGCATCACCCGAATGCCGGGCCCGATCCCCTGCGCATTGGTGGCCGTCGGACTGATCTTTGCTGCGGTCTGGCCTTGGTTTCCTCACGGAGCGATCAGGACGGTTGGGCTTGCAGTTGCCACATTGATATTTCTGGGGCGTGGTATTCTGAGCTATCTCGATTTCTGGCGCCGACTGTCTCCAGAACAGCCATTCGCCGCTTTTGATCGTCGCTACTATGGCCCGCTCTGCCTGTTGATTGCCGCAGGTTTTGCCGTGCTGTCACTGCAAGGAGCCTGATATGGCATCACCTCACGGACCTCTCAAAATCGGGATCGGCGGGCCGGTTGGTGCGGGCAAGACGACATTGACCGCAGCCCTCGCGCGCGCGCTCAGGGGGCAGCACTCGCTCGCTGTGATAACCAATGATATATACACGCAGGAAGATGCAGAGGCGCTGATGCGGATGCAGATCCTGCCTGCCGACCGGGTCATGGGGGTTGAGACTGGCGGCTGTCCCCATACCGCCATTCGCGAGGATGCATCGATCAATCTGGCTGCCGTGGCCGAAATGCGCGCGCGACATCCGGATCTTGAACTGATTCTGATCGAAAGCGGGGGCGACAATCTGTCCGCCACATTCAGCCCGGAGCTTGCTGACCTGTCGATCTATGTCATCGACGTTGCCGCAGGCGAGGAAATTCCGCGCAAAGGTGGACCGGCCATCACCCGCTCTGATCTTCTGGTGATCAACAAGACCGACCTCGCACCCTATGTCGGCGCGTCGCTTGACGTCATGGCGCGCGACGCGGCGCGGATGCGCGGGCCGCGTCCAGTCGTGTTTGCCAGTTTGCGATTTGACAAGGGCGTTGCGGAAATCATTGATCAGATCAGGCTGATCAGCGGGTTGTAAAATTAACCGTTCTGCGCGACCCATTCCTCTGCCCGCGCCTGAACCGCTGCCAGAGCATCTGGCGACAGGTTCAATTCGGTCAATCGGCGCAAACCCTCTTCTTTCTCGTCGGGCCGACGTTCGTTGCCGACCAGAGCGGACACAGCAAAATGGAACGCGGCCTCATCGATGCTGCGGTCAACCCCGCGGCCGTCCAGGTACATCCGGCCAAAGGCAATCCGTCCCGGAACATTTCCGATATCCGCCGCGCGCTGGAACAGTTCGACCGCAAGGTCATCATCCCGGGGTACGAGATCACCGTCGCGGTAAATGCGGCCCAGATTGAACGGGGCGAAACTATTGCCCAGTTCTGTAGCGCGGGTGAGCCATTCGATCCCCATTTCAACCTCTGGCGCCCCGGTATCAGCGCGCAGATAGAGTTGGCCAAGGTTGTTCATCGCATTGGTGTGGCCAAGTTCCGCAGCCACTTTGTACAGCCGGATCGCTTCGTCAATATCGCGCGGCAGGCCGGAGCCGTCGTCGCCGGGCCCATTGCGGTACATATTTGCCAATGTATCCAGCGCATTGGGCCAACCATTTTGCGCTGCCAACCGGTACCAGCGCGCGGCTTCGTCCAGATCGGCTTCGATGCCCCAGCCACGCTGGAACAATTCGCCGATATTGGTGCGGGCCCTCAGATTGCCCTGATCGGCGGCCCGGCGATATAGCTGCATCGCCTCGACATAGTCCTGCTCGCGCCCGCGTGCCGCCCGGTAGAGATAGCCAAGGTTCACCAGCGACGCACTGTAATCAAGCGTTCCTGCCAGCCGGTAGAATGCCTCTGCCTCGTCAAACCGGGACTGGATATCGAGCAGACGTCCCATCTGATGCAGCAGTCGCGGATTGGTCGGGTCATCGGCCAGAGCCGCAGAACAGTGGCGCACCGCCAGCCGCATATTGACCAATCCCCAGCGCACCCCGTCGGTGATGCGGCGTGGATCATCCGGATCGCCCGCCGAAATGTCGCAAGCCGTGACGACGGCGGCGAGGCTTTGTAGCGCGATGCTTTCCCCGGGCAATGTGAATTGTGCCAGTTCCAGCCCTCTGACGACCTGTCCACTGGATTCCAGTTCTGTCGTCAGGCCGCGCGCGACTGCGGCATTAACGGATTCGGGAAACCGCGCCAGAAAATCACGGAAATCGTCGGGGCTGCGGCTGTCAGCGATGGCTGACCACCAGATCTGTTCGACAGCCGGCCGCACTGTGTCGAGTGTCAGAACGCCCAGTTCAACCTCGATCGGCGGCTGTCCTGTCTCGGGCCGGAAAAAGAACTCCCGTTCGATCGATGCCGAGATGAATGGACGTTGCTGCCCGTCGGTCCAGACCCGCACAGAACGGCGGACGTTGCGAAAGACATCCAGAATGTCGCTCCCGGGCTTGTCCAGCTCGGTCACCAATGCGCCGGTGTAGGGGCTGTTCAGGCCGGTACCGTCATAGGCGACGTCGCCCGCCTGCGTCGCAAAACCGATCAGGGTTTCGCCGCCTTCGCTCTCCATTGAAGCAAGACCGCGACCGATTTCACTGTCATCTGTCACGAACGGATTGTCGCGGCACGCATCCAGAATGAAGATGCCAAAGTCGATTCCCCGCTCGTGGAATTCCGTCACCAGATCCGAGGCAGAGATGCTTCCCGCAATGACCTGTTCAATCGATCCGGCCTGCGCATCGACGGGCAAGAGATAATTCCGGCCATCTTTTTGTACGCCGTGCCCAGCGAAATAGAATAGTCCAACAGAACCGTCGGGCAGCGACGCCAGAAATGCCGCTACCCCGGTCTCGAAATCCAGTTTGGTCACGTTTTCCAGCACCGTGGTCCGAAATCCCGTCTCGACCAGGACAGCCGCCATCGAGCGTGCGTCGTTGACCGGGTTCGGCAGTCTGCCAACCTGATAGTCAGCATTTCCGATCACCAGCGCATGGCGCGGTTCATCTTGGGCGCTGGCAGGAACCGCGCAGGCCAGAAGCAAGATCAGGAAGAGCGCCGCACTCACAATTCTGGACATCAAATCCTCCCCGATGTTGCAAACCTGATGCTGAACCTGCCCGCCACAATGCGCCGACTATCGACCCGAGGTAGCGAGTCGGGCAAGCATGGATTTGGAAGGATCCAGGGTTTTCGCCATCTATCGCATGTTGACCGATTGAATCTAGATCGGGTCCACCATGCGCAACATGCGCGCGGTCCTGAGAATCAACGCCGCTGCTTCGGCCGCGCCGTCACTGAAGTGCAGGCGCGCAATCCGGTCCTGCATTTCGCGGCGGGTGTCAGGGTCGCGCATTCGGTCGATCACTGCCCGCACCCCGATCCGGTCGCTTGCACGCAGCATTTCGCCGCAACCAATCGCACGTGCGTGCTTTGTCCTCAGGATTTGTCGATCCATCTCGGCTGCTTCGTTTGGCACGAAGATAGTGGGGATCTGATGCAAGATCGCTTCGTGAAAACTGTTGTAGCCGGCGCTTGTGATCATGAAGTCAAAAGCAGCGGTGATACGGGATGCGGGATATTGGCTGATCATGCGATGCTGACCTCCAGTCTGTGCCTGTCCCGCAATTGGCTGTCTAAACTCCGTCAGGTCAATTCCACCCCCGCCAACCAATTCCTCAAGGATGGCGTGACGAATACCGTCGAAATCGAAATTCGATCCGGCACCCAACATCAGGCCCACCGCCAGCGCGCCTTGTGGAATGCCAAGGTCGGCGCGAGCCGTGGCCCGATCAGAACGCTCTTTGGCGGCGGTCAAGACCACCGGCCCGACAACGATTGCTTTGTCGCGGGCCTCTCGACCGACTGCATCAAACCGGGCAGACAATTCGCCCGGCTCTATGATCAGGTCAAACCGGGCCACCTGTTTTGTGATTTCGGGTGCTTCTGATGGCCAAAGCGCGCGGCTGACCCAGACCCGCTTGATCATGCGCCGTTCCCCGAGCGAAGCGAGGAGCCCGGAATAGGGTTGTCCCCCATCGAACACCACAACATCTGGGCGCACCAGATCGAGGAAGTCTCCGATCTCTTCGGCCAGTGCCGTGTTCCAGGCCTGATTTGGCGCCCCGGTTGTTGCCTGACAGGGTACGAACTGGGTCAGATATCCCGCCGATTCAGCCAGTCGAAAACCCTGAGACAATGTGAAGAACGCCGTGCGGGTGTCTGCTGGCAGATGCCGCGCAATAGCGAGCAATCGGGTCAAATGGCCAATTCCGACACCGTTCGACGTCATCATGACACATCTTAGAGGGCGCTGGGCCTGCGCCGGCTTCAAAGTGCGACGCCACGCAGGCGCTACCCGGTCCAGCCGTGCTGTGAATTGATCAAGACCAAATCGTGCCCCGATTGATGCGCGCGAACGCGCAATATGCGCCCTGCGTCTTTCGGGATCCTGCGCCAGCTTCTGAATGATGCCGAACACTTCCTGCGGCTCCGCATAGATTGCGGCGGGTCCGAACAACGGACGCAGCGCAGAGGGCAAGATTGCCGGCACACCTTTTGCGATAGCCTCCAGCGCCACATAGCCAAAGGCCTCAACCCAATTCTGAGCATGGAAATAGACAAAATAATCCAGCGAATCCAAAAATGCGCCCACATCCATCGCATCAAAACTCAATAACTCCCAGTTTTGCGGGATGCGGCCATAATGCGCACGCAAGTCTGGCGATGCGCCAAGCATGCGTACTGTCACATCCGAATGTTCAGGATAGACCTGCAACGCTTCAATCAGCGTCTCGGGAAACTTGTCGAGCTGCGGACGTGAATGCCGTCCAATGGTCAAATGACCGTTGTATGGAGGACGCTCGACCTGCGCCCAAGCTGCGAGGTCCATGAGGTTGAGCCAATCCTCGTCAAGTATCTGCGCAGGTGGGGGCAAGAACCGCCTCAGTTGGTCACGCACTGCCGGCCCAACCGGCGCCAGTATCGGACTGGCACCAAAGCTTTCGCGCAGATTGGCGCAGATCATTCCAAGATCGTATTCGGGCGCGCCGTGACCGTTGAATGGTGGATGGTGCAATACAAGGATGAGCTTGTCCGTCACGATTCCAATGGGATCTTGCGGAAGATGTGTAAAAATTGCGTGATGATGAACGATCACTACGGCGGCTTCGCCTTTTGCGTTGGGATCGACCCAGCGCAAGACACCTTGGCTCAACAGTGAAACGAGGTCGGGGTGGTAATCCCGCCCGACCCGAAAAGTTGGTCCCAGAACGGGGCAGAAACCGGCATTGAATCCTGCCCGCGCGAGCGCGGTTGCTTCGGCAACCATCGCCCGAGAGGTGCCGCCGGGGAAACGCGGATCGGCGAAGAACACAATTCCTGATCCCAGTGCCATATGATACAATCTAAATTGGCGCTACAAATGTACTTGACCCAAAAAAATCCGAGCTTTTGGATACCCATACATGAAAATTCCTTTCCTTTCAAACAAACCGCACTCGGGCGCGCAGCGTCTCACCCATCCCATGCGGCAGTTGACGTCTGGTGACCGCAGAACGCGGGTGTTGGTCACATTGATCGGGGCTGACGCGGCCCAGCGCGATAGAGTCGTGGCGCGCCAGCGCAGTCACCCCAGGCTGCGGACAATCTATGTTGTCACCGACGCTGACATAGGCCCGCTGCGTGGACAGGAGGCAGTGATCGAACACTTGCCGTCCCCAGAGTTCGTTTCCGGTAATCCACAGATCGGGAGTTGGTCCGCCTATCTGCGACAACGTTGGCTGATCATACACACGAAATGGGCCCCTGCGGTCGAGTTGACAGAGGGCCAGAGTTTCGAGCACTATCTGAGAGAGTGTGGCCTCGGCTTTCAAGCGCAACCTTGACTTGGGATTTCGCAGATGTGGGCACGTATTGAGCGATTGAAATCAGCATTGCTGTTGAGCTGCCTCTCATTTTTGGCCGCATGCATTGTGCCATATGAAGCCGACAAGTGGGACAATGAACAGCGCGCCGTCACACCGATGAGCAATGGCGGCGAACCCGCTCGTCCGGCAGGGCGATATTGATCGGCCCAGCTGATTCCTACGCAGCGACTCAACCTGCATCGGCCTGATTGACCCTGGGCCTGCACGTTATCCGTGCGTTTCGCCCATGGAGCTGTGCTGAATCTGCACTTTCACCAGCACGGTGAACTATAGGATGGTGAAGCGGGCAAGCCTGTGAAAAAAGACAGGGCTACCGCAACTGATAGGTGCTCATGTCCATCCTCGCCAGTATCCGCCATCTGACACACTACAAGTATGACCGTCCGGTCACCCTTGGGCCGCAGGTCATCCGGCTGCGACCTGCGCCACATAGCCGGACGCGGGTTGTGTCGCATTCCCTCAAGGTCAGTCCGGCGGATCACTTTGTGAACTACCAGCAGGACCCCTATGGCAACTGGCAGGCCCGCTACGTTTTTCCCAACCCTGTCATGGAGCTCAAGATCGAGGTTGATCTGACGGCCGACATGACCGTTTACAACCCGTTCGATTTCTTTGTCGAGAATAGTGCCGAGACCTGGCCTTTCGAATATCCCGAGGATTTGCGCGACGATCTGGTCATCTACCGGACGCAGGAACCTGTGGGGCCGGAACTGGCTGCGTTTCTGGCTTCGGTGCCGCGCGATCCGATACGCACGATTGATTTCGTCGTCGGCCTCAATGCCGGGCTGGCAGCGCAGATCGGCTATGTGATCCGGATGGAACCGGGGGTCCAAACCCCGGATGAGACGCTTGGCATCGGCAAAGGGTCCTGTCGCGATACCAGTTGGCTTTTGGTGCATGCGCTGCGTCACCTTGGCTTTGCCGCGCGGTTTGTCTCTGGCTATCTGATCCAGCTCAAACCTGACCTGACTGCAGTCGATGGCCCTGCCGGTGCCACGCATGATTTCACCGATCTGCACGCCTGGGCCGAGGTTTATCTGCCCGGTGCAGGCTGGATCGGGCTTGATCCGACCTCTGGGCTGCTGACCGGAGAAAGCCATATTCCATTGGCCGCGACCCCACATTACCGTAACGCGGCGCCAATCTCGGGCCTGGCCTCTGCGGCCAATGTGACGTTTGATTTTGATATGCAGGTCACCCGCGTGGCCGAACATCCGCGCATCACCAAACCGTTTTCCGAAGCGGCTTGGGCCGATCTGAATGCAGTCGGAAAGAAGGTAGAAGAAGCATTGGCCGCTGGCGACGTGCGGCTGACCATGGGCGGAGAACCGACGTTCGTTTCGATCGACGATTTCGAATCCGGCGAATGGAACACGGATGCGGTAGGCCCGACAAAGCGCGAATATGCGGATCGACTGATCCGTCGCTTGCGGGATCATTTCGCGCCAGGTGGTTTTCTGCATTATGGCCAGGGCAAATGGTATCCGGGTGAAACGCTGCCGCGCTGGACTTTTTCGCTCTACTGGCGGCGTGATGGCCGCCCGATCTGGACGGACCCGGACCTGATCGCATCCGAGACGGCCGATGGGGCCGTGACTCCCGCAGATGCGACGGCGCTGCTTGAGAATATCGCCGATACTCTGGGCCTGCCGGTGGAAAATGTGACGCCAGCTTACGAGGATCCGGCAGAATGGATCATCAAGGAAGGCAACCTGCCCGAAAATGTTACACCGCAGAACTCTGAACTCAAGGATGCCGAGGAGCGCAACCGCATCGCGCGGGTCTTTGCGCGCGGATTGACTGAACCCTCGGGGTTTGTGCTGCCGGTGCAGCGCTGGCAGGGCAAGGCAGTGGGGCGGGTCTGGAAATCCGAGAAATGGAAACTGCGGCGCGGGCATCTGTTTCTGGTTCCCGGCGATAGCCCCGTCGGCTACCGTCTGCCGCTTGGCTCGCTGCCGCATGTGTCAGCCGCGTCTTATCCCCATGTCATTCCCTCCGATCCGTTCGATGATCGTGGGCCGCTTCCTGACTTCAGCGCCGAACAACCCGCACAGAGCGTTGCCTCCTTTATCGCGGCAGAGCCGGTGCAGGACCGCATCGAACAGGTCATCAGCGATCTGGATGGCACCGTGCGCACCGCCATCTCGGTCGAGCCGCGCGATGGGCGGCTTTGTGTGTTCATGCCGCCGGTCGAACAGGTCGAGGATTACCTCGAGCTGGTCGCCGCTGCCGAAACCGCCGCGAAAAACCTGGGCATTCCGGTGCATATCGAAGGCTATGGCCCGCCTGACGACCCCCGTCTCAACGTAATCCGTGTGGCACCCGATCCCGGCGTGATCGAAGTGAACATCCATCCGGCGAGTAACTGGGACGAGGTTGTCGTCACAACCGAGGCCGTTTACGAAGAGGCGCGACAACTGCGCCTTGGTGCTGACAAATTCATGATCGACGGGCGCCATACTGGCACCGGCGGCGGCAATCATGTGGTTGTGGGCGGCTCTACCCCGGCTGACAGCCCGTTCCTGCGCCGCCCCGATCTGCTGGCCAGCCTGATCCTGCATTGGCAGCGTCATCCTTCGCTGTCCTATCTTTTCTCGGGGCTGTTCATCGGTCCCACGTCACAGGCACCCCGCATCGACGAGGCCCGGCACGATTCGCTCTATGAGCTGGAAATCGCGCTGAACCAGATTCCGATGCCGGGGCAGGGGGCATCGCCGCCCCCATGGCTTGTTGACCGACTGCTGCGCAATCTGCTCGTCGATGTGACAGGCAACACTCACCGCGCCGAGATTTGCATCGACAAACTCTATTCCCCCGATGGCCCGACCGGGCGACTGGGGCTGGTCGAGTTTCGTGGCTTTGAAATGCCGCCAAATCCGCGGATGAGTCTGGCGCAGCAACTGCTGATCCGCGCGATCATCGCCCGGATGTGGGCCGCGCCGCTGCGGGGCAATCTGACGCGCTGGGGCACGGTTCTGGCGGATCGGTTCATGCTGCCGCATTTCGTCTGGGAGGACTTCGAACAGGTTCTGACCGATCTGCAACGCCATGGCTTTGCGATGCAATCCGACTGGTTCAAGGCACAGGCCGAATTCCGGTTTCCGTTTTGCGGCGAAGTCACGGTCGAGGGTGTCACGCTTGAATTGCGTCAGGCGCTGGAGCCATGGCATGTCTTGGGTGAAACCGGTGCCATCGGCGGCACGGTGCGCTATACCGACAGTTCGGTCGAGAGGCTGCAGGCGAAACTGACCTGTGCTGATGCGGGGCGTTATACGGTGACCTGCAATCAACGCCGGTTGCCGCTGCAGAAGACCGGCATTGCGGGAGTCGCCGTTGCCGGAGTCCGTTACAAGGCCTGGCAGCCGCCGCTGGCACTGCACCCGGTCTTGCCGGTTAACGCGCCTTTGACCTTTGACATCTATGACACATGGACGGGCCGCGCTTTGGGTGGTTGCACCTATCACGTCGCGCATCCCGGAGGGAGGAATTATGAAACTTTTCCCGTCAACGGCAATGAGGCAGAGGCGCGCAGGCTCGCCCGGTTTGAGCCGTGTGGCCATACCTTCGGTCATTACGAGCCCGTTGCCGAAACCCCGCATCCGGAGTTTCCGATGACCCTTGATCTGCGCCGGGCACCGGGGCTCTGAGGATGACGGTGGCGCAGCACCGACAGCCGGACTTGCGACTTTTCAGCAGCTACCGGCCTCTGCGCGGCGTCCCGGACGAACTGGCGGATGCGCAGGGGAAGATGCGTCCTGCGTGGTCGGGCCTGATCGACCACCTTTCTCGCCTGACCGACGCGGAGATCGCGCATGACTTTGCCCAGGGCGATCAGCATCTGGCCGATGCCGGTGTCTTTTTTCGAAAATATGGTGACATTTCCATGGCCAGGCGCGACTGGCCCTATAGTCATGTGCCGATCATCCTGCCCGAGGCGGAGTGGGATACGATTGCAGCGGGCCTGATCCAGCGCGCAGACCTGCTTGAAAAGGTCGTGGCGGACATCTATGGCCCAAACCGGCTGATTGCAGACCGGCTCTTGCCACCGGCTCTCATCGCGCAGAATCCTGAATGGCTGCGTCCCATGGTCGGGGTGCCGCCGCGTTCGGGGCATTATCTGCATTTTCTGGCATTCGAGATTGGCCGTGGTCCTGATGGCCGTTGGTGGGTGCTTTCGGATCGTGTTGACGCGCCCTCAGGTGCGGGGTTCGCGCTGGAAAACCGGGTTGCGACCACCCGCGTCTTTCCGGAGCTTTACGCGCGCAGCCATGTGCATCGGCTAGCGGGGTTCTTTCGGTTGTTCCGGGAGGCGCTCGATCAACAGCGCGGCGCCAATGCGGGCCGTATCGGCCTGCTCACGCCCGGTCCGCTGACCGATACCTATTACGAACAGGCCTATATCGCACGCTATCTCGGCATGGTTCTGCTGGAAGGCGAAGATTTGACCGTCGAGGATGGCCATCTCTGGGTGCGCACCGTTCAGGGCCTTAGCCCGATCGATGTGCTGTGGCGAAGGCTCGACTCGGTCTGGATCGATCCGCTGGAACTGGACGAGACATCGCGTCTGGGCACACCCGGGCTCTTGGCCGCGATCAGGGCCGGGCATGTCAGCATGGTGAATGCGCTCGGTGTTGGTGTGCTCGAAACGCAGGCGCTCATGGCTTTTTTGCCAGCGATCAGCCGGGCGCTGACGGGAAAATCACTGGCTTTGCCCCATGTTGCCACATGGTGGTGTGGTCAGGCGTCGGAACTTGCACATGTAAGGGCAAATGCTTCGCGGATGATGATCGGTCCGGCCATGTCGACCCGGATGCCTTATGATTCCGACCAGCCATTCGCTTTGGGCGGAGTACTGCAAGGGCAAGATGGCGATCTTGACACCTGGCTCTCGAACAATGCCGCGAACCTCGTGGCCAAGGAACTGGTCACACTTTCGACGACACCTGTTTACACTGATGGCATTCTTGTCCCGCGCCCGATGAGCTTGCGAATGTTTCTGGCGCGCACGGCGCAGGGCTGGCAGATGATGCCAGGTGGTTTTGGCCGGATCAGCCATGACAGTGACACAACCGCCATCTCCATGCGCCACGGCGGGTCGGTGGCCGATGTCTGGGTCGTCAGTGACAAACCCGTCGAAAGTGCGACCTTGCTCGCGCGCCCGGATGGACCGTTTGTGCGGGCAAGGCCGGACCCGCTGCCCAGTCGCGCCGCCGATAATCTGTTCTGGCTGGGTCGCTATGTCGAGCGGACCGAAGGATGCCTGCGCCTTGTCCGCGCGTGGCACAGCCGACGTGACGAAGCACCGGCAGGCCCATTGGCAGACCTGCTGCGCGATCAATTGGACGCCTATGGACTGGACGTGACAAAGCCGGTGCCTGACCGGTTGATTTCTGTCATGGGTGCGGCTGTCGGCAGCGCCAGCAAGATTCGTGATAGGTTCTCCGTCGACGGATGGGCGGCGCTCAAGGATCTGGAAAAGACCATGGGGCGCATGGCCCATACCGCACAGGCGGGAACAGACGCTTCACTCGCCGTGTCTGTGCTTTTGCGCAAGGTTGCCGGTTTTTCCGGTCTTGTTCACGAAAATATGTTCCGCGCAACAGGCTGGCAATTCCTGAGCCTTGGCCGCTCGCTCGAACGTGCTGCAATGATGGCCGATCTGCTCGCCAACGCGGCTGACCCTGACGCGCCACCCGGCGGCCTCGACTTTGCGATCGAGATTGGTGACAGCACGATGGTCCATCGGCAGCGCTATGCACTCGTCACAACGCGTGAGACTGTTGTCGATCTGCTGGCATTGGATGACCAGAACCCGCGCGCAATCCTGTTCCACCTTGATGTGATGCGGCGTCGGGTTGCCGATCTTTCGGCAGGCCGAGACAATAGTCAGATGTCGGATTTTGATCGCAAAGTACTGGCGCTGCACACGACTGTTACCCTGCAAACACCGCAAGGCCTTGATACAGCAGGGCTGCGCCGGGTCCATTCAGATATTCTCGATTTATCGGCGGCGCTTTATGCTGCGTTCCTGCGCTAGGGACGTCAAAGGTATGAACTATGATATCGCCCTGAAAATCACCTATGACTACGCACATCCGGCAGCGGCAGGACGGCATCTGGTACGCCTTATGCCTGCCGACCTGCCGGGGCGGCAACGTCTGGTAGCGGGCCTTCTGAAAATTGTGCCTGCACCGGACGAACGTTTGGACGTGCAGGATTTCTTTGGCAACGCGACGACAAGTTTCGGTTTCCGCGGTGCACATGATTCCATCGCACTCTGCGTCACCGCGCGTGTAGAACGGACCGAGGGAACGAGTCTTGCGCCTTCAACCTCCATGCAAGACTTGCCCTTTGATATTGCGCGGGTCCGGGATCTTGGTCCGGGGTCACCGCTTCATTTCATGGCAGGTTCGCATCGCGCACCCCTCGACCCAGCGATGACCAGCTATGCCGCCGCCGCCATCACAACATCAATGACCGCCCTGCAGGCGGTGCAATTGATCGGCATGGCACTCCACCGCGATATGAAATTCGATTCCAAGGCCACAACCGTTGATACTCCCGCTGCCGAGGCCTTTTTGGCACGGCGCGGCGTGTGTCAGGACTTTTCTCATATCATGATCGCCTGCCTGCGCGGCATCGGGATTCCTGCGGGCTATGTCAGCGGGTTTCTGCGAACGCGTCCACCAAAGGGCAAGTCGCGGCTTGAAGGGGCAGACGCGATGCATGCCTGGGTGCGGGCCTGGTGTGGCGACCAGACCGGCTGGATCGAGTATGATCCCACGAACGCTGTTCTGGTCGACGCAAATCACATCGTTGTTGCATACGGGCGGGACTATTTTGACGTCTCGCCGGTTAAAGGCATGATGCGGGTGTCGGGCGGACAAACCACAGATCAGGCCGTCGACGTAATTCCGCTCGACGCCTAGTCCTCAGGCAACCAGAAGCATGCGGGCTTCGTAGGATCGCAAGGTCGGTCGTGCTGCGGCAAAGCGAGCGTTGTCTGCATCCTCGAGTTCTGGAAACAGCTTCAACAATTCAACCTGTTGCGCCGAATCCAGACCACGCAATGTGCGTGCCCCAGGTTGAAAACTCTCGCTCCAGCAACCGTCACCCATCACAATCTCGTGCTGATCGAACATCAGATGCAGATAGGTGACGGACGTCGCAATGACGGGCAGGACTCCAGCCATCCCGGTCAAATGTGCAGCACAGGCCAGAACTTCGCTTTCGCCAAAATAAAGCTCTATCCGCGTGTCTCCCAGCAGCATCCGATGCTGGCGCGAGACGAACATGTCACGGTCGGGGGAGTTGGGACCAAAGGCCCCCGCGCGGATGAGCACGGGCTGCAGCGAGGGATCAGCCCGCAGTTCCTTTCCTTTCAATCGTTTTGAACCGATCCAGCGCAGGTCCTGATAGCCATTATCGCGGGTCAGCACCCGGTCACCGACGCGCAGATCCTGTACCGCGACGCGCCCATCATAGGTTTCGATCATTGTGCCGGGGGTGAAGCATGGCACCACCGTCTCGACGTTCTCAAACGTGAGGGAGCCTGTGACATTGCCGTCGGCGTCTAGAAATTGAACTGTGCCATTCTCGGAGTTGCCAGACTCGTAAATGATCCGCAGAGGTCCTTGCCCGGTCAAATCGAGAGTGTCGTCATCCCCGTCGCTTTCACCGCCATCGACATGGTCGCCAGCGCCCGCTTCAAAACTGTCTGTGCCGGTGCCGCCGAACAGGCTGTCATTTCCCGCCCCGCCAGACAGGCTGTCAGCACCGTCACCACCTTCAATGGTGTCATTGCCGGTGCCCCCATACAAGGTGTCGTTGCCGGTTCCACCATCGACGCTGTCGTCGCCGGCGCCGCCAAGAACGGTATCGTTGTCGGCGCCGCCATAGAGCGTGTCATTACTGCCCGCCCCATCAAGGTAATCGTTGCCGTCCCCGCCAAAGAAAATGTTGGTATAAACGTCGCCGCTGATACCCTGATTATCAAAACCGATCAGCACATCGTTAAATGATGACCCGATGATTCCGTCGATACCTGCAAAACTGTCGCCCTGAGCGTGGCCGCCAGTTGCGCTGCCGGTGCCAAGGTTGATCTGCACTGCGGCATTGGACTCGCTGTAATCAACGGTATCCATATCCTCGCCGCCGTAGAGGATATCCGCACCGGCCCCGCCCGAAAGCGTGTCGTCGCCGTTACCACCTTCGAGCCGGTCGTTGCCTGCACTGCCCCGGAGCAGGTTGTTGCCTGCGTCACCGATCAGCGTGTCATTGAAGTTTGACCCGATCAGATTTTCGATACCGCTCAGCCTGTCGCCCGCTGCGTCACCGTTACTTCCCGACCCCGAGGCCAGGTTGACGTTTACTGCGGCGCCGGACGCGGAATAATCTGCGGTGTCGGTTCCGGCGCCGCCGTTCAGAGAGTCGGCCCCACTTCCACCCGCTAGCCAGTCGTTGCCGTCACCGCCAAAAAGGGTGTCGTTTCCGGCGCCACCTGACAAGCTGTCATCGCCAGTCGCGCCGTAAAGGGTATTGTTGCCGCTGTTGCCGGTCAGCAGGTCGTCAAGACCGGACCCTGAAAGGTTCTCGACCGAGTTGAAAGTATCGCCCTGCGCGTCGCCGCCAAAGGCCGACCCGAGGCCCAGATCGATGCTGACGCCGGCGCCCGAACTGCTGTAATCGGCGGTATCGATCCCACTGCCGCCAACAAGGCTGTCAGCACCGGCACCACCGATCAGTACATCGTCATCATTGGCGCCATCGAGCAGATCGTTGCCTGCCCCGCCAAAAAGCGTGTCATCCTCGTCGCCGCCAAAAAGCGAGTCATCACCGTCGTCGCCGAGGAGGATGTCGTCATCATCGCCTCCAAAAAGCGAATCGCCACCCAACCCGCCCCAAAGTGTATCGGTGCCACTCCCACCATAAAGCCTGTCGTTGCCGTCCAGACCACTCAGGATATTGGCGCCCGATGTCCCGGTGATCGAATCGCCAAAGACAGAACCGGTGGCGTTTTCGATGCTGCTAAACGTATCACCCTGCGCGTCGCCGCCTGAACCGCTGCCTGAAGCGAGCGAAAAATTGACCCCGGCACCCGAAGCTGCATAATTGACGGTGTCAATGCCGTTGCCGCCCGACAGGTTGTCATTGCCAGAGCCCCCTTCAAGCGTATCGTCGCCATCCCCGCCATAGAGCCGGTCATTGCCCGCCCCGCCGGACAGGGAATCATCGCCGCTGCCGCCATAGAGCGTGTCGGTCCCGCCGCTGCCGGTCAGCGCATCGCCGAAATTCGATCCGATCAGGATCTCGATACCGTCGAGCGTATCACCTTGAGCGTCGCCGCCTGATCCTGTTCCTGTGTCCAGATTGACCGACACGGCCGCTGCGGACGCACTGTAGCTGGCTGTGTCATTGCCACTGCCGCCAAAGAGACCGTCGGCCCCCGTGCCCCCGGTCAGAGTGTCGTTGCCGGAACCGCCATAGAGGATGTCATTTCCAGCGCCGCCAAAGAGCGAGTCATTGCCGCCATAAGCGTTGACCGTGTCATTGTCCGAGCCTCCCGAAAGGGAGTTGTTGTTGTTGTTGCCATTGATCGTCGCCACGATTCTACTGCCTGCCCATTGCCCTGGTCTTGTTGCCGGGGTCGGATCATCTTCAGTGTTCAGAATCAGTCTTAATTGTGGCCGAATTCAGGCAAACGCTATCCTGGGGCAGGCGAAAGATCAGGATATGAGAATCGTGCTGCCCGTGGTCGTACGCCCGGTCAAGGCATCCTGCGCTTGCGCTGCCTTTGCCAAGGGCCGTGTGGCGTTTATCTGAATATCAAACCTCGCCGGTGCGGATCACGTCAAATAGCGCGGCCGTCGCTGTTTCAAGCCGCGCAAGGGAGGCGGTGTAGTGGAAAAGGATAGGTCGGGTCAGTCGCAATGACCCGGTTGCAAGGTCGGAAATCCTGAACATGTCGGGCATACCGGACGACTGACCAAAGCTGACAAAAGTGCCAAAGCGCGCAAGGCAGGCGACCGATCCCATGATCGTATCACGACCAACGGAGTCAAAAACCCCCGCAACGCCCGCGCCGTCCGTCAGCTCTTTGACGCGGCTGACAAAATCCTCGCGCTGGTAATCGATCACATCACCATAGCCGTGGGCGCGGGCGAGGGCGCATTTTTCGACGCCCACGGCAGTGCCGATGGCGCGAACGCCGCGCGCCTGCAACCATTGACCGGCGATAAGGCGGACACCGCCTGCTGCCGCGTGAAACAGCACCGTGTCACCCGGTTTGGCGTCATAGCTGTCGCGGATTGGATAATAGGCCGTCAGCCCCTTTAGCATTACTGCCGCAGCAACCTCGTCCGAAATATCGTCAGGCAGCGCCACAATTTGCGCCGCGGGGACAAGGCGATGGGTGGCATAGGCGCCGTTCGCAATCGCGTAGTCAACGCGTTGCCCGACGTCAAAGCCGCTTGCATCTGGCCCCGCGGTGTCAACAACACCGGCACCTTCGCTACCAAGGATCAGATCCGAGGCCACCTGCCAAGGATAAAGACCCTGCCGAAAGTAGATGTCGATGAAGTTGACACCAATCGCCGTCTGCCGGATCAGCACCCGGTTGCGGGAGGCTGATCTCGCTGCGCCGCAACACATCGGTTCCACCCGGCGCGGATGCGACAATCGCATAGGCCATCAGATCAGCCGGATTTCTTGCTGGCCTTCCCTACACTTGCCGAAATTCCTTTTTCAAAGGCTGCCGGTGCTGCCGTCGCTGCCTTTTTGTCTTTCTTGGGTTTCTTCACTTCTTTGTTGCTGCGCATCTGGCCTTTTGCCATGATATTCTCCTGAGAGAGCCTTTGCCAACTGCGGCATGCTCTTGCGCAGAACATGATACCGGTGCACGCCAAGTGCAACCCTGATGGCGTGCGGTTCAGCCGATCAGAGGCAAAATCGGCCGGTCAAACAGCCAGATAAGGACGGGGACCGGCGCCACCGCCACGAGCAATGTGGCCAAGGTCGGCAAGGGCGCATAAAGCCTGCTCAACCCGCTGGTCAACGCGATACCGCCGCCGCCGCCGATGACTGCGTTGCCGGGCAAATTGATCAGCATAGCAAGCAGAAAATAGCGCTGCCGGATCAACAGTTTGCCGAGTCTCCTGGGCAATTTTCGACGCATGCGAGCTAATCGGCGCTGCGCGCTTTCTGCGCCCGACTGCGCGACCAGTTCGGCGATCCGGTGCAACCGCATATCGCGCAACACCCGCCCGAGGACGTGGACCGGTAGCCAATGACCGGCCGCAAATGCAATGCAAAGACCGGCAACCGTTGCCATGTAAACCGCCGGCGCGATCTGTCCGCCGTGCAACATCAACAACATGACCCCAACCTCGATCCCCGGCACAAACGGCACGGCGATCAGAACGGCGTAAGCTGTCAACATCACAATGGTCAAACCCAGTCTGATTTGCGCGCCATTCGTGATTTCAGCGGTTACACCCGCAAGCCATTGATAAAGAAAATGGATCATCCACACCGCGACTGCAAACAGACCAATGCGCAGAGCGATCCATGCGGCGCGCCGCCCCCCGGACAGCGGCTTGTGACCGTCCGCCGGTGCGGTGCGGTCAACTGCGGCCTTTCGGCCCGGATCATCGCCATTCATGATTAAGTCTTGCGCCAAGATGCCGTTGTGGTCCAGCCCTTTGGCTTGCAATGACATTGCCGATAACGCGAGCGAATGGCTCAGTTGGGCAACTGCATCATCCCGGTGAACAACGGATCGCGGACATCAAGAACGACCTCCTGCAGTTCGCGTGCGGAGTCTGAACAAAGCCACGCCATGACGCTTGCGGGCACCTTCGGATCAACAAGCTTTTCCTGCGGAATCTTGCTGATCGGGTTCAGGCCAGCCGATCTGATCTCGCTCTGCATCATCGTATCGCTGGGCGGAATCCCTATGAAGAACGACTTTATCCCCTCCGGACCCAACTCCAGCGCCATCATCTGCGTCAACATCTGTGCCGCCGCCTTGGAGGTGCAATATCCGGTCCAGCCTTCCATCGGTGTCGTGGCGGCCCCGGTGCCTGCGTTGATCACGACACCGCGCGACGCGCGCAACAATGGCAGGCTGGCAACCGTCATCCGGTGCAGGCCGATCACATTCACCTCAAACGCCGGTTTGAGTGTGTCTGACGGCAAATCGGCAAGATGCCCGATTGGCGCGATAATACCAGCGTTATTGACCAGAATATCCAGCCGGCCGCCAAAAGCCGTGACCTGCGCAATCGCTGCATCGACAGAAGCCTGGTTCGTCACATCCAGCGGAAAGGTGACGGCTCCCGCCAGGGCCCCCATATCCGCCGCCCCATAAAAACCTGCGAAAACCTGCGCGCCACGGTCAACGAGCGTCTGAACCAAAGCGGCGCCTATACCGCGTCCGGCACCTGTGACCAACACGGTTTTGCCCGACAGGGACGGGACGGGAATCGGTGCGAGGTTGAACATTTTCTCTTGACCTTTCGATGAGCGACGTTGTTAATTGGTCTGACCAATTTGGTGGTTAAAGCGCGGAGGGGGTCCTGTCAAAGGATTTTGCGCCGCCACCGGATCGCGGAGGAGCCTGCCAGATGTTTGAACATTGTCCTGCACGATGCCGGCCCGGCCTGATTGCCTGCTTTGGCTCAGGTGCCGCGTGAACAGTCCCGGCATCCTTGCGCGGCCGACGGTCGACGACATCCGCAAGGGTGGTTTTTCGACGCCATGGGATGCACCGATGATCCCTCCGTTTCCGTTCCGGTTCCGGAATGCCGAAATCTTGACACTCTACTGGCGCACCGATCCTGCTGCGATGGGATTTCTGCTGCCGCCCCCGCTGGAACCGGTTGGGAATGTGGCCTGCGTGCATATCTACCGGATGAACGACACAGACTGGCTCGGACCATATGCCGAGGCCAACGTCATGTTCGGCGCGCGTCTGGGTGCGCGGGCAGGGGCCTATTCGCCTTATCTGGTACTCTCCTCTGACGTCGGCGTTACTCATGGCCGCGAGATCCATGGCCAACCAAAGAAAATGGGCCAACCCCGTATCGATTTTCGCGGTGACCTGATGGTCGGTGTGGTCGAGCGGAACGGGATCGACGTCCTGACCGGCACAATGGCCTATAAACAGCACGCCGTGGATGCCGATGCACTCATGCCACATTTCGACTTTGCCACTAATCTTAATCTCAAGGCAGTCGATCACATCGACGGCACGCCAGCGATCCGGCAACTGACCTCGCGCAGACTGGCCGAGGTCACGGTGCACGAGGCGTGGATCGGTCCCTGCACCGTAGAATTGCGCGCCAATGCGCAACTGCCGGTCTTTCGGCTGCCAGTGATCGAACCTCTGCAAGGGTTCTACTGGCGCGCCGATTTCACCCTCGTCCCCGGCGAGATCATTCACGATTATCTGGAGGATGCCGCATGAGCCGGGTTGTGGTGACGGATTACACGTTTCCGACTTTGACGCAGGAGGAATCCACAGCGCGGCAGGCAGGCGCGGAGTTTGCAGCATTTCAGTGCAAATCGGCGGATGAAGTCGCGCAGGCTGTGGCCGGCGCCGATGTGGCCGTTGTGCAATTCGCCAGCTTTGGCGCCGCTGCGGCGGCAGCGGTCAAACCGGGCGCCACGGTAATCCGCTACGGCGTAGGCTATGACAATATCGATATTGCAGCGGCGCGCAGCCATGGTCTGCAAGTCGGCTATGTGCCCGACTACTGCGCTGATGAAGTGGCTGACCATACGGCCGCAGCGGCCCTCAGCATGTTGCGCAAATTGCCTGCGCTGGATGCATCGGTGCGGCGCGGCGAATGGGCGGCGGTCAGGGTTTGCAAGCCGATGAAGCCGTTCGCGGAGACCGTTTTTGGGTTCTTCGGCATGGGACAGATCGGCCGGGCCGTGCTGTCGCGGCTGGCGGGTTTCGGCTTTCGTTTCGTTGTGGCGGATCCGGGGCTCGACCCGGCGCAGGCAACCGCCCTTGGCGTGACCCTGACCGATGCCGGGACATTGTTGCGAAGCGCCGACATCATTTCGCTCCATGCTCCGGCGACGGAGCAGACGACCGGATATTTCAACGCCGCCCGAATCGCCACGATGCAACCACATGCAATCATCATCAACTCCGCGCGCGGGCAACTGATCGTCGAGGATGATCTGGCCGCCGCATTGACCTCTGGCACCATCGCCGGCGCCGCGCTCGACGTTTTCGGAACCGAACCGCTGGTCGCATCATCCACATTGCGCGCCGCACCCAATCTGCTGCTCACACCGCATGCCGCCTGGTATTCCGAGGCTGCAATCGGACGGCTGCAAGGGCTGGTTGCACAGGATATCACCCGGGCCCTGCGCGGAGAACCACCGCGCAAGCCAGTCCCGGCATGAACCGAATCCGGCGGCAAGGGGGCAGGGGGCCCTTGCCGTCGGCTGAACGAACAGGCGCAAGTGGCGCCGGACATTGAACCCTTGGGAGGAAAGATATGAAACAGTTCAAGACTTTGGGCCTTGCTGCATCTCTGATGCTCGGCACGGCATCATTTGCGTTGGCCGAAGCCCACGCCATGACCCTCGAAGGCGGGATGGAGGCCGATATGGTGCTTCTGCCCAAGTTCCTCGGCATCCTGGTGTTCGATCAGGCCAATGAGGGCGCACAAGAGGCGCATGCCGAACTTGCCAACCCCGGCGAGTTGCTCTTTGTCGGGCCAACCCCGGAAAACTCGGTCGCGGGTCAGATCGAAATCATGACCACAGCGGCGACGCAGGGTCAGGGCGCGGTCATGCTGTCCAACAACGCCGGCGACCAGATCGCTCCGGCGGCAGAGGCTGCACAGGCTGCCAACGTCAAGGTCGTGACATGGGACAGCCCTATCCCGTCGGGCGCTGGTGAAAGCGTGTTCGTCGCACAGGTCGACTTTGGTTCCATCGGCGTCGTGATGGCCGACATGGCACATTCGATCCTTGAAGGCGAAGGCCAGATGGCCGTTCTTTCTGCCACGCCCGACGCTGCCAACCAGAACGCCTGGATCGCCGCCATGCAAGAGGCGCTGGCCGCCGATCCCAAATACGCAGGCATCGAACTCGTTGACATCGTCTATGGCGATGATCAGGCCGAAGTCAGCTATAACCGTGCGCTTGCACTGGTCGACAGCCACCCCGATCTGGGTCTGATCATGTCGCCTACCACCGTCGGCATTCAGGCAGCCGCAAAGGCGATGCAGGACGAAGGCATGTGCGAAGATATCAAAGTCTCGGGTCTTGGCCTGCCGTCCGAAATGGTCAGCTACACAATGAACGGCTGCGCTCCAGAGTTTGCGCTCTGGGACTTCCGCGATCTGGGCTATCTTACCTATTACACCGCCTACGGTCTGGCTACCGGCCAGTTGACCGGTGAAATCGGCGAGGCGTTCAACGCGGGCCGTATGGGTACCTTCGCCATCGAAGAGGATCCGGGTCGTCCGGGACAAAAACGCATCCTGATGGGGCCATTCACCGTCTACACCGCAGAAAACGTTGAAGCCGCCGCACAATAAGCGCGCTGACACGTCAGGCGACCGGCGGTATCTCCCCCGCCGGTCGCGTTTAGCCAAAAGAGCCAGACAATGACCGGACCGGTGCTTGCCCTGCGGGACATTTCCAAAAGCTTTGGTCTGACCACGGCTCTGTCCGATATGTCGATCACGTTGATGCCGGGGCAGGTTCACGCCATCGTCGGCGAAAACGGCGCTGGCAAATCCACGATGATCAAGATCATGACCGGCGTGCATCAACCCAGCTCTGGCGGGCTGGAACTCGACGGCAAACCGATCATCCTTTCGGGTACGCAGGCCGCGCGCGTTGCCGGGATCGCGGCTATCTATCAGGAACCGATGGTTTTTCCCGATCTGGATGTGGCCGAAAACATCTTCATCTCCTCCACCTCGCTTGGGCTGGTGCAGAACCGGGCAACTTTGCGCAGCAAGGCGCGCGCGCTGATCGACCGGATCGGCATGCGGCTCGATGTGGACCGGATCGCCGCGGGTCTGACGCTTGCCGAACAGCAGGCAGTCGAAATTGCCCGCGCGCTCAGTCAGGATGTCCGCGTCCTCATCATGGACGAACCCACCGCCTCACTGTCCGCGCATGAGGCCGGGCAATTGCGCCGCATCGCGCGGACCCTGGCAGACCAAGGTGTAGCCGTTGTCTATATCTCGCACCGGCTCGAAGAGATTTTCGAGATTGCGGACATGGTCACTGTGATCCGCGACGGTCAGCATATTTCGACCCGACCAGTGAGTGAGGTGACATCCGACAGCATGATCGCCGAAATGGTTGGTCGCGAAGTAGGCAATTACTTTGCCAAGGCCCCGTCGCAGATCCGCGACGAGGTGATGCTTTCAGTGCGCGACCTCGGATTCGAGGATGTGTTCTCTGGTATCAGTTTCGATCTGCACCGGGGCGAGGTTCTTTGTTTTGCGGGTCTCATCGGGGCGCGGCGTACCGACGTCGCCCTGACACTCTTTGGGATCAAACCCGCAACTGCAGGGCAGGTGAGCTACAAGGGTCAACCGGTCCGCTTTGACCGCCCTGCGCAGGCAATCGCCGCCGGGATCGCCTATGTGTCAGAGGACCGGCGCAAACTTGGACTGGCAATGCCGATGCCGATCAGCGCCAATATCACGTTGGCCACTTTGGCGGGCATCTTGTCACCTGCCGGACTGATCCGCCGCGTGCAGGAGCGCGAAATAGCGCAAGCCTATCGCAAACGCCTGAACATCCGCACACCGAATGTCGATATCTCGGTCGGCATGCTCTCGGGCGGCAATCAGCAAAAAGTCATGCTGGCCAAATGGCTCGAATTGAAACCTGACCTTCTCATCTTTGACGAACCGACACGCGGTATCGACGTAGGGGCCAAGGCCGAAGTGCATGACCTGATCCGGCAATTCGTGACGGATGGCGGTGCGGCGATTGTCATTTCCTCTGACCTGCCCGAAGTGCTGGCGATGGGTGACAGGATTATGGTCATGCGCGAGGGGCGCCTGATGGGCATGTTGCCCAATGAGGGCGCAACGCAGCAATCAGTCATGCGGCTCGCGACCGGGCAATCGACCCTCGCAGGGGCGGCATGATGGGTCTTCTCGGCCGAATCAGCCCGCAAAACTTGCGTATTCTGGCGCTGCTGGTCGTTCTTGGCCTCGTGCTGGCATTCTTTGCCAGCCAGATCGACAATTACTTCAACGCCCGCCTGTTCAACCGGATATCAAGCTCGGTCGCGATCATGGCGCTTATCGCTACCGGCCAGACCCTTGTGATCCTGACCCGCAATATCGACCTTTCGATCGGATCGGTTGTCGGATTTGTGGCCTTTGCCACCGGGTCGATTGTCGCCGGCAATCCAGAGATCAGTCCGCTGCTGCTTGCGGCCTACAGCATCGTCGTGGGCGCCGGATTCGGTATGATCAACGGGTTGCTCGTGGCCTATGCGAAGGTGCCGTCGATCATCGTCACGCTGGCAACTATGGCAATATTCCGGTCGCTGCTGGTGGAATATTCCGATGCAAAGTCAATCACCTCGTCGCAGTTGCCAACATGGTTGACCGATTTTCCCAATACGTCGTTGTTCGAGATTTACGGGGTCGAGTTTCGCGCCGCCTTCATGACTGCCATCGCCGTGGTGTTGATCGTTCATATCGCACTTTCACGTCTGCGCCCCGCGCGTAAACTCTACGCGGTCGGATCGAACCCCGAAGCGGCGGAAATGGCCGGCATCAATCAGAAAGCGGTGGTTTTTGCCGCTTTTGTCATGGCGGGCGCGTTGGCCGGGCTGGCTGGTTTCATGTTCCTTGCGCGCTTCGGCAATATCACCGTGGTCGCAGGGCTGGGGTTCGAGCTGAAGTCCGTGGCCTCTGCGGTCGTCGGTGGGGTCAATATATTCGGTGGTTCGGGCACAGTCTTTGGCGCTCTGATTGGCGCCATTCTGGTCGATCTGATCGACACCAGCCTCGTCCGTTGGGACCTTGTCAGCGAATTCTGGCGCGAGGCTGTGCTGGGTGGGTTGATCCTTGCGGCCGTCGCCGTCGACGCCATCCTCATGCGCCGGTTGATCGCGCTGCGGGTGCGGCGGGAAAAGGAACGCAACGCAGCAGCAAAGGAGGCTTCAAAATGACGCTGCTGCACCGTCTGAAAAGCTGGGAAGGACTCTTGCTGATCGCGCTTGCGCTCATCATGGCGGTGAACACCGCGATTGCGCCCGAGTTTCTGACCATCAACAATCAGATCAATCTCTTTCAACTCTCGATTGAAAAAATCATTGTGGCGCTGATCATGACATTCGTGATCATCAACGCCGAAATCGACCTCTCGGTTGGCGCAATGATGGGGCTTTCGGCCTGCGCCTTTGGCTGGATGTTCCAGCAAGGGGTGGACCCTGCGCTCGCCTGTGTCATCTCGCTCGGGATCGGGATCGTGGGCGGCGCCTTCAACGGCTATTTCATCGCTTATGTTGGCCTGCCGTCGCTCGTTGTCACGCTGGCGACGCTGATCGGGTTTCGCGGGCTGGCACGGGTCTTGGTCGAGGATCGGGGTGTCACCGACTTTCCCGAATGGTTCGACAACCTTGGGCAACAGCCGCTTCTGGGGCCCGTTCCCTTCGCGCTCATCGCCTTCGTAGTCCTGTTCGTCTTTCTCTACGTGGTATTGCAGCGGTCCGGCTTTGGTCGCAAAACCTACGTCATTGGCACCAATCGCGAGGTGGCAGAGTTCGCAGGCATCGACACCGCACGTCACAAGATGATTATATTCACCGCGTCCGGCTTGATCTCCGCCTTCGCCGGGCTGCTCTTTGCGGCCCGCGTGGGGGCGGTCCGGGGGGATGTCGCGCAGGGGTTTGAACTTGACATCATCACCATGGTCCTATTGGGCGGAGTCAGCATATTTGGTGGTTCCGGGACGCTCTTTGGTACCCTGATGGCAATTCTGATCGTGCTCAACCTGCGCAACGGGATGGCGTTGCAAAGTATCACCGGCCATATCCAGACCGGCGTCGTCGGTCTGCTCCTCATCGCGTCGGTCCTTGTGCCGCGGATCGATTTGACGGTCCTGCGGTCCAAACGGACCAATATTGCGCGCCCACCCGGAGTCGGCCGATGAGCGATCCGGTCAAACCCATCATCTTCGATTCTCCCATTGTACGCGAATCCGTGGCCGAGATGGTCGCGCGGCGCATCCTCGACATGGTCACCGCCCGCGCGCTCAAACCCGGCGATCAACTGCCGCCAGAGCGTGATCTGGCCGAGTCCCTTGGCGTGTCGCGTCCCTCGGTGCGCGAGGCGATCCGCGGGCTTGCCATCCTCGGCGTGGTGCAGTCGCGTCAGGGCGGCGGCGCCTATATCACCAAACTCGACGGCGATGCACTTCTTGGTCCGATCCAGTTTTTCTTGTTGCTCGAAGACGTGAATATCCGGGAGCTTTATGACGCACGCAGCCTGATCGAGAGTGACGTGGCGCGGCGCGCCGCCGAAAATATCGACGCCTCTGGCCTGACCCGGCTTGAGGCGATCCTGCAGGACCAGAAAGATACGCTTCAGGATGCCCGGGCCTTTCGCCTGTCCGATTTCGCCTTTCACGAGGCGATCTGGAGCGGGTGCGGTAATGCCTTTCTCAAACGCATCGGTGAGAGCCTGAACGTGCTCGGCCTTGAGTTCCGCAAACGTGCATCAGAGACTTCTGGCGTGTTGAAGCAAAGCTATGCTGATCATCGACGACTTCTCGATGCATTGCAGACCCGCGATCCTGAGGCAGCAGCAAAAGCTGCGCAAACCCACATGCAAAACGTCTATCAATCCACGATTGCACAAGAGGAGTCCCCGTCATGACAGCAAGGATCGGTGTCGTCGGGATCGGTTGGTGGGCCGCCTTCAATCACATTCCGACAATCCAGGGCGGCACGGATGCCGAGATCGTGGCGATTTGCGATCTGGACGCCGAACGCCTGCGCATTGCCGGGGACCGGTTCGGGATTGCCGGACGCTATACCGATATTGCGGCGATGCTCGCGGCAGAGAGTCTTGACGGTGTCATGATCTCGACCCCGCATATTCACCACACAGCGCCGGCAATCGCGGCACTCGAGGCGGGCTGTCATGTTCTGGTCGAAAAACCCATGGCCACAACCGCCGCCGATGGTCGCGCTATCGCAGCTGCGGCCTTGCGCGCGGGCAAAGAGGTGCTGGTGCCGACCGGCCTGAACTTTGCGACCTATTCACGTCGCGCCGCCGAATGGGTGCAGGCGGGGCGGATCGGAACCGTCCGGCATGCCGTCTGTCAAATGGGGTCGCCCCTCGACGACCTCTTTTCGGGCAAACCCATGCTGGAGACAGCAGATCACCTCTTCCGTCCGCCTGCTTCGACCTGGGCGGACCCGGCCAAGGCTGGCGGCTATGCCTGGGGCCAGATGTCGCATTCTCTGGCCTGGCTGGTCTATGTCACGGATATGACCTTTGACTCCATCTATTGCATGGATGTGAAATCGCCCACCGGGGTCGATTATTATGATGCGGCGATTGCCCGGATGACCAACGGCGCCACGGTGTCCATCTCCGGCGCGGCCACGGTGCCCAAACATGTCGGGATGCACACGGACATCCGGATCTATGGGTCCGAAGGCTGTATCACCTTCTCTAACCTGCCTGCAAAGCTCGAATTGCGGCGGCTGGACGGGGATGACGATGCCGTCCCGCTCAATGACCTTGAGGCGGGTTATGACGGCGGTCTGCCAGTGCGCGTCTTTGCAGCGCTTTGTGCGGGCAAGCCGGTGGTGAATGCGTCCAATGCCGAATGCGGCGCGCGGGTGACCGAGGCGATTGACGCGCTTTACCGTTCCGCCGCCAGCGGCGCGCTGGAGCGAGTTTCCGGATAACTTACAGGAGGCCGAAATGGCAGGATACGCATGGGTGCTCGAGGTCAGACCGGGGCACGAGCACGAATACAAGAAGCGCCATGACGAGATCTGGCCGGAAATGCTTGAGGCGCTGCGCCGGGCGGGGATCCGCAACTACAATATCTTTCGCCACGGCCTGACCTTGTTCGGTTATTTCGAATGCGACGATCTGGCGGCGACGCAAAAGGCGATTGCGGCGGAACCGATCAACGCGAAATGGGGCGAATGGATGGGCCCGATCATGAAGGTCGACGTCGATCCTGCAACGAATTTTCCCTATACGTTGCCCAGACAGTTCTTCATGGTCTGAACGTCGCACGCCTGGCAGGCCGCCCAGGCCTCCGGCGGGGATATTTAAGGCCAAAAGATACAGCGAGAGCAGGTCAGGCGGCCTCTGGCGCCTTCAGGAGTGCGGCCGCCTGCAGCACAAGCGGATGGATACCCTCGGCTCCGGCCCCGACAGCTTCGTGGAATTGGCGCAACATGCGCGGTTCCCAGAATGATTTCAGGTGCTTGGCCACAGCCTTGGCCTGGTCGACCCCGGATTGGGTCGCATAGAATGCGGCAATCTGGTTGGCCATCAGGATCAGCTTGTCAGATGACATGCGGGGCCTCTTTGATGCGGTCGGGATGAGAAAACACATGTGTGGCACCGCGCGCAATCGAGACGAGCGTGATCCCTGCGCCCGCCGCCAGTTCGACAGCATGCGCCGTAGGCGATGAAACAGAGAGCAGAACCGGCGCGCCAGCCACGGCGCATTTCTGCACCATATCAACCGATATCCGCGATGTCAGTGCAATGGCACCCGATGCACCATCGATACCCGCCCGGGCCAGCGCGCCGATAAGTTTATCGAGCGCATTGTGCCGCCCGACATCTTCGCGCGCCATGACGATGCCCTGTCCCGGCACATAAAAACCGGCCGCATGGACCGCACGGGTCTGGTCATGCAGCGGCTGCCAGCCGCGCAATTCATCCAACGCCAGTGTGACGTCGGTGGGAGTCATGCTCAGGCTATTTGTCGGCAGGGGCGTGATCGGGCGCAACGCCTGCTCCAGCGAGTCGATCCCGCACAGACCGCAACCGACCGGCCCGGTCATCATCCGCCGTCGCGCCGACAGCGCCTCGGCCTCCTCTGCACTCAACCAGACCCGCGCCTCAATCCCGGCACCATGGCGCATGACCTCGACCTCGCCCAACTCAACAGCTGTGCTGACGATGTGCTCTGACAGTGCAAATCCGGTGGCAAAATCCACCAGATCGCCGGGCGTCGCCATCATCACCGCATAGGTCGATCCGTTATAGACCATGGCCACCGGCACTTCCTCGGGCAACACCCTGCTGCCCGCGCCGTCTGACGCGCCTAGAACCACGCTGCGCATGATCCGGCTCTGGCGCATGACACTGCTCATTCCGCTGCCGGCAGGATACGGCGCGCTGCCTCTGCCTGCGCGTTATAAGCGGTTTGCCACTCAGACGGACCATTCGACAGTGCCACCTGCACAGCCGTCACCTTGTATTCCGGACAATTCGTGGCCCAATCGGAATAATCGGTGGTGATGACATTGGCCTGCGTCACTGGATGGTGAAAGGTCGTATAGACCACGCCCGGCGCCACCCGGTCGGTCAAAACTGCGCGCAGGCTCGTGTCGCCAGAACGTGAGGCGAGGCGCACCCAGTCGCCCTCCTTGACGCCGCGCACCTCGGCATCATGCGGGTGGATTTCCAGCACATCCTCGGCATGCCAGACCACATTCGCCGTCCGCCGCGTCTGCGCCCCCACATTATACTGCGACAGTATGCGCCCGGTGGTCAGCAATAGCGGAAAGCGCGGGCCGGTCTTTTCATCCGTCGGGATATATTCGGTGACGATCAGCCGGCCCTTGCCGCGCGCAAAGCCGCCGATATGCATGATCGGCGTGCCTTCCGGTGCGGCCTCATTGCAGGGCCATTGGACCGAGCCCAATTCCTCAAGCAATTCGTAACCGACACCGGCAAAGCTGGGCGTCGTAGCCGCGATTTCGTCCATGACCTGAGCCGGATGGGTATATGTCCATTCTGCGCCCATCGCATTGGCAAGCATTTGCGTCACTTCCCAATCCGCGTAGCCGTTCTTTGGCATCATCACCCGGCGGACCCGGTTGATCCGGCGTTCGGCGTTGGTAAAAGTGCCGTCCTTTTCCAGAAATGTCGAGCCGGGCAGGAACACATGCGCATAATTCGCCGTTTCGTTCAGGAAAAGATCCTGCACGATAACACAGTCCATCGCGGCAAGGCCCGCTGCCACGTGTTTGGTATCGGGGTCAGATTGCAAGATATCCTCACCCTGCACATACAGCCCCTTGAACGTACCGTCGACAGCGGCATCCAGCATATTGGGGATGCGCAGACCGGGGTCCTTGTCGATAACGGCCCCCCATAACTTTTCAAACACCGCCCGCGTCGCATCGTCCGACACATGGCGATAGCCGGGCAATTCATGCGGGAATGATCCCATATCGCAGGCGCCCTGCACGTTGTTCTGACCGCGTAGCGGATTCACGCCCACACCGGGACGCCCCAGATTGCCGGTCAGCATCGCCAGATTGGCAATCGCCATGACAGTGGTTGACCCCTGCGAATGCTCGGTCACGCCGAGGCCGTAATAGATCGCGCCATTGCCGCCTTTGGCAAAAAGCCGCGCCGCCTCGCGCAGATCTGCTGCTGGCACACTTGTCAACAGTTCGGTGGCTTCCGGACTGTGCCGCGGTTCGCTGACAAAATTTGCATAGTCGGCGAATTCATCCCAGTCACAGCGGGTCCGGATAAACGCCTCGTCAAAGAGTGATTCCGTCACGATCACATGCGCCAGTGAGGTCAGCACCGCCACATTGGTGCCCGGACGCAGTGGCAGGTGATGCGCCGCCGCGATATGGGGCGATTTGACCAGATCGATCCGGCGCGGATCGACCACAATCAGCTGTGCCCCGACACGCAGGCGCTTTTTCAACCGGCTGGCAAAGACCGGATGGCCATCGGTTGGGTTGGCCCCGATGATGATGACCACATCGGTATGCTCCACCGAGTCGAAATCCTGCGTGCCCGCCGATGTGCCAAACGCCTGCCCAAGGCCAAAACCCGTGGGCGAGTGGCAGACGCGGGCGCAGGTATCGGTGTTATTGTTGCCAAAGACCGCGCGGATCATCTTTTGCACCAGATAGGTTTCTTCATTGGTGCAACGGCTCGAGGTAATCCCGCCTATCGACTGGCGGCCGTGTTTCGCCTGAATGTCGCGCAGACGTGTCGCCGCAAACCCGATCGCCTCTTCCCAACTGGCTTCGCGCCACGGATCGGTGATCTGATCGCGGATCATCGGGTTCAGGATGCGGTCGGTATGGCTGGCATAGCCATAGGCAAACCGGCCCTTGACGCAGCTATGGCCACGGTTCGCCTTGCCATGTTTCCACGGCGTCATCCGCACCACTTCGTCGCCGCGCATTTCCGCCTTGAACGAACATCCGACACCGCAATAGGCGCAGGTGGTAATGACCGACCGCTCTGGCGTGCCGATCTCGATCACCGATTTTTCCTGCAGCGTCGCGGTCGGGCAGGCGGCCACGCAGGCGCCACATGACACGCAATCCGAGGTCAGGAACGTGTCGGCCTTCAGCCCCGCCTTGACCCGGCTGCCAAATCCGCGTCCCTCGATGGTGAGTGCGAATGTGCCCTGAACCTCTTCGCAGGCCCTTACGCAGCGCGAACAGACGATGCATTTCGCAGGATCATAGGTGAAGTAGGGGTTGGAATCGTCCTTCGGGATGTAGTGCGGGTTCGGCTCGCCATTGCTGCGCACGGCAAAATGCGTCTCTTTCGCAGGGTATCGGACATCGCGCAGTCCCACAGCCCCGGCCATGTCCTGCAACTCGCAATCGCCATTGGCAGAACAGGTCAGGCAATCCAGCGGATGATCCGAGATATAAAGCTCCATCACCCCCTTGCGGATTTTCTTGACCCTGGCAGAGGCGGTATGCACCACCATGCCTTCGGTCACAGGCGTCGTGCAGGAGGCAGGGGTGCCGCGCCGCCCCTCGATCTCCACCACGCACAGCCGACATGAGCCAAAAGCAGCAACGGAGTCCGTGGCACAGAGCTTTGGCACCGCAATTCCGGCGATGTTGCTTGCCCGCATGACGGAGGTTCCGGCAGGAACAGTGACCGCAAACCCATCAATCGTCAGCGTCACCGTCTGGTCCGATAGCACTGCAGGCGTGCCCATGTCGCGCTCGTCAAAACCCGGAATGATGAAATCTTTCATGGCTTTGTCCTCGTTGGATCAGCGCGGTAGTGGGCGACCAGTGCATTGGCATGGCCATGGCCTGGCCCATGCTCCGACTTGAGCCAGTTCAGGGTTTCCATATGTGCTCCATCGCGAGTGGCGATCAAATCCAGCCAGTGTCTGACCGGCTGGCCATATTTCGCTTCGATGGATGGAAAATACGACGCGGGGCCTTTGACTATCACGGTCATTCCGCAGCCTCCTTCATCGCGTGGAAATCATCAGGAAAATGGGTGAGGGCAGACATCACTGGAAATGGGGTAAACCCGCCCAGCGCGCAGAGCGACCCATCCTTCATCGTCTCGCAAAGATCCGTCAGCAACGGGATGGCGCTCTTATCTCCTGCGGCGATCCGGTCAATCGTCTCGACACCGCGTACCGCGCCGATCCGGCAGGGGGTACACTTGCCGCAGCTTTCAACCGCGCAGAATTCCATCGCAAACCGGGCCATGCCCAGCATATCGGTGCGATCATCAAATACCACGATCCCCGCATGCCCGATCAATCCGCCCTGACCATCGAATTCTTCATATCCAAACGGGGTCGCAAATTTCGATTGCGGAAAGTATGCACCCAGTGGACCGCCGACCTGAACCGCCTTGACCGGACGGCCAGTTGCGGTTCCGCCTGCGATGTCATTGACAATTTCACCCAATGAGAGGCCGAAACCCGTCTCAAAGAGGCCGCCGAATTGCACATTTCCTGCAATCTGCAGCGGAATGGTCCCGCGTGACCGGCCCAGTCCCAGTGCTGCATAATGGGCCGCACCTTTGGCCATGATCACCGGCACGCTCGCCAGCGAGATCACGTTATTGACCACCGTCGGGCGGCCCATGAACCCTTCGAGTGCCGGCAGCGGCGGTTTGGCACGCACCACGCCCCGCTTGCCTTCGAGCGAATTGAGCAGCGATGTCTCTTCGCCACAGACATAGGCCCCGGCACCAACCCGGACCTCCATGTCAAAAGTCAGACCCGACCCCAACACATCCGAGCCAAGCATCCCGCACTCGCGTGCCAGCGCAACCGCCGCCTGCATGACCGCAATCGCATCGGGATATTCCGACCGGATATAGACAAAACCCTTGGTCGCGCCCACCGCGATCCCGGCAATGATCATGCCCTCGATGAGGCAGAACGGATCACCCTCCATCAGCATCCGATCGGCAAAGGTGCCGCTGTCACCCTCATCCGCGTTGCAGACGATGTATTTCTGAGGCCCCGGTGCGCCCAGAACCGTGTTCCACTTGATCCCGGTTGGAAAGCCGGCCCCACCACGGCCGCGCAGACCCGATTGCGTCACCTCAGCCACGATACTTGCGGGCAGCATTTCAAACGCCCGCCGCAGCCCTGTCAAACCGCCATGCGCTGCATAGTCGTCCAACGACAGCGGGTCGATCAGACCAACCCTTGCAAAGGTCAGGCGGGTTTGCCGGGCAAAAAAGGGAATATCCTCGACGCGCCCTAATGCCTTTGGATGCGCGGCGACATCGTCAAACAATCCCGCAACATCATCAGCTTGCATCGGCCCAAATGCGACGCGGCTTGCTGCCGTCTCGACTTCGACCAATGGTTCCAGCCAGATCATCCCGCGCGATCCGTTGCGAACAATCACCACATCCATGCCGCGCCGATCGGCTTCGGCACGGACCGCATCTGCCACAGCATCGCCTCCCAAAGCCTTGGCCGCCGCGTCTGCCGGGACAAAAATCTTCATACACCGCACTCCCCGGCAATTTCGGCCAGTCGAGAGGCGTCCACCCGCCCGATCACACGCCCGTCCAGCATCGCCGCAGGGGCGCAGGCGCAAAGGCCCAGACAATAGACCGGCTCCAGCGTGACCGCGCCATTTGCCGTGGTGCCGTGCCAGTCAACGCCCAAAAGCGTCATGGCTGACTGCGCCAGAGACGTGCCACCCATCGCCTGACAGGCCTCGGCCCGGCACAGTTTCAGGACGTGTCGCCCTGCCGGCATCTCTCGGAAATCATGGTAAAAACTGACAACACCATGCACCTCGGCCCTGCTGATATTCAACTCGCGCGCCAACACTGGCAGCGCCTCTTGTGGTACACGGCCAAACTCCGCCTGAACCGCGTGCAGCACCGGTAAGAGCGGCCCTTCCATTGCGGCATGTGCAGCAATTATTTCAGTCACGCGGGTTTCAATGGGTGTCAGGCTCACAGGCGGTTTCCTTAATCGCAGGCACACTGTCAAAACGCCATTTCACAACGAATATCAATATCGATCTTTCGTCAGTCGATAGGTACTATCTATCAAACCTCAGCCATGCGACGCGCATCCTGCAGCAGCGCCGCAAGAACCGGCGTATGCGGTTCACGGTATGGCGCGATCAGGCCCACGGCATGTCGTGCATCCGGTTCTATGATCGGAATCCCACGAAGCGGCGCATCGGCCAGAAAAATCTCTGCAGCTTTCAGCGGCAGGATCGTGGCCCAGCCCCCGCGCAGGACGTGACTGATCAGCACGATGGTGGAATTCGTTTCGACCCCTGGCACGACACTCACCCCCGCCTCGGCGAGATGCCCACCGATGATCCGGCGGTTCTGCATGTCCGGCGTCAGCAGGCAAAGCGGCAACTCCGCCAGTTCGGCCCAGCGGACCGCAGGCAAGCTGGCATGCGGCGCATCGGCGCGCACCACCAACACGAACCGCTCTTCATACAGCGGGACAGTGACCACGCGCCCCAGTGGTTCATTGTCCAGATAGCTGATGCCGGCGTCGATCTGCAGGTCTTCCAGAAGCTTGAGAATCTCTATCGAGGTTGATGATAACACTGAAAACCGGACATTCGGATGCGCACGAGCAAAGCCCGTGGTCAGCTGCGACACATAAGACAACGCGGTGGGAATGACCGCCAATCGCACATTGCCTGAGAGGCCGGCGCGCGCGGCGCGCAATTCCTCTTTCATGGTGCGGGTATCGCCTACGATCTGCCGGGCCCATTCGAGCACTCGCTTGCCTTCCGGGGTCAGCCCACCAAACCGCGATCCGCGCAGAACCAGCATGACGCCAAGCTCGCCCTCCAACTGCTTGATCGCCGCCGACAAGGTGGGTTGCGCGATACCCAGAGCTTCAGCCGCCTTGCCGAAATGCTGCGCCTGCGCCAAGGCAATGAACATCTCCAGCTTGTCGATCACGGCGCCGTTGACCCGGCCAGACTTCCCCGGTGCATCATGTCTTTGGGCATGACCGCGCCATAATGCGCGATGACCTGGATAGCGATCTGATGACCGGCCGCAGCAGCGGCCTCCGGATCGGCGCCTGCCAAACGCGCCGCCAGATAGCCCGCGTTAAAACTGTCACCTGCTCCCGTGGTATCTGCAATTTGCCGCGCATGCGGCAGGCTGGGATGAAATATCCGGTCAGCCTTCGAGATTATCGGCCCGGCTGCGCCCTGCTTGAGAACGATCTCGGGCACGCCCAGCCCTCTGATCCTGTCCAGCGCCTGCTGCGCGGTGCAGGCTCCCCACAAGAGCCTCTCATCATCAAGCGTCGGCAGGCCGAGGCTGGCTACCGCCCAAAGCGCATCACAAGCGGCCCGCGCGGTCGCGGCGTCCGGCCAAAGCCGGCGGCGGTAGTTGCCGTCAAAGACGATCTGCACCCCAGCCGCACGCAGCTCTCGCAGCTTGCTGGTCAGTGCTGCGCGGACCGGTTCGGGCAGGATCGCGAGTGTAATCCCGCTCAGATAGATGACATCGAACCGGTCCAGATCACTCAATCGCGCGCCATGCTCGCCAAAGACGGTGCGCGCCGCAGACGCATCACGCCAATAGTGAAAGGAACGCTCTCCGCTCTCATCCGTTTCAATGGCATAAAGGCCCGGCAGGCGCGTTGGATGCCGACCAATCAGACCACAATCGATGCCTTCAGCTTCAAGTCCGGCGATGATCTGATCAGAGATGCCATCGGTCCCCAGATTGGTGATGTAGCTGACCTGCTGGCCCAGCCGCGCAAGATAAATTGCCGTGTTGGCCGTATCACCGGCAAAGTCGACCCGCGCCGCCCGCGATTGCAGATCAAGTTGGCTCAACTCGATCATGCATTCCCCGATGCAGACAATTCGCATTTTCGATCAGCCTTTCAATGGCTACAGTCCCCGGTTTGAAGAATGGCCCTAAACGTCCAGTTCCTCTACGAACCGGGCATTCTCCTGAATATATTGAAACCGCAGTTCCGGCTTCTTGCCCATCAGACGTTCCACCAGATCGGCGGTCTCGCCCGCAAAATCATCATGCAGCGACACCCGGATCAGTTTGCGGGTCTGCGGGTTCATGGTGGTGTCTTTCAGATCCTTGGCATCCATTTCGCCCAGCCCCTTGAACCGCTGCACGTCGATCTTGCCCTTGCCACCCAGTCCCTTGTCCATCCAGATCGCCTTTTCAGCATCGTCAGAGACATAAAGGCGCTTGGCGCCCTGCGTCAGCCGGTAGAGTGGCGGGCAGGCCAGATACAGATGGCCCTGGTCTATCAGCGGACGCATCTGCGTAAAGAAGAACGTCATCAACAGCGCCGCGATATGGGCGCCATCAACATCCGCATCGGTCATGATGATGATCTTGTCATAGCGCAGGTCTTCGACGTTGAACCTGGTGCCCATGCTGACACCCAAAGCCTCGCACAGGTCCGAGAGCTCTGCATTCTGGCCCATCTTCGCCGAGGCCGCGCCTAGCACATTCAGGATCTTGCCCTTGAGCGGCAAAAGCGCCTGCGTCTCGCGATTGCGCGCGGCCTTGGCCGACCCACCCGCACTGTCCCCCTCGACGATGAAGAGCTCGGTGCCTTCGCGGGTCTTTGAGGTGCAATCTGTCAACTTACCGGGCAGGCGCAGTTTCTTGGTCGCAGTTTTGCGGGCAGTTTCCTTTTCCTGTTTGCGACGCAGGCGTTCCTCGGCGCGCAACACCAGAAAATCAAGGATCGCACCGGCTGATTTGGTGTTCGCCGCCAGCCAGTTGTCGAAATGGTCGCGCACGGCGCCTTCGACCAGCCGGGCAGCATCGGCCGTGGCCAGCCGGTCCTTGGTCTGGCCCACAAACTCCGGCTCGCGAATGAAACAGGACACCAGCGCGCAACCGCCGGTCAACAGGTCTTCCCGGGTAATCTCGACGGCCTTGCGGTTCTTAACCAGATCGCCATAAGCCCGCACCCCGCGCAGGATCGCGTTCCAGAACCCGGCCTCATGGGTTCCGCCCTCGGGCGTGGGAACCGTGTTGCAGTAGGACTGAATAAACCCATCACGGGCAGGGGTCCAGTTGATTGCCCATTCCACCTTGCCCGGCAGGCCGAATTTCTCGGCAAACTCGACCGTTCCGGCAAAGGGACGCTCGGCATAGGTGGTGTTGCTGCCAATCGTCTCGCGCAGATAATCGGCCAGACCACCGGGAAAATGAAACACAGCCTCCTGCGGCGTTTCGCCATCCGAGATCGCGGATTTCCAGCGGATCTCTACCCCGGAAAACAGATATGCCTTGGAGCGGATGGATTTGAACATCCGCGCCGGCTTGAACCGGTGATGGCCAAAAATCTCTTCATCCGCATGGAAAGTCGTCGTCGTGCCACGCCGGTTCTGCACCGGACCAAGCCGCTGGATCGGGCCCAGAGGGATGCCGCGCGAAAACCGCTGTTCAAAGAGTTCCTTGTTGCGGGCGACCTGCACCACCATCAAATCCGACAGCGCATTGACGACCGAGGCGCCGACTCCGTGCAGACCACCGGAGGTCTGATAGGCCTTACCCGAGAATTTTCCGCCCGAATGCAGCGTGCACAGGATCACTTCCAACGCAGACTTGCCGGGAAACTTCGGATGCGGATCGACCGGAATACCGCGCCCGTTATCGCGGATGACGACCGTGTAGTCGGCCAGCAACTCCACCTCGATCCGGGTTGCATGGCCCGCCACCGCCTCGTCCATGGAATTGTCCAGCACTTCGGCCACCAGATGATGCAGCGCGCGTTCATCAGTGCCACCGATATACATGCCCGGGCGCTTGCGCACCGGTTCCAGCCCTTCGAGCACCTCGATAGATGAGGCGTTGTACTCATCGGGTCCGGTGCCGGACAATAGGTCTTCCGCCATGCTGCCTGCGCTCTCTTGCTCTTGATTGGCGGGCATTGTGGCAGGGGACGCGGGGCAGGGCAATCAGGGAAGTGCCCCACCATCCCCACGCTGCGGCTGTGGCGCGGCGGTTTTCTGAGTATTTTTGCCAGAATGAATGGCAAAAGCAGTCTACTGGACCGATAGCATCCCAGATCCGTCCCGTAGGCGCTGCGGTCCATCCCAGCGCGCAATCGAACTTCGGGCAGAGCAACCGCCTGCGCCATGCACGCCAAGCTACCGCTCAGGCCGGCTCCGCATTGCGCCGGGTCCACATCTCTTGAAAAGCGGGTCGGGATTGGCAAACCTTCAACCATGCTGTGACCGCCGGAAATGCGGCAATCAACGGTGCATGCGCTTGTCCATACCGAACAATTTCTGCCATGTTGATATCTGCGACAGAAAAGCGATCCCCAACGAAATAGTCATGCCTGGTAAGGTGGCGGTCGAGTACGCGAAGTGGCCTTTGTAATTTTTCGACTTGCGCGGCGATTTCGACCTCACCCGCTTCGCTGGTCGAACGACCCTCAGCATAGGCATAGAGGATCGCCAATGCATATGGTTCGACTGACGTGGCTCCATAAAGAGCCCATTGTTCCATCAGCGCGTTTTCAGCAGCATCGGCCGGCGCCAGAGGTCCGCCGTATTTGCGTGCCAGATAAAGATTGATGGCGAGCGACTCGGACAACACCAGTCCCCCATCTACCAGAACCGGAATGGCTCCTGCCGGATTAATCACCAGAAAAGCCGGCGAGGCCGTATTGAACGGGGCATCGGCAGACTGCGGATCGGACAGGCGGTAGGCCTGAATCACCGGGATATGGTCGAACTCTATCTCCATTTCACCTGCCAACCATAGATTGCGCGACGCGCGGCTGCGACAGACCCCATATAATGTCGGCATCGTGATCTCCTCTGTGGACATGACCTTGGCTAGCGCTTTGTTGCTCGCCTTGCCAGTCCGGACCGTCAGGGCAATAAAGGGGGCGAAACAGCGCAGGAGGTGACAATGCGGATTCTCTTTACTGGTGGCAGCGGCAAAGCGGGCAGGCACGCCATCGCCTATCTGCTGGCCCAAGGGCACCGGGTCACCAATGCGGATCTGGTCCGGCTCGATCATCCGGGCGTCGATAACCTGCGGGTCGATCTGACCGACGCCGGGCAAGTGTTCAACGCGCTTTCGGCCTATGCAGGTTTTGACGAACTTGAACCCGGCACAGGTGTCCCACGCTACGACGCGGTCGTGCATTTCGCCGCGATCCCGTGCATTCTGATCCGCCCGGACAACGAAACCTTTCAGATCAATACAATGAGCACTTACAACGTCATGGATGCCGCTGTTAAACTTGGTATCCGCAAGGTCATCTTTGCCTCGAGCGAGACGACCTATGGCATCTGCTTTGCTGATGGCGAGGCGAAACCCGCGTATATCCCGATTGACGAAGAACACCCGACGGTCCCACAGGATAGCTATGCAATGTCCAAGGTCGTGAACGAAGCCACCGCACGCTCGTTTCAGGCAAGGTCCGGAATCGACATTTACGCCCTGCGGATCAACAACGTCATAGAACCGCATGAATATGCTCAGAACTTTCCCGCATATATAGAGAATCCGGCATCGCGTCGCCGCAATATCTTTGCCTATATCGACGCGCGCGATCTGGGCCAGATGGTGGATTGCTGCCTCAAGACTGACGGCCTCGGCTTTCAAGTGTTCAATGTGAGCAATGATGACATGTCCGTCGGTCTGACCACGGATCAAGTGATTGCAAAGTTCTATCAAGGCGTTGAACAACGCCGTCCAATGGGCCGGGATGAAACTTTCTATTGCAATGCCAAGGCGAAAAAACTGGTGGGCTTTGCTCCGCAGCATTCATGGCGTGACGTGTTGAAATCATGACCGCCTTTGTTGCATTCGACCTGCAGGCATTTGAAGCTGCTTAAGGTGAGGAGCGGCGTCTAAAGGCCCGTGAAATAGATTAAATATGTAGATCTACGGGCTTTCTGGTGTTGCGTGGCCATGGTGTCGCCCCGGATGTCATCGGCGACATCTGGTGCGCGGTATCCGGGCGTTTCGCGCAGGATCCGACGACGAAACAGGCTGTCGCCGCTCCCCATGCCGATTATCCTTATGGCTATCTTGGCTTGGACAAAGAGGCATTCGCCAAATCCAGAGGAGAGGCGATACCGCCCGATCTGAAGGAAAGCTTCAATGGTGGTCCTCTCGCCGCGCCTGCCGGGGTCACCGATCCTGACGCGCTCGCCTTCTGCTATCAACCAACCCTGTGGCCCGATCTGCCCGGCTTTCGCTCTGCATGGGAGGCTTATTGTCAGGCGATGGAAGATCTGGGGGCGCGAATCATGGTGGCTTTTGCGGAGGCACTTGATCTGCCATCCGACTATTTCGACGCCTGTATCGGCGCCCCCATCTCGGCGCTGCGTGTCTTGCACTACCCGGCAACATTCGGCCAACCGCTTGATAATCAACAGCGCGCGGGTGCCCATACTGACTATGGTTCCCTCACGATCCTGCTGCCGCAACCCGGATCGCGCGGGCTCGAAATCCGCGACCAATCAGGCCAGTGGATCGAAGTGCCAGCCGAACCGGGCAGCTTTGTCATCAATATCGGTGATCTGATGACGCGCTGGACATCAGACCGTTGGGTCAGCACGCTTCATCGTGTCGTGGCCCGCCCGATCAGCCTGCGCGCCAGAGTCTCGCGTTCTTTCATCAACCGGACCGGGATGCTGAAATCCTGCCGCTTGACGGATCGGACCGTTACTCCCCGGTCCGCTCCGGCCCCTATCTTATGGCAAGATTCCGCGCGACGGGGACATGAACCGACCTGACGAGCGCTGCACTCGCATTGTAGCCCGACTCCGCACCAGCTATGATCCGGGTATGAAACATGCCCTCATCTTCGCCCCCGCATTTTGTATTGCAACCCTGGCGGAGGCGCATCCACATATCTTTGTCGAAGCACAGGTTGAGGTGGTCATGGACGGATCGGGCGCCATGACCGGCGTGCGGTTGATCTGGGACTACGATGATTTCTTTGGTTTCTTGTTGACCACCGACCTTGGCATTGATCCCGAGGGCGACCTGATCCTGACCCCCGAAGAGGCTGAATTGCTCGAAGCGCAGGTTCTTGCCTGGCCTGAAGATTTTGCCGGTGACCTGAGCGTCGCGCAGTATGGGCAGGTCCTCGCGCTAGGGCCCCGCGAACAGGCCACAGCGGAATTGCGCAACGGGCGTGTCCGCGAGACGCATTTCCGTCCCCTGGTCGTGCCCGCTGACGCTGCAACGCCGATTTCCGTACAAGTCTATGATCCGTTCTACTACGTCGCCTATGAAATAGTTGGAGAAATTGGTTTGACCGGGGGCGACGGCTGCGTCGCCCAATACCAGAAGGCAGACCTGAACGCCGCTTATTCGTTGGTGGACGAGTTGCTATATGGCCGTCCGGCAAGCGATGTCGGCCCGGACGAAGAATTTCCCGAAGTTGGGGTCGCTTTCGCCGACACTGTGATCGTCTCATGCAACGGCTGATGCTCGTCGTTGTCATGGCCGCCCTGCTCCTTGCGCTTTGGCTCTGGGGATTTGGCGGCAGCCAAACCATCACCCGGCTGGCGGCCGAGGGGCAGCGCGATGTGCAAAACGCCATGGCAGGCGCGCTGCGCCGATTGCAGGCCGGGGAAATGTCTGCGCTGACCACGCTATGGGGTCTGTGCTTTGCCTACGGCTTCTTTCATGCCGCAGGTCCGGGGCATGGCAAGCTGGTGATCGGCGGGTACGGCCTTGGCCGTCGCGTGCCGATGGGGCGGCTTGCCGGCTTGGCAGTGGCCTCATCACTGGCACAGGCGGCGACGGCGGTGATTCTGGTCTATGCCGGGCTGTTGCTGCTGAACTGGACCAAGGAACAGATGCAGGGCGTCGCCGATATCACGATGAGTGTGGTCAGCAACGCTTTGATCGGCCTGATCGGGCTCTGGCTGCTGTGGCGCGGTGTGCGGCGACTCTGGCAGTCTCGACCACAGCCGTCAGTAGCGCCGCCGCCTGCCCACGACCTGCATTACATCCCGCCGCTCGACCATGTGATCACGGATGATGGCATCTGCGAGACCTGTGGCCATGCCCATGGCCCCACGCTGGCACAGGTAGAGCAGGTGCGTTCGCTGCGCGATGCGGCCATGGTGATCGGCGCCATCGCGATCCGGCCTTGTACAGGCGCGCTGTTCCTCTTGATCCTGACATGGCGACTGGGGATCGATTGGGCCGGGATCATCGGTGCGTTCGTCATGGGGATTGGCACTGCGTCGATCACTTTGCTCGTCGCCGTCGCCTCGGTCTCCTTCCGCGAAAGCGCGTTGGCACAAGCAGCCACCGGACCACAGGTGGTGCGACTGGCCGCTGTGATAGAGACGTTGGCGGGCGGAATCGTCCTGATTCTGGCGCTGCAACTCCTGAACCGGACCCTCTGACCCGAGTCTCTGGACGCAGCCGATGATTGCGCCTAATCCTGCCGCCATGTCAGAGATTTCGCACAATAAATCGTCACATCCGCAAAGCTATGGGGACCATGCCCGCGCCCTTCTCGCGTTGGGGATTCCGCTTGTCCTGAGCTCTGTAGCGGGATTTGCGATTCACATGACCGATACGATCATGCTGGGCTGGTATGATGTCATCTCGCTCGCCGCTGCCACCATCGCCACATCCTTCTGGTTTATCATTTTCATTCTCGGCGCCGGGTTCGGCCACGCGGTCATGTCGCTGGTCGCCGCGGCCGCCGCCGACGGCGATGATGTACGCGCCCGCCGCGCCACACGCATGGCGCTCTGGCTTAGCATGTTATTCGCTGTCATCGTACAGCCGCTGCTCTACTGGTCCGAGGCGCTGTTTCTGGCGCTTGGCCAGACCGTCGATGTCGCGGCAGAAGCGCAGCGTTATCTGCGCATTGCAGGCTTTGGGATGATCCCCGCGCTGCTGGCCGTAGTCATGCGGTCCTATCTTTCCGCGCTGCATCTGACAGCGGTGCAACTCTGGGTGACGCTTGCCGCGCTGGTCGTGAATGCTATGGTCAACTACGCGCTCATCTTCGGCAACTGGGGCGCGCCAGAGCTTGGCATCCGTGGCGCAGCCATCGCCTCCGTCATTGTGCAAGTCATCACGTTGGTGGTCCTGCTGATCTACGCGCAGGTCAAGATGCCGCAATTCCGGCTCTATCAACGGCTTTGGAAGGCAGACCCATCCGCAATCCGCGATGTATTTCGGCTGGGTCTGCCAATCGGTTTGACATCGCTGGCTGAAAGCGGCTTTTTTACCGCCAGCGCCGTGATGATGGGCTGGATCGGCGAGATCGAGCTTGCAGCGCATGGCATCGCGCTGCAACTCGTGGCGCTCATGTTCATGTTCCACGTTGGCATGTCGCAGGCGGCGACGGTCCGCGCAGGCAACGCTTTCGGGCGGCGCGACGAAAATGATCTGCGGCGCGTGGCGACAACCGCTTTTGGCGTGGCACTCGCTTTTGGTATGGTCGTCGTGGTGATTTTCCTCACGATCCCAGAGGCTTTGATTTCGCTCTTCATTGACCCGTCCGAACCCGCACGCGGCGCGCTGCTCAGCATTGGCGCTACGCTGGTCATGCTGGCCGCACTATTTCAGTTCGTCGATTCCACCCAGATCATCGCCCTCTCGCTGCTGCGCGGAGTGCAGGACACCAATGTGCCGATGTGGCTCGCCGCCGTCAGCTATTGGATCATCGGTCTGCCGGCCAGCTATGTGATGGCTTTTGTGTTGGGCTGGGGCCCGGTCGGACTCTGGCTTGGCCTTGTCGTGGGTCTGGGGGCTGCATCCACACTTCTCATGTGGAGGTTCTGGGGCCGCTCAGTCCGTATTACCCGCCCGGTCCTTGTGGCCTAGCCAGCGGATCAACCGCCGGCACCGCAGCGCAGCAGTCAGCGCGGTCCCGCAAATCAAAAGCCACAAGACTACCGGCAGGACATGGGCCGTGCCGCTGACAAAAGGTTCAGCCGCCCCAAGCACCGCAGCCACAGTCACCACAGCCATCCGCTGCGGTTTGGCCATGGGCCCGCTGAAATCGGCGGGCATCCCCTCGGCCCGGCCCAACTCGCGCAAATAGGCCGTCAACACCGCCAGCGCCGCCGCAGCCCAACCCAGCACCGGCAATCCAGCGGCCAATCCCAGCCCGACCAGAATCAAGATATCCGCCGCCCGATCCGGTGCCTCGTTCCAGAACGGCCCATCCGGCGCCTTGCGGCCTCCTTCGATCGCCACCATCCCGTCGAGTAGATTGCAGATCAGCCGACCCTGACACCCCGCTGCAGCAACCACGAGCAACAGCGCGCGCAGCACATCGCCCATTTGCGCCGAAGCCCAGAACGCCGCCCCCGCCAGCGCGGCAAACCCGACCGAGGCTTGCGATATCTGGTTTGGCGTCACCCGCGACGCGGCCAGCCTGCGTGCCATCGACCTTGCCCAGCCCGTATCCCGGCTCGCAATCGGACGGCGTGAAAACCCGCTCACGTCAGGCTCCAGAACCAGCGGGTCAGATGAAAGAATACCGGGGCCGAAAAGACCAGCGAATCCATTCGGTCCATCACGCCGCCATGCCCCTTGATCAGATGGCCCCAATCCTTGATGCCACGGTCGCGTTTGACGGCTGACATGACCAGCCCGCCAAAAAAGCCCATCAGCGTGATAACCAGGCCCATTCCAGCCGATTGCAGCGGTGTGAACGGCGTCATCCACCAAAGGGCCGCCCCCGCCAGTGTCGCGGTCGCGATCCCACCGATCAGACCTTCCCAGGTCTTGGAAGGTGACAGCGTCGGCGCGACCTTGTGTCGGCCCAAGAGCTTGCCCCAGATATATTGCGCAACATCAGACAGTTGCACGACAAAAACCAGATAGGCGATCAGCAGCAAATTGCGCCCGACATAGTCAGGGATCGAGAGGTAGAGGAGCGCAGGCACATGGCTGATTGCATAGACGCAGATCATCAATGCCCAATGTGTCTCAGACACGCGGCGCAGAAAATTATCGGTTTTACCGCGCACAACAGTGGCGACGGACAGCAGCAAAAACGCATAAACCGGAATGAATATCGCATAAAGACCATACCAATCGACCCAGATCAGCCAGTATTGGGCGGGCAACGCGATGGCAAAACTCGCCACCTGCGCCCATTGATCGGCACCGGTCCGGTCTCTCAGCTTACCAAACTCGCGCAGCGCACCAAGCGACAGCAACGCGAATAACCCGATCACACCCAGCGGCCCGATCCAGAACGCAGCCGCCAACGCCGCGACCATCACCCACCAGGCATATATCCGGGCATTGAGGTTGGTGATCACGTCGGTCGGCCCCAAACGGACCCGCAACGCCTGACCGACGATGAGCGCGACAATCAGGATCACGCCCACCACCGACAGCAGTGTGATCAGATCGTCAGGCATCAGGTCTCATTGCGCGGCGTGCTCATCAACCGGTCGGCTTTCTTGCGCACCAGCACCGATCGCAGGTCATGCATGGCAAGCAGTAACGCGTCGGTCACATCCTCCAACTGGGCATCGCTCGCCTTGGACTGCACCCATTGCGTCGTGAGGTTCAGATAATCCACCGCGCGGTGGATATCGTCGATATCCCGCTCGGCCAGCAGGGCGATCCGTTTGACCAGCCAGTCGCGGATCACGACCAGATCGGCATCGCCCAGGCCACGGTCGCCATGCGGCTTGATATCGCCATTGCGGACATTGACCGTGGCGATCTGGTCCATCTCGATGCGCCGCTGCCGGTTTTCCGTATCCACGCGGAACACCGCCGCCCCGTTCTCGCGGATGCGAAAGTAATAATCCGGTAGTTCAGACCCCATGCAAGCCCCTTAACGCAGCCCCGCGCAAAAGGACTGGATGCGTGTGCAGGCCTCTCGCAGGGCCTCATCGGACGTAGCGTAACTGATCCGGAAGTTTGGCGAAAGTCCGAAGGCCGCGCCAAAAACCACCGCCACACCCGTCTCATCCAACAGCGCCGTTGCAAAGGCTTCGTCATTCGCGATCACGGTGCCCGCCGCCGAGGTCTTGCCAATGCATTCCGCGATCGAGGGATAAACATAAAACGCCCCCTCCGGCCTGGGGCAGACGATCCCCTTGGCCTCATTCAGCATCCCCACCACCAGATCGCGACGGCGCTGAAACAGCGCGCGATTGGGTGCCAGGAATTCCTGCGTGCCATTCAGCGCCTCGACCGCGGCATATTGACTGACCGAACAGGGGTTCGACGTCGATTGCGACTGGATCATCCCCATCGCCTTGATCAGCGGCACCGGGCCAGCAGCATAACCAATGCGCCAGCCGGTCATCGCATAGGCCTTGGACACGCCATTGACGGTCAGCGTCCGTTCATACAGCGCCGGTTCGACCTGCGCCGGTGTACAGAACTCGAAATTATCGAACACCAGATGTTCATACATGTCATCCGACATGACCCAGACATGCGGATGGCGCAGCAGCACATCGGTGAGCGACTTCAACTCATCCCAAGTGTATCCCGCGCCGGTCGGATTGCTGGGCGAATTGAACAGAAACCACTTCGTGCGCGGCGTGATCGCCGCTTCCAGTTGCTCTGCCGTAATTTTGTATCCGGTTTGTCGCGGCCCTTCGATCACCACCGGTTCGCCGCCCGCCAAATAGACCATGTCGGGATAGCTCACCCAATAGGGGGCCGGGATGATGACCTCATCGCCGGGGTTCAGCGTCGCCATGAACGCATTATAAAGCACTTGTTTGCCGCCGGTGCCAACGGTCACCTGCGCGGGTGTATAGGTCAGGTCATTCTCACGGAGAAACTTGGCGCAGATCGCCTTTTTCAGCTCCGGGATACCATCGACCGCCGTATATTTCGTGTGGCCCGCATTTATCGCTGCAATCGCGGCATCCTTGATATTCTGTGGCGTGTCGAAATCCGGCTCGCCCGCACCCAGACCGATCACATCCCGGCCCTCCGCCTTCAGAACCTGCGCGCGGGTCGTCACCGAGATAGTGGGAGAAGGCTTCACACGGTCGAGCGTCTTGGACAAAAAACTCATGGGGGCTCCGGCGGTGGCAATTGCAGCGTGCCTGTGTCATATGTCGGGTCTCACCCCCGATCAAGCGGCAAGGAGCGCGCAATGGCAGGCGAAGACATCACGACGGACTGGTATAGCGACGAGACGGCAACCTTCGGTGACAGGCTGGCCGGGGCGCGCGAAAAGGCAGGACTTTCGCAGCGCGAACTGGCCGAAAGGCTTGGCGTCAAACTGACAACTCTGCGGCATTGGGAGGATGATCTTGCGGCTCCGCGTGCAAACCGGCTCCAGATGCTGGCGGGCATGCTCGGCGTATCACTGACCTGGTTGCTCACCGCACAGGGCGATGGCATCGACGCCCCGGTTGACGTGGCGGACGTGCCGAGGGATGTCACTGCCGTACTCTCGGAAATGCGCGCGCTGCGGCAGGATCTGGTGCGCACCGGTGACAAGTTGGAACAGCTTGAGCGGCGCCTGCGTCAGGCCCTGAGTCGAGCCACATGACCGAACCCGTCGAGACTCAGCGCAAACGCTTGCACATGCGGTCGATGCGGCGCGGGATCAAGGAAATGGACCTGATCCTCAGCAGCTTTGCCGCAGGGCATCTGGTTACGATGGAGGCCGCCGAACTGGCGCTTTATGACCGTTTCCTCTCCGAAAATGACCATGACCTCTATCTCTGGGTCTGCGGCCATACCGATGGTCCGCGCGAATACGCCGGATTGATCGCGCAAATCGCCGAAGGGGCCGTTGGACTGGTGGCGCCGGCCTGAGGCCAGCGATTCGCAGATTTTCACTCAGTTTTCCGGTGATTTTCGTCACTTAACTGATTGTTCGGTTTTTTCCGTCATCAGTCCTTATGGGCGGAGAAGACGGAGATGTCAGTATGAGCGTTCATTCCAATATGGATGGGTCACGATTGCCCGGTCGCAGCGCCGGCTTCATGACCAGCTACCTCGAGGCGTTGACGCTGGTGGAACGGCTCCACCGGCTGCTCCTCGATGTGGTCAAAGACGAGTTCGAGCGTGTGGGCGTGCTCGAAATCAACGCGGTGCAAGCCCTGCTCCTGTTCAATATCGGCGAACACGAGGTGACGGCGGGTGAACTGAAAACCCGAGGGTATTATCAGGGCAGCAACGTAAGCTACAATCTCAAGAAGCTGGTGGACATGGGCTATATGCACCACCAGCGCTGCGAGATTGACCGTCGTTCGGTCCGGGTGCGCCTGACCGAGAAAGGGCGAAAAATCCGCGAGATCGTGTCACGTCTTTTCGCGACCCATGCCGAAGGGCTGGAATCGCGCGGTGTCCTCGATCACGGCGGTATCGAAGAGATCAGCAGCGCGTTGCGGCGGGTCGAGCGCTACTGGACCGAACAGATCCGCTATATCTACTGACCAGTCCCGGCCAGATCAAAGGTCTGGCCTCAAGGCCCGGGCACGCACCGCAAAGCGGCATGGTCAGAACGACCAGGCGCGCCCGGAGGCTGGTCTGCTGCTACCAGTGACCGGTATTCTCCATGCCGGCCCAAGGCTCCTGCGGTGGCAGGCTGCCATTTTCCTGCAACAACTCGACCGAAATATTGTCCGGCGACCGGACAAAGGCCATCTTGCCATCGCGCGGCGGCCGGTTGATCGTCACGCCATTGTCCATCAGGTGCTGACAAGTTTCATAGATGTTGGGCACGCTATAGGCGAGGTGGCCAAAATGGCGGCTGTCGCTCGGCAGTCCGTCATCGCCATCCCAATTATGGGTCAATTCAACCGGGCAGTCTTCTTGCCCCGGCGGCGCCATGAAGATCAAACTGAACCGGCCCGCCTCACTATCGCTGCGCCGCGTTTCGACCAGACCGAGGAGCTTCCAGAATGCCATAGAGGCCTCCAGATCCTTCACTCTGACCATTGTGTGCAGATACCTGATCGGCATCGATGTCCTCCTGTTGCTGCTTTGGTCCCTACCCTAGCACGCAGGCCCGCAATGACCAGAGCACGGCTCAAAAAGTCGAGCGGTAGCCAAAGGAATGGACAGAACATCGCGGGTGAACCTGCTCACATTGCTGTCGGCCGCGTTCGCGTTGGGGTCACTTGCCGAGGCAAGACCGCTCGCGACCTGAACGGATGCCGCAATTTGCGGATCAGTCCGACCAAGGCCGTTTGAACTGACGACACTTCACCACTGTTTCCCCGTCGCCAAGCGACTTCTGCACTTTCGCTGAGCCAGCGAAAAGCTATGGTGCCTGTCGAATCGCCGCCACCCAAGGAGTAGGCCATGCCCCTGACCCCCGACCAGCAGGCCGAGATCGATGCACAGCGCGCCACCCCCCGCCAGACGCTGAGGGCCGTGTCCGAAGGGATGGAAAAGCATCTCTATCTGGCGCATCCGGTCCTCGATCATGGCTTTGTCCGGGTCGTCGACTACATGGGCGACGACGCGGCCATCTGTCAGGCAGCGCGGGTCAGCTACGGGCGCGGCACCAAATCGGTCAGCAACGATGATGGGCTGATCCGCTACCTCATGCGGCACTGGCACTCGACGCCCTTCGAGATGTGCGAAGTCAAACTGCACGTCAAACTGCCGGTTTTCGTCGCGCGGCAATGGATCCGGCACCGCACCGCCAATGTGAACGAATATTCCGCACGATATTCGATCCTTGATCGCGAGTTCTACATTCCCGACGCTTCCAACCTCGCCGCACAATCGGCCGTCAACAATCAGGGTAGGGGAGAAGCCTTAACAGCCGATGAAGCCGCGCGCGTGCTCGACTGGCTCAAATCCGACGCTTCCCGCGCCTATGACCATTACGAGGCGATGATCAGTCAGGAAGGGCAACAAGGGCTGGCGCGTGAACTCGCCCGGATGAATCTGCCCGCCAATATCTATACCCAATGGTACTGGAAGGTGGACTTGCACAACCTTTTTCACTTCCTGCGTCTGCGGGCCGATGCCCATGCGCAATATGAAATCCGGGTCTATGCCGATGCGATTTGCGCTATAGTCGGTGATTGGGTGCCAGCCGCCTATGCCGCCTTTGCCGATTACCGGCTCGGTGGTGCCACACTCTCGGCCAAAGCTCTCGACGTGTTGCGGCGCATGCTGAAGGGCGAAACAGTGACTCAGGAATCGAGCGGGATGAGCAAGGGTGAATGGCGCGAGTTTGAAGCGGTCATCGCCTGACTTTGTCTTGCCGTCGCGACGAGGACCCGTTTGCACAACCCACAAGGCTGTATTGCCGGCTACCCAAACCGCCCGATCGGCCTAGCTTGTTCAGTGAAATCTGAAAGGCTACCACTATGACACCGATCATCCTCTACGTCTCGACTGCAGTCATCTTTCTCGCCCTCGACGCAGTCATGCTCAGCCGCGTGATGAAACCGCTATTTGAAAGCCACATCGGCCAGCACATGCTGACCGACATACGGATGGTCCCAGCTGTCCTGTTCTATCTGGCCTATGTGGCCGGGCTGGTCTGGCTCGTCTCGCTTCCCGCGCTGCGGTCCGGCGCGCCGGTTCAGGCTCTGATAGGCGGGGCCGTCATCGGGGCCATGGCATATGGCACGTATGAATTTACCAGCTATGCGATCATGCGCGACTGGCATCCCAGCATGGTGGCGACGGATCTGGCATGGGGGACGGTTCTGACTGGTTTCTCGGCATGGGCAGGGGTAATGGTGACCCGCGCATTCACTGCCTGAAGGACTCCGCCATGCTCACCCTCTACGGCTTGCCAACCTGTCCGGATTGCAATCGCGCGCTCAAGGCATTGGGCGCGGCAGGGCGCGAGGTCGTGTTTCGCGACGTCCGCGCAGAGCCGCTGTCAGAGGCGGAACGCAGCATGCTGCTGGCAGAGTTCGGTGACAGGATCATCGACCGCACCACGAACACATGGCGCGGTCTGACGGAATGGGTGCGCCAGTCCGAGGCGGAAGAACAACTCAGATCGAACCCGGCCCTGATGGCACGTCCTGTCATCTGCGAGGGTACGACCATGACTCTGGGCTGGGATTCTACGGCACAAAAAGTCTGGCTCTGAGCCAGCGCAAGTGAGACCAAATCACGAAAACCGCATTATGACACAGTTGGAATACCGACGTAATACCGCAGGCCCGGTTCAGCCCTTTTTCAGATTTCCGGCCATCTGCCGCCCGTCGCGGCCTTCGATCAGATCGAACTCGACCGGCTGGTCATCCGCCAGGCCGGTGAGGCCGGATTGTTCCACCGCCGAAATATGCACGAAGATGTCTTTGCCGCCGTCTGACGGCGCAATGAACCCATAGCCTTTTGTCGTATTGAACCACTTTACAGTGCCCTTGGGCATTGTTCGTCTCCTTTGGTCCTGATCCTGCGACACGCAATGCCGCAGCCGCAAACACAAAGATGTGTGTGCTTCTGCAAAAGGCAAATGACATCCGTCTGAAGATGCGTCAGACTTGCGTAACCTGCACAAAACACGGGCGAAAATGCGAATATTCGTACTAAAGTCATGCGATACCAGCCGCGCCGCATTACGCGCTTTGCGGGCCGGTGGAATCGAACCGCTCGTCATCGACATCCGCGATGACGGCGTGTCTCCTGCTGACCGGGCCGCAATGCTGGCGGCACTTGGACCCGGCGTGATCAACCGCGCCTCCACGACTTGGCGTGGATTGTCAGAGGCCGAACGTAGCCGCGACACCGATGCTCTGCTGGCCCAATACCCGACGTTGATGAAACGCCCGGCAATCGAGTCTGACGGGAAATGGTTCATGGGTTGGAGCAAGGATACCCAGTCCCAACTGCTTGGATAAGGCGCGCGAACCCACTATGTGATATTCAGTTCGGGAGAGTTCTGATGCGCAACGCTGCTCTTGTCCTTGGAATCATTGCCGGAATCCTTGGCATGATCGTCGGTCTTGTCAGTTTTGGCTGGACCGAGATTATCGCTGCGCGCCCACAGCTTGATGAAAGCCTTGGCAATTTTGTTAATCCCACCCTCGTGCGTGTGGTGAGTATCGGCAGTCCGATCCTTGCCATCGCAGGCGGTGCTATGGCCAAAGTTCGCGCTCTCTGGGGTGGAATACTGCTTTTGATCTCAGCGGCGGGCATGCAAATCGCTTTCGGATTCAACGCGGCCACGATGTTTCCCATTGCGATGGCCGGCCTGGGCGGGATCATGGCGCTGGCTGCGGGTAGGCCGGACGAGCCAAAGGCACATTTCTGAAAAGGATGCGGTCCACCGAGAACGGACCTGCACCTTTGAAAACCAGCACAGCCAAGGACAACATCCAGAACGAGCGCTGATCCAGGATCAGACTTGCTGAGGTGGCATCGAACCAGGCTCCGATCGTCGCTGGCTCAGCGCCATGGCCTACAACGTCAACCACAGGCTGCACAACGATAAAACCGATCATCCCAATCGCCGAAAAGCGCGTCAGTAACCCCAGAACGATCATGGCAGGCAAGGCAAGCTCTGCCGCCGTTCCGGCCACGACCGTGATCCAATGCAGGAATGACAGTTGTGAGACGTCATATCCGACCGCTTCCATGGTTCGCGGAAAGATTTGGACATAGGCGCCCGATGACGGCTGAAAAAGCCCGAAAATACCCTCACCGAGTTTGGTGACACCCGAGCGCCAATAATAGACCAGCAAGACCGCTGCCAAGATCAATCGGGCCATCAGTGGAAGCACCGCGTCGCCCAGGCGAGCGAGGCGGGCGGCTGTCAGAGCAATACTCGGCGGCATGATAAATGTGGCCTTTCAGACGATTGCGATAATGGCAGGCTGCGCGAGGAGCAAACCCAGCAGCCTTGCAAAGTCACAAGACCCGCCTCCGGCTGCGATGCTGCTTCCCAGACTTTCCCCCGGCAAAACCGCCTGCATCGCGCACGAATGCATCAACAAAGGTGTGGTGGGCGGGTCCTGTCGCAAATAAACTACTGACATCGCGCGGAAAAATTTGGCTCCGAGCAGTCTGTGCAACACAGGGAATGCTGTTTCGAGGGCATCCGCCAGGCCGAGCATCTCATTGGGGACAAGGTGGAGGAGTTGTTCGGGTTGTTCGACGGTCATCTCGCACGGCAAGGCTATACTGCGCGCGGCGGTCAGATCCTGGACGGTGAGCCATTGGAACGCCATTGGTCCGAGAGAGTTGCCAGCGGAAGCGCCACCGGTTCGAGCACCGCTGGCGACGGCGAACGATCGTGCCGGTGCCGCGCAACCACAATACG
>Ga0105054_10000255_pt1 | contig 77933 bp, 49 predicted proteins | sample BON02_FD_78091 | JGI IMG/M metagenome (GOLD analysis project Ga0105054, IMG submission 78091) | Freshwater microbial communities from Lake Bonney liftoff mats and glacier meltwater in Antarctica - BON-02 (megahit assembly) | ecosystem: Environmental > Aquatic > Freshwater > Ice > Glacier...
CGTGTGCGTGCGACGCTACAGAAGATCAAAGAGCAACTGTGGAAACGTATGCATCACCCGCTCGGCGAAACGGGCCGCTGGCTGCGGAGTGTTGTGCAGGGCTGGCTGAACTATCATGCCGTTCCGAGCAACAGTCGCAGCTTGAGTCGATTCGTCGATGAGGTCACTCGGCTTTGGCTGGCGTCGCTTTCGTTCGGCGACCTCAATCTCTCGCAGTGTGTTCATGGCGGTGGGATTCCACGTGGGCCATGTTGCCCATCGATCAAGATCTTTTTGTGCGTCGGCTACCGCATCGCCGTGTTCCGTCAAATACTTCAGCAGTCGATCATAGTCTTCTTTTTCTGAACCTCCGTGTCGCACGATTCGATGCAAGAGAGTCTCACCTCGTGCGTCTCTGAATTCCGGGTCGCCGCCGTGCTCCAGGACCAATTTGAGATACGCGACATCAGTCTCCGCAGCATACGACGTTACACAATCACCAACACGCAATGTCCGCTGCGGCCCTAGTTCTCCGCGAATGCGCAAATTGGGATTCGCACCGCTCCTCAGCAGCAAAGAAAACACGTCAATGTTCCTGCCAGGAATCGTCCACAACAATGGGGTCATCCCGCTTTTACCTTCAGCCTTGATATTCACACCCGCAGAAATGAGTTCCTCAATTTCCGGGACGGCATTGGATGAACCGTCTGCCAAAAAGGGCAGGAAATCAACAGGCTATGATAAAGACAGTAGAATGAGTATCGAATACAATCATCAGCTCGACTGGATTACCGCGGCTTTCCCCGTTTCATGTGTAGCGAATGCACGTTTGGGTCTTTGGTCTCATGCGAACGTTTATCAAAACCATCATTATCATCGCCGTGCTGGCAGCGCTTGGTTACTTTGGATTCACCAAGGGCCAACAGTGGCTGGCAGAAAGAAACAAGCCGCGATTCCGCACAGCATTCGCAGAACAAGGCGATCTTCGAATCACGGTCAACGCCACCGGTCAGTTGGAACCGACATTGTCCGTCAAGATTGGGAGTTTTGTTTCCGGGCCAATTCTGGAATTGTACGCAGACCATAACGACGAAGTTAAAACAGATCAGATCCTCGCCAAGATCGATCCCAGAATCTACATCGCTTCTGTTCAGCGTGACGAAGCCGCGTTGGGAGCCCGAGTTGGTGATGTTGCTCGAGTCCAGGCCGAACTGCAGCGTGCTCGCAATGATGAAAAACGCTCGGCGGCACTCAAGGCTGAAAATGAAGACTTTATCTCTCAAGCGGAACTCGATCAGTTTCGATTTGCTCGCTTGTCCCTGGAAGCTCAATTGCTGATCGCCGACTCCTCTGTGAAACAGGCGCAGGCAAACCTCGATAACTCAAATGCGAACCTCGCCTATACGGAGATCACATCGCCTGTCGATGGAACCGTGATCGATCGCAAGATTGATCGAGGGGAAACGCTGGCGGCACAATTTCAGGCCCCGGAATTGTTTGTCATCGCCCCGAGAATGCGTGAAGAAATGCTGATCCGCGCTTCCATTGACGAAGCCGACATCGGCCTGATTCGCGATGCAAAAGATGCCAACCAGCCCGTCTACTTTTCTGTCGATGCCTATCCGGAAAAAATCTTCACCGGCGCACAGGTTCAACAGATTCGACTGAGCTCCGCGACAACTCAAAACGTCGTCACGTATCCCGTGATCGTATCCACCGTAAATCCGGACCTGAAGTTATTGCCTGGCATGACGGCGAATCTGACTTTCCAGATCAAGGAACTGAAAGATATCCTGAAGGTTCCGAATGCCGCACTGCGTTATTTTCCCGACAAAACACTCGTCCGTGACGAAGATCAGAAACTGCTGGAACTAAATCTGACAACGGAGCCTGACGACGATACCGTCACCAGTTCTCAAACTCCGCCTGTCGATGATATCGCAACAGCGACGATCGCGTCCAGCAAACGAATTGTGTGGATTCAGGAAACCCTGGCCAATCAGCCAACGACAAAGACAGAAACGATAGTCGAACAAGCATCGCCTGCTGACTCAACTGATTCGTCCGCAGTTGACCCGTCAAGGGCGTTGACCGGCAAGCTGCGTGGTATTCATATCGAAATTGGTGACAGCGACTACCAGTTTACGCAGGTGGTCTCCGGTGATCTGAAAGCTGGTGACGAACTGATTACGGGCGTTAAACCTCCGGGGGCACCATGAGTTTTCTACTGACGATTTCAGTCGCAATACGGGCTTTGCTGCGAAACAAGATGCGGGCCACCTTGACAGTGCTGGGCATCGTGATCGGAATCTCCGCCGTTACCACGATGGTGTCTGTCGGCAGTAGTGCCGGGCAGTTGTTGCAGGAACAGTTACAATCCATTGGGACAAATTTCATCGTCGTTCAGCCGTCGTTTGAAAAGCGGCGAGGTGTCCAGAGTGGAAGTCTGCCTTCGTTGACTGATCAAGACGCGATGGCTATTGGTCAGGAATGTTCGTCGGTACTGGCGTATTCGCCGCTGGTGTTTGGAGTGAAACCGGTGGTGCGTGGTAATACCAACATGCAGCCCAAAGAGATGTGGGGCGTAGGCGTAGATTACCTGCGAGTTCGCACGTGGGACATTGAGGCGGGAGGTTTCTTTACCGAACGCGATGAACGAGCTGGCAATTGTGTCTGTGTCGTGGGGCATACGGTCGTGCGAGAGTTGTTTCCTGCAGACAATCCCATCGGGCAACAGTTGCGGATCGGCAATATCCCATTCACGATCGTCGGTGTGCTTGGCAAAAAGGGCGCATCACTGACTGGCGATGATCAGGACAACGTGATGCTGATGCCTTATACTACCGTCCTCAAACGCTTACAGGGCACATCATTTGGGAATGTGAACGCAATCCTTGTCGGAGCCCGTGCGCCGGAACTTATCGATGCGGCCAAGGCAGAAATTCAACAATTGCTGTTGGATCGACACCATATTGCCGTGGGACAGAAGCCAGATTTCGAAGTTGTCACGAGTGCTCAGTTGTCCGAGCTGTTCGGGAAAATTACCGGCATCATGACGGCTTTGCTGGCGTCAATTGCGGGTATCTCGCTTCTGGTCGGTGGCGTCGGTATCATGAATATCATGCTGGTTTCCGTCACGGAGCGCACGCGGGAAATCGGCATCCGGATGGCTGTCGGCGCGCGAGGCCGTGACATTATGATTCAGTTTTTGATTGAATCGGTTGTCCTGAGTTGTTTTGGCGGGGCCATCGGCCTTGCTGTTGGAATTGGTGCTTCTGTTGGCATTACGACGCTCATCAATTCGATCAGCAGTGGAGCAGATTGGCCCGTTGTCGTGTCCATTCCGGCAGGCATCGTGGCGATGGTCTTTGCCGCCGTTGTCGGACTTGTCTTTGGACTGTACCCCGCATGGCGCGCCAGCCGTCTCGACCCCATCGACGCGTTGCGCTACGAGTGAGCAGCATTCGATTTGACAAAGTAGACGTCACTCCGTGAGTGCCGAAGGCCGCAAAAAGCGGCCCTTGGCATTCATCACTCGGAGAGTGATGGCTACTATAGGCAGCCGTGTACAAGTTCATGGCATAACCGCAGGAATTGCAATCAGGGGACTGACGTCCTCCGCTCGCCGGGAACCGGGCGAGCCGCGAGACGTCAGTCTCCGGATTCTGTTTTCGCAATTGATTGTTATGTCCCCAAACTTACCGATGGGTGGTTACAGCAGTTTTGACAACGCCTTACCGTCGTGGGCAACTTTGAACGGACGACCTGTTGGCGAATGCACGATCTTTTCGAGTGGAAGATTGAGCGCCGTGGCGATCGTGGCGTTGAAGTCTGCTGGAGCAACTCCGTCCTGATCAACACCATGGCCGGCGGCGTCTGACTTTCCATAAAACTGCCCGCCCTTGATCCCGCCACCCGCAAGGACGGATGAAAATACGGCCGGATGATGGTCACGACCGGCGTTGTAGTTGATGACAGGCGATCGACCGAATTCTGTCGTCAGGACAACAAGGGTTTCGTCCAGTAGTTTGCGATCCGCAAGATCTTTCAGCAGGTTCCCCATTCCGCGATCCAGAACTCCGGCTCCCGTCGGCAAAGTTGCACCGTTGTAAATACTGTTGTGCATATCCCAGCCACCGCATGTCACTTCGACACATGGGACATTGTTTTCTACAAGTCGCCGAGCCAGCAGACAGCCCTGACCAAAAGCACTGCGTCCGTAGCGATCGCGGTCTTCTGGTTTCTCTTCGTTCAGATCGAAAGCTTTCAGTTCACCGCTCGTTAGCAGGCTTGTCGCTTCAGAATAGAAATCGGAATACTGCTTGACGTTACGCAGCGGATATCGATCACGGAACTTGCGATCGAAGCCATCGATCAGAGCCTGGCGTTTATCGAATGACGCTGCTGTCAGGTATTCCGGTGACTTGGTGTTTTCGAGTCCTCGATTTGGATCACCGATCGGCAGCGGACTGAACGTTGGATCAAAGAATCCCGCGCCCGGATGTCGCGCAGGCGCGCTGATCAGGACAGTATCAGGCAGCGATTTATTTTGACGTCCCTTGAACTGCTGTATCCACGGCCCAAGTGATGGATGTCGTTCTGTTGCGATTTGTTCGTAGCTGGTTCGCATCAGATATTCACCGGCTTCGTGATCGCCGGTTTGAGTGTACATCGACCGAACCACCGCCAACTTGTCGAACAGTCCGGCTAACGTCGGCAGAAACTCACTGATCTGAGCTCCAGCCACATTCGTGGCAATGCCTCTTGTCTGTCCCTGATTTTCGTGCCCTGGTTTCAGATCAAAGGTATCGATATGCGTCATGCCTCCGTTCATAAACAGATAAATCAATCGCTTCGCTTTTCCTCCGCTCACTGCGGCCACGGCCTGTTCCTGAGCGGCATTACTGACGCCGCTCAGCATTGGCAGAATACTCACTCCCAAAGTTGATTTGGCAGCGTATTCAACGAATCGACGGCGGTTGATGTCGTCAAGTTTCTTAAATAGATTTCGCATGATGGTAAATCTCTTATTGAACAAACAAAAACTCGCGTGTATTCAGCAACGACCAGATCACATTTCCATAGCCCGCAGGACCAGCCTGGCTGATTTCATTCACTGCAAGTTTCTTTTCTTCCATGTCCGGCTTGCGATTCAGAATCGTCAGAAATACCGAATCAATACCATCATCGACCGTCTTTCGCTTCATGACGTTGTTGTAAATTGTCGAGTTGCTTTCCAGCAACATATGTGAAATAGGACCATTGAGCATGAACAGCACTTGTGGTACCGACCCTGTCGTGGACGATGCTGAAATCAACTCCCGATCAGATTGTCCGAACATTCGCAGAAAGTGATTGGCCGGAGCTGGCGAAGGCAGTTCGGAAGCTCGCGCTAACAACACACCCTTGTAGAGATAAGGAGCCTGGTATTTTCTTTGTTCCCCGTCCAATTCTCGGAACTTTCTTTCTGCTTCCAAAACTTCCTCTGCCGAAGCCTTCGTCAAATCGAGATCAATGGCAGTTGTGCGAATTTCGGCTGGCATTTCTCGGTATTCGTCGGGAACTGCGAGCGTCAGGATTGAATCCCAGGCCTGTTCGGCCGTCATGCGACGCAGCAATGGACCGGCAAAGTGATATGGCTCCCCCGCATTTGTTTCCTCGGCATATGCCTGACGCTGATAGACTTCAGTGTTGTACAGGATTCGCAGGTATTCCTTCATGTCGAAATTGAGTCGCTTCATTTCGGCTTCGAGAAACGTCATCAGTTCCGGATTTTCAGCGACAGTTGTGTCCATCATGTCATCTACAGGTTCGATCTGCCCCGCACCAAACGTTTGCTTCCATAATCGATTTGCGATCGTCAATGCGAATCGAGGATTGTCTTTGGATGTGACCCACCGGGCAAAGGCGTGACGCGGAGGTTCGTCTTTGCCAATTTCTACGGGCTTACCAAACAGCGATTTTGGCGGAACAACTTCACCGGCCTTGCCGTTGTCATAAGCATAGTTTGCCGGCAGCGTGATCTTTCGATCCAGCTTGTCATTGACGATCATCATGCTGATGCTCAACTGACGATCGAATCGATACGAGTTGCTGCGACGATCCTCTTCTTCCTGGACAATCTTGTCATATTCTTCCTGCAGGCGATCATTCGGATTGCTCTCCCAATATCGCTTATCGCCACCGCTGGTATTTGTCTGTGTGCCGAAGGTGAACGCAGCCATCTGGTAGAACTCTTTCTGAGTCCACTTGTCAAACGGGTGATCGTGGCATTGAGCACACCCAATACGAGTTCCAAGAAAGATGCGCACGGTGTTGTTCATGTTGTCCAAAGGCATACCCGAATCGCGCTGCACATAGCCGGTTGCTGGATTATGCCACATCAGTCCATCAGCACTTAGCAGTTCATAAACGAATTTATCCCAGGGTTTGCTTTCTGCAAGAGACTGCTTAATCCACTGGCGATATCCTTCGCCTCGAACATTGTTGTTCAGGCTGTCCGTGTATCGCAGGACATCAGCCCAGTAATTGAACGCATGACTTGCATAGCCGTCACTGTTCAGCAATTCATCGATCAACGCGGTGCGTTTTTCCGGATCAGGAGAGTTCAGAAATTTTCGGGTCTGGCCCAGCGTCGGAATTGTGCCAGTCACATCCAGATAGATGCGACGGACGAATTGTTCATCGGAGGTTTTCTGATTCGGTGTCGTTTTCGTTTTTGTATAATTTGCTGTCACCATCCGATCGACCTCAGCCGCCGATCGCAACATGTCTTTTCTCTTCGCCGTGTCCACAGGCTTTGATTTCACGAGAAAGCGAGGTGGAGGATCTTCCTTTTTCTTATCGTCCGCCTTCTTTGCCGGCTCAGGGGTTAACTCTCGAACCTTCGCTGCATCCGCACTGGCTTCGGACGTCATCTTTAATCGTTTGTACGACTGATTTCGTCCGGAATAGGCTGCCATAAATGCGGGGTCCAATGCAATGGCCTTTGTGAACTCTTCCACCGCCGTTTTGTAAGATGCTTTGCTGTGCAGGGCATATCCTCGATAACAATGTGCCGGCGCGTTGTTTTCCTGCAGCTTGATAGCAGCATCAAAGCAGGCAATTGCCTCCTCGATTTTTTCCTGATCCATCAACGCCATCCCTTTTTGAACATGCGCTTTCGGGAAATTCGGATCTTTTTGAATGGCCAGATTAAGATCAGCCATCGCTCTCACGGGATCTCGATTCAGAGCGTACAGGAATGCTCGATCGCACAACGCATCGACAAGGTTCTGGTCCAGTGAAATTGCTTTCTCCAGATCTGCAATTGATTTCGCAGGTTCCTTCTTCGCCAGATAAGCGGCCGCTCGACGTTGATAAGCAATGGCCAGATTCGCATTCAACTCAATCGCTTTACTTTCATCCGCCAATGCCTGATTGAAGTTGCCCTTTGCGCCATATGCCAGACCTCGCATGCTGTACGCTTCGGCGGACTTCGCATCCGCGTTGATCGCTCGATTTGAACTGTTCACAGCTTTGTCGTATTCGTGTCGGGCCACATAAGCCAGAGCACGATTCAAATGAGCGCCGATGTGATCCGTCTTTTCCAGTGTCGCGAAATAGGCACTGTCGATGGCTTCCAGATATTTACCCTGCTGGAACAGCGAATGAGATCGCTCCGCATACGCATCCGCGCGGTCGCGGAGTTTTTCAGGTTCGCGGCCAGTTAACTCGGTGACGGCATCGAAGTCTTTGATGGCGTTGTCGTATTCGCCTTTGCCGTTGTAAACCATGCCGCGTGCCACGAGGGCTCGGCCACTTTTTTCATCGACCTGTAACGCGGCGGTACAATCCTGCATCGCGGCGTCCCAGTTGCGGCTTTGCATCCTGGCCTTCGCAGCCGTCACAAGATCTTCAATCTTCTGACTCTTCGCATCCAGCACAGGCGGAGTTTCCGGCTTGGCTTGAAATGCCAATGCAGAATCTACGGACATCAGAGATACAAGAATCGCTCCAGCGGCTACGGAGAACGAATACCGAAACATTCCTGCGTGCCAACTGAAACCTGCGATACGCATCGTCTGACCTTAACACAAGTGTTGCAAAACAAGCGACATCAGTAGTCAGGCCCATTATTTTTCAAGGTAAGTCCGCTGACGTTTAGAGTCCGGTAGTTTAGCGCTGATTTCTTGAACAGGCCAGCGACTTGTTCCCGAATTTGGAACAAGCAGAAGAGATTTTATGCCACTTTCGGCAAAGCCAGATTTCACTGCAAGCTCTGCCGAAATAAATCTGAGTCGCCCGCTGGGTGACTTCTGCGAAAACGCGAACAATTACATTTCGCTGTTCAGTCGTTTACTTTCGATCAAACGCGAAACAAGTCCTAAAGTTACAAGGGCATCGCGAATTGATTCTGCGGATCCTGGCGATCCGATTCTGGCGGCATCAGAAATCCAGAATCTGCCAGACGCCGCGTCGGCGTGAGCGGTCACGTGTGCCGACTGACTGTGCATCGCTCGATTCAGCATCAACGCCAGTCGGTCGGCAGTCACGCGTTGGTTGGCGGCATTGATGATTTGAAATTGCCGATCATCCTCAGGCACCGTCACCGTCATAGAAACATGCGGCGGCACAGAGGAATCATGCAAGCTGCGACAAATGATTTCCAGCCCGGTGACTTCAGAGATCCATGCCAGACGCTGCTGAATCAGATCGTCATCGGTACGGACAAGAATTCGTAAATTGGATTGTTTCGGATACCATCTCAGCAACCAATCGCGATACCGATCTTCAAAGCTGACGACATTGTGTGGGCCTGATTGGCGAGTCAATCTTCGTGCCCAGCGCATGCGTGTTGCAGTGTCGGGAAGTTGCAATTTCAGAAACGCTCCGGTGTCGGAACTGATGTGTTCCAACTGCACGCCAACATCCTTCCACACAACTGGAACAGTATCGCCACTGCGATCAAAGACGTCGAGGCCCGCCCATGCATTCGGCGATCCGGCACCAGTGACAATAATCGCGCCGCTGCATTCACGAAAGGAGCGGGCCGCTTCCAGAATTGAGGCGGCTGTGCAGCGACCGATATCAATGACTGGCAGTCCGAATTCGCGGCTGGCGGCGACGACGCCAATCGCCAGATCAACCGACGCACTGCGCCCGTCGTAGCCCACAACAACCGGGGCGATGGATTGGAACGTCGCTCGATTTAGGGCTGGCGAGGCTGGAGCCAGGGAGGGCGAGGCTCCCGCCGAGCCGCTTCGCGATTCGATGTTCAACGTTTCTAGCCGCTTAGCAGGAGCTTCGCCCTCCCGGATAGGAAATGTAGTGACCAAATTGGGTGACATTGGGTTAACGCCAGTCCGCTCGTCGGCACGGGGATCAACTTGAGACGATTGTTCGTGCAGACATGCGCAGAAGATGCGGGTCAGATCAGCGGCGGTTTGGCGATCAAGATCATTGATATACTGGCCTCGAATACCAAATTCCGTGCGACGAATTCCATCAATACGGTGAGTGCGAATGCGGTCCGTTTCCTGCACCGTGCGTTCGGCCAATCCTTCTGAATCGAATCGCCATTCACACTGATCGCAACCCGGCCACGCCGCATTCAGCCGCGCCAGATGGATCGATCGTGAAATCGCGACGCTGCTTCCCGGACATACAAACGGCGATCCCGACGCAGGCTGTAACTGGTCAAGAAGATCGTGGGATGTCGTACGGAATGAATTCGTGGGCATAGGTCGCTTTGAAATGAACTTTAACCAAAGTGACCTTCACCGAGGAAGGGAGATTTCGAATCGTCTTGCCGCAGCTAACTATTCATTGGGATAATCTCCACGCGGCGAGTTTCCCCGCCCTTCCCTCGCTGGCTTTTTTCCAATCAAACACGCATGGCCTTAGTGCTGACACTTGCCATCGTGATTGGACCGCCTTACTGTTTGCCGAAGCAGGATTTTTCTAAGACCAAACAATGAGTCGTGTGTAATGCCGTTGAGAATTGTGTTGATGGGAACCGGTGACTTTGCTGTCCCGCCGTTTCGTGCGTTGCTGGATTCGCCATTTGAAATCGTCGGTGTGTTGACGCAGCCAGAAAAGACCGGGCGCGGGCATCATCAGCATGTGAATCCGGTGAAGGAACTGGCGGTTGCGAAGTCGGTGCCCGTATTTCAGCCGGAACGTGTGAATCGTCCTGAAATGCTGGAGACGTTGCGATCTTTGCAGGCCGATGTGTTCGTGGTGGCAGCGTATGGGCAGATTCTGAAACCGGAATTGCTGGCTATTCCACGACTGGGGGCGTTCAATCTGCACGGTTCGCTGTTGCCTCGATATCGAGGTGCGGCTCCTGTGCAGTATGCGATCTGGAAGGGTGATTTCATCACCGGTGTGACGATCTTTCAGATTGAACCGGCACTGGATTCCGGGCCAATGGTGGGATTTGTCGAGACGCCGATTGACGATGGAGAAACGTCTGGCGGACTCATGTTGCGATTGGCAGATTTGTCCGTGCCGCTGACGCTGGATGTTTTGCGTCAGCTTGATGAAGGCACGGCCGTGTTTAGGCCACAGGACGCATCGCAGGTAACTCTGGCACCGAAGATTCCTCGAGAAGCGGGAGTGATTGACTGGTCAAAATTCCCACATGAAATCGATTGTCACATTCGAGCGATGCAGCCGTGGCCAAAGGCGTCAACGGTTTTGCAACGACGCGATCAAGCACCGTTGCGTTGTCTTGTGTCGCAGGTGAGCGTCGTGGTTGACGATGACGCAATGCCTCGCGGCGAACCTGGCAATGTGAAAGAACATCAAGGACGTTTGCTCGTGGCGACAGGTGATGGTTGGCTGGAGATTCTGAAGCTGCAGCCGGAAGGTCGAAAAGCAGTCGATGGTCGTTCGTTTTTGAATGGATATCCATTAGCGGCTGGAGATGGCTTCATCACAGCGCCTGCATCATAACCATCACGCGATTCAAACGCCGCCGAAAGAACGCCTGCATCTTGCTTTGCGCCTGCCCTTTGTTGTTGATCATTTTCGTGTATCCAGGCACATCTGCTGTTGTGAACTTCTTCAGTTCGCTCATTCCCTTTTGAGATCAGCATTCTCGCCACTTTTCGGCCAATTAAAACGCTTCACGCAGGATGCCAAGCAGATCGGCTTCTGTGGGCTGACGAGGATTCACCATCATCAGGCGTTTGATGGCAAACGACTTCGCGGCGAACCGTGGCAACTGATCTTCGCGGCCGCCGATGTCGCGAATGCGTTCCGGGATGTGAATGGCTCGTTTCAATTTTTCAACGGCTGAAATCGCGAGCTCCGCAGCGGCTGCTTCATCTAGCCCGTTGGTTTGTTCACCGAGCAACGTGGCGATGCGGGCGAATGTGGCGCGACGTTCGGGCAAATTGTATCGCATCACGAACGGCAGCAGCAGACCGTTGCCAGCTCCGTGTGAAACATGAAGTTCGCCGCCCAATGGGTACTCTAATGCATGAACAACGGCAACGGCACAATTTGAAAATGCCATCCCAGCCAGCGTTGCGGCCAGACTCATCCCTTCTCTCGCGGCGCGGTTATTGGGTTCGCGGACGGCGGTGACCAAATGCTGACCGATCAGCGACATGGCTTTCTCCGCCAGACATTCTCCCAGCGGATTGCGACCTTCGTAGGCGGCCGTTTCTTCATCTGCCAATTCCAGCTTTTCAAAATCAATTGCGGTGCATGCTTCGATCGCGTGAGTCAACGCATCAATGCCGCTGTCGGCAGTGACTTTGGGCGGACATGACAGCGTGAGTTCCGGATCAACGACGGCGATTGCGGGACGCAGGTAGTTGCTGAGCATACTGACCTTCATGGCGTTTGCGGTATCTGTCAGCACTGCTGCATGAGAAACCTCGCTGCCAGTCCCGGATGTCGTTGGCACGCAAACCAACGGGACAACCGGTCCGGGAACTCGATCCCAGCCAAAGTAGTCGCTCGGCGAGCCATCGTGGGAAAATGCGGCTGCTGTGACCTTGGCCAGATCCATATTGCTACCACCGCCAAGGCCCAGGATGACATCCGGGCGAAATTCGCTAGCTTGCTCCAGCGTCTTTATCGCGGCGTTCACTGAAGGTTCTGGTTCGCCGCCGTCGAAGACGTCTACCTCAAGACCCGCATCAATCAGTGGTCCGCGAACTCGATCGAGAATTCCGTTGGCGGCAAGGATGTTGTCTGTGACCAGAAAGACGCGCTGAAACTTTCGTCGCAGCATCAATGACGAAAGTTGCTTGACAGCTCCCCAGCCAAACACCAGTTGTCCCGATGTATGAAACTGCCAGATCGTTCGCATATTACTGTGTCCTGGTGGTTCAATTTTTCGCAGCACATGCCAGACCGCTGAAGTCCAGGGTCGCGAAGTAGTCGTCGTGCGTTTCGGCTCGACGAATCATTTTCAGAGAGCCATCAGGCTTCAACAGCAGTTCAGCAGATCTTAGTTTACCGTTATACTGAAATCCCATCGCGTGGCCGTGAGCCCCAGCGTCATGAATCACCAGCAGGTCGCCGCGTTCAACCAATGGCAGTTGACGATTGATGGCGAACTTGTCGTTGTTTTCGCACAGCGATCCGACAACATCGACGGTCCGATCGTGCGGGGCGTTTTCTTTGCCCAGCACGGTGATGTGGTGATAAGCACCGTACATGCCGGGACGCATCAGGTTGGACATGCACGCATCAACGCCAACATAGTCGCGATAGATGTGTTTATGATGAATGGCCGTTGTGACAAGAAAACCATGCGGACCGGTAATCATGCGTCCGTTTTCCATCAACACCTTCAATGGGTCGAGCGGCGTGCCTGCGATCATTGCGTCGTACACTTTCTTCACACCCTGACCGACGGCGTTCAGATCGACTGGTTGCTGTTCAGGTCGGTACGGGATGCCGATGCCGCCGCCGAGATTCACAAACTCCATCCGCACGCCGAGTTTCTGATGTATTCGCACGGCAAGGTCGAACACCATTCGAGCGGTTTCGACGAAGAAGTCACCGTTGAGTTCATTTGATGCCACCATCGTGTGCAGGCCGAAGCGCTTGACCCCGGCAGATTTCAGGATGGCGTAACCTTCGAAAAGCTGTTCTTCTGTAAAGCCATATTTGGCCTCTTCCGGCTTGCCGATGATGACATTGCCTTCGCGCGCGGAACCGGGGTTGTACCGGAAGCAGAGTAGCTCCGGCAGGCCGACGTGTTCTTTCATATAGTCAATGTGAGACAGGTCGTCCAGGTTGATGACGGCTCCAAGATCGACGGCCTTCTGATATTCATAGGCTTGCGTGTTATTGGATGTGAACATCAGATCTTCGCCGGTCAAACCGATGAGTTCTGAAAGTTCAAGCTCCGCCAGACTCGAACAATCCGCACCGAGACCTTCGGCCTTCAGAATCTCCAGAATGTATGGGTTCGGCAGAGCCTTGACGGCAAAGTATTCTCGAAACCCGGGACACCATGCGAAGGCCGCGTTAAGTTTGCGAGCAGACTCGCGAATGCCTTGTTCGTCATACAGATAGAAGGGCGTTGGATACTTTTCGGCGATGCGGCGAACAGTGGCGGCGTCGAATGGAAGTGGTTTTTGCATTGTTCTTGCGTTGTTAATTGATGAACGGGAATTGAATGAATCGTACCAGCAGGCTGTCGATTTCATGTATTTTCGCAACCCGAAACGTCAGTGAGGGATGGAATGGCCTGCTTTCGTCGTCTCAAATCGCTCGCTGACGCATCGGATTACGATTAAAGCACCAGCGTGCCAGCCGAGAAGAACCGCAGTTTCGTCGTGAAGTTCACCAAATTCAACTGAAGGATATCCGCATCCGCGATGGCAGGAATTTCCCGATATCGGCCAGTTGTGTTTCGTGTGTCGAGAGATACGGCCCTTCAAGCAGAATCCCGGCCCCCTGAATCTCAGTCCAACACCAGTTGATTCCCGTGCAATACCGGCACCACACCAATGGAATCGACGGCGCTGCACAAGTTGATGTCATTGTCGTAACCCAGATCAATCAAATTCAGCCCTCCGTGTGTCTGCCGCATGGCGGATTCGATTCCTGCGGACAGTGCTTCACGAGTTTCACCGTTTATGCTCTGCTGCCAAAAGGCCCGCGCAATTCTGGCACTATCATTCAGATCCCAGCGATCCTGCTGCAAAGCCAGCAGAATCTCCACAACTGCGCCAGCGAATAATACATCCTCACCTGTGATCTCACCGTCCGTCCCGGCGCAAACCAGATGCACAGCTCGTTGATCGGCATGGAGTCGGTCAACCAACGCCTGTCGATTTACGAATGCCCCGATCAAAATCGTTTCCGCCGCTGCCGACTTCAACAAGGCTTTCGTACCGTTTGTGGTGGTGAATGCAATCGTCTTTCCCGAGACGCGACTGGATGGATATTCGGTCGGTGAATTTCCGTAGTCGAAACCTTCAATCAAGACTCCGCCACGCTCGCCACCCAAAAGCACAGAGTTGATTGGCGATGCCTGGCGAATTTTTCTCGCTTCGTCCGGAGTACCACATGGAATCACGCAACTTGCACCATTCAGCAAAGCTGTCGTGATCGTTGACGACGCGCGAAGTATATCGATGATCACAGCCGTGCCACCGGATAGACTTTCGGCATGCATCAGGGCAGGAAGGAAATGAACTGACAGGGATTGCAATGTTGGATTCCTAAAATGAATTCACACGGGCAGAAATGAAGCTGTGGATTGTCTTGCGATGGTCCCCCTCGCCCAACGCCGTTAAGGATCTATTATCATGTTTTCAGCGGCTTTGTCGAAGTCCCTTCTCCCCCTGGAAGGATTTGCGATTTATTGGTTGAGGTTCTTTGATTCATTGTCGCTGGGCTGTCAAGCGTAGCGGACGTCACCAGACGGCGGAAACGAGCTGCTGGCAAACGAATGTGGAATTTCATAGATTCGTGTGCGAGCATTCCATTCGTCTGCCCCCATTCGCTTGCCAATTCATTGCAGAGATCACTCGGGATTGTAAACTCGGTTTTCTCTGCGTCCTTCTGCTCCAATGATCTGCTCCGTCACGTTGGTCTCAACCACCATGCAACCCAGGAGTGGAATTGAATTCTCTGGAATAAATCCGCTACTTCATAGATCGCACGCCCCGAAGGGGGAGAAGGGACATGGAAAACGTAGCCGTTGAATGTACCTCGGTTGGGATCTCGTGCAGCATAGCGTGATTTCTCGGATGGAAAAAACAATCATTCAAATCTGGCTGTGTTGCCCTGCACTGAAGAGTGAAAAGTTGACTACAATCCGGCGACAGAGTTTTGTGGCATTCCAACAGATACAGTATTCCAACAGATCCAGTGAGATGCGTTATGATTGGTCAGGATTTGTCTCAGTTTCATCAGCCAATCAACGACTTGTTCGTATCAACGGCATCGGAGCAGGAACGGAACCAGTGGAAGCTGTCTGGTGATCAACTGGCATTCTTTCACGAAAACGGCTACGTGGCCGGGCCAAAAATATTGACCGATCTCCAGATTGAACAACTACGAAAAGAACTGGCAACGCTCACGGAGCCAGGCCATCCGGGTTCGGAATTCTGGTACGAATACAATTCGAACGAATCTCCTGATCCCAGCCGCGTGCTGTTTCATGCGCTCGGAGCATGGCGGATTGCTCCGGCATTTCATGACATCCTTTGGAACGCAAAGTTTACAACGCTCGCGTCTCAGTTGCTTGGAGGAGCCGTCAGGTTCTGGCACGATCAATTGTTCTGCAAACCGGCAATGCATGGCGGAGTCGTGGCGTGGCATCAGGACTATTCGTACTGGATTCGCACCAAGCCGATGGCTCATCTGACGTGCTGGATTGGTCTCGACGACAGCACGATCGACAACGGCTGTGTGCATTACGTCCCCGGAAGTCATCGCTGGGATTTATTGCCAATCACCGGGCTGGCAGGCGACATGGACGCAATCAAAGGCGTCCTGAATGAAGAACAGTGGCAGCAGTTTAACCGCCACGTTCCCGTTGAACTCAAGGCCGGAGAATGTGTCTTTCACCATCCGTTGACAATTCATGGTTCGTTTGAAAATCGCACTCCCAATCCACGTCGCGCGGTTGTGATCAATGTGGTGCTTGATGGAGTTCGCAGCGAATCGGACCAGCCACTGCTCCACGGAATTCCCGTTATTCCTCCTGGCCAACAACTGGGAGGACAGTTCTTCCCAATGCTCTACAATCCATCACGATTCAATAAACTCCAGACGGAACGACTTCCATGAGCGAAGAAGAAGAAAAAAACAAGATCCGCCAACTCACTCGACTGCAGCGTCGAGTTCTTGGAACACTGATGGAAAAGGGGTTTACAACTCCTGATCAGTATCCAATGACATTGAAGGGTGCTGCAACGGGTTGCAATCAGAAGAGTAATCGCGATCCCGTGACTGAATACTCAGAAGGGGAAGTTGCGGACGCGCTTGAGCAACTACGACAACTCGGGCTAGTCGCTGAAGTCTTCACTGATGGCGGCCGCGCGGCGCGATACCGGCACTATGCGCGGCATAAGTTCGACTTTACGGAGACGCAGTTTGCGATCCTGTGTGAACTCTTGCTGCGCGGTCGGCAGCAACCGGGAGAATTGCGAACTCGGGCCAGCCGTATGGTGCGCATCGACAGCCAGGAGCAATTGAAGTCCGATTTGCAGTCGATGCAGGAAAAGGGATTCGTTCAAAGCAATGGTGGTCTTGAACGTCGTGGCGTAGAAGTGGACCACACGCTCTATTTGCCCAAAGAAAACATGACGATGGCGGCTGCGAATTTGTCGGCCGAAGACGAAAACCCCGCAGCGGCACCGACTCCAGCAGCGGTCGCAGCTCGACCTGCCACTGTTGCCACACCTCAGAATTCCGTGGTTCAGAATTCGTCAGTTCCTGCGGCATCTGCGGGCATTGATTCTGCTTTATTGCACGGATTGCAAACACAACTTCGTGAAATGACGTCGAACATGTCTACACTCCAGAACGCAATCGATGCCATGGAACAAAGACTGGAACGTATCGAACGCGATCTGGGAGTCTAATCCCTCGCAGGATGGGTCGCCAGACCCGTCCAGACCTCACCCAATCACAACAGGACGAGACTATTGTCCCGTCCTACATTTGATGTTTTCAACATGGGATATGCCAGCCTTCAGGAATGCGTACGCGATCTGGAACAAAGCGGCCAGCTCTTGCGTCTGAAAATACCGGTCGATGCGAATCTGGAGGCGGCTGAGATTCACCGTCGTGTCTGCGAACGCGGCGGTCCGGCGATTCTGTTTGAAAACATCATCGGCTGCCAGTTTCCGATGGTCAGCAATCTCTTCGGAACTTTGGAGCGGGCCAAATACATCTTCCGCGATGCACTGCGGGGCGTTGAATCATTGGTCCAGTCAAAGAAAGATCCACTGTTCGCTTTGAAGAATCCAGCTCGATTGCCTTCGATGCTGCGAACTCTGGTTTCCATGCGTTGTGCAAAGCGAAGTTCCGGACCCGTCATGGAATGCACCACGTCGCTCAGCAAACTGCCGCAACTGAAGTGCTGGCCCAACGACGGTGGCGCATTCATCACGCTGCCTCAGGTCTACACCGAACATCCGGACCGGCCAGGTTATGTCCATTCGAATCTCGGGATGTACCGAGTGCAAATCAGCGGCAATCAATATCAACCAGACAAGGAAGTCGGGCTGCACTATCAGATTCATCGCAGCATTGGATTTCATCATGCTGCGGCGATTCGCAAAGGCCAGCCACTGCGAGTCCACATACTTGTCGGTGGTCCACCTGCATTGGCTGTCGCCGCAGTCATGCCGCTGCCGGATGGAATTCCCGAAGTCGCATTCGCTGGTGCCTTATCGCGCCGAGCTCTGCGGATGATTCGTCGGGATGGCGGCCCGATGATTTGCGCGGATGCAGATTTCTGCATCAGTGGCACGATCGATCCGGATCGCGTTTTGCCCGAAGGTCCGTTCGGCGATCATCTGGGATATTACAGTCTGACGCATGATTTTCCTGTCGTGAATGTTGATGCTGTCTACCATCGCCGCGATGCGATCTGGCCGTTTACGGTCGTGGGTCGTCCGCCGCAGGAAGATTCGATTTTCGGCGCGTTGATTCATGAAATGACGGGCCCGGCGATTCCTGCAGTACTGCCCGGTGTACATTCAATTCATGCCGTCGATGAAGCAGGCGTGCATCCGTTGCTGCTTGCAATCGGCAGCGAACGCTACGTTCCCTACAACTCCGACCGAACACCGCAGGAACTGCTGACAAATGCCAATGCGATTCTGGGACAAGGGCAACTCTCTCTTGCCAAGTATCTGATCATCGCAGCGAAGGAAGATAATCCACAGCTTGATATCCACAATAAGGCCGCCTTCCTGCGGCACATTCTCGAACGCATTGATCTCACCCGCGATCTGCATTTTCAAACTCGCACAACGATGGACACGCTCGACTATAGCGGCAGCGGGCTGAACTGCGGTTCCAAGCTGGTGATGGCGGCGGCAGGCCGAGTCCGCAGAAAGTTAGTGACGGAAATACCGTCTTCACTTCGACTGCCGGTTGGATTCTCAGAACCTACCGTTTGTCAGCCGGGGATTATGGCGGTCAGTGGACCAAAATGGTCGGTCGGGCCGCACGAAACAGATGCAGCGCCGCAACAACTTTGCGACGCTCTGCAGACGATGGACGCGGCAGCCTTAGCGGGCTTCCCATTGATAGTGCTCGTCGATGATGCAAAATTCTGTGGCGCGTCACTGAGCAATTTTCTGTGGGTCACGTTTACTCGCAGCAATCCAGCAGCCGATATTTTCGGAGTGTACGCATTCAATGAACAAAAGCACTGGGGCTGTCGCGGCCCCATGGTGATCGATGCTCGCATCAAGGCCCATCTGGCACCGGCGTTGGAGACAGATCCTGCGACCTGTCGCAAAGTCGATGCCCTTGCCGCCCCAGGCGGTCCGTTGCACGGGATCTGCTGAAGTACATCGACGCTCACCTGTCCGACTCCGTGCCGCAGGGCTTCGGCGAGCAGCACTTTCGTCGGTACGACCGAATGTCGCTCAAAACAGTGCAGTGATGAGTGTGATAGCGACGCCGATTCCAGTTCCGCGTCCGCTTGAATCGTGCGTGGCTCTGTCGTCACATTCGCCACTTGAGCGATGACGTCTCGTTCGGCAGCGTCGAGCCGCTGATTCCACAATGTCCGCAGTTGAGTCATCGACAAGCCTGCCTGCTTCTTCTCGCGGCTCTTGGCTCCGAGTCCATCTTTCGCGGCATCCGACGTGATGCCGTCTTTCCGGGCGAGTTCTTCAATCTGGTCGGTGCGTCGCGAAAACTTCATTGTCATGGCTTTGGGAATCTGGTCGATATCCCACGTCTTGCCTTCGCGACGAATGTCATAACCCAGCTCCCGCATCTTCATCGCCATGCGAGCATGAAACGCCGCTTCAAAATATGGAGCATCGCGTTTGAGATCTCGAAACTGTCCGGCCTTCCATGCCTGTTCTTTCTGGTCCCACGTTGTGTTCATCACGAAACAATGTGCATGAACGTGTCGATCGGGTTCGCCGTTGACGGGTCTGGCGGACTTGTGAATGAACTGCGCCCACACGAGATTGCCGGTGGTGCGATTCGCATCGACTCCATGCCGCCGCACGCGAGTCTTCGCTTCGCGTTCGATCTCATGCATCGTCTCATCGACACTGTCGCGAAAGGCCGTCAGTATCCGATCATCCATCCCTAACGAATACGCCAGCGACACGCCTTTTGGAAGATGAAAATTGAAATCGTACCCGACAGTGCGATCACTATTCGTCCGCAGCGTCAGCCGCTCCCCGGATCGCGGATCAAGATTGTCGCAGAGCCAATCAATGCTCAGCTTATCGACCTCTCCCGACAGCCCGAGCATCCCCGCCGCTCGACCTCCCCAGCGACCTGTCAGTTCCTGACCTTCGCTGAGATCGTCCGAGTGCGCGTAATAACTCTTCGCGGAACCCGCCGCCCGATTTTGAATGATACGACAAGGACGCGATTTTCCTGTCCGAAGAATACTTCGCGGACTTCTGGTACTTTTGCAAGCTTGCCCTCAATAATCTCTTTGCCCCAGTAGCTAGCGGTCAACCCTTCCTTCAGGAATTCAGGAACAACCTTGGTCTTCCATTTCGTGTCGTCGTTCGGGTTGATCGAGAGATTGGCGAACAGCACCCACTGATTTGCGTTCGTCCAATGCGTGTAGTTAGCGTGACCTGTGGAACGGTACGTTTTGATCGTTTTGAGTTCGGCGATGGCAAGGCTGACCGCCTCGTCCATGTCCAGACTGTCTCGGTACTTCGACTGGTAAACAATCGTGCCATCAGCAGCGCGGGCATCCTGGCCAGCGTCTTTCCCAGGACGCCCAAAAAGGATGGTTTGCGGATCGTGCGCGTACAGAATCGCGTGCATCAGCGATTCCTGAACACCGCCGTCTTGTATCAAGCCCCAATTCAGTGCTGGCATTCTGCCTCCTCCAACAAAACTATCAAATACATGGTGTCACCTGAGATAATCTCTGGCAAAACAACTGGATCAACGGACGCTGAATTCTTCGATTTCGAAGTCCTTTTGTAACATGAACGTTCTACTTCGTGAAGGGGTCAATACGAGTGTCGTAAAAGTGACATGGCGGTGTCGATGCAGCGAGGATGAAAGTCATTTGGGTTAAAAATTTGGCGGCATTCGAATGAACGTCAGCATTCTAGCGATAATCGACGACGACAGTATGTTGGTTCATGCCTTTTGCCATCCCCTCTGCCGAGGTCGGCCGACTGTAGGCTGCGCGTTCGCTCCGGTTCTGCTGATCGCAGGAACTGCCCCTGCGTTGCCCTGATGCACAAGCACAGTGCCGGAATGCATTCCGGATTCGGACGCGAGCGACGTCTATGTTCTTGAGGGGACACCCCTCGGACTGTCAAGGGGCGGGGCCACGCTGACGGATGGGTTTATTGCCTTCACGATTGTGGCGATTTTCTACCGTGCGTGAATTTGCACCATCTGTTGTGCGAGACTGTGGATCCAGCATGGCTGCACCGGAACGATGGATCAGAGATTGGCAGCAAATGAGCAGTGATTTTGATTGCTTGCCTGCCGCAAAAAAAAACCATCACTGCGGCGCGTGATGAGTACATTGGAGGCCAGCTTGTCTCGCATCAATGCGAATCGTCTCTGGCTCGAAGCTTGCATCGGTCGTCGTCGTTCATGTTGAACAATTCGACGGTGCCTTTCCCGGTTGCCGTCAAACCGACAACTCGATTGTCTCGCTGAACAAAATGGTCGTCCCAGTTTTGCTGCCGAGGATGGAAGAGTGGGACAAGTTCGTCGTCCACAAGAGTTGCCAGATTCGGCCCTTTGTGAAAATTGCACCAGTGGCACGCGAGACATAAATTGGAGTCGTCGTCGGTGCCGCCGTGTTGCTTTGCTATGATGTGTTCGACATGAAATGTGATCAGGGGCAGCAGATCCTGATGGCACTGACAGTATTCACAGCGATTATCAGCACGCTGGCGGACCAGTCGTCGAGTGGCAGCATCCAATGCCATCGAGTCAGCCCTGTGTTGTGTTAATGGCGGCGCGAGCTTTCATCTGCAATATGCTGATAAAATTGATCGCTCTCACACAGGCTTCGTATTCGGAACGCTCTTCGGCAGTCAGCGTTCCTTCAGTCGATTTTTCCGCGAAGTCTTCCAATTTCTGTTGCACATCCGGTGCGGCTCGTAAGCCAGCGATGCTACGAGCAACGTCCGGCGTCAGACATTTACTCACGGGATCGAGCAGTTCATCGATTATTGCAAAACGAGAAGGTTGGATCATGGCCGGACTCTAACAAGTGACGACGGGGGCTGGAATTGTATCTCCCGAAATCAGAAATTGGCGGCAGAGAAATGCTGACGCCCAAGCAGATCGCCACAGCCCGCATAGATGGATTCGCGGCTGATATCGACTTCATGGTCAAGTCGTGGATGGCGGTTGGCCCATTGTTTCAGCCAGTCGCCAAATGTGCCCTGAGTCGTCAATTTGCGCCGGGCGGATTCCACTTCGGACTGCAAACTGTCAGCCACGATTTCGCTGACGTAGGCGTCAATTTCTCCACCAGTCTCCGCCACATGCTGTTGCAGAGCGGCAACATATTCCGATGGCAATTGTAGATGAACATTGAGTGTCATTGGGCGTCTCCTTGTAATAGATTGTAGCACGATTCCGCTTGCTGGTCACGCAGTTTTTTCTGGTGCCGGACACGGGATTGAAGTACATGTTTGGCATCCCCTCATTCGAGGCCGGGCGACAGCGGGCTTCGCGAGTGCTGCCGTTCTGCGGATCGCAGGAACTAGCCCTGCGTCGCCCTGATGCGGAGCATTGTGAAGCGTTCTACGGATCTCGGACGATGTTGTGCGAATGCCGAAGCTGGAGACGTGCCCTTACACGTTTCAAGATTCTAGATTCCTGTTCAGCCATCAGAACTCGCCTCCAGTCGCCAAAAACAACGAAAAACACTATGGCGAGCTTTTCATGCACTAAGTCTCTGGGCAGGTATTCTGATCCTGACGCATGTTGGTGTTTGGCGGCTTTATTCTTTACGGCTTTGACATAGCAGCTCGCAATGCACTTTCGGTTTCTGGCGATGGCTTGAAAGAGCCCGGGCGTTTTCCCTGAGCGATCATCACCGGTGTCCAGCCGAGCTTGTTTTTGTGATCCCAGAATTTCGAATTCGCTCCGTGTTTTGCAAGACAATTCACGACGAGAGGAAAATTGCGATACGCAGCGCCGTGCATCGCTGTTTCCTGATTCTTGTCCACCGTGTTGACGTCCATCCCAAGGCTGACCAGATACTCAATCGCTTCCACGACTTCCACTTCTGTGCCGGCTTCTTCATTCACTGATCGAACTCCAACACCAGCGACTGCCATCAAGGGCGTACAGCCATCGACGTTCGGTTCTGCGGGATCAGCACCAAGTTCCACCAGTCTCATCATGAGCGGCACATCAGCCGTTCGCGCGGCATAGAGCATCGGCGTCGCGCCGCGTGGTGTCAGCTCGGCGCGGCCACCGTCGCCGTTTTCCAGCTTTGCGTTGACGTCGGCCCCAGCCGCGACGATCGCTCGGACGAATTCGAGATCGGTCATATTTCCGGAACCACGCGGCGGAGGATCGCCGCTGGGGTCATCCCCACTGTTCGGCTTCCGCACCCAACTGAGCACATGCAATGGACAGAATCCGTTTCGCTGATCATTCGGATCCGCGCCTGCCACGACCAATTCCATTGCAAGTTCGAAGTGACTGCTTTCGACTGCAAAGATCAACGCCGATGTGCGGTTGCGAGCCGACCGCTCTCCGCTTCGCTTTGATTCAATGGCAACATTGACATCGACACCGGCAGCGATCAATCTTCGGACGACGTCGCTCTGTCCGTCCCGGGCGGCAAACATCATCGCGGTGAAACCTGACGAACTGGTTGCGTTCAGATCGACGCCAGCAGTTACCAGGACGTCAACGGCTTCGACGTTGCCTTCGGCGGCAGCCCACATCAGTGCCGTCTGGCCTCGCTTTTCTTTCGCGGTGATTGACGCACCATGTTTCAGCAATTGTCGGATAGCGGTCGCGTTGCCGGTCCGAGCGGCAATCATCAACGGTGTTTCGCCGCCAGGCGCTTCGTATTCAACATTGGCACCCGCCTGCAGCAGAGCTTCTACGGTTTCGGTTTCTGGGTGAGTGCATGCGATCGAAAGCGGTGTCACTTTATATTCGGTCGTGGCGTTGACATCGCATTTTGCTGCGATCAACAACTTCGTGGTCGCCGGGTGATTGTGGTAGACCGCCCAGTGCAAAGCAGTCATGCCGTCGGGATGTAATTTTTTTACATCAGCGCTTTGCTCGATGAGTTTGGCGACGAGTGCCCAGTCACGAGCTTCGGCCGCGTCGGCGAGTGGCGCAGAGGAATTGCCGCCCGTTCCCGCAATAGCGGATAACGGCAGGACGATGAGGACGAGAGTTTGGAGCAGAAAGTTCATTGGCTGAAAGGTCATCCCACTACATCGGCAACGGGCCAAAAAGTTCGCTGGCATCTCCGCTGCTGTCGGCGAACCTGTTGATTTCAATCCCAGCCTTGTTCAACAGCGTCAAATGCAGATTCGATAACGGTGTATGTTGTTTGTACCTTACATGACGACCCCCACGCATGTTCCCCGCAGCGCCACCGGCAACGAGAATCGGCAAGTCTGTGTGATCGTGCGCGTCCGAATCGCCCATGCCACTGCCATACATGTACAACGAATGATCCAGCAGCGTTCCATCACCCTCGCGAGTCGCCGCCATCTTTTCGAGGAACTCAGCGAACAGTGAAACATGGAACTGATTGATTTTTGCCAGCTTCAGAAGTTTTTCGGGGTTCTTGCCGTGATGCGAAACCGGATGGTGAGCGTCAGGAACACCCGCTTCCGGATAGGTCCGCGTACTCGCTTCACGCGCCAACTGGAACGAAACCACGCGTGTGATATCACCCTGAAACGCCAGCAACTGCAAGTCAAACATCAGCCTTGCATGATCGGCGTACGCGGCTGGAACACCCACGGGTCGATCAAGATCCGGCAACGGATTTTCCGCGACATTCGCTTCCGCGCGTTGAATCCGTCGCTCAACTTCTCGAACGCTTTCGAAATATTCTTCAACCTTGTTGCGATCTCCTGCACCGAGGTGCAGTTGAAAGCGGCGCATCTCTTCAGTGACCGAATCTAACAAGCTGGCTCGACGCTTTAGTGCATCGCGGCGAGCTTCCGGCGTGCCACCTTCTCCGAACAGAATCTCAAACACCAAACGTGGATGAGCCTCGGCCGGCAGCGGCGTTGTCGGCGACGACCACGACAGATTGTTTTGATACACGCACGCATAACCGTTGTCGCACTGCCCGACATTATTGAGCAGATCCATCGCAAGTTCCAATGACGGCAACTGCGTGTTCTGTCCAAGATGCTGAGCAGCGATCTGGTCAACCGTCGTGCCGAGATAATAGTCTGAACTCTCAGTCCGACGAGCGGTGGCCGCACTGAGGAACGCGGCATTCGATGTCGCGTGCGAACCCGGATAGGCATTCTTCAGTTCCATGCCGGAGACAACAGTCACGTGCGACTTAATCTTTTCCAATGGCTGCAAAGTAAACGGCAACTTATCGAGCGTGTCGCCTGCGGGCACCCACGGTTCAGGATTGAACCCCATCGGAATGTAGACGTAGCCCAACCTTCGCAATTTTGAAGGATTCGCCACGGTAGCTGCCATCGCAGTATTCGCCGGGACCATTGCGTCAAGCAGCGGCAACGCGAAAGCGACACCCGCGCCGCGGAGAAGTGTACGTCGCGACAAGGCTCGTTTCATAAAACTCATTCGACAACCCTCTTTTGAAAAGGCACGCTGGAGACGATTTCAATGATCAATGACGAAAACTGAAAGTCGTATCGGGCGGAACCACGAACAACCTGCCGCACGGCTGGAGCATCGAAATGTTGAATGCCCCGTCCCAGTGCATACGTTAACATTTTTTCCGTCATCGTCCCCACAAATATCTCCGGACGTTTTAGAATATTTGATTCCAGTTCTGCGAAGTTCGTGATATTCGTGCCGTCAGGCAAAGTTCCGGACGCGTCGATTGCCTGCCCCTCATCGAAGTTTCGCCAACGGCCGACGGCGTCGAAGTTTTCCAGTGAAAAACCGACGGGGTCCATCAGGTCATGGCAACTCGCGCAGGCGGTGTTCGCACGATGCTCGGCCAGTCGTTCGCGAATCGTGAGGTTTGCAGATTCCACTTTTTCTTTCAGGCCTGGCACATTCGGCGGCGGCGGTGCCGGAGGCGTGCCCAGAATGTTGCCAAGAATCCAGTTGCCTCGAATCGTGGGTGACGTGCGAGTCGCATACGACGTGACAGCCAGAATGCTGCCGTGTCGCAGAAGTCCGCCGCGATGACTGGCAGCAGGATCAAGTTTGACCGGACGGAACTGGCTGCCGATCACGCCGGGGATGCCGTAATGCCGCGCCAGGCGTTCGTTCAAAAACGTCGTGTCTGAATTGAGCAATCCCAGCACGCTGCGATCTTCACGCAGGACATATTCGAAGAGCATTTCCGTTTCACGTCGCATTGCGAGACGAAGATTGTCGTCGAAGTCCGGAAACAGTCGCATATCGGGACGGAGCGAATCCAGATTTCGCAGGTACAACCACTGCGCTGCAAAGTTACTGACCAACGATTGCGATCGATTGTCGCTGAGCATCCGTACGACCTGCTCGCGAAGAATGTCTGGTTCGTGCAGGCGTTTCTGTTCGGCGAGCGTAAGCAACTGGTCGTCTGGCAAGCTGCTCCACAGAAAGAATGATAACCGTGATGCCAATTCAACGTCGGAGATCTGATAGACGGTTCCGGCTTTATGATCTGCTGGTTGAGTTTCGGAGCGGAATAAGAAATATGGGTTCACAAGAATCGCGGACAGTGCCGATTCGATTCCGGCTTCGAAACCATTTTCATTCATGCCCTGTTCAAAGAATCGCATCGGCACGGCAAGATCGGACTCAGTGACCGGGCGACGATAGGCCAATCGCGCGAGCCGACGGAGGATCTTTTCTGCACATGCGTGGGCTTCGTCCGAAGTTGCCGGAGAACACACGAAAATCTGTCGTTGACTTGGTGTCTGATTCACAGCGATGGAAGATTGGGAATCGGGATCAGACGTCGGTGAATTCAGCGGGCCAACGATGGAAACTTCAAAAATTGCCGGGTTGCGGCGTGGATGCCGATGGCGATTGAAGCTGGCTTCGAACGGTTGGCGTTTGATCTCAGAAAGAGCATCCGATGTTTGCTGGAACGTGACGCCGACCGTGTGTGGGCCGGCGGTCATGTTGAATCGCTTTTTCAGATTCGCTTCGATTGATGAATCATCCGCCTCATAGTCTTTGTCATTTGTTTTTTTCTTTTTCGAAACCGTAAAGCGATGAATCCGCTGGCGATCAATCAGCACGTCAATGTCGTGCGTGCCGTTCAGCCCCTCCAGGTTTTCATCACGGTCGCGAGTCAGCCGCAATTGAATTTCATATTCTCCCGGCGATGGAAACTGGTATTCAAAGATCGTTCCCCCGCGCGTGCCAAGTGGTAATCCTTCCACGTGAGCTTCCTGAGTCCGATCGGCAGGCACTCGCACGTTGATACCGGCCGGACTATCCATCGCGCGTCCAACAGCCAGTCGGCTGATTTGTTCGGCTGCCGTGATGTATCGATTGAGCAACACTGGCGGCAAGTTGCCAACAGTCACGTTATCGAAACCATGACCGGATTCATCCGCTGGCAGAAACGAGTTGACATCGACATCCAACGCCAACAAATCTCGCACTGCGTTATGGTATTCCGTGCGATTGAGTCGACGAATCGAATCAGTGCGACCCGGCTGCGGATGATCGATCGCAGCCTGGTCCAGGACAGATTCAAATGCCGCGATCGTTTGCTGGTACTCATCATCCGCAGGATGCGTTGCTGCCGCTGGTGGCATTTGACGCGCGCGAAGACGCTTGACGATTTTTTCCCAGGTGGCTGAATCCCATGTCTGTCTGGAATGATCGACGCTGGTTCCGAAGTCTTCGAGATTCAGCCCCGCTGTCTTGTCAGCAGCATTGTGACATTCGACGCAATACGTTTTCGAAAATGCAGCCACGGATTGCCACGTGTTGTCTGCCGCAGCGTGTGCCTCTTGCGCTGAGCACGCCAGACCGCGAACGAGCGTCACGATGAAAATCAAAAACGCAAAATTTCGGGATGACAACACTGCAGATCTCGCGTTGCTTGAGCGAATTTCCAGACCAAACACAGGACGACATTGTAGCCAAAGTCTACGGGATTCGCGCACAGCGAAGTCATTGCTTTTTTCGGGCCATTGGTGTTTCAATTGAGACATCGGCAAAAATTGCCTGTTTTCAAACATCATGCGGGCTCTAATCGCCACAAATCTGTGGATCGTTCATCTGAATCGCGGAACGACATTACGAGCAGTCTACACTCCTGAAATTTTCAGCTTCGAATCCACTTCAATTTCAAGACGGCCGCGATACATTGAGAAGCCAGAGTGTGGTGACCAGATCTTATGGTCATTGAATGTCGCGAGGCACCCATCCCTGAAACGACCTTGCTGATATTGACATGCTTCGCATCGCAGTTATCTCGATTACTGTGCTACTCATTCTGCCTCGGTGCGGGGTGGCTCAGCACGCGCCGGAATGGCTGGAATCCAACGACAACGATCAATCGGCGGTCTCAAACGATATGGGATCAATTGACACTGGCTCAAATGTCATGGGCTCTCCGATTATTGATCAAACGGACTGTTATACCAATCCCTATGAAGCCAATAGCCATGATCCAGACCAGATATTTAATCAACCAGTCGAGTTGCCCGTCGTCCGCTATAAGAAGCAGGCGATTCAGAAAGTAACCGTCGCTGGCGGTTGGCTCGTCGCCACTGAGAGCAACGATTTGAGCAGCCGCTATCTTGAAACATCGATGAGTATCGGAATTCCACTGGGGCTGGTCAGAAGAAAGCTGTCGGGGGCGACCGAGCGATCTCTTATTGCAGAACCTGCAACTGCTGATACCGGTATCCCAGAGATACTTAGCATTACTCCTGCGTTCCGAGTTGATTTCATCGACGCAGCTCAAGGGATTGACGTTCCCGTTGAACTTTATGAAACGGGTGTTAGTTTTTTTTACCGCAAGTCAATCAGTGATCGGCTGAGTGTGATGGCGATCGTGAGGCCTTCTGTACGCAGTGATTTTACTACCAGCGACAATGCGTTTCGGCTTTTTGGCCTGGGTCTGTTGACGTGGGACTGCGTGCCGGAGGAGCTATCCATTTCATTCGGAGCAGTCTACCTCGATCGTGCTGACCTGCCGCTACTGCCTGCTGTGGGCTTAACATGGATGCCACGTCCATCAACTCGTCTGGAGCTGCAATTCCCGCAATCACGCCTGGCCTGGCGACTTGCTAAAGACGGCGCAGTCAGTGAAACCTGGACATATCTCTCCGCAGGCATCGGCGGCAACACATGGGGAGTAACTCGCTCAGACGCAACAACCGACGAATTGTCCCTGGGCGATATTCGATTGTTGCTGGGGCTGGATCATGTCGTCGAAGGAGGAGGCGGCTGGTTTGCCGAATTCGGATATGCCTTCAATCGCCATATCGAATACCAGTCCACTCAAACAAAGATCAATCTCAGTGACGGAATCGTGATACAGGCCGGTTGGCGATACTAAATCAAGTCCCATTGGCCTTCTGCCCGCCATCGATCGCACTCATGTCTTTGGGCGAGATGCATCAGATGTCTCGGCGGCACGAGCGATGTTTCGCAGCATTCCGGCAAACACCGATTGATGCAGTGGATATATCCCGTACCAGTAAAGAATGCCGAAAAGCCCGAGGGGATCAAAGATGGCTGTCTGTCGAATGGTGCTGCCTTCTTCGCATCGAGTGACTTCGAATTCGAGCCACGCACGGCCGGGCACTTTCATCTCTGCATGAAGCCGAAGCCGATGTCCGGGCTCGAACAACTCCACCCGCCAGAAATCGAGAGGATCACCCACATGCAGATTTTCGGCATCGCGGCGTCCACGCCTGACGCCAACACCACCCACCAGCAGATCGATGAATCCTCGCACCGTCCATAGCCAATTTCCGTAGTGCCAGCCCGTACGACCGCCAATGCGTCGGATCGGCGCGAACGCTTGCTCCGGTGGGACTGAGACGACCACAGTTCGCGAATCCACCAGCCGCGAGCCGAAACGACTGCCTCCCCAGGAAGCCTGTTCGCCTGCGGAAGACAGAGCGTCTGACCAGCGGGTCTCTGCAAACTCACGGTCTTCATTGACGAGAGCACGAGCAATGGCATCACGGAAAGAACGAGGACGCACAGGAAATGTTGTCATGGCAAGATTGTTCGAAATGAGCGTCGGGTTGCGAAGGCTTTCCACAAGCTTCCTTCCGACTCGAGCATAAAGCGGCGTCACCAAACCAAGCCAGAGACTGGAAAGATAAGGCGTTAGAAACGGCACGGGAATCATCCAGCGGGTCAGACCGCGCTGACGGGAATATTCCTGCATGATCTCCCCATAAGAAACCTGATCCGGCCCTCCAATCTCATAGACCTGCGACCCGGCGAAAGGAAGATTCAACGCTGCAATCAAATAGGCAAGCAAGTCCTCAACTGCAATTGGTTGCGCCTTCACATCCACCCAGCGTGGGCAGATCATCACGGGCAGTCGTTCCACCAATGCCCGTATCATCTCAAACGAAAGGCTGCCGGAACCAATCACAATCGACGCGCGGAATTCAATCACCTGGGGGTGATGGGCTCGCAAAGTGTTTCCTGTTTCTTGTCGACTGCGAAGATGCTTCGAGAGCGTTTGATCCGGATTGCCAAGTCCGCCAAGGTAGACGATCCGCTTGACCCCGGCTACCTTTGCGGCGTCAGCGAAATTGGTCGCCGCGATGCGATCCTGTTCCTCGAAGTCGCCCTTCGATCCCATCGAATGAACCAGATAGTACGCCGTATCGATGCCTTCCATAGCCGATTGAAGCGATCCGCCATCAAGGACGTCACCAGAAACGATTTCCGTCGTGGCGGACCGGCGATCATCAAGTGCTTCCGGTCGTCGCGTCAGGCAACGGACAGGAATATTTTGATTCTGCAGAAGCGAAAGCAATCGGCCACCCACATACCCTGTCGCTCCGGTCAGGAGGATCAGTTTCGACATTCCGCACTCCAGTCGAGCCACACGATCATTTGACGAAAGTCTCCAGCACATTCGCTACTTCAGTCTGATAAATCTGAGCGACGCATAAGTATAGTTTAGACAAGGCAATCGTGATAACCAGGATCTTTATGTACGGCATGGGAATGAAAAGAGCATTCAGCGGCGTGAGTGAAGTAAAGTTTTCCAGCCGCATTTCTTCGTCAATTTCAAAGCCCGGAATTGTTGGAGTAATATCTCGTTAAGACCTGTTGTCGATTGCGGTACCCGCAACAAGATGGTGTCTCCCGTGAGTAAGTCCGTGAGTTGCGATTATGTCAGACAATCCAGGTCCAAATGAATTGACGGAGTTTGACATTGACAGGATTATCCAGATGTCATGGGAAGATCGGACTTCCTTCGACTCTATTCGAAGTCAATTTGGTCTAAATCCTGGTGAAGTTATCAAGCTGATGCGGCTGCAATTGAGCAGCAGATCCTTTAAACTGTGGCGAAAGAGGACAGCCGGTCGTCGGACGAAACATCAGGCACTCAGGAATTTTCGCATAGGTCGATTTCGTGCTCCCGGGCAGCGTGGCTGAATTTTGCAGCTAAATTGCAAACGATCGAAATCCACTCGATCACACTCGGAGAATAGATTCGAGGATCGAACTCGGCCAGCCTTGTTGAAATCTTCTGCAGCAATCTCACAACCTTCGTCTTCGTGAAATCTTTGCGATGAAACTCCAAGTGACGGGAAAACAGATGGTGTATTTTGCCATCGTGCTGGTTTTAGTCGCCGTCCTCGGTGTTGGATGGAGATTCACCTCTCGCACTTCGTACGAAACGGCGAATTACAGCGTGGTGGAATCTGACAGTCAGTTTGAGGTGCGTGAGTATCCGAATCTCATGTTGGTGACGACCTCGATGAAGTCACAGGGCAGTGACGGTAGTTTCGGACGTCTGTTCCGATACATCAGTGGCGGAAACGACAAAGAACGCAAGGTCGCGATGACGACTCCTGTGTTCATGCAACCTGAGGGGCAGGATCGCGACGGACAAATGGCTTTTGTCGTGCCGGAGAAAGTCTCGGCCGAACACATCCCCGCGCCTGTCGATGAAACTGTGCGAATCCAAAAGCGAGACGGCGGCCGATTCGCTGTCATTCGATTCTCAGGGCGAATGGATGCCAACTCTGTGGAGACCAACGAAAGCAGATTGCGGACGTGGATCGATGCCAAAGGGCTCCCTGGGACTGATGCTGTCGAGTTCGCGGGCTACGATCCTCCGTGGACACCAAATCCTTTTCGCCGCAATGAAATTCTGATTCGATTGCAGTGATGGAGTTCAGATCTTGACTGATCCAGCATCGAATGAAGTACCCCCGCATCGACAGTTGCATAACTTTGCAAAACTGGTTTTTTTACTTCTTGCAGGACTATTTTTCGTGCTGGCATGCGTTGGCGTTTTTATTCCGGGGCTGCCCACGACTCCGTTCCTGCTACTGACCAGCTACTTTCTTGTGCGATCATTTCCGCAACTCAATTCACGTCTTCTGCGTTCAAGGTTTTTCGGAGCGATCCTGAACGACTGGCAGATCCACGGCGGAATCCGAAAGGATGTGAAAGTGAAAGCGGTCTCAGGCGTGATATTGGCAGTGCTGCTCACAATTTATCTTTCCGACTCCACATGGCGATCCGTCGTCGTTGGCATGCTGGCATGCGTTGGAATAGCGGTCATCGTTCGATTGCCAGTGGTGAAACGGAGCGATCCTGTTGAGCCGCGTTGAGGTGGAGCTGGGGTTCAGCCTGGAACGGCGTTTTTTTAAGTTGTGATTTTTAAATTTTCGCAACCCGACACGTTAATCGACAACCTTGATATCGAACACATTGTTGCCCGCTTCCACATTCAGTTGAACGTCATCTTTTGTGACGATTTTAGCGTCATCGACTGTGGGGCCGGGAGCGACAGCGCCCATGCTGGTGACGATGACGTTGTAGGTTCCCGGTACGGCTCCGGAGGTTGCCGGGATCTTAAACTTTCCTTTTGACACCATCGACCAGGCAACTGGATCGTTGCTGTTCTTTGGCTTGAATGCGATCGTGCCGAACTTCATTGGTTCACCGTTAAGTTGCACTTCGCCCTCGATCGCCTGACGAGAGCCTGATGTGAGCAGAGCGTTCTGCCGCAGCCATGTTCCAGCGTGACTGATCCATTGAGACAGTGCGGGATGTTCGTTGGCCAATCCTACGCCGTGCGGGCCTTGTTGATAGATGTGGAGTTCGGCGGGGACTCCGGCTTTGCGGCAGGCGAGATAAAAGCTGACGCTGTTTTCAGCGGGAACGCCAGTGTCTTCTGATGTGTGAAACAGAAATAGCGGTGGTGTTTCTTTTGTGACGTTGAGTTCATTCGACAAAGACTCTAGCTGTTCTTCAGTGGCGTCTTTGCCGAGCAGATTATTGCCTGAGCCGCGATGGGCGTAGTCTGCCGTGAAACTGACCACAGGATAGCCGAGGATTCCAAAGTCTGGACGGCAGTTTTCTTGATCAACCGGGTCGGTAGCGGCCGCATCGCCTTCATCGAAGTGCGTGACAGCAGTTGATGTGAGATGACCACCCGCTGAGAAGCCCATGATACCCACGCGATGTTTGTCGATTTTGAATTCGTCCGCGTGAGCTCGAACAAGTCGCAGAGCACGCTGAGCATCCATGAGCGGAACCGGATGACGATAAGGCGAAAGTCGATATCGCAGCACAAATGCTGTGACACCGATGCTGTTGAAGTACTTCGCTGGCTGCACGCCTTCATGGTCGGTGGCATGGATTGAATAACCACCGCCAGGGCAAATCACGATCGCCGCGCCGTTGACATTTTCCGTGGCTGGGTAAACCCAGACGCCTGGCTTGTCTGCGTCGGCATCGCCTTTGGCTTGCGGAGGTCCGTCCGGCCAGAGCAGGCGGAACTCAGGAGGATGAAAGTCATCGGCTGCGACAATTGAAGAATTCTTTGCCAGATCGACGCAGATGATTTCTTTGTCGTTGCGAATGTATGCGTGCTTGTTGGCAAGTGCAGGCATGCTCCAGACGACGTCACGTCCAAAGGCTGTATTCGTCTGATCGATCACTTTAACGCGATCGATTTCGGTGTAACCCTCCGGAGTCAGTTTGGCGAACAGTAGTTCACCGAGTTCGTTGAACAGAATGTAGCGATCTTCGTGACGAACGATAAAGGCGGTGTCAGATCCCGCAGCACGTTTTCCAACCGGTGTCGGCGTTTCCCACAAACGTTCGCCTTCGGGAATGGAGACCGCACGCATCACGCCTTTTTGATCCATGCCGTAGAGGACGTTTCCGTCGAGAATTGGCTGCACGTTGACGGGGCAAATGATGTTCTGCTTGTCACGCCAGACGACTTTGGCAGCGGGTGTCGTGGAATCCATCTCGATGAGTACGCTGCGATTGCTGTAACCAGCAACATACAGATAGTTGCCGACCATCACTGGCGACATGATGATGGAGCCGTTTGAGGCTTCGTAAGGAATGGACCAGTATTCCTTGCCGGTCGCTGGGTCGATCGATGAGACAGCATTCGGACGCAGCAGGATCAGTTGTCGCACCCCGCCATGATTGAAAATTGTCGGTGGCGAATATCCCTGCTCCGGCGATGTCGTACTCTTCCAGACTTCTTTGCCGTCATGTTTGTTAAAAGCAACGATGTGACTACCTTCACCGCCAGCGAGGCACAATAATTTGTCGCCATCAATTAACGGATGCGCGGCATAGCCCCACAGAGCGGCCTTGGTACCATAGTCCTGTTTCATGTCACGCGACCAGATCACGTTTCCGTCTGCAATATCCAGGCAAGTTAAATTTCCTTCAGCACCAAGCGTGTAGACTCGTCTGCCTTCAACGTTCGGAGTGCAGCGAGGACCGGACGGATACGAGATCGCGTATTTGACGGGATACTTGTGCGACCAGAGCACTTTTCCAGTTGATTCATCCAGGCACTGAATCCGTTCTTCGCCGGTAAATTCTTTACGATCGAAATTGTCAACTTTGACGTCGTCAGACGTGACATAGTCGGTGACGTACACCTTGCCACCCGCGACGGCCGGTCCGGAATAGCCTCCGGCAATCGGCGTTCTCCAAAGTATTTTCGGACCACCTTCCGGAAACTTTTCAACGATACCCGTTTCACGCCAGACGTTGTCACGTTGTGGCCCCATCCATTGAGGCCAGTCGTCAGCAAATGCTTTAACGCTACAGGCACATGAACTCAAAGCCACAGCCAGACAAAGATTCACTATTCGACTTAACGTTTTCATTCTCGATCTCCAAAATCGTCTGCGGTCCAATTGCCAACCGGGCCAAAGCCGGGAACTCTCCGTATTCTGCGCGAACGCCAAACAGTTGGGGAGCGTCATGGCGGCAGGTTTCACCTATCCTGCTGCGAAATTCGATAAGTCGTAGTTGATTCTACGAATCGAGTGACATCAATTCACAATCACCGATAATTCTATGAATGCTCAGACTACTTCGCAGTCAACTACAGCCGCAGCGCGATATTTATGGCTGGCCGACATGTCATTGTTGCTGGTGGCGATTATCTGGGGTGTAAATATACCCATCATGAAAGTCGCCTTGAATCGAATTGATGCCTACGCATTCAACGCAGTTCGCCTGGTGATTTCATCCGTGGTGCTGATGTATTTCGCCAGACGCGAATTCCTGCGGGGCATCAAGCCGTCCGGAACATTGTCGAAGCGTGATGTTTTCATCTACGCCTCCATTGTTTCCGTGGCGTACCAGTTTCTGTTTCTGCTTGCGATCGCTCGTGCCACGTCCGCGGACGTCGCGCTGATTATGGCGACCGTACCGATGTGGACAGCGATTGGTGCGAGATTCTTTTTGAAAGAATTTTTGCCGATGATGGCATGGATCGGGCTAATCATCGCGTTCGCCGGAACCATGATCGTAACGCTGCATAAAGCGCCTCCTCCGACTGCATCGCCAACCACAACGTCACACGCTTCATTGGAACTGTCCGCGACCGAAATCGCGGTCGATAGCGGAGCAATACCAGAATCCCGCGCGGCGGCAACGCGGTTCATTGGCAATTTGTTTGCGTTGTCGGCGGCACTTGCCTGGGCGGGCGGAACTGTTTTCAGTCGTACGCTGTTAGGAAAAATTTCTCCGATTCAACTCTCCGCATGTTCCGCAACGATGGGATTGCCGTTTCATATTGTGATTGCCCTTTGGATGGGGGCAGGCTCAATACCAGATTCAATTGCCGCGATGAAAGCCCCGTCTATGATCGCCTGTGTTATCTATTCTGGAACGCTGTCGACAGGTCTGGCGCTTGCGATGTGGAGCTATGGCGTCAAGCATGCCGGTGCGGCTCAGGCGGCCATGATCCAGAATTTGACACCCATCGTGGCGATGGCGGCCGCCTGGATTTGGCTGGGAGAAACAATCAACACTACGCAGGCCCTGGGGGGCGCTCTGATCATTGGCGGGCTGTTTGTCATGCGTCGAAGTCGCCAATTGAGTATGAGTCGTAGCGCTTGAATTGCTTGTTTCGGATGGGAAAGAGGCTTATTTGTTTCCGGTTCTGGCTAATAGGGTTTTCCTGAAGACCTTGTGGATCAGACGCCGAAGCTCCCCCATAGGAGAGCACGGGATAGCCGTTCGCGTGGACCGTTTTTGCGGTTTGTTGACATCTGGCCACCCGTATGCAGTGTATCGTTCCTGACGAATGTGACGCCTCAACGGATCGGCGGCAGCAGAACCCAGCGCGATATAACCGGTGCAACTCGTTGCGTGATCGCAACAAACGACTTGCATCTGCGGGGTACCGTTTTAGAATTTGACTGATGAGTCAAACTGCGCAGGATATTGTGTATTGAACATTGTCGTCATGCCTTTCGTTTGGGCGGCGACGGTGACTTCTGACGACAATAACCGGCTGATGGATGCTGACACCACCATTTTCGCACGGACGTCCCCCTCCTGGGAGTATTGGAAAACATGGCAAAGAAATATCTCAGCCTCGAAGAAGCCGCTGGCCTGCTTGGCATGACAACCGAGCAACTCATGAAGGTTCGCGAGCAAGGCGACATCCGGGGATTTGCAGACCGAGGCAGTTGGAAGTTCCGGGAGCAGGACGTCGATGAATTCCAGCGAAGTCGTCAGACAGACTCGTCGCCGGACTTCCCGATTATCACAAGCGATTCGTCATCCTCGGTTCTTGAAGAGCCTGAGGCAGACGATCTTTCATCGTCGGACAGCGACGTGCGTCTGTTCTTCGATGATTCGTTGTTTGGGGATGACGAAATTCGAGGTCTTGCGACGTCTGGTAGTGATGTCCGGTTGTCAGGCGACAGCGGGCCAAATATCGACGAAGACGAGCCTGACGAAGAACTGGATCTCAGCGGCTGGGGCAGTGATGTCAGGATTTCTGATTCAGACAGCGATGTGAAACTTGTCGGCGCGGGGACTCAGCCAGAAATTGATCTCGGCGCAACAATTCAGATGGATGACGATTCCGACAGCGATGTCGTGATGGTGAATGCATCAGACAGTGAAGCAAGTGATTCTTCAGACTCGGACGCAGAATCAGAATTCAATTTCTTTGATTCCGGCAGTGACGTGCGTCTGTCGACTGAAGACGAGGACAGTGACGTCGTACTGGCCGATGAACAAGGTGCTGACGAAGACGACCTGGCAAGCACAGCCCTGTTTGATGGCATCGATTCTGATAGTGACGTAAAACTGATGGGCAGCGAAGATTTGCTGCTGCCCGATGAAGACAGCGACAGCGACGTAAAGCTGAGTGCTGATCTTGATCGTACCGATAGTGATATTCGTCTGGCAGAGCCGTCGCTTCCGCTGTCGGCAATGAAGACACCGGTCCCATCGGTAAAACCAAATCGCCTGCAGTTGCCTCCTGATGACAGTGACCTGAAGCTGATCAACAAAGGATCTGGAGTCAAAAACGGTGGAATGGGCAGCGGGATTTCCCTTGACGTGCAAGGGAGCGGGATTGGTCTGGATGCAGACGAAAGCGGTATTTCGCTGGAAATGGACAGCGGCATCAGTCTGGACGCTGATGACAGCGGCATCAGCCTTGAGGCGTTTGATAGCGGTGCGATGCTGCAGGATGACAGCGGTATCACGATGGACATCGCTGACAGCGGAATTACGCTTGACGCTGGAGACAGTGGAATTTCCCTGGATCTGGATGATGACAGCGGCATCTCGATGCAACCGGACGACTTGGGCCGCACGATGCCAATGCAGGCGATCAGTGGTGCCAAGGCTGCATTTGCCGACACTGCGATGACGACACAGTTTGAAATCCCTAAAGCCGTCAAAGGGAACGATAGTGAATTCGAACTGGCGGGACTTGATGACGATGATGACGAGGTCGGCACAAATACCGGCGTTCTGACGTTTGAAGACGAAGATGAAGACGAATTTGATTCAGCTCCGACAACTGCTGTACCAGCGCTCAGAAGGAAGGCTGTCAAAGAAGAAACCGAGGAATTCGCAGACGAAGAAGCATCCTCAGGCGACGACGAATTCGAAGACGATGAGGAATTCGAAGACGATGAGGAATTCGAAGACGACGGTGATCTGGATGTGCACGATTCAGAAGAATTTGAAGACGACGACTTCGATGCTGGCCAGAGTCAGGTTGCAGGCCTTCCTGCCGCAGGTCGCGCGACCAGGGCGGATGTCGATTGGGGTATCTGGACCAAGGTGTTGATTGGAACTTCTGCTCTCGTGTCGGTCATGTGTGCCGTCGTCGGCATTGAACTGGTAAGAACAATGTGGCTGTGGACTCAACCTTCCGGAAGTGCACCGGTTTCCAGCATCCTGCAGATGATTGGTGGAGCGTTCTGATATACGATAGAACGGTACTGACGCAAGATGTTTGCGTCAGTGCCCGGTTCTCTTGTTCTCAGTTTCGTTTGTCAAACATGGTAGCGGAAGGGATTGTGTTTCCATGAAGATTGAGCATCTTGCATTCAATGTCAGTGATCCCCTGAATATGGCTCGCTGGTACGTGGAGCATCTGGGATTCACGGTAAAGCGGCGCATGATGGATGCTCCTTATGCACACTTTATGGCCGATGATAGTGGCACCGTAATGCTGGAGATCTATGGAAACGCCGGGGCCGCGAAGCTCGATTTTCCAAAAGTCGAACCGCCCGCTCTGCATTTGGCGTTTGTGTCACACGATATTGCGGCGGACGTGAAGCGTCTGACTGCCGCTGGTGCCACGATCGTGGCTGACCTGCATGAACTGCCGCCGGGTGACACGTTTGCAATGCTGCGTGACCCGTGGGGAGTGCCGTTACAACTGGTGAAACGAAAAACGTCGATGATCTGATTTGTTATTCAGATATGATCGTTAGATGGATCACTAAACTCAAAGACGACCAGAACTGGCTTGCGAGGTTCCAGCAACGCATTTGTCGGAGCGTCGCCGGGTGCTGCAGCCATTTTTTGGGCAGCTCGTCCGGGCAAATTCGTGTTGGCAGCAACATCACTTCGTGCGACCAGTTTCTGATCGGCCACATCAATAGACGCGACCCGTTTAGGCAGTGTCACATAGACCTGACCAAAATGCAGTTCGGAATGCGTGGGTGACTTCAACGATTCCTGCAGGCGACTGATCAAATTCTCACGGCTGGATTTTGCCACACTCTGCGCGTTCCAGTCTGTCGACTTCGCATCCGCCTGGGGAACAACGCTGTTGATGAAGTTTTCCTCGTCAACACCGGCCGATGTCAGCAAAACCCCAAACCGATTGTCGTGCGCATCATCGCGCTCGACAACCGTTCGAATATTCATGTCGTTCTTCGCGACAATTGCTTCAATGTCATGCATGACATCATCGCGGTCTTTTGAGTTGACCTGCACCACGACAATGCGCCAATCGTCATTATCGAGGAACGGTCGCAGTTCTTCCTGCTGTGTCAGATCAGCAGCTACAGGTGATCCGGTCTGTCGCGCAGAATCCAGGCTGGTTAGAGAATCCGCCGACACAGCATCAGCATCGGCATCAGAAATTGCGGCCAATTCATAATTCGCAGAGGTTGGATTTGTTTCCAATGCAACCCGGTTGGAGTCGTTGACGCCCCCCGGTCGCAGTATGACAACCAACCCCAGCGCGCAGGCTGCGATTGTTGCTGGAACAACCAGTCTTCGCGCCCAGCCACGATAAGTGCCATTGAATGCTGAAGAACGCGAATTTGCAGAATCGTCGAGGATTGCTTGACGAATCGAAGCCGTAAAAGAGGGCGGCACTGGCTTCACCGGCAATGATGTCAAATGCTGCCGAATCTGACGAATACTTGCCAAATACCTGTCCAAAGATTCAGACTGCTGGATTTCGGCAAGCTCCGATGAATCTTCCGACGCAAGATCTCCGTCCAGTTGTCGAGACAACAGGAACTGCATTCGCTCAGTAATTTCTGGCGAAATCGGATTTTGATCTTGAGGAGATTGCATCGTTATTCAGCAAAATCAGGCGGGAAATTGGTGCTTTTGCCCCCCATGCGAATCGATCGAAAAATCGACATAGTCAGGACGGCGGGGAATTCTGCTTTGGACGATTGAGCCCGTTCCCGGGTTCCCGGTTTCTTCACATTTGTCAAAAATACTTCCGATCAGGGGAGCGGCGAGAGCGTTTTCACTCGGCGGTTTTACGGATGACTCGATGAAAATGCAGCTCAACTTCCCGATCTACGACACGGCGAATTCCCTCCACTAAACAATTGGGTTCGTGGTCAGATTCTCCCACTCGCTTAATATCCGCGAGTGAAGTTCCCGGCAGGACGCTGAATGCACCCTGGTAGATGATTTGATTGCCAGCATCAAGTTCCGGAACGATGAAATGCACTGTAGCTCCGTAGCACAGCATGTGGTGCTGAAACGCATCTTCATAGGGCCGAAAACCGGGAAACGGCGGCAGTAGACCATGGTGCAGATTGATAATGCGTCCACCGGCGAATTTCCAGCACAGTTCTGCGGGCAAGACACGCATATACCGAGCCAGCACGACATAGTCAATTTGCTGATCGTCAATCACTTGTGCTAATTGGGCGTAGTCCGGGTTTCCGGCGGAGTCGCCCATGTTCACAAAGGGAACGTCAAATTGGTCGGCCACACTACGACAGGTGTTGCGATTTCCTATCATCACGGCAACATCAGCTTTCAGGCGGCGGTCACGAATGGCCCTTAGAATCGCGAGCGGTGGCTCCGTGCGATATGTTGTGCAGATGGCCAGGCGTGGCGGTCGATCGTATTCATCTCTGGACCAGACTCGAATCTGAAGACCACGCAGCAGACCAATTTCCAGCAGATGCTTCCGCAACGTGGCTACGGAAACACCAGAGACAGGCCAGTCGATGCGCATGAGCATCGCAAACAACTGCTCGGAGTCGCGATCGTACATCTGAATTTCAAAGATATTCGCGCCGGCTCCGGTGACATAGTGGATGATCGGATCGGCGAGGCCCTTGTTATCCGGCCCAACGGCGGTGATAGTGACTTGCATGAAACCTGATTCTTTGGTGTTGAGGTACTCAACAAACTTGCGGGATCAAAACCCAAGTATAACGAAAAAAACGGGGCTCTTCTACGAGCCCCGTTTTCATAATTCAAATTGAAGTGCATACGAGAATAGGTTGCTCAGCCGAAAAGGACTGAGCAGCCATTCAGTACGCTATTCGTCGTTCTTTCGACGACGGATAGAACGCGGGGCCATCGCAAAGAGTGCCCCCAGAAATCCTGCTGCCGAGATCTTCTGGTCCGATTCTGCAGGCTTCCGGGCCTTTGGCTGCGATTCCCACCACAGTTGTTCGTCCCATTGCGACAAAACTGAATCCGTTTGTTCTGCGGCAACCGAATCTTCAGCATTGATCACCATGACTTCCCCGTCATTTGGAGATACTTCGCTGACTGCATCCGACGTTGCTTCCTCCGGCAATGGCAGATATTGCGATCCATCAACGATTGCAGGAACCATGCTCACGGCCGATTCGGTCACCATCGTTTGTGGAATGAGCCCCGGTACAACGGTCCATACAAACTCCGTTGGTTCATTCTGGAGTTCATCCAATCCTGCATCACCGGCGTCAACAATCGTCAACGTCTTTCTTTCACTCCATGTCCCAGCCGCACCAGTTGAGGCATTGAAGGCTCGAATCCAATATCTGTAAACACCTTTGGACAAAGCCTGCGGAACAACAAAGGATGTTCCACCCGTCCTGTTATTCAGGGAATTCAGTAAATCGGTATTTGGCAATGCCGCTGTGGACAGGAAGACTTGGTATCCAGAAGCACCGTCAACTGCCTGCCACAACAAAGTTGGGGTCGTGTTTGTGGTGATTGGTAGCGTAGGTACTTCCGGTATGCCGCCAACATAAAACGGGATAAAATAGCTAAAGGCGGAGACTGTTTCAGGGACACCTGCCGTTGGACGGCCGTTTGCGATCCCACGTACATACGCTCGGTAGTTTCCGGCAGGCAATGCCTTGTCCGCTGGAATCGTATACGTATTGCTTGTCAGGGTTGTGACGGTGTACTGAGGCAGTTCAACGTATAACTTTGTCGTTGGATCGACGCCATAGATTCTGAACTCGTATCGAGCGGCACCAGCAGTCACACCGCCCAATGTCGATCTCATATTCGTCCAGTTGAATGTCGGGGTCGTATCAAATGTTGACGACGACGGACCTGTCAGTGTTGGCCATGCAGTCACTGAGAATATCTTAGGCAGACTCCAATTGCTGTCAGTTCCAAACTGATTCTTAGCTCGCACCCAGAACGTATACTGTCCGATCGGCAGGTTTGCCGGAACAGTGTAGTTCAACGCAGTTATGCCGCTCTGGTTGTAAATCCTGCTCACCGGAACAGAATTATTGTCAATCCAGATTTCATAGTTCAATGCGCCTGGCACACTCTGCCACGTTAAAGTCGGATTCGCCACCGATGTGCGTCCAGTAGGACCGAGCAGAGTTGGTGGTGTCGAAACGCGGAACGTTCGTTGAAGGCTCCAGTTACTTACAACTCGTTCATCGCCCGTACCATTTGGCAGACGTGGCGTGGCTGGGTTGTCAGTATTTGAGTAGGTACGAACCCAAACGATGTAGGTGCCAATCCCAAACAACTTTTCGTTTGGAGTATAGGAACTGCCGGTAACACCATTAACACGCAGGAATTCCGGATTCGAATCACCCACCAAACGATAGTAGATATCAAACGTTTCTGAGTTCGGTGGTGCAACCCACGTCACAGTTGGATGATTACTGAACGTCGTCAACGCCGGACCGGTGATTACCGGAGGTTCAACGATGGAGAACGAATAGACTGTAGAAGAATTCGACACGACTGACGCTGCACCACTCGCCGATGCATTGTTGATCGCTCGCATACTATAAGTATATGGACCAAGCTCCAGTGTCGTTGGCTGCGTGAACGAGGTCCCGGTCAGTGTACTTAAGCGAATGACTTCGGCATTATTACCCCACGCCTTGGAAACCACCAACTCGTATCGATCTGCACCTGGCACAGCGGTCCAGCTAAACGTTGGCGTTGTGTCAGAAACTCGGCCGATCGGCTGAGTCGATACTGGCGGCGTCTTGACAGCAAAAGTTCGCAGTACACTTTCAACGCTGCTTTGGCCAGTTGCGTTTGCAGCACTAAATGCCTGTACCTTGACTTGGTACTCACCAAGTCTCAGGTCTGCGGTTGGCGTCCAGCTTGTACCACTCACGATCACAGTCACCGGTGCAACACCAGTATCTGTTACGAATGACAATGTGACTCTGTATGAAACCGCACCAGCCACCGGACTCCACGCGACAACAGGCCGAAGGTCGTTCGTCGAGAGAGCAGGAGCAGTCAACACCGGTGCCGTTCTGACGGTAAACAGTCTGTAAGCACTCCAATCACCCAACAGGTCAGCCGCATCTGTCGCCTGAACTCGCACACGATATTGCCCAAGTGGCAGATCGGCCGTTGGAGTGAACTGATTTGGGATCGCCGGAGAGACAACCGACGCTGTTATGATCGTCTGATTAATTACGGTCGAACCATTTGTGAGTGATTCCACCACAACACGATACGACTTTGTTCCAATAACGTTGGTCCAGTTGATGACTGGTCGCGATGTTGTCACTTCAGGGGTGGGCGAAGAGACAACCAATGGAACAACATCAAACGTCCAGACAACAGGACTGGCCGGTTGATTGGCTTTATTAAAGGCTGTCAAAGTCGCCACGTAGCGTCCCTGCGGCAAATTCGCTGGAACAGTTGCCGATGTAAAGGACGTTCCGTTGACGGTAAATACTGTCGTGCCTACCGAGTTCTTAAGGACCAGATTGTAGACGTAATTTCGTTCATCAAGAGTCCAGGAAATGGTCGGTGTCAGATCGCTGGTCTGTGCAACCGGAATGGCGCTGCCGTTGAAGTCGATCGGCAGAATGAAGGTTGGAGGGAAAGCATCCCGCAATGGCTTAATTTCAACCGCATAATCTTCAACTTCGCCGTCGTCTGCACGGCCAGTTGGCAGAGCAGTTCCGGCAGTGCTGAGTCGGAACCGCATGAACGAACTGCCGATGGTTGCACCGGCAGGTACAATGAAGTTGATGCGGTTTGAGCCGGCAACAACATTGTAACTCGCGCCTGAGTTCAGATGCTCAGTTGGATCGTCAAATACTCCGTTTCCGTTCAAGTCCAGCCATACGTCCAGCTTGCCTGCCTTGGATGCGACAACATCAACGTAAGACGGCAGTACCTGGCCAACAGTCGTTTCAATACTTGTCGGGAACGTGACGCCATCGTCACCGGTATCCAGATTTGCAGCTGTTGATGGCTGACCTGTCGTTTCTTTGGTCACCGTTGAGCCAAGGAACAATCCGTTTGCGATTGTATGTGCTGCACCGTTGCTGGTTTGCAGCGTTCCATAGCTGTTTGGAGCGTCGCCGTAATCGACAATAAGTGTTGTCAGGGTCGCGGTCGCGACCCCGATGTTGTTTGACGCACCGCTAGAATCCGTGACTCGTAGTCCGATGGTCGTGACATTAGGAGCAGTGATGCCGAGATTGGCGAGATCAGCCCAGGTCAGAGTCAATGTTGGCGACGTGTTCGAGGACGTTTCATATGTTCCGTTGTTATCCAGATCCCATGCGTAACGCAGGACGTCTGTAAAGTTGTCGGTAGGGCTGACAAAGTACGTATCAACGTCGGTGCTTGTACTTGCATTCAGCTCAATTCCATACTGTTCATCGACGGTGTAATTTCCAGTCCGTGCGACTGGGGCATCGTTCACCGGTGTGACGTTGATTGTGATCGTGCGAGTCGCCACATTGACGTTAGGCAAAACAGACGAACCGTTATCCGTCGCCGTCAGTACGATCGTGGCAGTTCCATGTGTGTCCGCCACTGTGTTGTAGGTGATCACGCCAGTCGATGGGTTCACAGTCAGGCTGGTAAACGCCAGCGTGCCTTGGGTTGTGATCGGTGCCGAGCGGGTCCAGGTCAGTGTCTGAGTACTGACTTCATCAAGGGCCGTCGAACGTCCGGCCGCAGATGTCGCAACATAGTTGATTGTCTGCAGGCCAGCATCTTCCAGAGTCGTAATGTTTCCACTACCGTTGACACGTGAGTCAGTCGTTGTCGATGTAAAGACCGGTGCATCGTTGATGGCGTTAACGGTGATCACAAATGTCTGAGCCAGGCTGGACGCGGCTGGAACCCCGTTATCTGTCAACACGATACTGATTGTTGCGGTACCGTTGACATCAGTTGCAGCTCTATAAGTCAGATTTCCAGTGACAGAATCGATAGACGGTGCCACAACGAAGAAGTTGGTGATATTCCATAGTCCGGTGGCGAAAGTCACTGTTGTCTGTACCGTAAACGTTTCTGCCGATTCGTTGGCTGGTCCGGGGGCCTGCCCAGTCATGAACGCAGGAACTGATACTAACAGACTGTCTTCGAGCACTGCCGCTGGATCGCCTGCCAAGATGAATACTGGCGGATCGTTGACTGGTGTGACATCGATTGCGATTGTGGTCGACGTCAATGCCGGTGGACCGCTGAATTCGCCAAGGTCATTCGTCAGAATCGTGACACTTGCAGGGCCAAAATAATCCTGATCTGGAGTAAATATTAGTCCCAGCAGAGCCGCATTGAGGTCCTGCAGTTTACCTGTGAATTCCATCGTGGCGTCGTCAGTCCCGTCACCGACCGAAAATGTCAGCGTCGCAGGGATTGTCCCCAATGTCAGCGTGCCGTCCGTGGCGGTTAATGTCACGGTCAGGACATTTGTGCCCAGATGAGCGTCCTGGTCGAAGATACTAATGACATTGCCGTTCGTCGCATTGAATACGAGCGATACATCTTCCGGAGTCGTCTGACTACCGGGGACGCGGTTTTCGGGAGGATCGTTAACACCGTCCGTCAACACGATATCAAAGCGGGTCGTTCCGTCCGCCTTGTTTGCAAAAAGGTAGTTGCCCGCTAAGTCTCGTACCCCATCGACGGTGTCAGTCGCGGAAAGACCGTCATTGTCAACTAGAATGATGTAACGGAGTTCAGTGTTTGCATCTGCGAAGAAAGTCGCCGCGTTGAGGATGGCTTCCTTCGTGATCACGTTGTAGACAAACGTGTAATCCACCCCATCCACAAGTGTGATTTCCGTGACACCGTCCACATCGACTCGCTTGAGCACGAATTGACTCGAAGTAACCGATTGACCATCGATGCCGATCCCTTCATCGACTAACCGGATTCGGAATTGACGCAGTGTCTGGCTCTGATCAATCCAGACTTCATCCACATCCGCATCACCGTCAATGAGCGACTGATCTTCCGGATTGACGAGCTGTGCCCGTGGCTGAAAGAAGTCCACACGGTCGATGGCACCGCGATCAATGAACACACTGACGCCCTGGCCTGCCGGAGTTTCGACGTCCGGATCGTTGCCACGCAGCTGGCCGTAAACGTCAAGGTCCGGAGCAAGGATGGGCGAACCGGCATCATCCAGACCATCGAGGTCGAGCGGGTTCTTGACGGTCTTCATCGACTCGCGGTCACCGACTGAACTCACCGAGCTGTCAATCGCCTTAGACAGCGGAGCCAGATAGTAGTTGCGATTCGCCTGGTCCACGAACAGCGGGTCAGAGTTCGTCAGGAAGATCGGAAACGCACCAGTGAATCCGCCAGGATTGGCGTTCGCTCCATTGCCGCGGAACAGATTGGCACCGAAGGTCGCAGTTGTGGCCTGCGAAGCACCGTCGATCACGATGCCCGTACCGAAGTCCGCGATGATGTTGTTCAGCAGCGTCGGTGCCGAACCTTCCACGATGTTGATCCCGATCCCGCCGCCATTCAGTCCGACCAGCGTGTTGTTGACGATGCGTGCATACGGCACGACGCCCAGCGGACCGGTAACTGTATCACCACTCAGATTGATGCCACCCTGGCCATTCGCAGTGATCACGTTATTCATGATCACCACACTGGTTGCCAAGCGAGCGTTGTTGATCTCCTGCAGGTTGCGGACAGAACCCGGATGAGCCGGACCGACGGAACTTAAGATCTGCGACCGGGCCGAGGCATCGGAAGAGATGCCATAATTCAGCGAATCCGAAACTGTGCTGGACCGGACAATCAGCTGCCCCTGATCGCGGAAGTGGTTGCGATCTCCGTAAGCATTGAAGTTCTGAATCTGCAGCACACCGGCGATCGACGCGGAGACTGTCACGATCGCATTGCCGGTCAGATGCAACCGGATGTCATTGCTGCCCGCACCGGAAAACGTTCCATCGCTCATAGACGCCTTGACATCAAGGACGCTCTGCACCGTGATGCTGTTGATCGCGTCACGAATCTTTGCTGCGATTGAGGTCGCGGTTTCTCCATCGTGATCGTCGGCCGCACCGAACGCCGGATTGAAGCTGATCGGGAAGAAGCCTGGCGTGGGAACTGTCGTGCCTTTGCTGTCGATGAACTGGAACGTCACCGTGTTGATGCCGTCGTTGATCGCAAACGTCGCTCCATCAACCAGTGACGCGCCAGCCGGGATCACGATCGACGATAGATTGGCTTCGCGGTCGTTGGTGTCAATGCCCCTGTAGAGTGTATTGATCGGAGGAGCGTCTTCAGTCTGTGCGTAGTCGGTCGCACGGCGAATCTCGACGTCATAGGCACCGACGTTGATTCCCAGATACGTATTTCCCGCCGGGTAATTGGTGTTCGTGGTGTCCGGGTCCAAAGAATATCCGCCGTTGACCGGAGCATTGATCACCATCTCGCCACGTTCGGCGAAGCCAAGAATGATGTCATCGACGTACACGCCCTCAACGTTGTTGTTCATACCGGCCATGTAACCGGGACGAAGAGCCACGCCATTCTGGAAGCCAGCTGCAAATGCCCCGAACTGATCGCCGGGAAGAACGTCCGCAAATCCCAGTGGACCGTTGTTGTCGACGTCGTGGCCGATGATCCAGATCAGGTCTTCGGAACCCTTGATGTTCGTGATATCGCCACCTGAAAACTGGTCGGCGATCGCCTGGCGAAGCACAATGGCGATATCGTTCGCAGTCATGTTGGGCGTAATCACAACCGCGCGGTCAGATGTCCCGGCGATCCCCGCCGCACCATCAAGCGTCAAGGCTGCCGTGAATGCCGTCACGGTCCGACCAGGGAATGTCACTCGATTGCTGCCGGCCACTGTCGGCAGCACCGCAGAACCGCCGCCAAGGACCGCATTGACGCGAGCCAGAGTCTTTGTGGCCACAGTTGCTGCAGTATCAGCAGTCGTCAACACAATGGTGGTCGCTCCGCCTGCGGCAAGCGAATATGTGAAGGTCTGACCGCCAACGGTAAACGACTGACCGACAGCCGCGGCACCCGTTGGCATCACGAGCGTACTTCCCATGTCGAATTCAAACACGATGCCATCAATCGTGACCGTATCGCCGTCACGCATTTTTGAGCCGTCGATGGTCCGCAGTTCGCTGCCGGTTGTGAATGTGTCACCGAGGTTCATGGAACCCGCTGTGGTGAAGTCAAACCGCAGTCGCAGGTCAGACCGACCAGCATAATTGCTGAGATCAATCCGAGCCTGACGCCAGCCGCCGGTGTTGTCGAATGTTTCGACAACGTCCGGATGGGTCTGCGTCACGGGAGCGGCGGTGAATGTGCCATCCGGCCCGTAATCAAATTCGTCAAATCCGTTCGAGTCACGGAACGAGTTGTTGGTCGTCACCAGATTCCAGGTTCCGGATTCATCTCCGACAAACACGCGGAACGAATCCCGCATCAGATCCGCAACCGCGCCCGGTGGCACATAGTTTGCCCCTTCCGTCGCCAGGAAGTAGTTGAAGTACAGGACCGGCTTGTCAGCCTTGTCGTAGTTCGACAGATCAAAGGAATTGCTGACGACGCTGCCGCGAGCACCGCCTGGAAAATTGACCGTGCGCTGCACCCCGGTTGCAAGGTCGTTCTGGTTGCCCTGCGCCGCACCGGCCCGCTGATTACCGAAGTACAGGCTACTCCCACCGTTCTGACGATTCGCCAGCACGCTGCCATCGAAGCGAGTCTCAACACCGTGCCCGAGATCGGTCCCGCGGTTCGTTGTGGTAGCCCACAGGTTGCGATCCAGAGTACTGAATGCCAGACCGTTCAATCCTGGAACGCCCGTGTTGATGCTCGATTGTCCGTCAACGAACACCGGAACAAGGTTGCCCGCTGTGTCGAAGGCCACAATCTCACCGAGCGCCGTCGTGGCGAACAAAATGTCTGCAAACGCCCCGTTTTCCACTTCGTCCGGACCTGCTGTCAGACCGCTGAAGTTGAACCCAACGTTTGCAATGTTTGTTGTCGCCGCATTGGCGGTACTGACCTGGTACAGGAAACCCAGGTTGTCCACTGCGAACATCACGCCACCAATGGAAGCCATCCCGGTGACCGTGCCAAATGCCTGCACCTCGCCGATTTCACGCTGCGTTGTGCCAGCTCCGTTATTCGCTCGAGCGGCATCGACACGATCTGCCTCATTGCCATCCACAGCTCCTGTGCGGATGTCGAAGCGATACATGACGTTGGTTGTGTACTGTGCAAACAGTCCTGAATCCGCCGGAGGTGTGACGTTTGCTCGATTCCCGATGGCAAATAGGTTCTTGTCTCCAGTGCCGGTAAACGCGATTGCCTCAAAGATCACACCGGCGTTTGCATCAACCACGGCCGGAGGAACTGCGAGTGGGGTTGTCAGGCGATTCGTCGTGATACCGTCGTCACCGACGAAAGTCGTCGCCGCTGTACCGGTGTCAATCCGCAGATAGTTCCCGGTCACACCGGGCGTGGACTCACCAGCCCCGTTTGGACCTGTGCTGAACGTGTACAACTGACCGTCCGCCCGCATCGCGATGTCTGCCGACGACTGCCCGAACGAGCCCAGTGCTGCCACCGGCTGACCAGTGAACGGATTAATTGTGACAATGGTCGATTCATCGGAGCCCTTCAGTCCGCCCGGCAGACTGACAAACAAATTGATATCGCCAAGATGCCAGGGCACGATATGCTTCGGGTCAAGCCCGCCAGCGGCATCGAACAAGTCTGTAATCGGTGCATTGGCAGCCGTAAATATGTCGGCCGCGCCGAATCGTTCTTCGGCAATTCGATTCACCGAATTGACCGGCTCCATTCGAAGCAACGGCGACGTCGAGGCGGCCAGAGTGTATTGGTCCAGGACCGTTGGCATGACACGACCGTTGGTCACGCCGAGATAGTAAGTCCCGCCCGGCAGTTCCACGGTGCCGATGTACGGATCAAATTTGCCGACGGAGCCACGCGACAGGTCATCCGTGTCGCTGCCTTCCAGCGGTCCCGGCTGGTCATCCGCGATGTTGGAATCACGGCCAATCAGGATCAGTCGGAAGTTCGAGTCAAAGACGCCCAATGTCGTATTCGCCCGGCCCATGCCATCGGCATAGTCCAGATCAAAGATGACCGGGACGTGCGGTCCCTGCAGACTCACGCCAGCAATCTGCTGCGTGTTTATGTAGTTCACTTCAAACCGATAGAAGTCGATGTCTGAAGTCGGATTGGCCGAGAGCGTTCCCCGAATCGCCAGCGCAGCGCGATCCGTATTCATCAAATTGCCGACGGCATTCGCGGTTAATATGGAGTCGTTGTTCTCGACTTCTTCGTTCTCACCCAGCAGCGGACTGTGCGTTGGCTGGCCGATGATTTCGATGCCGGTTGTCGCGTAGCGAATGTCCGCGTACTGCACAGTTGTCCCGGCAAACTCGTCTTCCTCCTGCAATCGCAACTGCAATTGATAGACGCCACTGGTCAGGCCATTCGCGACTTTCAAGTTGTCCTGCAGATCAGTCCGCGGTGCCGCGGTCGTCGGATCAATGTTGCTGCTGCGAACACGGACGAAATAAGTGCCTCGCAGCCCCACCGTCCCAGGCAGGACGACTCGCATCCCGGCATCGCGCTGATTGGTCGTGAAGTGGTCGTCGCTCAGGTACTGTGAATAATCCAGACCAAAGGCCTGCGTGCCGCTGCCGGACTGCGTGAAGACGCTCCAGGTGCCGCCCAGCTTCTCATCCAGGTAGTTGTCCGACTGAGCCACGATGGCGCCGTCGGACGTCAGCAGTTCCACAACCGTATCGAGCGCGTGTGTCGAGCGGTCAATGTCGATCCAGACTTGCGTGCCCGCGACGCCTGAGAAGCTGTACACGTCAACGTCGGACGTGTTGTCGATAAAACCCTGAAGGTCGATCCCGATCCGCAGATTCTCGTCGCCGTATTTCTGGTCCGATGCCAGACTGCCAATGTTTTCCGCCTGGGCTGTCGTGGCATTGGATTCTGCCGAAAGTCGGTCCGCGATTTCGTTTTCCACATACACGGCAATGTTGCGGTCATGCGAGTACGTTTCAACGCGCACTCCGCGCCAGTTTCCTGCGGCAGGCGATGTCGCGTTGCCGTTGTTGTTTGTATCCCGTTGCAGCAGGCCTTGAAGATTAAAGCCGGCTCCAACAGTGTCATCAGACAGTGATGTCATAATGACCGGTTGACCTGCCTGACCAATCACATGGAGCATGCCTCCAATTCGGTCCGTGATGTCGAGCGTCGAACCGCCTGCGGTGAAACCCGCATTCGCACCGCTCAGCTTGATCACCAGGCTCTCGGTCGGGCTGCTTTCCAGTCGCACGCCGCCGTACGTGTGCAGATTCGGAATGTAAATCTCGTTCAGCACAATGTGGACGATGTCCGTGTCGTCCCAAATCACCTGCGTCGTCACCGACTCACCCCGGACAATCATCCCGTTCAGCGTGTTGCCATCGAAAGTGTTGTCCCGAATCAGCGGTCCCTGGTTGTCGCCATAGGACAGTTGAACATCCGCCAGACCTGTCGAACGACCGGTATCCGCCACGAAGTCCTTGTTCAGGGCATTCGTGTTGATGTTGATGACGGCACCGGCGTTGTTGATGAACGAGTTGTCCAGAATCACCGGCTGAGCCGCACGGACAAAAATCGTCCCGGGAGCATTCGGAAACAGTCCGGTCCGATTCCCTGACGACGCTCCGTTCGCATTGGACTCAAACACCGTATTCCGCACACGCGCTTCGGCTTGATGCACTTCCAGTGCATTGAATCCCTGGAATCCGCTGCCAAGAGCTGTCAGGCCACCGCCGAACGTAATCAACGCCCGGTCGATGCTCGCTGACGACGTGTGTCCGATATACAAGCCGCCCCAGTTGCCAGGACCAGGGGCCGTTTCCACGGCCGCGGTGTCATCGTTGTTGGTGTCGAACGTGCCGCCGGCTCCGTAGCGGTCATCCAAGCGACTTGTAAAAATCACCTGCCGGCCGGAACGACCTTCCGCGATCAACTGACCGCCGACCTCCGTTTCAATTCGCGATCCCTGCAGCTTGACGATGATCCCCGGATCGATGGACAGTCGCCCGTTGTATCGAGCGCGATTGCGCGATCCCGGAGCGGTCGCGTTCGTGAAACTGCGGGCAAGTGTGACGCCCGTGTCCGTAAACGTCGTGGCAGTGGTATCGAGTTCACCTACCAGTCGATAGGTCGTCGGAGCCGCCGGATCGCGCCGATAGATGCGACGGCCGATGTATGCACCCGAGGCGGGCGGCAGTTGTGCGAGTCGAATGGACCCCGGCGACGTTGTCGTGAGGTTGCCGGTTGCAACCGACGCGGGACTTTCGAAACCGTTCTCGTCAACGAAGACGATGCGGTAGTTGTAAGTCCCCACAGCCAGCGTTCCGCCGGCCTGTGCGGTGAGCGTCACGAGCGTGACGGACGGTGGCACCGTGTCGAAATAAGCACCGCCTGGCGTTCCGGAAATCTCCAGATTCTGTGCCACGATGTGGACAATGTCGGTGTCGTCAAAGCGGCCTGGAACAGTCAGCTTCTGAGGGAGATTGCCAGCCGTCGTGTCAATCCGCACAAACAACCCGTTGTTGCCGTTGGTCCGCAGCGTGTTGCCATAGATGTCGGGACCAACCCGTTTGTAATCCGATGTGAACGCCGGCTTGCCAGCCTGGAATCGCGGCGAATGGAATGTCAACTCTTCGAAACTGTCCGGGTCAGCTGACAAAGCGGATTCGGCACTGTTCGTAATGATGTTGTGGACAACAGTCGGCTGTGCACGGTCCATGTTGACAGGTGCGACCGGCTGCAGCACGGAGTCGATCGTGACGTTGCCACCGCCGTAGCGGAAATCCCCGTAGCCGACATAGTTCAGGAAGATGCCTTCATTGGCCGGCGTATACCGGTTCTGAGCGCGGTCGACTTCGTTGCGGAACGCGATGCCGCCCCAGTCACCGGCAATCGGAGTCGTCGGCGTCACTGTCGTATCCGTGCCGACCGCCTCGTCATTCCACGAAGTGAAGATGACCGTTCGTCCAGGAATGCCCAACACCTGCAAACCGTTGCCGCTGCGATCCACACCGGCCGTCGAACTGCCGACTCCGATGGCCGCCCGGCGGAGCTTCAAAATGGCTCCGGCATCAATCATCATCGTCACGCCACGCGGGACTTCGAGCGTCGAGCCGTCGACCAGCGGCTGATTCGATGTGTTGACTCCGATTTCGTACGGCAGGTTGTCGCCGATCGTCGTAATGTCATTGTCAGCACCGCCGTTGCCCACAATGCGGATGATCTGACCGGAAACTGAGGCCGTGATCGCATCATTGATCAGCCCGAACGGTGTCCCAATCGCGCCGTTCGATGCGACCTTCTTGACTGGAACTCCAACGCTGTGAGTTGCCGCAGTCGTAGCATTGATCGCACGCGTCACAGTCAGTGTGCGCGTCGCCGGATTGATGGCCGTGACCCGCATTTGCTCATTGTTGACGCGAATCACATCATTGACGGCATATGGTGCCACGCGCTGAACCACGATCTGCGTCGCGGCCACCGTGACCGCATTGCTGAGATAGCTGACATGTGTCTTGTCGACAAATAGCGTGTTCGCAACCGTGGCCGTGCGGAACCAGAAGTTGTAGACGCCGCCGGCAACGCCATCGCTGTTGCCGTCAAAGGCCCGGCCCGTCGTGTCGAGAATCGACTGCACCGCTTCAGGCCGGAAATTCACTCGCAGGTCGTACACGCCCTGCGATGTTCCTCCGATTCCAGTGTTCGCGATTGTGGGATCGTACGCATCGTTGCCGGTCGACGACACGCCGATGAAATAGATGCCCGGTTCAAGGACCAAGTCAAGATACGAATCGTTGCTGAAGTAGTCATCGTTCTGTGAGATCAGTTCACGGACACCGTTCGTTTCTCGATACAGCCGCAGCACAGAATCGAGGTTGCTTGAATTCGACTGCCGCTCGGCCATGATCTCAGCGCTAAAGCCACTCGTGGCCGTCAGTTCAAAGCGATACATGTCGATGTCGATGCTGTCCGGGCGGAACATGTGCTGCATGTGGACGATGTCGTGGTCGCCAGGATAATCCGGTTCGACGTTAACGCCGGTTGATCCATCCGTACCCGATCCCTGGACTGTGATGTCCGGCAAATCGTAGGTATGACCCTGCCCCAGGAGATGCCCGATTTCGTGCATCGCCACACTGAACCAGTTGCCGCCAGCTTCATCGCTCCAGGTCTCCGCCATGTCCATAATGGCGGTTACGCCACCAGCAAGTCCCGCTACACCGCCAGGCCCGGTTGGAATCGTCGGATCCAACGCACGCATGTCACCCGTGACGATCGTCAGTCCGGACGCGGCCGTTTCACGGAAGTCCATGCCGGCGTAGTGGCCATAGTAATTAAAGATCTCACGGGCACGCTCCTTCTGGGCCTCCGTGATCAAATTGAACAGAGTGTTGCCTTGGGGATCGCTGCCGTAGATGTCCTTAAAGTTGAAATCAAAGACCGGGATCCCGCTTGCATCGCTGTCCGCTCCGCCGTGAAGGTGGTTTTCGACTTCAATCTCGCGATGCCCCGGCTCATCGCCCGCTCCCGGGAACTGAAACGCAAAGTTCTGCGCACTAATCGCTGACGAAATCACGCGGCTGGAATTCCCGGTGCTGCTGACCGTGCCAATGTCGGTGTTCGCGCCAGCAAAGCTGGAGCCGGGATCAACGCCGGGCGTAATCGCGGCGGGTGCCTGAGGCAACGTTTCTGTCGTTCCAATTCGAAGACGATACGAGCCCGCTCCGGAAAGTGACGCAACGTCCGACGCAAACGTCAGCGTCGCCTTGTCCATCACGGAGTCATAGTCGACATCGATCGGCAGGTGGACGAGGTCGTCCAATGAGCTGATCGTTTCGTTCGTGAAGATGAGCTGGTAATACGCCGGGTCCTCAGCTGTCACCGGATCAAGATCATCATTATTGAAGTACACGACGATCTGATCGCGAGCCTGCGACAAAGTGCCGTCCACTGCCCGCGTCACCGGCTGCGGATCGACCGCCACGACACGCGCCCCAAGATCCAGCTCGAATGCAAAAGTACTGTCTAAAACAGGATCAGCGACAGGTCCACCAGCGGTCAGCACTGTGGCCAGCAACGGCTCAGTTCCAGTCCCGTTAACTACGATTCGGTAGTGGTCATCAACAAGATTTTCGCCGAACCGGAGAACAACCTCATTTGGGACACTGCCGGGTCCGACATAACCGATCGTGACGGGAACATCATCGCCGTACCCTAATATCCCACCGAGCCCAAATATCCCATCGGCCCCAGGCCGAAAGACCCGAATCGAATCCAATTCCCTATCGATACTCGCGGGAGTAATCGTCGAGCCGAGACTGAACTGCAGTGTCAATTCCTGCGGAGCAATGTTTCGAACTTCGTTTTGGACAAAGAATTCGCCAACATTGGGCCGCACTGCCTGCAGCGTAGTTGTGAGAAGCGTTCGAAATTCCAGACCTTCTGCAGCCGATGCCGCCTGTTTCCTCTTGGTTCTGCGTTTTGTGGCACTCGGTGACTGTAAACGATTACGAACTGCGGTTAGCCAAGCGGAAATCAGCATTGAGTCAACCCTGCGAAGGAATCTGAGTTATCAATAACGGAAGATATCAACATTTTGCAACGGGAGAATGAACCCCCTCTGCAGAAGAATAGACGAAATCGCCATTTTTCTGGAAGCACTGTCTGGATGCAATTCGCATCATTGCTTGAAAGACGGTGATTTTGAGCAAATCAAACACCTCAAAGTCCAGGCGAATATTTGAAATTCTGGCGGATGGCGGGTTTTTAGTGTCCTCATGGCTGCCTATTTTACTTAATCGCCGCATTTTAAGCAGTATTCAAGTGCGGCGACTGGTTCGATAAACCGCCCTTATGAAATGCTTGACTACTGTATCTGGGTGTGGATTTAAGTACAGTTATTTTGTCGCCCTTGCTGAACTGGGACGATACTCATAACCGGCTCAGCCGATAAGCCGCGCTACGACTTGCGACGTTTTGGTATTCGATTCTTGTCGTCAACCTGCACGATTTTCGGGACGTGCTTTTGACGTTCCTCATCCGAATATTGAGCGTAGCTGCAGATGATGACAAGGTCACCCACCTGCACCAGTCGTGCAGCCGCACCGTTGAGGCAGACGACGCCCGAGCCGCGTTCGCCGCTAATGGCGTATGTCGTTAAACGGCTGCCGTTGTTGATGTCGTAGACGTCAACCTGCTCCCATTCAACGATGTTGCTTGCTTCCATCAGCGACGGGTCCAGCGTGATGCTGCCCTCGTAGTGCAGGCTGGCATCCGTGACAGTCGCACGATGGATTTTCGATTTCAGCAGCATTCGGTTCATTACAGGATCAAGCTCGCAATTTCGCGGTCAGTTGAGTTTCGCAACTAGCGATCACATTCTTCACCACGGCATCGACTTCTTCCGTCGTCAATGTGCGGTCTGCCGCCATGAAGCGGCATGTGATCAAATAAGACTTATGATCGGCATTGATCTGTTTGCCTCGATACTGTCCACCAAATGATGTTCCCAGCAACAGCGAGCCTGCAGATTTGGACACAGTTTCCGACAACTGAGCCCACGATATCGATTCGGGAAGTACGAAGTTCAAATCTCGGGATATCGACGGGAAACGTGGCAGCGGTGTGTACGAACGGCGAACTTCGAAAAGTTCTTCAATCAGCGGCAATCGTAACTCAGCAACACAAACGGCATCCTGCAGATCGCTTTGATTCAGCACGTCGCGGCTGAGTTCACCTAACCAGCCCCAGGGTTTTCCGTTGAGACTCACAGTCGCCCCGCGACCGGAGATGTATTCCGGATGCGGTGCTGGTTCTGTCGTCAGGATCGCATGAGGTGCCAGTTCTGCAGCCAGCGCTTCGACAACTCCCGACAATTGAAAAAACGGTCGGCCCGACACAATACCGATCGTCAGTGGTTCTGCCTGTTGCTCAGGCTGACCAAGGCCAGCAGTGAGATACACGCGAGCCACTTCGAACAGTTCCGCATTGGCGTAGCCGTGTCGTTCGTTCTGACGACGGCAGGCCAGCAGACTTGGAATCAGACTCTGTCGCAATTGGTTTTCGTGACTTCGGCTGGAATGATTGACGGCGACCGGTGGAATATCTCCTGCCGGACGGAACATTTGCCGCTGCTGTTCGCTCACAAACGATAATGTCAATGCTTCCGATAAACCGCTGGAAACAAGCTGCGTTCGAACGGCATCAATCACACGTTCACGCAAAGTTCTGGCCGTGGCAACAACTGGCAGTGTGGCGTCGATCGGAATGTGTTCGTAGCCATGGATACGAGCGACTTCTTCGATCAGATCGACTTCTCGCAGCAAGTCTGGTCGCCAGCTCGGCGGTTCGAAGGTCGCCAAGTCTGCATTGCGAGCCAGACTCTTCAGGCCAAGCTGCTGCAGGATTTGAACGCATTCGTCCGCGGCGATTTCTATTCCCAGCAGACGACCAACTTGTGCAAATCGGAGTGTGATCGAATCGCGAGTCGCGGGCACGGAGTCTCCGGCGACAACAGATCCTTTCATCAGCGTTCCGCCGGCCACTTTCAGAATGAGTTCGCAACACCGCCGCGATGCCCAGTCGAGCCATTTTCGATCGACTTTGCGTTCAAAGCGATATGACGAAGGACTATGCAATTTCAACGATCGTGCAGTCGCGCGAACTGAGAGCGATGCAAATGATGCCGCTTCAATCAAAACGTTTGTTGTCGAATCAGAAATCTCTGTATCGAAGCCACCCATGACTCCAGCCACGGCAACTGGGCGATCAGCATCGGCGATCACGCACATGTCTTCCGTCAATGCATACGGACGCTGATCGATGGCCGTGATTGTTTCGCCCTTTTTTGCGCGACGAACAACGACCTTCTGACCGTGAAGTTTATGCAGGTCAAAGGCATGCAGCGGTTGACCACATTCCAGCATGACAAAGTTCGTCACATCGACGACATTGTTGACGGAGTTAATGCCAACGGCTGCCAGTCGATCTTTCAGCCAGATCGGACTAGGACCAATTTTGACGCCGCGAATCACACGTCCGTGATACTCCGGACACAGATCGGGGCATTCGATCCAGATCGCGGCAGCAGTCGCAGCCTCAGCGCCCGATTCAACAACGTCAGCCGTCGGAATTGTCAAAGGCTTGCCGAACAATACGGACACTTCGCGAGCCACGCCGATGTGTCCAAGGCAGTCTGGTCGGTTGCTGGTGACTTCGATATCGATCGCGACGTCCGGTTTTGATAATCCTTCATGGACGTCGTGAAACTCTTCCAGATTGAGTCCCGACATGGTCAGCCGATGAGTCAGTTCTTCAACGCTTTGCGGCAATGGCACATATTCTGCCAGCCAGTTCTTACTTACAATCATGACTCAATGCACTGCCGCTAATAACGTTCAGATTTCGCCAGCCAGGTTGGGGATTGCAGAAGCCGTGACCTTCAAGGCCACAATCGAGGATTCCGCCCGGCGTATTCTGGAAGCCGGGCAGTGTAGCCGAACCCATGAACAAGGTGAAGTATTGATTTGCGGTGGAATTTAGCCCGATGCGAGACTCGGATTTCTTTGGGAGCGACTCGAAAGTTGATTCTCGGGAGGGCGAGGCTCCTGCCGAGCCGATGATCTGGGGAAACACACGGCTCGGCAGCAGCCTCGCCCTCCCATCGTCACAACTAAACACGACCGCCCCCAGAAACGGGGAATTCACTTTCGATTCCATTCGATGACGAAATGCCGATCGGAAATCCGAAAATGGATGGTATCTTGTTCAAAACCCATCGTTTAACCCGACTCGAAGAGGAGGTGCGGACTACCCCGCCTCCTCTTCGAGTCGGGTGAAACGGAAGCGATCTCGGTTGGTATGAAATCAACAGACCGCTCGCGCTTTGCGAGTCAATAAATCGACAGGCAGCGTTCTCTTCAGACCTTTCTTCACTTCGAAATCTCGACAATTGCATCCTAATCAACAAACCGCTGAATCACCTCGTACATTAAAATTCGTTTCCGATCGTCTGTTGGCAGAACTTAGTTCGCAACTGCAAGGTCCAAATGTGTTGGTCATTCTCATGCACGGCACGACGCTCGCTTCAGCGTTGCGCGAGCTGCGGCCGGATTTGAAATTTACTTTCTTCACCACAGAACATTTTTTCTATCGCACTCTTCAGGCATTTCACGCAGACACGATCCTCAGTTCAGATACGATCAGTATTGTCTGCGCGGCAGATTTGCCAGAACAGGAATTTGACGAAATCGTCTTTCCAACATTGGCTGGTGATTCATCTGAACTGGCTCAGGATTTGATGCAGGCCGCCCATCAACGGCTTCGATCGGGAGGCCGCCTTTTTGCTTCGACAAACAATCCCAAAGATCGTTGGGTGCAGAGTCAGCTAAAAACGCTCTTCAGCAAAGTTGACGCCCAGAAGCATAAACAAGGCACGACGTGTATCGCCACAAAATCGAATCCGCTGAAGAAAGAAAAAGGCTTCCGTGCTCGATTTGCGTTTCGCCAGGGTGAGCGGCTTGCGTATGTCGAAAGTCGCCCCGGTGTCTTCTGTCATCGTCGAGTCGATGCTGGCGGACGCGCATTGATTCGATCGATTGAATTTCTCAAAGGCAAAGACGGTCAGGCTGAATTTCTGCCGCAGCGAATTGTCGATATGGGATGCGGCGCGGGGCCGGTGGCCGTCGCTGCCGCCATTGAATATCCAACAGCCGTAATTCTGGGTGTCGATAGCGATGCCCGTGCGATTGAGTGTACTCAACGATCCGCTGAGCTCAACGAAATCACAACGATCCAGACGTTGCTGACATCCGACGGAGTATTACCGGAACCAGGGACATGGGATCTGCTGCTCGGCAATCCACCGTACTATTCGGATTATAGAATCTCCGAATTATTCATGCAGGCTGCCAGAACCGGACTTCGCGAAGGCGGACGAATTCATATCGTCACTAAACTGCTGGAATGGCATCAAGCGCGCATGGAGCAGTTGTTTGCTGACGTCAGGCAACACGTAATCAGCGACTACACGGTCTTCACGGCAGTTGCCAGAAACAAGCCCGGATCAAAGACTCGCCGTTAACTGAGGGTCAGAATTTTCCAGTCGCTGGCAGAGCATCTGAATTTCGTCCAGTGCGGAACTTCTGCGCCGAGTATCTTCTTTTTCTGGTTCTCGCAGTTCAAGCAGCAATGAACTGCGAACATAACGCAGACCACGCAGCAAAACATCGCGCTCGTGGGAAGAAACTTCTATTTGCAATATTCCGTTTGACACGTCAACGGCTCCGAAGATTTTCAATCGCCGAAAACTTTGGAGACCTCCTGAATCCAAAATCGACTCAATATCAATGCCGCCAGAAATGAATCATCACTGGCAGCAACAAGCCTGGCTCATTCATGGCCAGCAACAAGTTAAGTGTACGCCTCAAAATCCCCTTGCTCAAGCTCTCAATGCAAATGCAGACGACTGAGCCGGATTTTTTGGCCGCCCGTAACGGCCGGGCAACTCCGGAACTTCATTCAGTTCGCGATGTTACGACAAATTACGCAGAAGCTGCGATCGCATTGAATCGAAACTTGGAAAACTCGGGCATTTCAGCGAAACAACCTCAAGTTCTTGAGCCCGCTCGCAACGACCCCTGACGATACGCTTCGGCCATAGCTTTGGGAATTTCAGATTCCGAAAGCACAACTTCCGCCTGGTTTTCCTGCGTCAAAGCTCGCATTTCCTGCTCCGAAGCCACAGCCGCCGCTCGACGTTCTTCCGCGTGAGCCCGTGCAATTCGCATATCTGCTTCCGCCTGGTCAGCCTGCAGCCGAGCCCCCACGTTGTCACCGACGTCAATATCAGCGATGTCGATCGATACAATTTCATACGCCGTCTGCGAATCCAGCCCCTTGGCCAGCACCGCGCGAGCAATCAGCATTGGGTTGGCCAAAACTTCTTTGTGACTTTCGCACGAACCGATAGCCGAAACAATCCCTTCACCCACTCGCGCGATGATGGTCTCTTCGGTCGCTCCACCGATCAACTGCATAATGTTGGTTCGCACTGTGACGCGAGCTCGCGCCTTCAGTTGAATGCCATCGCGTGCAACTCCGTCCAGCGTCGGTCGACCCGAACGGCCTGGATCAGGACAGTCAATAACTTTGGTTTTCACGCTGGTCTGAACGGCTTCCAGAACATTTCGTCCGGCGAGGTCGATGGCAGCTCCCGTCTTCCAGTTCAGATCAATCTGCGCTCGGTGCGCTGCAATCAAGGCCCGGATGACCAAAGGTACGTTGCCACCTGCCAGATAATGCGATTCCATGGCATTGGTCGAGATATCATCCAGACCCGCCTGAACCGACATAATGCGCGAATCGACGATCAACTGCGGGTTCACTTTCTTCAGCTTCATAACAACCATCTGCAAAGGACCGATGCCGGCTCCCGACATGAATGCTCGAAACCAAAGCGACCCGACCGATGCAAAGACGCCCAGAAATACGAGCATCAAAAGTCCGAAGATAACGGCCACACCGCCCAGCAGCATTGGCATGAATTGCACTTCAGCCAACATTGCCGTCAGAACGATGGTATTCAGATCGTGCATGATGATTTTCCTTCAATGATTCAGAACTCGTCAGCGTCTGTGCAAAACACAGAGACGGCGATGGGTGATTCAAGTCCCGATTGTAAGTTGCCCGGCAGTGTTTTCGCAATCGAGTGCGTTTGACTGGTACGTAAACGCGCTCCCTGCTTATGATCCGCATTCAGAATTCAACGAACGTCGTCGTGAAGGTGACGGATCAAAATTATTGACCAGATTCTGCTGTTTTTCGGTTCAACATGCCAGGAGATCATATTGTGAGTATCGATGATCGTTTGATTTCATTGGGAATTCAGTTGCCCCCCACGCCAGCACCCGGCGGAATTTATACACCAGTCGTTGTTGTCGATAATATGGCATACGTTTCGGGTCAGGTGCCGTATGGCCCGGACGGAAAACTGGTGACAGGTCGCATTGGTGCGGAAATGACCGAAGAAGAAGGTGCCGCCGCCGCTCGAATTGTCGCATTCACGATGCTGGCCACCATCAAAGCATCATTGGGCAGTCTTGATCGAGTGAAGCGCGTTGTGAAAGTTCTGGGCTTTGTAAATTGCACGCCTGATTTTCAGAAGCATCCGGCAGTGATGAATGGATTCAGCAACACCATGATCGAAGTCTTCGGCGACTCCGGCCGCGCCGCACGCAGCGCGGTTGGTATGGGTTCGCTACCGTTTAACGTACCAGTGGAAGTTGAAGCCGTGCTGGAATTGCATTCTTAGAATGCAAAACGCGTGCGGCTGGGCGTCAGCCCTCCGAGCGTAATTCAATACGGTGGAAAAAGTCTGCGGAATCCGTGGAATAGTACGACGCCGATGAAAACCAAATTCCGCAGCAACACGGCCGCGAAGTTGAGTGAAACTGAATTTTGCGGTGGGCCCACTGCTACGGTTTTGCTCAACTGAATCGCCAGTTTCTGCAGCCAGTGAATAGAACGCGGCCAATCGCAGATGCCTGCTATCCATTCCTGCGGGATGCCCGATTCGTCGGTCGAAACACCAACGATTCCCCCAACAATGGCAGCAGTTGTGTCGGTGTCACCGCCACATTCTATGACCGACATAACGGCAGCTCGATAGTCACATGGATTCGTAAGCCATGCGTGTATGGCAATAGGCACTGTGTGGTAAACATACCCCGTGACGCCTCTTTGATGACCGTTGGCGGCTGCGAAATCCAGCGTGGTTTGATTGGTGGCAACGCTATCGACGACGTCGCGAAGTAACGAGATCAATGCGTTTCCATCCGAGCCAATGATCTCCGCAAGTTGATTCACGAATCGTTGGCCATTAATCGCCGTTTTTTGCTTCGAGTTAAATGCCGCCAAAGCGATCGCGATGGCACCGAATTCGGCTTTCGGATCTGAATGCGTCACTCGAGTTGATGCTCGCACAAAGGCGACCATTGTTTCGACATCATCAAAGATCGCGCCAAAGATTGCGGATCGCATCGCTGGGCCGTTGCCGGCTGAATAGACTCCACTGGACCTGGGCGAGATACCCAGCCATAGCTTCAGACATGCACGAAGCGTGGCGAATCCGATACCACCGGGAAGTGCAATGAACCACCAGCGAAGTCGGCGTGCAAAGTCGGTTGTGAAGTTGTCGAGGTCGAAATTTGAAGCGATCAGTGCCTGCGCCACCATGCAGGTGTGCTCGGTATCGTCCGAGAACATTCCCCGTCTGACGAAAAACCTGTGCCGATCGGGCGAACCGAGCAGGCGAGTCGCACGGCTCCGTGACACGCCTTCATAAGGCAACCCCAGTGCATCACCGATTGCCGTGCCAAGGATGCAGCCGATGATGTGGGTTTCGGTCATGAGTCTCTGGAATTCCGGCAGACAGCCCTGAAATGCGGGCATTCACAAATCAGATAAATTTCTGGCGGGCATTTTAGCCAGAATTGAATACAATCTCCACATCGCCCTCGTAGCTCAGCAGGATAGAGCGGCGCTTTCCTAAAGCGCAGGCCACAGGTTCGACTCCTGTCGGGGGCAATCGATCATAACTTTGGTAATGTTATCGAGTTTCAAAAACCAATCGAGGTCAGCTTTCCAACCCCGGTCATTCAGTCCCCGGCAGAAATCGGAACGGCTGATACGGTCGATGGCTTCACGCCAGCGAGCTCGGAACTCAGCATCCTTCCATCGGGTCAACAGTTTGTTGCGTCGCGAGTCCGTCAACTTGTGAGAGACTTCCATCGCGTTGTTCCAGTGGCGTTCGATTTCATCGAACGGGGGAAAGTCAGAAGCGAGAGAGGGCGGGCTTCTGCCCGCAGCTTCTATCTCTACATTCTGATTCTGTTTCTTACTCTGATTCTGACTCTTCCTCTTTCTCTCGCTCACGCTGTTCTCACGCTCGGAGCGTGAGACTTGCGTGAGAGGTTCGGTGTCAGACTGCCGTCGATAATGTTTGGCCGAACGCATGGCCTCTTGTGCGCGTCGTTTTGCAGATCGTCCGTTGTGTTCGTCGAAACGTGGCAAAGTCATCAGACCGTCAACGCTGGTCAGCCAGCCCACGTCCTGCATGGCTTCTGCAAAACCATCAATGCCGACTTTGCGATTTACGGCAGCGGCGGAATACTGCAACCGCCCGTCGGTGCTGTGAGTGTCGGCAAGCGACCACAAGCGAAACAGGCCACCACAAACGCGGGCTTCATCGCAGTTCATCGCGTCGCACAATGACGCTACCCGTGGATCGTCCCAAAGGTTTGTCCGCATTTTGATCCAAGCGCCATTTGCAGGCGGGACGCGGCCTTGAGTTGTGTTATCATTCGCATCGTCTGGCGTTGTCATGTGCTGACAGCTCCGGAGAAAACGGAAGGAACCAAACTGCCCCAGGCGACAAACCACGGGCGCAGGAATCAGGCTGAACGGATTCAGCGGTCGATGTTGGCAGATTCGAATTGAGACGCGGCCTGCCAGGCATCACGAAGAAACAGAAAAGCCCGTTCCCGGAATCATTCCAGGTCGGGCTTTCTTTATGTCCGCAAATCCGGCGGACAGACGGGAGCAACATCAGAACCGGCGGCGTTGCTGTTTACTTTGGTGGATGAATGAGACTCCGGATAGCGGGCGGCAATGGCAGCGGCAAGACTGCACAGCTCCGCGCGGGGAATCAATCGGAATCGACCACTTCGCGGCGCGTTCGGCCACAACTGGTCAGCAGTCCGCCGAACCTGATGATCCGGGCGTTTGAGGATTCGGGCAGCTTGCCCGATCAAAATGAATTCATTTTGTTTGCCATTGTTTGCCCTTTCGGCGTCCATCCGTGGTGAGACTTTCAATGGATGCCTTGTAAGGGCGGGTTTCCTATCGTGTCGGGAATGGCTTCACGAATTTTCCAGCGTTGGAAGACATCGCAGGAAAAATGCTGGTGAAAAGATTTCATCGTTTCCAATAAAGATCGGAAACAGGTTTTCCAATATCCCTCGTGGCTGTCATCTTCCGTTCAACAATTTGCTCACGCCACTCGCGTTTGCGTAGCCAAGCGCCATTGCAATTTCATCCAGCGTTTTTCCTTCACGCATCATCAACTCGGCAGCCTGTCGTGCTTCTTTCATTTCCGCGGCGGTACGCTTTCGGCGTTCATGTCGGACTGTCGTGATCACATTCAGTTTCGTTTTCGATCCTTCTTGTTCCATGTCCAACTGTGCCGAATCGAAGGCGTCGGATTTTGCGAACTTCTCGGCAGAATTTTCGCTGATTGGATCAGCGTCAATGAGTTGTTGTGGATTGTGCGACTCAGGGGACGAGTCGAAAAGCACAACCGTAATTGCGCTCAAGATTCTCGCCGTATCGATCCATTCAACGGTTAATTCTTTTTGGAGCGATTCGGCGCGTTCGAGTAAAGTTCGACGCCATTCAAGATCATTCCAAACGGGATGCTTGTTCAATCGTTCGCGAAGCTTGTATCTCACTCTGCGTTCATTGCGGTCACGAATAACGCAACGTTCCTTTTTACAATTGTGGATCGTCGGTCTTTGCAAAGCCATTTCAAGCAATCGTCGCCACGACTCAAATCTGTCGCCACGCGACGGGAGCCAATCGCTTAACGCTTCGAAGCACTCTCCGATGCGCAGTTCATGGAATGTCGCTTCGGCAGCTTTCACGCCAGCAATGAACGGCGTGAGACCATCGACTGACTTTACAGCATTAGGCTGTGTCGGAAATGGTCGAAAAGTACCGTCGGCAACAAGATAATCGAATCCTCTACGCCGATCGGCGTAACCAACGAGTACGGCCAATGCATCGAAGAACGCATCTTCCGAATGATCAAACGTGATGGACTTGAATGGCGCATTTGGTGACGCATCGACAAACACCGATGGCCGTCGTGTTCTATTCCATAAGGGCCATTGAAGTTGCCATTTGAGAGAGATTACAGCACTCAGTACTTCAAAACTTAGAAACAAATGGTTGGCTGTCTGAAAGCAACCATCTCTTCTCGACACTCCGAGCGGAAGCCGTGCCAATGTAAAGGCAATCTCTCGGTCAATCAAAGCGGCCCATTCCAAAGGATCACCCGGACGAATTTTCTCTGGTAAGTCGTCCCGAAAAATTGGGGTCCAGTCTCTCCCTAATGAATGCTCGCCATACTCGTCAGGCAATGCCCGCACGGCTTCAATGTAAGTGCAAAACCGTCGATTTCCAACGCGGACTGTTGGCAAGTTTCCATGCTTGGCGTTTTCTGCCCGAATGAAGGTAATTGCATCATCCGAAATTGTCATGGTAGCAAGGAGGCTAAGCGACTCCCGGCGTTCACGAATCGATTTATCGGCGTCAAATACTGCCACATCGTATTCGGATTCCACACTCATTATGTCATACGAAGCATCAACCCTTTCGGGAAACGAGCGTAGCGTGAATGGGTCATCACTGCGGATCGCTTCAATTGCGTGTAGCAGGTATTGCGCTGTCTCACGCGCCAAAAGAATCTCGCGATGAATCTGCGTCGCTTCTGAATTGCTTTGCTGAACATTTTCCGGCATTGGATGCCTGATCTCCCGAATTCAGATCAATCCCGAATGAAGCAAGAACAGGGCAGGTTGATTCGGGTCAACTTTTCGGGTGGTTCATGACTCCCACGCCTAGCCCGGTTTTCGAATAGTTGATACCGCTTAACTGCCAAAGCGAGTTTTTGGCTGAATCACATAGGGGGGCGTATTAAATCGGCAAAATACACGGTGAAGATTTGGCCGTGCATTCATTTCGGTCGAAATATTGACGGTGGCCGTGTATTTTTTGCCAGCCCTTCAAAGGCGGTGTGCGGTTCGAAAGGAGCGCTCGGCAGCGGCTATTGAGGGTCTTTTGAATCGCTTGCTTTATCTCTTTCTTGAGCATTTGGCTTTTTCTTCGCTGGCTTTTTCTTCGCTGGCTTTTTCTTCGCTGGCTTTTTCTTCGCTGGCTTTTTCTTCGCTGGCTTTGTTGTAGCTTGGTTTGGACTAACCTTAGTTTTTACGACGGACTGAGCGTGGGGCTCCGGTGATTCGGGTTCTGAAACAATCGGCGTTAAAACGCTCCATTCCAGCGGACCTGCTCCAAGTGTCTCTCTCGCTTGATTGATGTCGGAGATCATCATTTCGCGATTTGTTTTCCACGCACTCTGGAAAACGCTAGGACGGTTATTGGACGGTGCGGCGTTCAAGAGTCCATTGAACAAAGCATCAACTGAGTCGGCGGCAAGAAGGTTGTGCCCAATATCGATCAGACCTAGTTTTAAGCTTCTTACCACGAATTTAACAAATCGGTTTTCCGCAATTTCACTGAACTGCTGCACTTCGCGTAAGCGCTCGGACTCCTGATTGATCAGGTCTTCAGATTTCTCTGGAGTAACTTCGGTCATGAGCGATTCAAGGTATCGTTTGAATGTCTTATTAGTCTCCGCAAGTTCGTTTACTTGCACAGCAAGGGTCGCGATTTGGACTTGGCTGGAAATCTTTCGCAGCAAATCTTGGAATAGACCGGCCCACTGTTCGCGAAGCCACACTTGAAGTTCATGAAATCGGTCAAAGGCGAAGACGGGGTTATTATTCGGAAGTGACCGTATTTCTTCGATCATATGAAAGATGTTTACCGAATCCACGTGAGCATACACCACCGCGTGGGATTCTCGATTCCTCAAGAACGTTTGGTACTCAGCGTCCACTCCCCTTTCAATTGCAATGTAGAGAGGTACATGATTAGCTACGGCAGCACGGAACTCTTCTCGTGTGATGCTGTCGTATCGGTTGTAAAAACCGGATTCGCGTTTTTCATTGCCGTCGCTTCGTTCGGAGCCATATCGTCCGCCAACAATCAGCACCATCAGATCAGCTTGTTGTGCCTCTCGGTAGCACGACTCATCAAGTGGAACATCTGGCGCATATGCAATCGACCCTTTCTCTGAAAGAACCGATTCAAATCCAAGGGACTCGACGAACCCCTCAAGTGCTAACCTCAGATGTTTCAGATCATAGTAGGTCGAACTTATGAATGCGCGAGGTTTAGCCATTGAAAGGTCGCACCAAAGAAGCCATGAAATGGTAGAGGTATGCAAGTTTTGCACAACGCCCACTCGCCTGCAGCGTTGGGCAATTGTTCGGAGTCGGAGCTTGGATTTGGCAGTTCAAGCCATACGATTAAGTGTGGCGCGAGTGCGATGCCACGAAAATGTCCCTTGGGCGACATTGATCGGCTCAAGGAATTCCAAAAGTACGCAATCGACGCGATTACTGGATTCCCCGGCGGAAAACACCGGTCTCAGAACTTCAAAATTCAGCTGTGCGATTTTGTGTTGTCAGTTGCAACGACGGGACGATCGGTTTCGTTGCCCCGAGGACATTGGTACAATGCCGGTCAATTCGGGGACCAATTCGGGAAACACACATGAGCAGCGTTACGGTTGAACTGGAACTTCCGCAGGACTGGAAACGGTTTCAAATGCCCGCAGCTTTGAAGGCGCGGCTGAGTTCTTTGCTGGATGAACAGGACAGAACCGGGAAACTCCGCAAGGCCGAACGGGAGGAAGCGCAGGCGCTGACAGAACTGGCTGACTTCCTTGCCCTGATGAAGCTCCGGGCGGAACGTGCGAAACTCAATCAGCAATGAGCCCGCAAATTCCTGTGCGTCTGGTCAAACTCGTTCGCGAACGGGCGGGCGATGTCTGGATGTCTGGACTGATCATTTTGCATTCACGACAACTTGGCGGCTTCGCGGTCGAACTCCAACCGGGCGAGCAACTATTGAGGCGCTGGGAATGAACCGCCCGGCGATTGTTCTGATTCGTCGTGAACTGGTTTTGCTGAATCGCTTCCCGTAGCGAATTCGCCATGTTGGCCACGGTTTGAGATACCGGCCCGGCATCGGGAAAGAAAGTGTGTCTCCCACTCTGCTGTAGCCTTACAGGCTCAGCGGAATAAACGCCAGAAAGAACCTAGACCGGGGGGTGTGTCCCGTCCTGCATTTCTGCCGAGTCCATCCGTTCAAATCGTCGTTTGAACAATCCCCCCGGAAAAAGCAGACCCCCCCTGTCGAATTGCGCACAAATTCACGCGCGTGGCCTAACGTGGTTTCCCGGGGGAACCGTTCTACAAAAATCGGCCCCCCCGGCCCTATTCGCAATCGAGGTCATTAAACGGACAACCGCCGAACCAATCCCGCAAACAACTTGTACCACGTTCCACCAGTTCCGCAGCGTCTGCCAGTGCTTCCCGATCGGCCTGGCTGGCTGGAATTTCCCGCAGCCGTCCCAGCGTTTCAGAAGCCGCCTGCAGTTGTTTCAATGCCAGCGTCTGCAAAGCCGATTGTTTCGCCGTCGCTTCACGTTCAGGAATCCTGTTCGTCATCGTGCCACCTCCCCGGCCTGTGATCCGCAGTACGATTCCACGGCTTCCAGCAACTTAGCCAGCTTGCCCGTCAACAGTTCAACGGCCTTCCGATCGTCGGCAGATTCTTCAGCGGCCTGCAGTCTCTTGAAAGTCCACCACATCGCGTTGAGTTCGTCCAGCGACTTTCGGAACTTGTGCGCGTCGTCATGCGTGATTGTGCTGATGTCTCGTTCCGAACCAAAGAATCGATTCAGCCTATCCATCGTTGCCTTCCACTTCTTGACTGTGCATTCCCAGGCTCGTTCACTTTTAGCCGTAATCCCATCAGCCAGATACTGAGCAAGGAAGGCTCTGATTTGAACCACCGGTTTTGATTCCAGAGCAGGGTCAGCCTCTGTCGAGACTCTCGGGGTAGTCAATCCGGCTTTGACCAGCTTCGTGTGCAAGGTATTGCCGATCTCACCCAGATGGATGTCTGTCGGTTCAGAGTCCCTCTTGATGCAACGTAGGTCACCAGAGTCTTCAACTGCTGATCCAGCAAAACATTCGTCTGATGAATCAGACAGATCGCGATGTTGGCAATCACCTCCGCAGGACGGGTTTCGATGAACTTTCGGTAAACTTCGAAGGTCTGTGGGGTCTGTCTTCCAAGGTCGCGAACGTAGAGCGCCTCTTTGGAATCTTTTGGGCACAGCGGTAAGTCGCGGACTCTCAGATAATCACGGTAGTCGGCCAGCAATTCTTCCAGACTGGCGCGTCCCACGTTGGTCAGTTTGATTTCCATTTCCTTCGACGTCGTGGCAGCTTTGCTGCCTTCCAGAATATTTTGTTTGCACGATCTTGCCAACTGAATCATTTGATCAATCGTGCGATCGCCTCTGGAGAGGAACTTATGGGTAACGTGAAACGTTATGTCGTAAACGACTTCGGCTTTTTGAAATGACAACAGAGTTTGATAGTCGCCGCGAGGCCGCAGCAGGCGATTGGGATCAGGGGCGACTGGCTCATGGGATTTATGGGATCGATGGGATCTATGATTTTCATCATTCTCGTGCTTCCCATCATTCCCATGCGATTCATTGCGATTCGTCGGCTTGCGTGGGTTCAGGTTCGGGGGCTTCCAGCAACTGGCAGAGTTCATTCAGGAACGATTGGTTGTTCGCCATTTCCGCCCCGCCGCCTCGCCGCCAACGGGTGATGAATTCTTCGTGGTTCATTTGGGTTTCGCATGGTTGCGGTTGGGGTGCGTCTGCTGTCTGGCGTTGAATCCTCCTGCCGCTCGTCTTCGGGGTTGCTTTGTCGGTGGACCGTGCGACAATAGCAACCCGACATCGTCAGGCACTATCAATTGTCAGGCACTATCAATTGTCAGGCACTATCAATTGTCAGATGATCGAGTTTCGTTTGCATCATCAGAAAGTACTGAACGTGAATCGCCTGCAGGCAATCCGACCGGCAAAAAACATTTCGCGACGCAATCTGCTGCAGGTCGGCGGGATTGGTTCTGTTGGTGTGTCTGCCGCCGGACTGCTGGGACTGCCGGAATTGCTGGGGGCAGAGAATTCTGAGCACATAAATCGAGCTGCGAGTTCGCCGAAGTCCTGCATTTTTATCTATCAATATGGTGGACTCAGTCAGTTGGATTCATGGGATCCAAAACCTCAGGCTCCGGATGGAATCAGAGGACCGTACAAGCCTATCGCTACTCGCACGCCTGGCTTCCAGGTCGGCGAATTGATGCCTCGGCTGGCAGAGATTTCAGACAAGTACTGCGTCATTCGGTCGATGAGCCACGGAGTCCCCGTACACAACATCGCGAATGAAATGCTGCTGGCTGGCAGTTCTGCTCCGCGCAAAGATTCGCCATCCTTTGGATCCATTGTCACGAAACTCCGCCCGACCGAAGTGAATATGCCATCACATGTGTGGTTGCAGAAATTTGGAGGCGGTGCCGCACCGGCAGATGCTTCCTATCTGACTGGCGGTCATCTCGGTATGGGCCACGCCCCGTTGCTGCTGGGAGAACGGCACGATGACAATCCGGGAACTCCTGGCTTTCATCTCAAAGTTTTCGAAACGGCCGACGACGTCTCACTTTCAAGGCTTCAATCGCGTTGGAAACTGCTGCAGAAAATCGAACCGGCGTCGGCCTCCGCAGTTTCCGTGACGGCACTTCGTCAGCCAGCTACGATGCAGAAACTTCAGGAGCGCGCGTTCACACTTCTCCATGGACCGGAAGCGCGCAGAGCTTTCGATGTCGAATTAGAATCCGCGTCGATGCGCGACCAATATGGTCGGCATCCGTTTGGTCAAAATCTGTTGATGGCCAGACGTCTGATTGAATCCGGCGTTCGCCTTGTGAATGTCGTGGCATGGATGGGTCTCGCACCAGCAGACAAGTTTGCCAGCGTCGAAACCTGGGACATGCATGGCAACGCGGGCATCAGCATCTTTGATAACGGCTGGAACGGTCTCGGCTGGGCACTACCTCGTGCAGATGCATCTGTTGCCACACTGCTGGAAGACCTGGACGCGCGGGGAATGCTGGAATCGACTCTGGTGGTTCTGGTCGGTGAATTCGGACGCACTCCCCGGATCAGCAAAGGTTCATCAGCTATGGGACGCGACCATTGGCCGCAATGTTATTCTGCTATGCTCGCGGGGGCAGGCGTCAAAGGCGGCACGATATACGGTTCGTCCGACGACACTGCGGCCTATGTCAAAGATCACCCGGTCAGCCCTGAAGATTTCAGTGCGACTCTGCTGCACGCTCTGGGTATCGATCCCGCGACTCGGCTAAGTCCCGATGGATTTACACTTCCTGCCAGCACGGGGCAGCCGCTGCTGGATCTCTTCTGACAAGGGCTGACAGCCCATCCGGGACTGCTGGTGAATCGACTGTTCGCAATTCGCATTTCGCGTGAGAAGAATAAAGATGGCCCGCAGAAACATTGCACCGGTTCGAGTTGGCGTGATCGGGCTTGGTCGTTTTGGGCGACTGCACGCATTGACACTGGTGGGACTCGCAGAAGCTGAACTGGTCGCCGTCGTGGCGCGTCGCCAGGAAAGTCTCGACGCCATCGCTGAAGAGCTTCCGGACGTACGCGGCTGGACCAGTTTGTCGCAGGCGATCGAGGAATCCGATGCAGAGGCCTGGGTTGTGGCCTGCAGCACATCGTCGCATGTGCCCGTCACGAAGGCTCTGCTTGAAAGCGGAAAAACAGTGCTCCTTGAAAAACCAATCGCTGATAACCTTGTCGAAGCACGCAGTCTGGCTTCATTCGTACGGCCGGACTCAGCGAATCTGATGATGGGGCACATCGTGTTATTCAACAGTGAGTTCCAGCAGCTCTGCAGTGTCGCGCGCCAGCATGGACCGATTTCGTACATCGACTGCGTGCGTCATCGCCCCGCCAGTATCGTCCAGGATTTCCCCGGCGAGAATCCGCTGCAGGCCGTGATGGTCCACGATCTCTATGCCGCGCAAGTGCTACTCAATCGCGCCGAGCCGGATCATTTCAGCGCGCAGTACCATCGAACCGAAGCCGGTGACATCGACCTCGCACTGGCGCAGCTCGGCTGGAGCGGCGGCGCTGTGGCATCGTTTGCCGCGTCGTATTTGACTCCCTCTGGAATGCCGCCCCGAGGTTTCGACAGGACGGAAGTATTCGGCGATGGCTGGTCGTCTCGGATTTCGACGAATCCCAGACCAATCGAAGTCTGGGACTCCAGCGCTGCCTGGCCTTTAGCGTTGGAGATCCGCACGTCCCCGCCCAGCGGAATGATGGCGGAAGAACTCCGTTGCTTTTGTCGCGTCGTACGCGGGTTGCAGTCAGTGCCCGTGGGAGCGACCTACGCGGATGCGATTCAAGTCCAGAGCTGGATGGAAAAACTAAGCTCCTGCGCGAAATGATGAGGAACTCCAACGCGCAATGGCACTCGATTTCAGGCTCACCGATTACTTTTTATTCTGCCGCTCGCCTCACAAAGTGTCCTTCACTCACAGAGTTGAAAGGGTCCCGACTTGGGACAAGTCGGGCTACGACTTGCGGCCTGTTTCATCGCCGAAAACTATTTCAGGACAAATCCTTTGCCATTCGCAATTCCACAAGCGGCAGTACACTATTCAGACTGCCGGAACGAAAGCCGTCCAGATCGATGGTGACAAATCGAAATCCCAGCGAATGGAACTTCGTTGTGATCTGAGTTCGCAGGGTGGGCTCAAGAAGATTTGAAATCTGATCGATGGGCACTTCGATGCGAGCGAGTTCATTTGCTTCGTGGCGAACTCGAAGTTCTTGAATTCCGGTAACGGCTTTTAGAAATGCTTCCGCGTATTCAACACGTTGCACACGTTCCTCGGTGACTTCGACTCCATAAGCAATCCGGCTGGAGAGACATGGCGATGCCGGCTTTTCGGCGACAGATAAATTCCAAAAGCGAGCAAGTTGTCGCACGGCGGCTTTGTTGAGACCAGCTTCAATTAATGGGCTGCGTATGTTGTGATTGATCGCCGCTTGCATGCCAGGGCGATGATCGCCAAGATCGTCCGTGTTGGCTCCGTTGACAATCACTTCGACGCCGAGATCGCTCAAATGTGACGCCGTCAATTCATATAAAGTATCTTTGCAGAAGAAGCATCGGTCGCCGGCGTTGCGACGATATTCCGGGCGATTGAATTCCGAGGTTGGCAGTTCAACGTGACGAATGCCCATCAGTATTGCTTCACGTCGTGCGATCACCAGTTCGCTGGACGCCAGACTGGGGCTGACTGCGGTCACTGCCACTGATTTATCGCCCAACGCTAGAACGGCAGCTTTCGCCACCACTGCGCTATCAACGCCGCCCGAATACGCGACGGCCACCGCGCCGTACGATCGCAGTCGTTCGATCAGTGCATCGGCGATCACTTTTTGGTTTGGCGGAAATGTGTCTTCGGACTGCATAGTTTCGAGGATTCTGGATATCGGATTCAACGAGATTTTTCAGGTGATTATAGCACCAGTGGCCAATCCTGTGTAACGCTGTGCGGTTCCCGATTTGGGACAAATCGGGCTACGGGTTGATTATTGCAGATCCCGCGAATCCTTTACAACGCCTCATCTGTCGCCGCAACTGAAGATCCCTCGGCACGGGAAAACGTGATAATTCCCGTGACTGGTGGCCGAGCGTGAAAAGAATGCAAGGATAGCAAGTCCAGCCTACAATTAGGGTTTTCCGGAATGGCGAAAGATTGTTTGTTGAGTGTTGGCAATCCTTTCGCACAGGCGAAACTTCGTGCAAATGGATGAGGGATAAAAGAGGAGTGACAGTTATTTCCAGTGTCAAAGCGACTTCCGTGGCTACTCTTGATCCGCAGCGTTTAACCTCATGGTCGTTTAACGGCTATTTGCTGATGACGTTTCTGACGGCGGTCAATGACAGCATGTTTCGCTGGATGGTCTGCCCCATCGCACGGCATTTATTCAAGGACGATGTCTGGCACATTGCTGGATATTCGATGCGGCCAGCAGAGATTGTTCTTCCGCTGGGATTGTTTGTGTTCGTGCTGCCATTTGTGATCTTCGCGCCGTGGGCCGGATGGGTTGCTGACAGGTTTAGTAAACGCAGTTCAATTATCTGGTTGAAGTGGACCGAAGTCGCGTTAATGACTGGAGGGCTGTTTGCCATTCAGCAGGGGCACGTGACATTAATGTTTGCATCGTTGTTTCTCATCGGGGCTCAGGCGACACTCATTGGGACAGCAAAGTACGGGATCATCCCGGAACTTGTACGGCGTTCAGATATTTCCGCAGCGAACGGATTCTCTGGCGTGGCCACTCTCATTGGATCGATCGCAGGTACCGTCGCCGGTTATACGCTGGCTGATATCACGATTGTCAACCGTGCGGCCGGAATACCAACTGCTGCAGTCGCTTTGATTGGCGTCGCGCTGCTGGGTGTTCTCGGTGCGATATTGACGACGGATGTGAAGGCCGCAAATCCAACAGTCCGGTTTCAATGGAATCTTGTCACAGATTCGTGGCGAGATCTAAAGCTCGTGTTTAGCGATCGAGGGATTCTGCGTGTGTCATTTGGAATCGTGTTCTTCTGGTCACTGGCAGCACTTGCACAGATGAATATCGATGTGTTCGTTACCACCGAACTTTCGGACGTAACGAAAGTCAGTCCAGCTCCGTTTATGGCCATGCTGGTCATTGGCGTTGGGATCGGCAGCTTGCTGGCCGGCTGGCTTTCGAATGGTCGCGTTGAACTCGGGATGGTTCCATTCGGTACACTGCTCATGGGCCTTGCCTGCATTCTGTTGTACTTTTGCAGTGATTCACCGGTCATGACAGGCGCCATGCTGGTTATGATCGGACTGGGTGGCGGTCTGTTTAATGTGCCACTGAATGCCTACATTCAGGAACGCAGCCCGCACGAAAAGCTCGGTGCCATCCTGGCGGCTGTTCAACAATTAACGGCGATCGGAATGCTTTGTGTGTCCGGACTTTTCTGGATGATGCATACGCCGATGCATATGTCCGGATCGCAGATCTTTCTGCTGTCTGGCATGGGAATCATTCCGATCGTGATCTATGCCGTCTGGATTTTGCCGCAGGCGACGATTCGATTTTTTGTATGGTTGCTGAGTCGTTTTGTGTACCGAGTTCGTACGTATGGCATTGAGAATATCCCGGAACGAGGTCCGGCTCTGTTGGTGGCGAATCATGTCTCCTGGATTGACGGAGTTTTGATTTTGCTGGCGAGTTCACGCCCCATTCGCATGGTCGCTTATGCGGACTATGTTCAGGGTCGCTTTGCCAAGTGGCTGTCGAATCTGTTTGGCATCATCCCAATTCGTGCCGGCGACGGACCACGCGCGTTGGTGAAGTCCCTGAACACCGCTCGCGATGCGTTAAACAGCGGACAGTTGGTCTGCATCTTTGCGGAAGGAAAAATCAGTCGCACCGGGCAACTGCAGAAATTTGAACGCGGCATGCTGCGAATTCTGAAGGACACCGATGCCCCGGTTGTGCCAGTGTGTCTCGACGAACTGTGGGGAAGCATCTTTAGCTACGAACGCGGTAAGTTCATCTGGAAGAAGCCGAAGTACTGGCCGTATCCAGTGTCGATTTCGTTTGGTAAGCCCCTGTTGCACGTTGACGATATCGATATTGTTCGTAATGCTGTGTCGCTGTTAAACACCCAATCGGTGCTCTTGAGAAAGGAACGCAGCATGATCCCGGCTCGAAGGTTAATTCGCGAATGTCGTCTGGCATGGAATCGTACGAAGGTTGCCGATTCTGGCGGCACGGAACTTACTGGCGGAAAACTTCTGATCAGCTCGCTGGCGTTTCATGCTCTGCTCACAAAGCAGGTACTGAAGTCTGATGTCAAATACGTCGGGATCCTGCTTCCACCGTCTGTTGGAGGAGTGCTGGCGAACACCGCGTTAACTCTGGCAGGCAAAGTGACGGTCAATTTGAACTATACGCTGACGGAAGATCTGGTTAACTACTGTATCCGTGAAGCTGGCATCAAGCAGGTCCTCACCAGCCGCGCGTTTCTGGAAAAGCGTCCCATGAAACTGGACGCGGAAGTGATCCTGCTGGAAGACCTTAAGCCTCAAATCACCACCACTGCCAAAGCCAAAGCGTTCGTGCTTGCGAAATTTATGCCGATTGGACTTTTGTGCCGACGGTTGGCTCTGGATCAGATAAAAGCCGACGATCCGTTCACGGTTATCTTTACTTCAGGTTCAACTGGCGAACCGAAGGGCGTCGTACTTTC
>Ga0105054_10000265_pt1 | contig 77063 bp, 78 predicted proteins | sample BON02_FD_78091 | JGI IMG/M metagenome (GOLD analysis project Ga0105054, IMG submission 78091) | Freshwater microbial communities from Lake Bonney liftoff mats and glacier meltwater in Antarctica - BON-02 (megahit assembly) | ecosystem: Environmental > Aquatic > Freshwater > Ice > Glacier...
CGGTCTCGGTCTCGGTCTCGGTCTCTGTCTCTGTCTCGGTGTCGTTGCCGTCAGCAGTTGACGGGTCGGCGACGGTTTTCGACGGATCGGGATCGGCGGCGGCCGTGGCCGTTTCCTCGAGCGGTCGGCCGTAGTTGATCGTGGCTTCGCCAACGACCGCGCTGGTGGCGACGGGGTCGAGTTCGGCGTACACGATGATCCGCTCCCGGGCGGTGTACTTCGGGTGGCACGACGTGAGCGTCAAGGTCGCCCGGGTCGGGTCGGTCGTGGCGATCACCTGGTAGTCGCTCGGCGACACGATCTCCTGTCCGGTCACCCGGTAGACGAAGCGGCCGGCAACGGTGGTGACGACGATCTCGTCGCCGGTTTCCATCTTGTCGATGTCGAAGAACGGCTGGCCGAACGTGGTGCGGTGGCCGGCGATGGCGGCGTTTCCGAGCTGACCGGGCATCGGAGTGTCCGGATAGTGACCGGGACCCTTCTTCAAGTCGTTCTTGTCGACCCCGGCCACCACGATCTTGTCGATGCCGATCCGGGGCAGTTCGATACGGGCGATCGCATCGCCCTCGACGATCGGCGCGATGATGGCATCCGGAGTCGGGGGTGTGTTCTCCGCAGTGGGATCGACCGGCGCTGAATCGGCGGGCGCTGAATCGGCGGGTGTCGAGTCGGCGGGGATCGAGTCGGTTCGGATCGGCGTGGGGGCGGGTGCTGCAGCGAGGAGTGCTTCGAACTCGTTCCCGAGCGAATCCTGGGCCCTCGCGGTCTCGATACCGGTGCCCCAGAGTTGGTAGGCGACGAATCCGAACAGCAACAGCCCGGTGCCGATCAGCGTCTTGCCGACGCCGCCGACCCACCATCGCCAGTCGTGCGGGGGCGCGGGCCGGTCGAACTTACGCACCCGGCCGGCGCGCGGGGATGGCGATGCAGCGTCCGACACGGCCTAGAAACTACCTGTGTGCCGGGGCGAGGGGATCGCGGTGGCAGCGAGTTGACGAATACTCCAGACATCGCTGGCGAGTCACGAACAGTCCGAGCGATGAGCGAATCACGCAGATGTGGTGTGTTCGCTCATCGCTCATCGCTCATCGCTCGCGCCGGCAGCCGTTCAGAGACAGCCGAGACCCAGCCGACGTTGTCGGACACGCCACTAGCGTGTCGGCCATGTCGGTCGTGGACCTCGATGACGCGGTTGCCGTGCTCGGACAGTTCCCCGCCCTCGCCGGAGCGACATTGCGGGTCGAAGAGGGCGAGATCGTGTTGCTCCGGGGCCCGAACGGCGCCGGCAAGACCACGTTGCTGCGGTTGTGCGCCGGTCTGCTGCCGTTGGTGCGGGGCTCCGGCAGCGTGCTCGGGCTCGACCTCACCGTGCACCGCGAGTCGATCCGTCGCACCGTCGGCCTGCTCGGGCACCAGAACGGGCTCTACCTCGACCTCACCGTTGCCGAGAACGTCCACTTCTGGGGTGCCACCGTCGGGGCATCCGACGCCGAGATGCAGGCCGCGATGCAGCGCCTCGACGTGGCAGGGCGCCTCGCCACCGTCGGCGTGAGCAAGCTGTCGGCCGGCCAGAAGCGCCGCACCGCCCTCGCCTGCCTGATCGCCCGTCGAGCGCAGCTGTGGCTGCTCGACGAACCACATGCCGGCCTCGATGCGTCGGCGCGCGACGAACTCGACGAGACGCTGCGCCAGGCAGCAGCGTCGGGCGCCACGATCTTGATGGCGAGCCACGAACTCGAGCGGGCCGGCTCGCTCGCGACGCGGACGGTCGACGTGATCGCCGGCCGCGTGCACGAGGTGGTGTCGTGAGCACGTTGAGGATCGCCCGACTGGTGGCGGCGAAGGACCTGCGTATCGAGTGGAACAGCCGGGTTTTCGTCAACCAGGTGCTGCCGTTCGCCGGCGTCACCATGGTGATCTTCGCCTTCGCGCTCGACGCCGACTCGATCTTGCAGCGGGTGGCGCCCGGCCTGGTGTGGCTGGCCACGATGTTCTCGATGCTCGTGCTCGTGCAGCGCTCGTTCGCCATCGAAACCGCCGACGGCGCCCTCGATGCGCTGCGTGTCGCAGGTGTCGATCCGATGGCGATCTACCTCGGCAAGGCGGTGGCGTTGGGTGTGCAACTCCTGATCCTCGAAGTGGTGCTGCTGTTCGCTGCGGTCATCCTCTACGGCCAGACGATCCCGGCCGATGGTGCTGTGCTTCTTGTCATAACCCTGATCTCAGCGACGTGCGGACTCGCCGCGGTCGGTACCCTCTACGGAGGCCTTGCTGCAGGATTCACGGGTCGCGAGACGTTGCTCCCGCTACTCACGTTCCCTGCGGTGGCGCCCGTCCTGATCGGAGCAACACGAGCAGTCGAAGCAGCGCTCGGCACGGCAGGTGCGGTGGTGTCGGACGGCTGGCCCTGGGTGGGCCTGCTGGTCGTCTTCGCCGTGGCCTTCGGTGTCGGCGGTGCACTGGCGTTCGGTCCGTTGATCGACGAATGAGATCAGTGCAGCGCATTCCATCCCCCAGCCATCGCAGGAATCGGACATGACCACGACGGATCCCACGCTCGCCCACACCGATACGGGGGGCGATCGCCATGACGACGGTGCGGGTACCGGTACCCGGGGAACTCGCATCATCGGCATCGCCACCATCATCGCCATGGGGTGGCTCATCGCCTTCGGGCTCGGATTCTCGCCAGAAGACCGCGATCAGCGCGAGAGCGTTCGGCTGCTGTACGTCCACGTGCCCACCATCTGGATCGCCTACCTGGCGTTCACCGTCACCGCCATCTCGTCGGGGATGTACTTCTTCGGCAGGAAGAAGTCACTGGGCTGGGACCGTCTCGCCGGTGCCAGCGCCGAGATCGGTACGGTATTCGTTGCCGTCACGCTCGTGATCGGCGCCATGTGGGGCCGCCTCACGTGGGGCGTGTTCTGGCAGTGGGATGCCCGCCTCACCACCACGGCGCTGATGTTCGTCACGTACATCGGCTACCTCGCCGTGCGCCGCCTCGGCGGCACGCACGACCAGCGCGCCCGCCGCAGCGCGATCATCGGCATGATCGCCGTGTTGGAGATCCCGCTCGTGCACTGGAGCGTGCGTTTGTGGCGCAGCCTGCACCAAGAGGCCACGGTGCTCGGCACCGACGGCGATGTCAGCATGGACGACTTGATGTTGTTCAGCCTGTTCGTCGGCGTGATCGCCTTTTCGCTGCTGTACCTGTGGCTGGTGATCCACCGCACGCGGGTGATGGCGATGGAAGACCTGCTCGACGACCGTGGGCTCGACGACGCACTCGCGGCCCGCCGCGCCGAAGTCGTCCCCGACTCGAATCAGGCCGACTCGAACCAGGCCAGCTCGAACCAGGCCAGCTCGAACCAGAAAGGAACGGTCTGATGGAAGATGCAGGATTCATCATCGGGGGCTACGTACTCACGTTCGTCACGGTGTCGTTCATGGCGTGGCGGGTACTGCGGGCCGGCAAACGGCTCGGAAAATCCGTGCCCCCCGAGGACAAGCACTGGCTCTGAGCGAGCAGAATGAAGCTGACATGACTGACGGTATGAACCACGACACGAGCGACCTCGACCTCTCTCCCCGCACACCGGTCGAACCCACCGCGCCGGTGCGCAAGAAGCGAAATTGGCTCCCCATAGTGGTGCTCGGCCTCGTGGTAGCCGCTGGCGGTGTGATCCTCACCCAGTTCCTCACCCAGGCGATCGACTACTACTGCAACGTCGACGAAGTCGGCGAACGCAGCGGGTGCGACGAAGAGCGGCGCATCCGTCTGCAGGGCACCGTCGACGAAGGTTCCATCGAACGTGTGGCCAACACCACCGAGTTCGACATGACGTTCAACGACGTGACGATCCCGGTCACCTACGACGGCGAACCCGGCGGCATCTTCAAAGAGTGCATCCCCGTGGTCGTGCACGGCGTGATCGAGAACGGCACGCTGCTCGGCGACCGTGTCGAGGTCAAACACTCCGACGAGTACGTCGCCGTCAACGACGAGCGGGTCGCCGACGCCGAATTGGCCGGCTGCGCCGACACTGCCACCACCTGATGCTGTTCGCTGCGAGTCTCAACTCGGCGCTCGGTAGCGCCGGCCTGCTCTTGGTGATGGCCGCCTCGGTGTTCGGCGCGATCGCCGTGTTCTACGGCATCCGCAAGGGCGACAAGAAATTGCTCAAGCAAGGTCCTCTGTACACCTGGATCGCCTTCGGCGGCATCGTGCTGTCCGTGGTCATGATGCAGCGGGCCATGATCACCCGCGACTTCTCGCTCGCCTACGTGCAGCAGGTCGGCTCGGCCGATACCCCGGCGCTGTACAACTTCGCTGCCATGTGGTCGGCGCTGGAGGGTTCGATCCTGCTGTGGGTGCTCGTGCTCGCAGGGTTCACTGCGGCGGTCGGTTGGCGGTTCCGCAAACGTACCGACGACGTCCTCGTCGGCTGGGCGCTGATCGTGATGTTCCTCGTCCTCGCGTTCTTCGCGTTCTTGAGTTTCGGTCCGGCCGATCCGTTCTCCGCGGGTGCTCCTGGTGTCACGACCGGCCCGGGGCCGAACCCGCTGCTGCAGAACCACATCCTGGTGCTGTTCCACCCGCCGATCCTGTACCTCGGCTACATCGGCTTCACCGTGCCGTTCGCCTTCGCGATCGCGGCGCTGATCACCGGCCGCCTCGGCGAGGGCTGGCTGATGGAAACTCGTCGCTGGGCGCTGTTCTCGTGGGCGTTCCTCACGATCGGCGTGCTGCTCGGTGGCTGGTGGAGCTACGAGGTGCTCGGCTGGTCCGGCGTGTGGGCGTGGGACCCGGTCGAGAACGCCTCACTGCTGCCGTGGCTCACCGGTACCGCCTACATCCACTCGGTACTCGTGCAGGAACGGCGCGGCATGTTGAGGGTGTGGAACCTGAGCTTGCTGATCGCCACGTTCGCGCTCACCATCCTCGGCACGTTCATCACCCGCTCGGGCATCATCAGTTCGGTGCACGCATTCGGCGATGGTCCGATCGGCAGCTGGCTGCTCGGATTCTTCGGCGTCGTCGTGGTCGTGTCGCTCGCTCTCATCGCCTGGCGCGGTGACCGACTGCGTTCTCCCGGCTCGATCGATTCGCCGTTGTCGCGGGAGGGCTCGTTCCTCGCCAACAACGTGCTGTTCACGGTGTGGGCGTTCGTCATCTTGCTCGGCACGCTGTTCCCGCTGCTCGTCGAAGCGCTCCAGGATCGCCAGACCCTGGTGGGCGCTCCATACTTCGATCGCATGTCGCAGCCCATCGGGTTGATGCTGCTGTTCCTGATGGGTGTCGCCCCGGTACTTCCATGGCGTAAGGCGTCGACCGAACTGTTGCGCCAGCGGCTGTTCTGGCCGGCGTGGGCCGGTGCCCTCGGCCTGGCGATCGCCGTGTTCGTCGGCGCCGACGGCTGGGCGCCCCTGGTGGCGTTCGCGCTCGCCGGGTTCGCCACGGGCTCGGCGGTACGTCAACTCGCACTCGCGACACGCCGTCAGGGTTGGCGTGGCTTCGTAGGCCGGGCCAACGGCGGCATGGTCGTGCACATCGGCGTCATCATCATCGCCGTCGCACTGGCCGCGTCGAACAGCTTCACCCACTCGGCCACGCTCGATCTGCGCCAAGGCGAGGTCGTCGAATGGGGAGGTCACACCTTCGAGCTGCTGTCGGTCGACGAACGCACCAACGCCCGTGGCAGCGAACGCCGCATCGCCGCCAACGTCATGCTCGACGGCGAGCAGGCCTTCAGCCCGGCAACCACGCGATACCTCAACATCGGCGTCGACATCGGCACGCCGTCGGTGCGTACCGGTTGGAACGAGGACATCTATCTCACCCTCGGTCAGGGCGCCGTCCCCGGCGCCACCGAGATCACCATGCGGGTGTTCATCAAGCCGATGATCCTGTGGCTCTGGATCGGCGGTGCCATCATGGCGCTCGGCACGCTGCTGGCCGCCTTCCCCGGCTCGCGCCGCCGCCTCGCGATCGATCCGGTTTCAGCACCGATCGCCGTTGGAGGTCCCGATCCCGAGCAGCCCGCCGGTGATGCAGTGGTGATCAGTGACTCGACCGTCCCCGACTCGACTCTCCACGACTCGCCGGACGACGACTCACTGGTTGCCGACAGCGAGGACGAAGACTCCCAGAGCGGGGTGTCGGTGTGACCGACGTACTCGACGATTCGGCGCCGGCCGACCTTCCCGACCATGACGACACCCCATCGGGAGGTGGCGGGCGACGACTGGCGCCACTCATCGCAGGTGCGATTGCGGTCGTGATGGTGGGGTTGATGGTCGTGTTCGTCGGCGCGGTCAGTGGCGACGACGCCGGCGGCACCAACGCCGACTCGCCGCTGATCGGTCGACCTGCGCCCGAGGCCACCGGGACGTTGTCCGACGGCACGGCGTTCGACCTGTCGCGTCGCAAGGGCAGCTGGGTGGTGCTCAACTTCTTCGACCCCACCTGTGTGCCGTGCATTCGCGAGCACCCCGAGCTGGTCACCTTCACCGAAGACCAGGCCACACTCGGCAACGACGGCGCCGAGATGTATTCCGTGATCACGCGCGGCGAGCAGGACGAGATCGAGACGTTCTTCGCCGACAACGGTGGCGACTGGCCGGCGATCTACTCCGAGGCCGACGAGTTCCCGGTGGCCTTCGGCGTGGCGCAGGTGCCCGAGACCTGGATCATCGACCCGAGCGGGGTGGTGCAATTGCGGCTGATCTCCGAAGTCACTGCCGAGCAACTGAACTCGATCCTGCGCCAGTTCCGGGAGCAGTACCGCTGATGGCGAGCCAGTTGAACCGACGTGTCAAGAGTTGGCCCGGTTGGGTGCTGTTGGTCTTCGTGCTCGCCGGGTTCCTGGCCGTCGGCACCACTCGCGACACCGGCCCCGAGAGCCAGGGTGATCGGATCGACGAGGTGTCCAAACGCGTCGCCTGTCCGATCTGTGACGGCGAGAGCGTGTTCGAGTCGCAGAACAATGCGTCGATCGCGCTCCGGAACCAGATCGCCGAACTCGTTGCCGACAACGACCTGAACGACACGGAGATCGTCTCCTTCATCGAAACCCGGTACGGGGCGGAGGTCGTGCTGGTACCCAAGTCGACCGGCTTCGATGCACTCGTGTGGGTGCTGCCCGCCGTTGCGTTCGTGTGCGGTTTCGCGGCGTTGATCGTGGTGTTCCGACGCTGGAAGCGTGAGGCCGGTGAAATGTCCGACCCGACCTCCGACGATCGCGCTCTGGTCGATGCGGCCATGGTCGAGGCTGCGCTCGCCGCCGACGCCGAGGACACGGGTCGATGACCGCCAGTGGCACCGAGCTCGACCGGCTCGCTGGGCTGGAGGAGGAACGTCGCTTTCTCCTGCGGTCGCTGAACGATCTCGAACGTGAACACGAAGCAGGCGACGTCGACGACCTCGACTACCGAACGCTGAAGGACGGCTACACCGTACGAACCGCCAAGGTCCTTCGCCAGATCGAAGACGGCCGGGGTTCGCTCCCTGCGCCGAAGCCTCGTCGGTGGAGTCGTACCGTGGTGGTGGCTGCAGCGGTGGTCGCCGGCTCGGTCGGTGTCGGGTTCGTGCTCGCAGGAGCATGGGGCGAACGTTCGTCGGGTCAGGAGATGACCGGACTCACACCCGGCGACGAATCGCGCATCGTGCTCACCAACGCACGCGACGCGATGGGCGCTGGCGACTTCACCACGGCGAATGCCTTGTTCGCCGAAGTGATCGACATGGCGCGGGCTCGTGGTCGCGAGAGTGCCGAGGCGGTGGCGTACTTCGGCTGGACGCTGGCTCTGCTCACACGGCAGAACCCCGATCAGACCAATGCCGCCGAACGGTACGACGCCGCGGCGCTGGCGCTGGGACGCGCTGTCGAACTGGAACCCGACTACGCCGACCCGCAGTGCTTCCTCGCGATCGTCGAGTTCCAATTCCGTGGTGACGCAGCGGCAGCGCTACCACACATCGAGAAGTGCGAGGCGAGCAATCCTCCGGCCGAGGTCGCTTCACTGGTCGCCAGCTTCGCGGCCGAGATCCGTGCCGCCAACTGAGGTCAGGAGGGTGGGGGCCAGACCTTGCCTTTGGTGAAGCGGTCGCCTTTGCGTTTGAGCACCCAGATGCTGCCCTTGCGCCAATCAGGCTTCGTCTGGACTTCCATGCCGCGTCGAACGAGTGCCTGGATGACGTCGGGAACGATGTCGCCGTGGCTGCACAGCACGGCACCGGTGGCGACCTGGCCGAGCAATTCGAGCACCGGCTCGAACGGCTCGCCCTCGAAGAGGCGCTGGTCGGCCTCGACCTCGACACCCAGGCGCTTGGCCAGTGGCTCCAAGGTCTGCATGCAGCGGATGCACGGACTCGAATGCAGTGACGTGGCTCCTTTGGCCGTCAGTCGTTTCGCGATCGCTTCCGACTGTTTCCAGCCGAACTTGCTCAACGGTCGGGCTTCGTCGTCACCCTCCCACACTCGGCGTTCGCCAGCCTTGGCGTGACGAACCAGATAGATGACGTCGGAGCTGCTCATGAGACGAATCGCAAGACTTGTCGGTCAGGCCTCGTTCGTCAACTGCTTGTGACGTTGCGTCAACGATCGCACGAACATCACCCATGCCGCCGCTGCGACCAGGTTGAGGACCGCGGTGAGCCAGTCGAGTGCGCCGAAGTCGTCGAGACTCTCGGCGACTGATTCGATGTCGGTGCCGGGGATCCCGCCGGCGGCGAACGAGCCGATCTGGATGGCGAACAGTACGGCCGGGACGAGACCGAATACGACGAACCAGACCCACAGCACCGGGTTGTCCGCCGTCTTCTTCCAGCTGTCGGTCCCGTCGACCACGGTCGGCTCGGAGGCCTTCCAGAGTTCGCGCAGCACGAGGAACGGGATGATGTAGAGCACGAGCGGTGGGAGGAACCAGCCGAAGATGGCGAACAGCGGGCTCCACGTGGTTGCTCGGCCGAACGCCCTCACGTTGCTGGCGATGCGGAACGCCCAGATGATGGTGAGCACGCCGGTGGCAATCGTCGCGACGCTGACCAGGAGCTGCACCGAATTGACCGGCACGATGGCGTCCTCGAACTCGGATCGGGTCGTGCTGCCGGCGAGGAAATCGGCCGCATCGTTGCCGAGGCCTGCCGACAGGAACGCGGACACCAGGGTGCCGAGCGCCACGACGGCGGTCGAGATGACGATCGGGATGGCGAGCCCGCCGACCCGACGAACCGCTCCCGCTGGTGTGGGTTGGCTTGCGTAGGCAACATAGCCTGGCGGTGGGGTCAAGCCGCCGGGTGGTGGTGGTGGCGGTGGTGGTGGCGGCGGACTCGACGATGGCAGGTTGTTCGGCGGGGAAGGGACGTCGCTCACCGGGCACACGGTAGCGGCTGTGGCGCATGGGCCTCCAGCGAGTGTGGGGCTTCAGTTCGATGATCCAGGGGCGGCGGTGAACGAACTTTGCGGCGCTCCCACCCCGCCGAGCAGCAGGTCGTGGACTGCATCGGCACTCAGCGGACGCGCCAGGAAGTAGCCCTGCGCCAGGTCGCAGCCGAACGACAGCAGCGCTGCGACCTGCGCTTCGCTCTCGACACCTTGGGCGATCGGGACCAGACCCAACGTGTGAGCGAGTTGGACGATGGCCTCGACCATCGACGATTCCGGCAGAATCAGCATGTTGGTCACGAACGAACCGTCGATTTTGAGGAAGTCGATCGGGAACCGCTCGAAATAGCTCAGCGAGGAGTAGCCGGTCCCGAAATCGTCGACGGCGAGACGAACACCGAGCTCACGGAGGCGATAGAGGTTCGTCGCCGCCATCTCCGGGTCGGCCATGAGCGCATTCTCGGTGATCTCGAGGATCAACCGGTCCCGTCGTACTCCGCTCTGCTCCAGGTGAGCTCTCACGCGCTCGGGCAGCCGGCGGTTCAGGAGTTGATATGGGGAGAGGTTGACGTGGACGGCTGGCGTATCCGCTCCGAGGTCGATCTCCCACCGACGTACCTGACGGAGCGACTCTTCGAGGACATGATCGCCGATCTCGTCGATGCGACCGCTCGCCTCGGCGAGCGCGATGAACGAGTTGGGGCCGAGCAGCCCGCGCTCGGGATGCTGTCACCGCACGAGTGCCTCGACCGCCCTCACGCGCTGCGAGCCCATCTCGTAGATCGGCTGGTAGTGCACGACCAGTTCGCCTCGATCGGCGACACCACGCAGATGGATTTCCACCTCGAGTCGTTCGACGGCAGCCTCGTGCATCTCGGAAAGAAACACCCGGTAACAGCTCTTCCCCTGGCTCTTCGCCATGTACATCGCGAGATCTGCATTACGCAGCAGAGCGCTCCCGTCGAGGTCGATTCCCGGTTGCCCGAACGCGATCCCGACGCTGGCACTCACGGCGACGAGATGCGACCCGAGCATCACCGGCTCTCGGAGCACTGCGACGATTCGTTCGGCGATGGTGGTCGCCTGTATCTCGTCCTCGAGATCCTCGATCAACACGGCGAACTCGTCACCGCCCAGTCGGGCAGCAGTGTCTTTCGGGCGCAGACACGTCAGGAGCCGGGCACTCGTGGCTACCAACAGCTCGTCGCCGACTGGGTGACCGAGACTGTCGTTGACCGTCTTGAAGTCGTCGAGGTCGATGAACAGCACGGCCACCGAGCCGCCGGTGCGTTCGATCCGCGCCAGCGCGTGCTCGACCCGGTCACGAAAGAGCGACTGGTTGGCAAGACCGGTCAGCGCGTCGTGGAACGCCTGCCGCGTCAGCTCGTCGCGGAGTATCCGGTCCTGCGTGACGTCGCGGAAGCTCAAGACGCGCCCCACCACTTCGCCGTCGATGCGCTGCGGCGCCGAGTTGCGTTCGAACAGCCGTCCGTCGTGGAACTCGAAAACGTCGTGGCTCTCGGCCTCGGGGTCGGCATACAGACAGGTCACCTTGGTCGTGAACGCATCCGGATCCGACAGCTGCGGCAGCACGTGCGCGATCAGGGCGCCGTCGTCACGGGCGTCGAGGACTTCGGGCGGAATCTGCCACATCTCCGCGAACCGGCGATTGAAGCTGACGATCCGACGGTTCCCGTCGACGACGAGGATGCCGTTCGCCGTCGATTCCAGCGTGGCTGCGAGCACCGAGTTGGCGGAACGGAGCGCACGTTCCGCGGCGAGGCGGTCCGTGATGTCGTGTCCGGACACCACGAGCCCGTTGACCGTGGGGTCAGCGAGCAGGTTCTTCACGGTGATGGCAAACGGCACCGTCGATTCGTCACGCCTGGCGAACACGAGGTCCACGGTGACGGACGACCCGGTCTCGATCGTGTCGCCGCACACCTCCGCGAGCGCGGTGCGCCACCGCTCCACATCGACGGAAGCAACGAGCTCTTCGAGCCTTCGTCCCTCGAGCCACTCCTGGTCGTGCCCGAGCAGTCGTGCGATTGCGGCCGACGAGTCCTGCACGATGCCCGATCCATCGATGAGCATCGTCAGCATCGACGCGTTGTGCGTCAATGAGCGGAAGCGGGCGTCGGCATCATGCGCGACTTCCCAGCGTCGTCGCTCGGTGACGTCTCGTAAGCTCAACAAGACATCTTCACCTGACGGCGTGCCGATCAGTTCGACCAGTCGCCAACCGTCGTGCGCCAGGACGCGGACCTCGAGTGGTGTCCCGACATCTTTCGACCGCACGCTCATCATCGCGTGGGCGGCGGACTCGAGGTCGTCGGGATGGATGAGGTCGAGTCCGCGCATGCCGCCGGAATCAGCGAGTTGCACGCCGAACAGGCGCTCTGCGCTCCGGTTCCCCCAGAGCACCTGAAAGAGCGGATCGAGGAGTAGCACCGAGTCGGGCAGCCCCATGGCAACTTCGACGATCTCGTCCGCACTCAGCGGGACAGGGGGCAGCGCACGCTGCACGTCGAACATGGAAGCCTTTCGGCACGACACCACTCCGACTTGAACATTTTTGCGCTCTTCGGGGAATTCGGCTTGCGGATGATGAGGATGGGACATGTCGAGGCGATCACCGCTCTCCGATCACTGCTTTCCGCTTTCCGCTTTCCGCTTTCCGATCACCGCGTTCCGAGGAGTTCGAGGAACCCTTCGTCCTGATCATGGCCACGAGGTGGTGTCTGAATCTCGGGTCCATTGTCGACACGCGGGTCGTCTCGTCCAGTTCGTATCGGTTCCCGACGCCGGTGAGACCATCTCGTACGGCCAACTCAGCGCGCTGGCGAGACGTCCGAGTCGTCCTCGAGATACTCAGCACACCGAAGAGGAAGGCGACGAGTGCGAGAACACCGACCGCGGCTGCTTCCGAGAGAAGCGCGTCACGGTTCGACTCCTGATCGGCAAGGCTCTCGACTCGTGCTGCCTCATCGTCGGCGAACAGCTCGTCGATCACGCTCAGTAGCTCGGGTTGGGCCTCGTCGACCGCGGCGAGCGCCTCGGTCAGTTCGAACGGGGGTGTGTCCATGCCGTCACGGAGCTCTCGCATCCAAGCGTCATAGACGACGAGAGGGTTCGATGCCATCACGTCACCGGGACGTTCGGTTGCCTCCGGGAGCATCACGCGGGCCGAATCGATGTCGATCCAGTCTGAATCATCGAACGGTGTGGTCGGATCGGTTCCGAACCAGCCGCCCTCGGTTCGTACGACGCCGATCAGCGTGTTGACGAACGGTGCAGTCGACGGGTCGCTCGTACGTTCGTTGACCGACACATCGGCCGCGATCCCCTCGATGAGCACGTGGAATGGCAGCGCACTCACGAAGCTGAGCTGCTGAATCGCCTCACGTCGCGTCGTGACCATCCCGCTGGCTCCGCCGTATCGGGCGACGTCCTCCGCAACATCGAAGAGGTCGTCCAGCTTCCCTTCGACGGGGTCGTCGAGCGCCTCGATCTCCACACCACCGAGGAGCGTTTTCGCTTCCTTGGCAACGAGTCCTTCGCCCTCGGCCAGGGCGGTGATACTCGATGTGGCAGCGCGGATCTCGGCCGCTGCCGCCGCCAACCGCTCGCTGCGATCCCCGGCGACTCCGACGGCATCCAGCATGCGAACTGCAACCACCTCCAGCGTGGCGAGTTCCATCGTCCGTCGAGCTTCCAGTAGTTGGCCTTGGTCGACCGCTACGGCTCGATCCTCGCCGCTCATGCTCTCGCTCTGCGCCATCCCGAACAGAGCGACAGCCAACACGGCCAGGGCCGAGGAGGAAAGGATCGCGACCCAGCCGAAGATCGGGCGATCCAAGCTTTTCCATCTCATCACGATCCTGCATCGGCGGCAGGGGGCGTCAGAAAAGTAAAGAATTGCTCATTTCTGGACACATGACAGCTGCTGCTCGCGCCGTCACTTGGCATCCGACCATCGGGCGATGGTGCTGGTGTCGGCGACGAACCGAACGGAACCAGGTAGGTCGATCTGCTGCCAACGGTGGGCAGTTTCCTGCAGAGCAGCTTCGACGAGGATGGCGACTCGCTCCGCGTCGTCGGCGGGCACGTGGACCAACAGTTCGTCGTGGAGGCACAGCACGATCCGCGATCCCGCCGGTAGTCGGGCGCGAACGATCACCGCCCATGTCTTGAAGAACTCCGCGGCAGCTCCCTGCACCATCGCGTTGCGGCCGTATCGACCCCGTGCGGCAGCTCGCGAGCGGAGGTCGCGCTCGTCGGCGTCGGGGGCATCCCCTCCCGACATCCGCACCAACCGACCCCCTCTGGTGCGCAGGTCGGTGCCGGCCTCGGCGGATCGTGCGGCATCGGTCAGGTACCCCATCGCCACCGGGTAGGCAGCGTCGAGCCCGCGCAGTGCAGCGGCACCGTGGCCGGTCGTCTGGCCGTACATCGCACCGAGCACGGCGACCTTGGCGATCTCGCGGCTCACGCCGAGTCGCTGGGCGACCGGTGCGTACATGTCGGCGTCGAGCGTCGCTGCGGCGAGCGCCTCGTCGCTCGACACCGCAGCCAGGATGCGGGGCTCGATCTGGCCGAGGTCGGCGCGCACGAAGATGTGACCCGCAGTGGCGACAATCGCCGGGCGGAGATCGGCCGGCAGGTTGTGCAGCCCAGCCGTGGCGGTCATGCGGCCGGCAGCGCCGTCCGAACCCGACCAGGTGCCACGAAGACGTCCGTCGGATCCAACGTGTTCGTCGAGCCATCGATACCCGAAGGTCGTCGCCATCCGTTCGGCCTTGCGCCAGATGAGGAGGGCGTCGACCACCGGGTGTTCGTGGCGCAGCCGCTCGAGTCGCCATGCCCGGGTGTCGTCCACCTCGATGCCTGCACGTCGAAGGAGCGACTTGACGTTCGCCGGGTTGCGCAGATCCACACCGTCGCGCAGGCCGTGCGGGAGTTGCACCAGCACGAGATCGTCGCGCTCGGCGGCCAGGCGTCGCTCGTCGACGGCGTCGCTCGGTCGGGGCCCGATGAACGAAGCGATGATCCGCTCGGCTTCTGTGACATCGACCGGAATGCCATCGTGTTCGAGTTCGGCACACAGCAACGCTGCTGCCGACTCTGATCGTGCTGTCGCCGGTGCGGCGCGGCGACCGTCGAGCGCCCCGAGTTGTCGAGCCTGCAGCCGGTGCACGTCGAGGGCCAGCGCGGCCCACTTCGCGAGTCGGTCGATGCCGTCGTGCCATCCGCCGTCGATCCACGAGGGATCGAGGTGACCGTCGGATCGGACCGGCTCATCGGAATCGGCGCCATCACTGCCACGGACGGCGTCGGCGGCTGCGCTGAACAGGTCGACCGGGGCGACCGTGGGCAGCGTGTCGGTGTCGAGACCGTGGGCGCCTGCCCAGGTCGTGGCGGGCCCGGCCCGCCACCCGCCGTGGATGAGTCGGTGGACCGCGTCGAGATCCCAACATCGGGCGGGCCGGAGACCGGCAGCGACGAGCAGTCGGGCCGTGTCCTGCGTCCACCACACCCAGCGAGGCCCCACATCGGCCTCGCTGCGTTCGATCTCCGCCAGCGCCTCATGGGCACCCCACCGGATCTCGCCGCCGTGTTCGCCGACCGCCGCAGCGCCCAACTCGGCATCGATCGCCAGTGCCACCGCCTCGTTGGGTTCGAACGGCCCGGAATCCACGGCTCGGTGTCTACACCACCCCCGATCCGCGCCCCCAGCGCCCTTCTACCGACAAGCGAGTCGGCTTGGCTCGGAGGCGATGAGCGAAACCCCAGTATCTGGTGATTTGGCTCATCACTTTCGGGTGAACTCGGTCGTCAGGCCCAGCCGAGTTCGTGGAGGCGGTGGTCGTCGATCCCTGCTGCGTGCGCGACCTCGTGGATGACGGTCACGTACACCTCCTCGGCGAGTTCCTCGATGTCGTGGCACATCTCGCACAGCGGCACGCGATAGATCGACACGATGTCCGGCCCTTCGTTGCCGGTGCGTTCGGTGTGCGGCACGCCGTCGTACAGCCCGAGGATCGTCGGATCGTCGGAGTTGCGGTCGACGACCTGCACCACGACGTTGTCGAGCACATGGAGCAGTTCGTCTGGCAGGTCGTCGAGTGCGTCGGCCACCATTGCCTCGAACTTGTAGCGGGGCACGATCTCCACGGAGGCAGTGTGGTCTCGCAACGTTCAGATTGCGAGCGTGTCGTCCGAGTGGCTGCGATGCGGCCCGTCAGGCCGGCTCGGCGAGGTCGCTCGGGTAGACGATGTCGACCTCGCTGATCGATCGTGCGAAGTCTTTGGTGTTGTCGGTGATGAAGCGGTCAGCGAAGGTGGCGGCCGTTGCGGAGTGGCTTGGACAGGAGTTCTGGTAGGAGGAGCACCGAGCCCACCGGACTGTCGGCATCTGCCTGGATCATCGGATGCTCGGTAGGAATGAGTAGCGAGCGAACGCGTTGCCCGAGCGGGTGCTCGGCCTGCGCCGCGTAGATCAAGACGTCGGCGTCGAACGCATCGGTCATCGCCGAGCGCTCCCGGCGCGAACGTCGTCGACGAGTTCGGCGGCGACCTCAGCGCTGATCGTGCCGTGTTCGGCGAGTGGGCGACGACCAGCCAGGTCGATGAGGTCATCGAGATGCTGCGCCTGCGCCCTCACGGAATCGAGCCGCTGGCGTCGGTCGGCGTCGGGCCGGCGGATGACAGCGACGGCACGCCCGTGGCGGGTCAGGGTCACCTCGTCGCCGGCCTCGACTCGATCGATGATCTTCGGGAGCTGGGCGCGGGCTTCGCTGACGGGCACGGTGTCGTTCATCAGCCAAGATGTATGCCGTTGTACATGCATGTACAGCGGACGACCATGCGCGCCGGCTTCGTGCCGACGACGGAGAGCCGATCAGAGGATCTTGAGCTTGTCGGAGAAGACCTTCTTCGGCTTCATCTCGACGGCGATCTTCGCGGCGATGTCCTGGAAGATCTTCGCCGTTTCAGACTCGGGATCGACCGCGGTGATCGGGCGACCGGTGTCGCCGCCCTCGCGCAGTTCGGGCACCAGCGGGAGCTTGCCGAGCAACGGCACGTCCAGCTCCTGGGCGAGCAGTTCGCCGCCGCCGGATCCGAAGATCTCGTAGCGCTTGCCGTCGTCGCCGGTGAACCACGACATGTTCTCGATGATGCCACGCACCGGCAGGTTGACCTTCTGAGCCATCGCAGCCGACAGCGACGCCACCTTCTGTGCAGCAGGCTGCGGGGTGGTGACGACGAACACCTCGCCGCGCGGCAGGTACTGCGCGAGCGACAGGGCGATGTCGCCGGTGCCGGGGGGCATGTCGACGAGGAGGAAATCGGGCTCGTCCCAGAACACGTCGGTGAGGAACTGTTCGAGTGCCTTGTGGAGCATGGGGCCACGCCAGATGACCGCTTGGCCCTCCGGCACGAAGTAGCCGATCGAGATGCAACGAACACCCCACATCTCGGGCGGGATCAGCATCTCGTCGATGACGGTCGGGTCGCGGTCGGTGCCCAGCATGCGCGGGATCGAATAGCCGTAGATGTCGGCGTCGACCACTCCGACCTTGTAGCCCTGCGAGGCGAGCGCCACGGCGAGGTTGGTGGTGACGCTCGACTTGCCCACACCGCCCTTGCCCGACGAGATGAGTAGCGGCCGGGTCTTGGAGGTGTTCTTCGAGAACGGGATCGCACGACCCTCGGCGTGGCCGTGCGCCTGGGTCGACCCGGCGGTGGCGCCGGCATCGCCGTGCAGCGTGCGGCGGAGGTTTTCGCGGTCTTCGTCGCTCATCACGGTGAACTCGAGGTCGATCGACTCGACGCCGTCGAGCTCGGTTGCTGCCTCGGACACCCGGCGCGTGATCTCGCCCTTCAGCGGGCAGCCGGGCACGGTGAGGGCGATCAACACCCCGACGACGCCGTTGTCGCGAACCGACACGCCACGCAGCATGCCGAGGTCGACGATCGAGCGGTTGAGTTCCGGGTCCTCGACGGGGCGGAGGGCTTCGATGATCTGTTCTTCGGTCACGACGGCCATCGCCCTAGTGTGGCGAGGGGCGTGAGAATTTGCACTACGTGGATAGGTGGAATTCGACACGTGAGCGCGAGCCCGTCGTTCACCGCCAGCGTGTCGGCGATCACCGACGCCTTCGGTGACCCGACGCGCCGTTCGATCTATCTGTTCGCCAAGGATCGCTCGGTCGTCGGCGACGACGGCCCGGCTGGTGTCGCTGCGGGCGACACGGCGCCAGACGGTCCGGGTGTCACGGCGTCGATGGTCGCAGCGGAGGTCGGCGTCCACGCCAATGTCGCCCGACATCACCCCGACAAGCTGGCCGCCGGTGGCTACCTCGCAGTCGTCAGTGGCAAGGTGGCAGGGGCTGGCGCAGGTAGCCCGTCGAAGCGCTACGTCGTGGTCGGCGCTGCGCTCGCCGGGGGAGCGGCGCAGTTCCCCGTTCGCAGCGACGACCTGCTGCTGTCGTTCCTCGGCCGGGCACTCGACCGCCTGCCCCACGACGAGGCCGAGATGATCGCGGAGGAGGTCGGCCAGGAATACGGTCGGGCGATGGCCGAGGGTCTCACCGGCGATGCGTTGTCGAGCGGCCGACGATCGTTGCGCTCGGCGATGCAGGCCGTGGCCGATGCACTCACGGCCCAGGGCTTCGCTGCGCACGCCGAAGGCCACCATGGCCGTTTGCGGATCATCAACGATCACTGCCCGTTCGGCGACGTCGCCACCGATCACCCGGTGATCTGCGCCGTCGACCGTGGGATGGTCAGAGGGATGCTCCTTGCGCTGGTCGGTGTCGACGGTGGAGATGCCCGCGTCGACGTGGTCACCGAGTCGAGCGTCGCCCGCGGCGACACGTTCTGCTCGACCGCCGTGTGATCGTCAGGGGGCCGAAATCTCGATTGGGGTCTGACCCCAATCGAGATGACCACATCGAGATCAGGGGGCGGTGATCGACTTGATCTCGTCGGCGATGGTGTCGGTGAACTCGTTCGACGGGATGGCGGTCTGCATGGCCATCATCTTCATCATGTCGCCCTGCACCTTGATCTTGCCGGACATGAACGCCTGCATCGCAATGGCCTGGTCTTGGTCGACGAACAACGCCTTGGCGGTGCCGTAGTCGGTGGTGATCGTGGCATCGGCCTCGTCGAGTTCGCCGAGTTCCATCGTGAGGCGGCCCGACGACGTGTCGAGATAGGCCTTGACCTCGCCCTCGCCGAACGGCACGTCGACGATGACCTGGTTGATCCGGATCACGGTGGTGACCGGCGGGACCTGGTCGGCGTACCTCTCGCGGATCTCGTGAGCTGCGGCCATCCACTCTTCTGACAGGAACATGTGCGTCATAGTTCGGTGACTGTACCGCGCCGGTCGATGCCGATGCGGCTCGTCGTGACCGAGTCGAGGAAGTCTCGGTCGAGGTCGGATCCGAGGCCTGCCGTGGTCGGCACGGTGACGTGGCCGTTCGTGATCGTGATCGGGTCGGTCACGATGTCGTGGGCGTAGAAGCGCGTCGATGCGCTGATGTCGCCGGGGAGGGTGAAGCCGGGCAGTGCAGCGAGTGCGACGTTGGCGGCGCGCCCGATGCCGGTCTCCAACATGCCGCCGCACCACACCGGGATGCCCTTCGCCAGGCACAGGTCGTGGATGCGCACCGCTTCGAGATAGCCGCCGACCCGGCCGGGCTTGATGTTGGCGATCTCGCACGCCCCGAGCTCGATCGCGTCGGCGGTGCCCGATGCCGACACCAGCGATTCGTCGAGGCAGATCGGCGTCTCGACCTCGGCCGCGAGGCGGGCGTGGCCGATGATGTCGTCCTCGGGCAGCGGCTGCTCGATCAGCAGCAGGTCGAACTCGTCGAGGCGGGCCAAGTGTGCGCCGTCGGTGCGTCGATACGCCGTGTTCGCGTCGACCTGGAACGGCGTGTCGGGCCCGATCAGGTCGCGCACGGCGGCCACCTGCTCGATGTCGGAGCCCGGTTCGATCTTCAACTTGATGCGCACGTACCCATCGTCGACGTAACCCTGCACGGCGGCGAGCAGCTCGTCGGTCGAGCCGTGGATCCCGACGCTCACCCCGCTCGGGATGAGCGTGCGCTCCGCCCCGAGGAAGCTGGCAAACGACTGGCCGGTCGCCCGGAGCTGGGCGTCGAGGATCGCCATCTCCAGTACGGCCTTCGCCATGGGGTGACCGTGCAGCTTGGCGAGCGCCGGCGCGACGTCGGCGGCCTCGATCGGCCCGGCCGCCATCAGCCGGGGCAACAGGTGATGCGTGATCACGTGCTGTGCGCCGTCGACGTATTCCGGCGAGTAGCTCGGCTCTGACAGCGCCACGCACTCGCCCCAGCCCTCGACGATGCTTCCCGACGCGTCGGCCAGGTCGACGCGCACCAACAAGATGTCTCGTGCGGTCTGGCTGCCGAAGCTGGTGCGGAACGGCGACACCAACGCCATGGCGATGCGACGCAACTCGACTCGTTCGATGGTGAAGGTCATGACGGCGATCCGATCACGTAGGCGCCGTCGCGCGTGAATCCGAGCACGCGATGGCCGGCATCGAGGGCGCCGATGAGTGCCCCGCGGGTTTCGGCGCGCCATCGGCCGACCGCTGACGGATCGGTGCGGCGCAGCTCGACGATGTCGGGCGGCGTCGGCACGAGCAGTGGACTGTCGACACCGCTCCCGTCGTGGGGGCCGCAAGGAAGCGGGGCCGTCACGTTCCAGGCCATCAGCAGCCGGTCGGACTCGTCGCCGACATTGATCGCATCGGTCATCGTCCCGTAGAACGACGGCAGATACGCATCGACGTCCGCGCCGAGAATCGCGATGTTGAACCACGCATTGCGACGTACGAGTGGATCGAACGTCCACGTGATCCAGTCGAGTTCGTGATCGGCGGCCCACGCTCGCTGGTGCAGCTTGACGGCTTGACCGATACCGCCATGTCGCACCGCGTCGACGACACCGGTGACGTGGCTGTGCAGCGCCCACTCGCCGTGATGGTCGGCCAGGAATCCGACCGACGCGCCGACCATCCGGTGTTCATCGAACGCACCAGCGACGTACCCGCCCGAATGGGCGATCGCGGCGAGGAGCTCGACGTTGATGAGCGGAACCGACGTCCCCCACACCTGCTGCAGGACGTTGCCGACTTCGGTCAGCTCGGAGATCTCCGACACCGTGCGGATCTGGACGCTGTCCGCAGTCAAGATGGATCCTCGATCCGGTTCTGATCGACCGTCGTCGGGTGCGTGCCGAGAGCGACGTGGTACGCGGATCGCACGGCGAGGATCTGGTGGATCTCCGGACCGACATCGTTGCCGAACTCGGTTCGGTATGTTTCGTCGGTGCTCAGCACGACGGTGAAGTACATCCCGGCGAACGCCCCGAGGAAGCCCGACACCCGGATCAGCGGCTCGGACAGCACCAACGTGCGCCCGCCGAACGTGGCGTCGAAGACGACGGGCAGTTCGTCGAGGCCCGTCCAACCCAACGCCGTGTCGGCGCTGATCGACATGAAACCGAAGAATACGAAGAAGGCCGTCAACGCCACGACGACGAGCGTGATCTGGATCGCCTGGCCGAACAGCACGATCAGGCCGATGTTGAACCGCTGGCGCACCCGCAGCGGATCCTCGGGTGAGCCTGCGGTGGGGAGTTCGACGGGCGACGCTGGGGTGTCGGCGACGTATGAGCCGACGTCGGCCCACGAGTCGAAGTGGTTCTCGGCACGGATGTAGCCGGGCACTCGGCTGACGACGAATCCGGCACCGAGCAGGAAGAACGTCATCACGACGACCACGTAGGCCGCCCCGTCGAGCGTGCCGGCCATCTCCCAGACCTCGGCATTGATGAACAAGAACGTGTTGAACAACAACAGCAACGGCAACGCCTTCGCCACCAGTGGGCCCAGACCCGAGAGTTGGCCACTGGATCGGCGGATACCCCACCGCACGAGCGCCGCAATGCCGTACGACGACCACACGTAGATCGCTGCCAAGAGCACCACGCCGAGCCCCAACGTCTCGAAGGCGTCGCGGTACTGACCGAACGCGATCGCTGGCACGAGCGGTCCGAGCAGGAACAAGGCCAATTCGGGCTTGTCGATCTTCGTCGGGCGATCGAAGGACGCCACCCCACGCAGCCGATTCGACAGCACCCAGGCGGCGAGCAGCATGGCGACCACCGCTGCGGCGCCGAGCAGGTTGCGGGCGATCGACCAGTTGCGCAGGTCGATCGCGTTGAGCCCGAGGAGTAGGTATGCGACCACGAGGAGCGGGAGCGCACGCGTCCATGCGTCGCGAATAGCGCTGTCCGATCGCACGTCCACGAGGTGCGGCACGCCACGGTCGACCATCCAGCGCTCGATACGTTCGACGTCGTCGCTCACCGTGGGGCGCTCCGAGCGCCGTGGGTCATCGGTCACAGCCATCCTGCCTCCATTGGGCCCGGGGCGTGCACAATGCCGACATCACCGACGAGAAGGTACTCCCCGGCGGTGAACGGTTCGTCAAACGTCGTGGAAGTGGCCTCTCCGATCAGATAAGCAGAGAACCTATGGCTCGCATCCTGGTCACCGAAGAGATCGCCGAAGGAGGCCTCGACCGCCTCCGCGCCGAAGGGCACGAGGTCGACGTACAGCTCGGGCTCTCGGCCGACGAACTGCTGTTGGCGATCCCGGGCGCTCACGCCCTGATCATCCGCTCGGCCACCGACGTCACCGACGCAGTGCTCGCAGCCGGTTCGGATCTGATGGTGGTCGGTCGCGCCGGTATCGGACTCGACAACGTCGACGTCGAGTCCGCCACCACCCGCGGCGTGATGGTGGTCAACGCTCCGCAGAGCAACATCGTCTCCGCCGCCGAGCACACGATGGCGCTGCTGCTGGCGTCGGCGCGCAACGTGCCCCAGGCGCACGCCGCATTGATGCAGGGTCGGTGGGAGCGCAGCCGCTGGGAAGGCGTCGAACTCGCCGACAAGACCCTCGGCATCGTCGGTCTCGGTCGGATCGGCAAGCTCGTCGCCGACCGTGCCAAAGGCTTCGGTATGCGGCTGATTGCCTACGATCCGTTCGTCTCCGACGATCGCGCCAAGAAGATGGGTGTCGAACTGCTCGCGCTCGACCAAGTGGTCGCCGAATCGGACTTCCTCACCGTGCACCTGCCGAAGACGCCCGAGACCATCGGTTTGGTCAACCGCGATCTGCTCCTCAAGGCCAAGCCGAGTTTGCGTGTCATCAACGTGGCACGTGGCGGCATCGTCCACGAGGGTGACCTCGCCGACTGCCTGCGCGAAGGCATCATCGCCGGCGCTGCACTCGATGTGTTCTCCACCGAGCCGATGATCGCGTCGCCATTGTTCGAGATCGACTCCGTGATCGTCACGCCGCACCTCGGTGCGAGCACGCGTGAGGCCCAGGACAAGGCCGGCGACACGATTGCGTCGATGGTGCAGCTCGCTCTCGCTGGCGAGTTCGTGCCGTTTGCCGTCAACGTCAACGCGGCCGAGGCCAACGAGACCATCCGTCCGTATCTCCCGCTCGCCGAGCGACTCGGCGGTCTGTTCGTGTCGCTCGTCGGCAGCCTTCCGAGCGAGCTCGAGATCTGTTGCGAGGGCGAGATCGCCGGCTACGACACCCGGATCCTGGAGTTGGCGGTACTCAAGGGCTTCTTCGGTGCGATCTCCGACGAGGCGGTCACCTACGTGAACGCGCCGCAGCTCGCGAAGCAGCACGGCGTCGATGTTCGCGACGTGTGTTCGGCCACGTCGGCCGACTTCGTCAACCTGCTGTCACTGCGTGGTGGTGGCCACTCGATCTCCGGCACGCTGACCGGCCCGAAGGCGCAACAGCGCATCGTCAACATCGACGACACACCGTTCGATGTGCCGCCGGTCGACAACATGGTGATCATCCAGAACGACGACCGCCCTGGTGTGATCGGTACCGTCGGTACGCTGCTCGGCAACGCCGGTGTGAACATCTCCGACATGGATGTGAGCCGCGTGGCCGGCTCCGACACCGCCACGATGCTGATCGCCCCGAGTGCCCCGGTCCCCAACGAGGTGCTCGAAGCACTCCGTGCTTCCCCCGGCATCCTCCAGGTCACCAGCCTCACCGCCTGACCGCCATTCGAGACCGTCATTCCAGACCGAAATGGCGCGTCAGCGTTGCGCTCAGTGCAACGCTCGCGTGATTTTTCGGATTGGGGGAGCGGAAGGGTGGGGGCGGCGCCAGCTCAGGGGAGGAGGAGGGAGGCGGCGGTGCGTTCGGCTTCGGCTCGGGCGGCGTCGGCGAAGTCGGAGCCGGAACTCGCGTAGAGGATCGCTCGTGACGAGCTGACGATCAGGCCGCGGCCGCTGGGGCTCACTCCGTGTTCGATGACCGCAGCAGCGTCGCCACCCTGGGCGCCGACGCCCGGCACGAGGATGGGGACATTGGGCGCGATGGCGCGAACGTCGGCCAATTCGCTGGGATAGGTGGCGCCGACGACGAGGCCACAGTCGCCGCGCTTCGACCAGTCGTCGGCCACCAGGCGCGCCACGTGAGCGTAGATCGGCCGGCCGTCGGCGACGAGCGACTGGATGTCGTCGCCGCCCGGATTGCTGGTACGGCACAGCGCGATGATCCCGCCGCCATGCTCGAAGTACGGCAGGACCGAGTCGGTGCCGAGGTACGGATTGACGGTGACCGCATGTGCGCCATAGCGCTCGAACGCTTCGCGAGCGTAGTGCTCGGCGGTCGAGCCGATGTCGCCGCGCTTCGCGTCGAGGATCAGCGTCACGTCGGGATAGGTCTCGCGCACGTAGCGGCAGATCCGCTCCAACGCTTCCTCGGCGCCGTGGCTCGAGAAGTGGGCGATCTGCGGCTTGAACGCGCACACCAGGTCGGCAGTGGCGTCGATGATCGCCTTGCAGAAGTTCTCGGTTGCGTCGGGGTTGCCGTCGAGCGGGAGCGGCATGCGCGCCGGGTCGGGATCGAGACCGACGCAGAGCATCGACCCCGATGCGCTCCAGGACGCGTCGAGTTGGTCCAGGAACGTCAACTCGGGATCAGTCCTCGATGGTGATCGCCGCGGTGGGACACAGGTCGGCGGCCTGGCGGACCTTGTCGGCGAGATCTGGACCCGGGTTCTCCTGGAGGATGTAGAGGTAGCCGTCGCTACGGACCTCGAACACCTCCGGACAGACCTGCATGCAGGCCCCCGTGGATGCGCAGACATCGAAATCGACGCTGACCTTCATGTCATTTCCCCTTTTTGATCGGTGGTGGAGTTCGGTGGTGGAGTTCGGTGGTGGAGTTCGGTGGTGGAGTACTGGGTCGTGGTGCCGTGGCGTTCGATCACGACTTCGATGGACGGTAGCCGTCTGCCGTCGCGGCGGCGGCAGTGGCATAGCAGCGCTCGGGCTTGGTGCGGTCGTAGAAGCGGCCGCCCGGCACGTGGAAGATCTTCGACGAGTCCTTTGCTTTGATCGGGTGGCTCGGGGGCACCGAGCCATCGTCGAGCGCAGGGAGCCATGTCTTCGCCGCCTGACTGGACGCCATCGAGTGGTCGGGCAGCGGCGGCCATTGGGGTGGAGCGCTCGGGGTCGGCGCGCCCGAGGTTCCGCGTCGCCACGACACCACCGTCCCGACACCGGCGGCGGTCACCAGGAGGAACACCGTCCTACGCAGGGCACTCGTGATCGATGTCATCGGTTCGACTGTAGTCCTGCGTCAGCGCTGGTGCCGCTCGAACGCGCACAGCACCGCGCGTAGCGACGCCGTGGTGATGTTGGGGTCGACCCCGATGCCCCAACGCACCTTGCCGCCGTCGCTGATCGTCTCGACATAGGCGGCGGCCTGCGCGTTGGCGCCCTTACCGATGGCGTGCTCGGCGTAGTCGAGCACGTCGAAGTGCCTGTCGACACGATCGCCGAACTCGGCGATCAGTGCAGCGACGAATGCCTCGACCGGGCCATCGCCCTCGCCGTAGATCGAGTGGGCGGAACCGTCGAGGTCGAGTTGGGCCTGGATCGAGGTGTTGCCGCCGTCGTCGCCGGTGCGGGTGTGCAGCTCATGGCTGCGCAGTCGGAACCCGGGCTCGTCGGGCAGGTACTCGGACCTGAACGCATCCCACATCACGCCGGGGCTGATCTCGGTGCCGGTGTCCTCGGTGATGTGCTGGATGGTCTTCGAGAACTCGATCTGGAGTCGACGTGGCAGGTCGAAGCCGTGCTCGGCCTTCATCACATAGGCCACGCCACCCTTGCCGGATTGGCTGTTCACGCGGATGACGGCCTCGTACGACCGCCCGACATGCGCCGGGTCGATCGGGAGGTACGGCACGCCCCAGGTCGGATACTCGCCCGCATCGTCGCGCTTCGCGTCGAGCGCCTCGAAGCCTTTCTTGATCGCGTCCTGATGGCTGCCGGAGAACGCTGTGTACACCAGATCGCCGGCATAGGGGTGACGAGGATGGACCGGCAGGCGGTTGCAGTACTCAGCCGTGCGGCGCAGCTTGTCGATGTCGCCGATGTCGAGTTGCGGATCGACACCGTTCATGAACAGGTTCATCGCCAGGGTGATGATGTCGACGTTGCCGGTGCGCTCGCCGTTGCCGAACAGCGTGCCTTCCACCCGGTCGGCGCCGGCCATCACGCCGAACTCGGCAGCAGCGACGGCGCACCCGCGGTCGTTGTGCGGGTGCAGCGAGATGATCACCGAGTCGCGTTGCTTGATGGTGCGGCCGAACCACTCGATCACGTCGGCGTACACGTTGGGCGAGTAGCACTCGACGGTGGCCGGCAGGTTGAGCACGATCGGATTGTCGGGAGTGGGCTCCACCACATCCATGACCGCTTCGCACACTTCGATGGCGAACTCGGGCTCGGTGAGCGTGAAGCTCTCGGGCGAGTACTCGTAGCGGATCTCCGTGTCGCCCGCGGCGTGTTCGAGCTTGCGGCACAGCTTGGCGCCGTTCACGGCGACGTCGACGATGCCGGTCTTGTCGAGACCGAACACGACCTCGCGCTGCAATGGGTTTGTGGAATTGTAGAAATGGACGATCGCGCGGGGCGCGCCATGGATGCACTCGTAGGTGCGCTCGATGAGTTCCTGGCGACACTGCACCAGTACCTGGATGGTGACGTCGTCAGGGATGCGATCTTCTTCGATCAGTTGGCGCACGAAGTCGAAGTCGGGCTGGCTGGCCGAGGGGAACCCGACCTCGATCTCCTTGAAGCCCATCGCGACGAGTTCTTCGAACATGCGCATCTTGCGGGTCGGGTCCATCGGATCGATGAGGGCCTGGTTGCCGTCGCGCAGGTCGACCGAGCACCAGAGTGGTGCGGTGTCGATGGTGACGTTCGGCCAGGTGCGGTCGGTGAGCACGATCGGCACGAACGGGGCGTACTTCTCGAAGGGCATCGGTGTCGGGGTGACGTTCTGGGGAGGCATCGGATTCTCCTGTGTGTTCGGTGAGGCGGGTTCGGTCAGGCGGGCCGGGATGAGGCGAACTGTCACATCAGGCCCGGCACGGTGTGACGGTGTGACGGCGTGATCGGGTCGGAAAAAGCAAGAACCCCCCGACCAGAGGGCGGGGGGTGCGGGCGAACGCGAGTATGTGGCGCTCGCCCTACGTAAGCAGAAGAAAGCTCTGACACAACATCGGACCCGACGCTAGCACGACTGGTGGCATCTCGCGCTCGCGGGTGACATGCCCGGTACGCTGGGGTGCAACATGACTGAATCAACAGCGCGTCGAGGAGCGCCTCGTCGCCAGCGGACACGCCCATCTGACCAGCCGTACGACGGTGGCCACATCAACACCTCGAACCTCACATCCATCAATGCTCTCCCCCCGGTCGAGACCCCGACGGGGTTCTTCGATCTCGGTGTGCCCGAGCGAATCGACGCGGGGCTCGCAGCGTGCGGGTTCGCCCAGCCGTTCGCCATCCAGACCGAAGCGATTCCCATAGCGGTCACCGGCAAGGACGTCTGTGGCCGGGCCAAGACCGGCTCGGGAAAGACGCTCGCGTTCGGCGTGCCGATGCTCGCCCGAATCACCGACAAGGCGGCGCCGTCGCGTCCGCTCGGGCTGGTGCTCGTGCCCACTCGCGAACTCGCCGTGCAGGTCGCCGAAGTGCTCGAACCGGTCGCCCACCACGCCGGCATGCGAGTGCTGCCCGTGTACGGCGGGGCGTCGAGGCATCATCAGGTCGAGGAACTCGCGAAGGGCGTCGAGATCGTCATCGCCACACCGCTGCGCCTGATCGACCTCATCAAGTCGAACGAGGTGTCGCTCGACGACATGCAGATCGTCACGCTCGACGAAGCCGACCGGATGGCCGACGACGGATTCACCCCGCAGGTCGAATGGATCCTGCGCCACTGCGGCAGTCGCAATCAGACGATGCTGTTCTCGGCCACGCTCGACGGCGACGTCGGCCACCTGATCAAGCACTACCAGACCGACCCGGTGACCATCGCGATCGACGAGGCCACCGACACCGTCGGCACGATGCGCCACCTGTTCCTCGCCGTGCACCACATGGACAAGGACAAGGTCATTGGAGCTGTGGGCAAGTCGATTCCCAAGTTGCTCGTGTTCTGCCAGACCAAGCGCAACTGCGACCGGGTCACCCGCAACCTCGAAGATCTCGGCGTCGACGCCGGCGCGTTGCACGGCGACATGCAGCAGAGCGCCCGTGAGCGAGCTCTTCGCAAGTTCGCCGAAGGCAATCTGTCGGTGTTGGTGGCCACCGATGTTGCCGCCCGCGGCATCGACATCGACGACATCGGCGCAGTGATCCACTACGAACCGGCCAAGGACGTCAAGGACTACCTGCACCGATCGGGTCGCACCGCTCGCGCCGGTCGCGACGGCTGGGCGGTCACGCTCGTCGAGTACAACCAGCACACCCAGATGCGAATCCTGCAACGCGGGATGCGCCTGCCGACCGAGAAGCCGATCGAGATCTTCTCGAACGACACTCGCCTGCTGCACCTCCCCGAGTTCGAAGCCGACTGACCCGTCCCCCGCTCGGCAGCGATGCCGGATCAACTGTCACACGGTGCCGGGCCTGATGTGACAGTTGGTGTCGTCAGCCCAGTGTGGTCGCCATGGTGGTGATGAGCTGATCGACGGCGTCGGGCGCGACGTCGGCGCCCGGAATGATCAGCGTCAGCAACTGATCGCCTACCTGGAGCACGCCGAGCTGCACCCCCGAGCCGGAGATCCGGATCGCAGCGTCGCCGGCGGACACCTCTTGGCTTTCGGCACCGTCACCGGCAACCGTTTCGTTGATCTCGACCACGAAGTCGTATGCCTCGCTGCCCGTGAGCCCGCCCATGTCGGCCGGCTGCATGGACGCCACGGTGAGGTTGGAGACAGCACCGGTGTCGTTGTTGTATTCGTAGGCGCACTGGGGTGTCCCCGAGTCGTCCGGAACGGCCCGGGTGACGTCGAGGCCGGTGTCAGCGGCGACCGAGTCGACCGACAGTCGCTCGCAGATCACCGCTCCGCTGAGAACGTCGATGTCGGTGTCGGTGTCGGTGGCAGCGACGGTCGCCTCGGAGGATCCGCCGGTGTCGCCGGCATCGCCGTCACTCCCACACGCGCTGAGTGCGACGAGGGCGATGATCGCAGCGGTGAGGACGACTCGTGTTTGCACGGTGCGAACAGTACTTCGCCGCCGGTCGAGGCGGTGTCAGGACGGCGTTGCGATGAACACCGGGATGATCCGATCGGTCTTGCGTTCGTAGTCGGCGTAGGTGGGGAAGACCTCGACGGCGCGCTGCCACCAGGCTGCCCGCTCGTCGCTGTCGGCCACGCGGGTGGTGTAGTCGTGCGGTTCGGGTCCGTCCTGGACCATGACCAGCGGCTCGGCGACGAGGTTGTGGTACCAGCCGGGGTTCTGGGGTTGTCCGCCCATCGACGCGACGAGCGCGTATTCGCCGTCGTGCTCGACACGCATGAGTGCGAACTTGCGGATCTTGCCGGTGCTGGCACCGAGCGAGGTGACGATGACCACCGGGATGCCGGTCTCGTGGAGCGTGTTGGCCTCGCGGCCGTTGGTTGCTTCATAGGTGGCGACTTGGTCTCGCACCCATTCGAGTGTGCTCGGTGCGTATTCTCCGGTCAGCGGCATGGTCGTAGCGTAGACCGAGCGAGCGGGCGTCAGGTCTCGTCGAAGGCTGGCGCCGGCGCCGGCGCAGGGCTGGCTGCCTTCTCGTCGATCCAGGCCCGAACCTGTGGGAGCAGGGTCGCAAGTCCGATCACTCCGGCCACGGTCACCGACACCCCGACCACCACGAAGCCGGGGAACATGATCGACCCCACGATGCCGCCGACGATCATCGTCACGCCCGAGAACGCGAGCGCTGCTCGACCCTTGCCGTTGTTGCTGACCTTGCTCGCCGCGCCTGCCGCCGTGCTCGTCGTGCGATCGAGCACCCGCTCGGCCCATGTGAATTCGGTGGCGAGGATCACGAGCCCGAGGATGATCACGATGACGCCCGGCCCCGGTAGGACCAGCATGGCGCCTCCGGCGAGGACCACGGCGAGACCGAGGATGAGGATCATCAGGCGGCGAGCGTTTCTCGCGATGACACGAATCCAGGCGATGGGGGAATGCAGGTCGGGCATGTGTGCAGTATCGCCGCGCCGATGGCGTTCGGAACCCCTGCGGGTGCCGCGATTACATCGCGGGGCTGACCCCTCATGTGATGGTCAGGCGTAGGCGAGCAGTTCGGCGATCGACCCGGGTCGCGCGAGGAGGAAGCCTTGAACGGTCGTGCAGCCGAGGGATTTCAGCAGATCGAGCTCTGCGTCGGTTTCCACTCCCTCCACGCACACCGACAGGTTCGCTGCGTGCCCGATGTCGATGTATGCCTTCAGCACGCTGCGATCGACGGGGTCGGTTCCTGCGCCGGCAACGAAGGCCCGGTCGACCTTGATCTCGCTGGGTCGCAGGCGTCGCAGGTATTCGAGTGACGACTGGCCGGTGCCGACGTCGTCGATCGAGACGCCGACCCCGAGCTCGGCGAACCGGTCGATGCCTTGTGCGATCGCCTCCACACTGTCGGCGACGGTCCGCTCCGTGATCTCCAGCATGAGCACTCCCCGAGGAACATCCAGATCTGTCATGAGTTCCCCGACGGCCGTTGCGAACTTGCGATCGCCGATCAGCTGGCCTGGAGCGTTGACCGACAGCGTGGCGTGGGTGAGCATTCGCCGAACGTCAGCCCACTCCGTCAAGGCCTTTTCGATCACCCAGATCGTGAACGGGAAGGCCGTGCCGCTGGCTTCGATCGCAGGGATGAACTCGTCGGGCGAGACGGCGCCTTCGCCGGGACGGGTCCACCGGGCGAGAGCCTCTGCCCCCACGAGGTGACCGCTCTGGACGTCGAACTTGGGCTGGTAGCGCAGGAAGATCTCGCCGGCGTTCATTGCCCGGGGGATGTCACCGAGCAGTTCCATGCGCCGGATCTGATCGACACCGAGATCGGGCCGCCAACCGACCTGTCCGCCACCTTCTCGTTCGGCCGTCCACGCGGCGCCTTTGCTCGATGCAGCAACTGGTCGGGGGTGCAACCGCCTCGTGGCGAGACCGCATAACCGATCGACGGATCGACGGGCAGGTTGGCGCCTGCGACCTCGACGGGAGCAGACAGTCGGGCGGCCAGGACCTCGCCGACCTGACGCGCCACGTCCTCGTCGCCGGGCACGACGACCACGAGTTCGTTGTTGGTCGGGTCGCCGGCGTCGAACCCGAACGTGGGTCGGATGGTGTCGAGTGCACTCAACCGAATCCCCAGCGCGACGTGGTCCTTCGCCCGGATGGGGTCGTTCGCCACGGCATCGATCAGACCGTGACGGTTCAAGAGCCCGGTCTCGGGTGCGTGTGTCGACATCCACTGCAGCTGGTCCGCGTTGCGGGTCGGCTCGGTGATGTCGTGGGCGGAGATCACGACGGCGCTCGGGGACGCCGGGTCTGCGCCGCCGATCGGGCGAACGGCAACCCGACAGATCCGTTCATCTCCGAACCCGGGCCGCTCGACCGCCAGCACCAGGTCGTTGACGACCTCACCGCGCAGTCCCCGGTTGAGGGGGCGCTGATCCTCGGTGAGCGTCGTGCCGTCGACATAGCGGAGGTTGAAGGCACGATCGTGGTTGTCGGCTCCGACGCGATCGCGGAGCAGCTTGGCCGAGGCCCGGTTGGCGTACGTGAGTCGCCCGTCGGCGTCGAAGACGAGGACGCTCTCGACGAGCGATTCGAGCACCGTACGCAACATGTCCTCAGATGCCGTGATCCGAGCAAGTGCACCTTGCATCTCGGTGATGTCGGCGGCCACCAGGACCACCTGCCCGCCGACTGCGACGACGCTGGCTCGCCAGGTCTCTACCCCGTCCGGGCAGGCGACTGAAACGGTCGTCGTGATCGGTTCGCCGGGCTGTTGGAGCGCACGGATGCCAAGGGCGATCGGGTCGCCGCTCAGAATGGGGATGTCGGTGGCACTCTGCCCGATGTCGACCACGGTGGTCATGGCCGTGTTCGCGACGCACAGCACGAAGTCGATGACATCGCCGGCGGCGTCGTGGACCGGGTCGAAGATGCCGACGCCGTCACCGACGGCGTTGAGCGTCGTGGCCAGGCGGACAGTGGCGTCGGCCTCGGCCTCGGCGCGAGCGGCGAGTTCCCGAGCGGTGTGGTCACTCACCGTCTGCACGATGAGTTGGTCCATCCGGGTCAACCGGATCTCGAGCACGAGCGGTGGGAGCGCAGGGTCGCCACCATCGAGGTTGTCGATCGTGCGGATCGTCGACTCGTCGGACTCCCACACCTCTCGGATCTCGGCGAGCGACGGTGAGATCGTTCCGCCGTTCGCCAGCGCAGCAATGCGCTCATCGAGCGCTTCGGCGCGTTCGTTCCGGAAGATGGTGCGCGTGTCGACGATGTGGAAGTCGTCGTCGACGATGGGCTCGCGGAGCACGATTGCCTCGTCGAGTGATTGCACGATCGTTCGGAGCCGAGCTTCACTCTGGGCGAGCTGGTCGTCGGTACTGCAGTCCTGGGCCGTCTGCAGCAACGCGTCGCCGACGCGACCGGTGGTGACCTCGAAACGGATGATCTCGAAGTTGACGTCGACCACTCCGCGTCGCACGAACACGTACGTCGACGGGGTCGTGCCGTCCCAGGCCTGCTGGGCGGCGTGGAGTGCGAGGCGAGGGTCGACCAACACCTCACTCACCCAGGCTCCCGGCACGACATCTTCGTGGAGCGGCATGGCGAGGGCCGCTCGGTTGCAGAAGATGATTTCCAGATCGACGATGCGGTCACCGTCGAACTCGGGGCGGTAGAGGAACACCGCTTGTGACAGTTGATCGAGTGCGAGTCGAACGAGCTCGCCGGACAACGCCACGGTGTCCAGCAACTCGGGTGGTTGCTGCGTCGGTATCGAGAAGGTCGCGGTCATGGATGGTGTGGTGGTTCGTCGTGGAGCACGACACAGGCGTGCAACGGTTGATCGTCCGTCGGCGGCGCCGATGTGCTTGCCAACGGGTCATGTTGACGGGATGTTGATGTTGGCCGGCGACGTCGACTCGCCGATCGCTCAGGGGAGCCAGGCGGGGCGGTTCGACTCGTAGGTGTCGATTGCCGCAGCGTGGGTGAGGGTGATGCCGACGTCGTCGAGACCGTTGAGGAACCGGTACTGGGTCTGCGGATCCATCGGGAACCCCTCGTCGATGCCGGCTGCCGGTACCTCGAGCGTGAGCTGCCCCACGTCGACCACGATCTGGGTGTCGGCGTCGGCCTCGATCGCCGCCCAGATCGCCTCGACCGTCGCTTCGGGAACGATGACAGGGACGAGGCCGTTCTTCGTGCAGTTGTTGAAGAAGATGTCGGAGAAGCTCGGTGCGACGACCGCTTCGAAGCCGTACTGCTGGATGGCCCACACCGCGTGCTCGCGCGACGATCCGACACCGAATGCAGGGCCGGCGACGAGGATGTTGGCCTGCGCGTAGCGCTCGTCGTTGAGCACGAAGTCGCGGTCGTCGCGCCACGTGGCGAAGAGGCCCTTGTCGAAGCCGGTGCGTTCGACGCGCTTGAGCCAGTCGGCGGGGATGATCTGGTCGGTGTCGACGTCGGAGCGCTTCAGCGGCAGGCCGGTGCCGGTGATCACCTGCACGGCCTTCATGACGACACCCCGTCCAGGTCGGCAGGTGTACAGAACGTGCCCTTCACCGCGATGGCTGCGGCCACTTCCGGTGAGACGAGATGGGTGCGACCGCCTCGGCCCTGGCGACCCTCGAAGTTGCGGTTGCTGGTGCTGGCAGCGCGCTCGCCGGGTGCGAGCTTGTCGGGGTTCATGGCGAGGCACATCGAGCATCCGGGTTCGCGCCAGTCGGCGCCGGCTGCGATGAAGATCTGATCGAGTCCTTCGGCGATTGCCTGTGCTTTCACGGCGTGGCTGCCCGGCACGATCATGACGCGTGCCACGGTGACCGTGCGGCCCTCCATGACCGCCGCTGCGGCGCGCAGGTCTTCGATGCGGCTGTTGGTGCACGACCCGATGAACACGGTGTCGACCGCGACGTCGCGCAACGAGGTGCCGGGTTCGAGGCCCATGTACTCCAACGCACGAGCGACGTTCTCGCGTGTGGTCGGGTTGTCGTAGTCGTCGGGCGACGGGATGAGGGCATCGATCGGTGCGACCTGGCCGGGGTTGGTGCCCCACGTGACGTGCGGACGAATGGTGGACGCGTCCATGGCGACTTCTTCGTCCCACAGGGCGCCGTCGTCGGAGTAGAGCGTCGACCAGTCGGCGACAGCTGCATCCCAGTCGTCGCCCGAGGGGGCGTTGGCGCGACCGCGCAGGTACTCGAATGTGGTGGCGTCGGGGGCGATCATCCCGGCCTTGGCGCCGGCTTCGATCGACATGTTGCACACCGTCATGCGGCCTTCCATCGACAGCGCCCGGATCGCCGAGCCGCGATACTCGATCACGTGGCCGATGCCGCCGCCGGTGCCGATCTCACCGAGGATCGCGAGGATCACGTCCTTGGCGGTGACGCCCGGCTGGAGGTCGCCGTCGACGGTGACCGACATCCACTTCGGGCGTTGCTGGGGGAGTGTCTGGGTGGCCAGCACGTGCTCGACCTCGCTCGTTCCGATGCCGAAGGCGAGCGCCCCGAACGCGCCATGGGTGGCGGTGTGTGAGTCGCCGCACACGATGGTCATGCCCGGCAGGGTCCGGCCCTGCTCGGGGCCGATCACGTGGACGATGCCCTGGTTCGGGTCGCCCATGGGAAAGTTGGTGATGCCGAACTCGGCGGTGTTCTCGCGCAGCGTGTCGATCTGCTTGGCCGAGATGGGGTCGGCGATCGGCTGGTCGATGTTCTCGGTGGGAACGTTGTGGTCCTCGGTGGCGATCGTGAGGTCGGGGCGACGGACGGTGCGTCCGCTGATCCGGAGACCGTCGAACGCCTGCGGGCTGGTGACCTCGTGGACGAGGTGCAGGTCGATGTAGAGCAGGTCGGGCTCGTCGGGTGCGGCATGCACCAGGTGGCGTTCCCACACCTTTTCCGGCAGCGTCTTGCTCATGTCGATGCTCCTCGTAGTTCCCAACAGTTGGGATAGAGTTCCTGTGATATGGACATGGTAACGGGCGTCGGCGTGCTCGACAAGGTGATGAGCGTGTTGCGATCGGTCGCAGCGTCACCACGATCGCTCGGTGAACTGCAACAGGCCACCGGGCTTCCCCGGGCCACCGCACACCGGCTCGCAGTGGCACTGGAACAGCACGGCCTGCTGCGTCGTGACGCCGACAGCCGGTTCGAGCTCGGCCTCGGTCTGGTGCCGCTCGGGCAGACGGCGTCGGACCGGTTCCCGCTCGTCGAGCTCGCACGGCCCGTACTGGACGCACTACGCGACGCCACGGGCGAGAGCGTGCAGTTGTTCGTTCGCGAGGGCACGTCGAGGCGATGTGTGCTGTCGCTCGAATCCACCCACGGGCTGCGCTGGATCGTGCCGCAGGGCGCGCTGCTCCCGCTCGATGTCGGATCGGCGGGCCGTGTGCTGTCCGGCGAGACATCGCGAGTCGGGTGGATCGAGAGCATCGGCGAACGCGAAGCCGGTGTGGCGTCGGTGAGCGCCCCTGTCGTGGCCGCCGACGGCACGACACTCGGCGCGATCTCGGTGAGTGGTCCGGTCGAACGACTCACCCGCCAGCCGGGCAAACGGTTCGGCGACGACGTCGTCGCCGCTGCCCGTCGCATCTCGCCGTAAAGCCGCAGGCGAGCCACCCGTTGGCATCGTGCAGCCAACACTGGACTGTCAGCGATCGTGACACGATCAGGCGACTCGAGACGCATGCGCGTCGGTGGAGGATCGCTTGCCGTGCGAGTGATCGCGGTGGCCGTCATGCCATTGCTCGCGATGGCGGCCTTCGCGGCTGATCGCATCTCCGATCAGCGTGCGCGGGCGCTGGCCGCAGCCGACCTGGTGTCGTCGATCGAGCTCCAACGCGCCCTCACGGCGATGTACCCGCCGGTCAAGCTCGAACGGATGGCGCTCGAAGTGTGGTCACGCATCGACGACCTCGGGTTCGATCGGGCGCTCCTGATCGACTTCGCCGGCATCGACCTCGAGACGGCGTATGGCGAGAACGCCGGCGATCTCCGCGCTGTGCTGCGGGGCATGCAACGTGCCTTGGAGGACGTCTGCGGCGGGGAGACGAAGCGCCTCGTCATCGAGATCGACGTGGTCGGGCAACAACTCGATCTCCGTCGCACCCAAGCCGATTCTCCGGGTGTCGCCATTTCCGATCCAGCCGAGCCGTTCGATCGACTCGAGTCGGTGATGGTCGACATCACCGACCTCGCCGACGACCTCTCTGGCGTCGCTGGTCGGGTCGCCGGAGGCGAAGCGACACAGCTCGGTGCGCTCCGCGACGTGATGGTGACCGCTGGGGCCTACGGCAACGCCCATCTCGACCATCTGTTGAATCTCGACAACGGCGAGTTCCTGAACGCGGTCGTCGAATCCAGGGCGGTGCATGCAGCTGCGCTCGATCGCTTCGCCACGATGGTGGACAGCGGCAGGTTCGACGATGTGCAGGATCGGCTCGATCAGATCACGACGATCACACTGGTTCCACCTGGGATCGACCCCTCGCTCGGCCCATCGCTCGACCCCGGTGCCTCCGACCTCGTCCGCTTCATCGTCGACCAGATGCTGGAGCATCTCGACTACGTCGATCTGTTGCAGACGCGATCGGATGCCTTCGGCGCCGACGCCCTTGCCCAGGTGTCCGCCCGTGCCGCCGCCGCCGAGGCAGACGTGTTGCGCACTCAGGTCCTCGTGGCAGCCATCGTGGCGCTCAGTGCGCTGCTGATCGGTCTGTTGCTGTGGACGATGTTGCGGCCGCTGCGCCGGTTGACGCGTCAGGCCGAGCTGATCAGCGCCGGCGAATTGGGGTTGTCGCCGGTGCCGGTGAGCGGTGCACGTGACCTCCGTGCCCTCGCGATCACCACCAACGAGATGCTCTCGACGCTGCGCGGAGTCGAGCAGCAGCGTAACGAGCTCGCCGACGGTGTGACGTTGCGCTCGCAGACATCGGTGCTGCCGGGCGCTCTCGGTGTGGCACTTCGCCGCTCGGTCGAGCGTCTCGCCGACACCACGACGCAGCTGCACGCCAGCGAACAGTTGGCCTCGGCAATCGTCGAGCAGGCGGCGGATGCGATCTGGACCATCGACGGCTCCGGCACGATCCGTTCGGCGAACGACGCCAGTGCCGAACTGACCGGCGTCCCGTGGAGGCTGCAGATTGGTCGTCTGCTCGACGAGTTCTTGTCGGCGCTCGATGGTGAGGTGCACGTGATCGGCACACCGACACCCACCAAGGTGCTCGTCGCCCACAGCGTGATCGATGCAGGCGACACCGACCTGATCGCTGTGATCGCTCGTGAGATCTCCGAACGCGCCCACTTCGAGAAGCGGCTCGCCTTCCAGGCCCGACACGATGCCCTGACGTCGATGCCCAACCGTCTGGCCGTGCTGGAGTACCTCGACTGGTCGTTCCGTACCTCCGATGGACCGGTCGCCGTGTTGCTCGTCGACATCGACGGCTTCAAGAGCATCAACGACAGTCACGGACATCTCAAGGGCGACTGGGTGCTCACCGAGATCGCCGACCGTCTGTCGTCGAATGTGCGCAGCGGTGAGTTCGTGGCTCGGCTCGGTGGTGACGAGTTCGTCTCGGTGACCGGAGAGCGGTCGCCACTCGAAGCGCTCCGCAAGGCCGACAGTGCGTGCTGTCTCGCGAAGAAGCGAGGTCGTGGCCGAGTGGAGATCTACGACGCCGAGTTGCAAGCCACCATCGCTCACCAAGCCGACATTGCCCTGGCGTTACGCCGCAGCGTTCCCAACGGCGAGTTGATCCTGCACTTGCAGCCGATCGTCGACCTACGCACCGGTGGACTCTTCGGCGCCGAAGCGCTGGTGCGCTGGGAGCGCCCCGGGGTCGGCCTCGTGCCGCCAGGCGACTTCATCCCGATCGCCGAGCGGTCGTCGCTGATCTTCGAGATCGAACGATGGGTGTTGCGCGAGTCGTGCGAGCACGTGGTCGACTGGCGCCGTCGGGATCCGACATGCGAACTACGCGTCGCCGTCAACATCTCCGGCCGACATCTGATCGAAGGTGACCTCGTGAACGACCTGCACGAGGCCATCGAGGCAACGGGCGCCGACCCGACCATGCTCGAGTTCGAACTGACCGAGACCCAATTCCTCGAAGACCTCGACCGTGCCAGCGAAGTGCTCGACGCCATCCGTGCGCTCGGCGTGACGATCGCCGTCGACGACTTCGGCACCGGCTACTCGTCGATGACCTACCTTCGCCACCTCCCGATCGACTCCATCAAGATCGACCAGAGTTTCATCGCTGGAGCAACCGAGGAAGGGTTCGATTCCACCGTGGTCGAGTCGTTCGCAGGCGAATGGTCGACGACGCCGCGGCGCCCCGACTCGCTCGTCCGAGCAATTTCGTCACCACCGTGAATTGAGTGCTTGAGGTTCGGACGTTCTGGTGCATGAACGCTGTGAACTCCAGGTCGAACTCCAGGTCGAACTCCAGGTCGCACTCCAGGTCGAACTCCAGGTCGAACTCCAGGTCGCACGGTCGCTCGCACGGTCGCTCGCACGGTCGCCTGATGGTGCTCGCCCTCGCCCTCGCCCTCGCCCTCGCCCTCGCCCTCGTCGTCGCCGGGTTCGCCTCGACGCCGCTCTCGCCGACTCAGCGCGCCGAAACCGCATGCGACCAGCTCTCGATTCCGAGCCTCGGGTTGCAGCGCTGTGTGCTCGGCGGCGGTCAAGCCCAGATCGACGACGGCAACGTCGTTCGCGTCACGGCGCTGTCGAACGACAACGTGTCGTGGCTCGCGGGGCATCGCTCGTCGCACGGGTCGACGTTCATCTCACTCACCAGCATCGAGATCGGTTCGGAAGTCTCCTATCGGGGTGCCATCTACAGTGTCGCCGAATACCGACTTGTCAACCGTTTCTCGCCCGGAAATGTGATGGACTGGAAGCGATCGGCGATGCCGCTGCTCGTGTTGCAGACATCGCAGGCAAATGGGAACGTCCACGTGTGGCGGGCGGTACCGATCACGCCGGGGAGTCCGGCGCCGGCAGCGCCTCCTGCGCTCGCAGCGCCGAAGGTGTTCACAACGAGCGGGCCTGATCGTTCTGGGCCGGTGACCGAACCGGTCGGCCGTCCGAGTGGCGTGAAGATCGTTGCGCCGGTGCGGCTGCTCGACACACGTCGAGGCGCCGGAGCGTTGACAGCTGGTGAGGTGCGACGGTTCGACGTTCCGGCCACCGCTGGTGTGCCGACCGACGCCCAGGCGGTGTTCTTGAACGTCACGGTGGTCGGTGTCGCTCCGGCCGGATGGGTTGCCGTCGGCCCCTGCGATGGCGAACTCGGTCGCACCAGCACGGTCAACTGGCGTGGCGGTGACGCGGCGGCCAACGACGCCATCGTCGGTGTCACGAACTCGTCGTTCTGTCTCACGGCGGACTCGCCCGCTCACGTCGTGCTCGACTTGCAGGGTTATGCCAGCTCGGCGGCTACCGCTGGTCTGGTGCCGGTCGCTCCGGCCCGGCTGCTCGACACCCGCCATGCGCCTGCATCGCCGCTCGGAAACGGCGAGCTGCGTCGGATCGCGCTCCCCGCCGATGTCGCTGCGGGCGCACGAGCCGCTGCAGTGACCGCCATGGCGATCGGCAGCACCAATGCCGGCTACGTGTCGGCGCAGTCGTGCGCCCAACCGGCTGGACTGTCGTCGACGGTGAACACCCGGGTCGGTGTGGCCGTGGCCAACTCGGCCCGTGTGCCCCTCGACGCGAGCGGCGGGTTCTGCGTGTACACGCTGCAGGGCGCCGACGTGGTCGTCGACCTCGCTGCAGTGTTCCGTGACGACGGCGCCCGCTACCAACCGGTTCGTCCGGTGCGTCTGGTGGACACTCGCGAAGCCTCGGTCCCCGATCAGCATCGCGGCTGGAGTGGACGCCCGCTCGACGCGGGCGGCGTCATCCGCTTCCCTGCTTCGAGCTGGCGCGGCGTGCCGGCCAACGCCGCAGTGGCGGTGAACGTCACGAGTGTCGAACCGAGCGCCGACGGCTACGTAGCGGCCTGGGATTGTGCGCGACCGCAACCGTCCACGTCGGTGCAGAACCCGCGTCGCTCCGAAGCGGTTGCATCGCAGACCGTCGTGTCATCCGGCGGTGAGATCTGTGTGATGTCGGCAACACCCGCCCACATGATCGTCGACCTCGTCGGGGTGTGGGTGCGCTGACTCGTCGGGTGCGCCGAGAAGATTTCGGTTGCGTGACTGCGCATCGACTGGACAGTCAGTGGTCCATCCGATGCGCCATCGTGGCGTGTCCATCGAAAGGAACGTCTGTGTCGAACACCATGGATCTCGCCTCGTTGATCGAAGGCTCGAACGAACTGCCGTGGCTGCGGGACGCAGCCTGTCGTGAACTCGAATTGGAGCGCCTCGACTTGTTCTTCGTCGACGCCGGTCGCACGCTGTCGAAGCAGGCCAAGGCGATGTGCGCGGGCTGTGATGCCCGGGTGGCGTGCCTCACCTACGCGTATCGCCACGAGATCACGGGTGGCTACTTCGGTGGGCTCTCGCCGGCAAAGCGGCGTGAGTTGACGCTCGACGAAGCCCTCGATTCCATCGCGGAGGGGTCCGCAGGGCTGATCGAGCCTGTCGTCAGACCACTCGACCGCCTCGGCGTACATGTGACGCAGGTGTTCGAAGCTGCCGGCATCGAGTTCGACGAGCCGGGCGACATCGCCGGCCTCGCAGGCACGCACGATGTCGAGCGCCCGGCCCAGTTCTCCCTCACTGTCGACGAGTGCCGAGGCGATCTCGGCGGAGACGGGCAGTTCGCCGACCAGTTCGGACATCGGCGTGTTGTAGATCGCATCGGTCACCGACAGCAACCCGACGGTGAATCCGATGCTCGACGATGCACCGCCCGACACGAGTGAGCTGATCATGCGGGCCCGGGTGGCACCGAGCGTGATCAGTTCCTCGCTGGCGCCTGGCGCAGTCGAGAGGGCGATCAGCTCACTCGTGTCGGGCGGTGCCTGGCCGAGTCCGAGCAGGATGATCGTGTGGCGCAGCGAGTCGACGCGCCGATCGAGGCCGAATGCACTCGAGTTGGCGATTGCCAGCAATCGGAACGTGAGTGACGGATCACTGCCGACGAGTTCTTCGACGCGGTCGATGTCGATGTCGGTTCGCTGCATCTCGGCGAGCAACGCCATTGCCGACGCGACGTTGGCCGGCCGGGCCGGGCGTTTCAAGACTTCGGGCGCGGCGAAGAAGTAACCCTGGAACAGGTCGAATCCGAACTCGAGGCAGCGAGCGAAGTCGTCGGCGGTCTCGACGTTCTCGGCGACTACGAGCACGCCAGGAGCACGCTCGCGAGCCACCTCGATGAGGCGCGGGATCTCGTTGTCGAGCGCGTTGCGCAGCTCGATCTTGACGATGCTGGCATGCGGCAACAGCCGCGACCCGACGAGATCGGAGAGTCGCGTGACGTTGTCGAGGGCGAAGTGGTGTCCGTCGTAGCGGGCCCGCACGAGTGCGTCGAAGGTCGGGCCGTCGAAGGGTGTCGATTCGCAGATCTCGAAGATGATCCCCTCCGGCGGCATGGCCCTATGCAACCCGGAGGCGACAAAGCTGGCGCTGGCGTTGATCAGGCCGAACCGGTTGCCGATGATCTTTTCCACGCCCCACTGCAACAGGGCACGCTCCATCACGCAGCGGGTGGCGTCGTCGGGGCTCTCCGACAACATGGCGGTATCTGGGCCGTTGCGATAGAGCAGCTCGTAGCCGAACGTCCGGCGGTCGCTGTCCAGGATCGGCTGACGGCCGATGAAGATCTCGTTGGTCATGTTGACTCCGTGCACATCGGTGATCGGTGACACCTCCGGTTCGGTATCTCCCGTGACCGTCCGCGAAGGATGCGTTGGTGCCAACAGCTTTCGAGGGTCCGTGTGGTCAGCCGCAGTCACCGTGAGGGCCGGTGGGGACTTCGACGGGCCTATGGCGGTTCGGAGTTCTGAGCTCGATTGGAATCGTGTCGATTCACGGATGAATTGGCATGTTGCAGGACGCATGGCCTGCATTGAGGCGGAGAGATGTCGACAACTTTCTTGTCGAAACAACAGACCCGCCGACTGGTCGGGGGCGCAGGTGTCTGATCGGGCCTGTCCCATCTATCCGGCCCCGCGCGTGGTGGCGCGAGTTCTGACGGCGGGCGTCCCGACCGAGCCACCACCGCAGTTGGCATCCTTCGTCGTGCCCGTCATGGAGGAGGGCGCCGTCGCCGACTGGTTGCTCACCACGGACTCCATTGCCTTCGGTCCACATGATCTCGCCACCGAGTTCAAGGATTGGCGCGGCACCTGGCAGGAGAGCTGGGAACTCGACCCTGTCCAAGGGTTCCAGCGCCTGCTCCGACTCGTGGTCGATGCGGGTGCGATCAACGAGCCATCGCAGCGCCTCGCCGAGAAGTTCGCGCTGACCTCGCTGTCCATCGAGGAGTCGGTGCTGTCTCCGAGTCGTTCGGTGTTGATCCCTGAGCTGGTCGAGCGGGCCCGGTCGTTGGCTGCAGCGGTGGAGACCATGAGCGTGGGACTCGTCGACACCACCGACGACGCCGTGGCAGCCGGTTTGCTCGCCGGTTGGCCACTGTCGTCGACGACCAAACTGCTCGCACGAGACCAGTACTCCTGCGTGCAGGTGCATCGGCGCCGTCGACTCTGTTGGGACTGGATCGTCGCTGATCCCTCCGACAGTGCGCTGTGCGAGTGGGGGCCTGATGCTGCGACGCTGATGTCGCCGCTCGTGGGCCAGCTACTCGACGTGGCCCATCGCAATCCGAATCGCTATGCCGTGACCGTCGCCACCCTCGCCGTCCGCGTCGAGGAGATCGGCCGCTGCATCGTGGAACTCGAACGGGCCATCGATGCCGAACCACGCGGCTCGCAACAGGGCGTGGAACTCGGACGGATCCTCTACGACCCGGCCGGATCGGCGCTCACCAACCAGCCGACGCACCTGCCGGCCCGGGTGGGCACGCTGACATCACCGAGGGTCGCCACGTTGCTGGGCGAGCGACAAGAAGTGACGTTCCCATTGGCGGGGTGACGGGAGTCCCCCAGCGGTTCGCAGGGTGAGGGCGCCGAGGATGTTTGCTCCGAGCGGTGGAGTCGACGTCCTCGGCACTTTCGCGTCTGCGTCGATCCATCGCTCGCTCGAAGTCGCTGGCTCACGACGCCACGACGTACCGCTCGACGGGCAGACGCAACGGGTCGAGTAGCGACTCGTCGAAGATGGGCGCGTGCATACCTCGATCGAACTGCGATGCATGCGAATGCAGCGCCTCCTGTCGCCACAGGCACTCGTCGTCGGTGAGCACCAATGCGGCGAATCCGATGTCCGGATGATCACGAGGATCGATGTGATGGAGCGCCCAGAACATCGACCCGAGGAGTGTGCAGCGGTGGGCCCTCGCCACGAGCTGTGCCGCGTGGCCACAGGCCACATGATCGGGGTGCAAGTCGTGAGCCCACGGTGCCACCACCACATCACCTGGTTGCACGATCGCAAGCAGGAGTTCGACCAACGTCTCACCATGCGCCGCCAGCGCGCCGTCAGGCAGCCCGAGGCGCACGGTGGCGGCAGCGGCCACCCCGAGAATGCTCAGCGAAATGCGCTGTTCCTCCCGGCGTGTGGCAGCGAGACCCGGTTCGGGCCATGTCGTAGAGGCCGCGTCGCCATCGGTGACGGCTACGGCGACGACGGGCACGCCCCGACCCATCTGGTGCATGATGAGACCTCCACTCGACAAGGCTTCGTCATCGGGGTGGGGCACCACCACGACGGTGCGACGAGCTGGCAGGTGCAGCGCTGGTGCCGATCGCAGGCGTCGGTTCCATGCCCGTCGGCGCTCCGGTGGTCCCGCCGATGGACGCCTCCACATCGTGGGGAGGTCGGTTGACGGTTCAGCCATGCGCCGGCACCGTCGGTGTCGGCTGGTGGTGGTGGTTTTGGTGGTTGTTGTCGTCGATGTCGGCCATCAGGATCCGGCAATCGCTCATCGGGTGCAGTCCTTGCTCGCGCGGATCGTGGTTGCGATCCCTGGCGAGGCGGATACCCCGTCGTGATGGTCCGAAACATGCATGTCGGCAGCAGCCTTCGGACAATCGAACAGCTCGGGGCGTGGTCGTTCGCCCCCGACCTGAACCTGCCAAGTGTGCATGCCCGTCCGAGATCGAGTCGTGGCGGTGTCTTCGTGTCAGTGATTGATCCTGAGGGGCTGAGGGGCTGAGGGGCTGAGGGGCTGAGGGGCTGAGGGGCAGTGGGGCAAGCACGCCGATGACCTGATTCGGCTCGCAATGACCTACAGCGGGCCCGGTCCGACACCGTTACCAAACCCACCTCCGCCGATTCGGCCAACCGCCCGAACTCGTCTGGCTCCGGTTGATCGTGGTCTCCGCAAGCCCCACAACCCCCGACGGGGTCGTCGCGGAGTTCGTTCGAGCACTCGAACCGGTCAGCGGTACCCACCTCGCAAAGGCCTACGCCTCTGTCGGCGCGGAATGTTGACGGAGCTGCGCTCCTGACGACAGTCCGACTGTCGTCCTCACCCCGAAACGACGAGTTGACGCGTCCGCGGGCGTGCGCATCGCTCGGCTCGGCTCGGCAACCCTGGGGTACCCCCTGAATATGCTTGGTCGCGCGAGCGCGACCGGTGGTTCGGCGCGAGCGCTGGGGCACTCACGTCAGGTGCAACACCGGCTCGAACGCTTCAGCAATCGGGCAGTCGCGTCACTCGTTGGCAGCTCGAACCGTATTGATCGATCGCAACGGGACGCGCCTGCGGATGCGTCTCACACTGCGTGCCGACCGACCCTCAGACCGATCCTCAGACCGACCCTCAGACCGAAACAGCTGGCCGGGGCCTCGCCGGCCGCGAGCCTGCCGTGGCAACTCGGTCGACGATTGCCCGGGCGACGCCTTCGAGCGGCACCACGACGTCGCTGAACCCGGCGTGCACCACCGCTCCGGGCATCCCCCAGACCACGCTCGACTCCTCGTCCTGGGCGATCACGTAGCCACCCGCATCGCGGAGCAGGCCGGTCTCCTTGCAGCCGTCGGCACCCATGCCCGTGAGCATGACGGTGAGCATGACGGTGAGCACGCGCCCGCCGAATGTCGCGTGGACCGAGCGCAGCATCGTGTCGACGGAGGGTCGACAGAAGTTCTCCGCCGGGGCGTCCGACAGCTTGGCCGTCACACCATTGGCCTTTCGGTCGAACACGAGATGGCGATCGCCTGGTGCGATCAGCGCGAGCCCCGGCGCGAGTTGGTCGCCTGTCGCAGCTTCGCGAACCGAGATGGCGCAGCCGTCGTGTAGACGGTCGGCGAGTTGCTTGGTGAACAGCGGCGGCATGTGCTGGGTGACCACGATCGGCAGCGGGAACGATGACGGCAGCGGGAACGATGACGGCAGCGCAGCGAGCACTTCGCGCAGCGCTGACGGCCCACCCGTCGACGAGCCGATGGCGACGACATCGAACCCGGTGGTGGCCGCACGCGTACGCGGGGCGGCCACCACCGGTGCCGGACGCGGCACTGCGGACGGACGCGGGCACAGTGCCTTGATCTTCGGGATCAGTTGTTCCTTGACACGCTCGATGGCGACGCCGATCGAGCCGACATTCGACAGCTTGGTCACGTAGTCGCTGGCGCCGAGGCTCTGCGCCTCGATGGTCGCTGATGCGCCCCGCTCGGTGAGCGTGCGAACATCACCACGGGCAGCCGCGGGTAGCGCTTGCGGATGTGGCGGAGCGTGGTGATGCCGTCCATGATCGGCATCTCCACGTCGAGGGTGACCAGGTCCGGTTGCAGTTCGTCGATGCGTTGCAACCCCATCTGGCCGTCGTGGGCGACGCCGACGACGTCGATCGCCGGATCGGTGTCGATCACCGCGGTGAGCAGGCGTCGGATGACCGCCGAATCGTCGACGATCAGCACCCTGATCGTGGTCACCCCAGACCCATCAGTAGCAACTTGTCGGCGAGGATCTCGCGGTCCATCGGCTTCATCGCGTACTCGTCGGCGCCCGCCTTGAGCGCTTCGTCCACCTGGCGAGGATCGCTCTCGGAGGTCACCATCATCACCTTGACGCGGTCGCAGTCACGACGTTCACGCAAGGCTGCCACGAACTCGAGACCGTTCATCACCGGCATGTTCCAGTCGACCATGGCGAGGTCCGGCACATGCGAATCGACCAGCTCCAGCGCCTCCTGGCCGTCACCGGCCTCGACGATGTCGTCGATGCCGAGTTCGTTGACCATCTTGCGCAGCAACATGCGCATCACTCGGGAATCGTCGACGATCAGGACTCTCATGTCGGTCAGTGCTCCATCGGGACGGGGGTGGGTGGTGGAGGTGGAGGCAACAGCGACCACGGCACCGCCAATGGTGCTGACATCGTCGACCGTCTCGACGCTCCCCGACACGGGTGGTGACGGCCCCGAAACGATCACGATCGCCTCCGATGTCGGATCGCCGAGGGTGACACCGGCGGCGGTGCCGACTCCCGAGGGCGTCCTCCGAACACCGGATCGAACCGCGTCGGTCGGCTGATGGCAGCTGCTGCAGTGTCGCTCGTGATGGGTGTCCTCGTCCTCGGCGTGAGCCTCGCCCGCCGTCGCACCACCTTCTGACGAGTTCCCCCCGCATGCGGTGCTCAGGCAGCGTTTCGGGCCTCGCGCCACAGCCACCAGGCCAGGGGCAACTGCATCGGCAGGCGCGCCCAGTTCTGTAGGCCCGTCGCCGTGCCGACGCTGCGGGTCATGCGGCCGTCGACCGGTTTGACCTCGACCTTGTTCACCGCCATGTCGACGTTGGCGGGGAACACGGCGACCGTCAACGCCAGCAGCCCCAGCGCGGACACCCGGCGGGTCTGCGGCGCCAACATGCCGAGTCCGAGGGCGAACTCGGCGGCGCCGCTGAGTCGGTTGGCCAACTTGGCGCTCGGGAACCAGTCGGGCACGATCGATTCGAAGAAGTCTGGCTTCGCGAAGTGCATCGCCCCGGCCGAGGTGAACAATGCTGCAGCAACGTATGGGGAGCGTGACATCGAGTCAGTCAAGTCGCTGGGCAACCACTCGTCGCAGCCGAACCGTCCCAGCTGAACCGTCGCAGCCGAACCGTCCCGGCCGAACCGTCCCGGCTGAACCGTCCCGGCTGAACCGTCCCGGCCCGGCCCTCGCCGCGTACGCTGTGGGTCGTGACCGATACGGCCGTGAACGTCGAGGTGTTGCCGAGCGACTGGCGCGAGCAGGTTCTGGCGCTTGCGGAAGAACGCGATGCGGTGATCCTCGCCCACAACTACCAGGTGCCCGAGATCCAGGACATCGCCCACTACGTCGGCGACTCGCTCGGGTTGTCTCGTCTGGCTGCGGAGGTCGAGGCGTCGACCATCGTGTTCTGCGGTGTGCATTTCATGGCCGAGTCGGCCAAGATCCTCGCCTACGACAAGACCGTGCTCATTCCCGACGCCGCTGCTGGTTGCAGCCTCGCCGAGACGATCAACGGAGAGCAGCTGCGGGAATGGAAGGCCGAACATCCGGGTGCAGCGGTGGTCAGTTACGTCAACACCACTGCCGAAGTGAAGGCCGAGACCGACATCTGCTGCACGTCGTCGAACGCCGTCGAAGTCGTCGAGTCGATCCCTCGCGACACCGAGATCCTGTTCCTGCCCGACCAGTTCCTCGGCGCCCACGTGCAACGGATGACCGGCCGCGACAACATGCACATCTGGTTGGGTGAGTGCCATGTGCACGCCGGCATCAACGGCGCCGACCTCAAGGCGCAGGTCGCTGCCGAGCCCGAAGCCGAGCTGTTCGTGCACCCTGAATGCGGGTGCGCGACGAGCGCTCTCTATCTCGTGTCGTCTGGGGTCGTTCCGGAGACCAGGACGAAAATCCTCTCCACCGGCGGCATGGTCGACGCCGCCCGTGAGACCACGGCGGCCAAGGTGCTCGTCGCCACCGAGACCGGCATGATCCACCAACTCCAGAAGGTCAACTCGGTCACCGAGTTCGTGCCGGTCAATCGGGCGGCCGTGTGCAAGTACATGAAGATGATCACCCCGGCCAAGCTGTTGCGCTCGCTGCGAGACGGCACCGACGAGGTGTTCGTCGATCGCGACATCGCCGATCGGGCCCGCCGCTCCGTCGAGCGGATGATCGCCATCGGCGCGCCGTCGTCCACCGGCGAGTGACCGGCCAGTGATGCAGCGGGTGACATCGTGAGTTTGCCGACGAGACTGGCCGCCCCGCCGGCGACCTGGGAACGCGACGTCGACGTGGTCGTGCTCGGATCGGGCGCCGCGGGGCTGTCAGCGGCATTGGCCGTTCGACCGGTGCGCACGGTGCTCGTGGTCACCAAGGACATCCTGTCCGCCGGCTCCACCCAGTGGGCCCAGGGAGGACTCGCCGGCGTGCTCGACCCCAGCGACACGATCGAGGATCATGTACGTGACACCCTCGAAGCGGGTGCTGGGCTCTGCGACGAAGCGGCCGTGCGCGAACTGGTCATCGAAGCACCGAAGTCGATTCGCTACCTCATGCGACTCGGCGCAGCGTTCGATCCCGAGCAAGGTGGCACCGACATAGCGCTCACCCGCGAAGGCGGCCACAGCCACAACCGCATCGTGCATTCCGGCGGCGACCGCTCCGGCGCCGAGGTGCAACGCACGCTCGACGAGTCCGCGATCGGCGCAGGCGTCGAGGTGATGGGCCGCGCGTTCGCGCTCGACCTGGTGATTGGCACCGCGCCCGATGGTGCGCCCCAGGTCGTCGGTGTCCGCATCGGCAAGATCGACGAACACGGCGTCCTCGTGTCGGTCGGCGTGGTCACCGCACGGGCGGTCGTCATCGCGTCGGGCGGCTACGGCCAGGTGTTCGCGTCGACCTCCAACCCGCCGGCGGTCACCGGCGACGGTATGGCGATGGCACTGCGCGCGGGGCTCGCGGTCACCGACGTCGAGTTCGTCCAGTTCCACCCGACCGTCATGTGGCGCGGCCCCGACGCGCTCGGGCAGCAGGCGTTGGTGTCCGAAGCGGTCCGTGGCGAAGGAGCGATCCTTTTCGACGCGGCCGGCGAACGCGTGATGGTCGGTGTCCACCCCCTCGAAGATCTGGCACCACGCGATGTGGTGGCGGCGGCGATCAGCCGACGGATGGCCGAAGCGCCCGGTGGTGTCGACGATCACGTGTTCCTCGACGCCACGCACATGGGCGAGCGCTTCTACGAACGCTTCCCGTCGATCACCGAGGCGTGTCGCGAGATCGGTCTCGATCCCGCCGTCGACCGCATCCCGGTGGCACCGGCTGCGCACTATGCGTGTGGCGGAATCCGGGCAGGGCTCGACGGTCGCACCGCGTTGCGCGGCCTGTACGCAGCGGGTGAGGTCTCGGCCACCGGCGTGCACGGTGCGAATCGTCTGGCGTCGAACAGCCTGACCGAGTCGATCGTGTCGGGCACCTGGGTGGGTCGCGATCTGGCCTGGGAGCTTCCCGATCGTGTGCCGAACGGTGTCGATGTCGACGACCCGCTCGACCACGTGCTGCTCGATCCCTCCCGCCTGCGCGAAGTTCGAGCCGTGATGTCACGTCACGTCGGAGTCGTGCGCGACGAACTGTCGCTGTCGTCGGCGGCGGGCGCACTCGGATCGATAGCGCGCACCATGCGTTCGGCCAAGCGTGGTGTAGATGCCGGGGTCGATGCCGGTGTCGATGCCGGTGTCGATGCTGGCGTCGACGGGTTCGGGGGTAGCGGCGAGTTCGACCCCACTGCCCCGCCCCGAGTCGAGCCGTCTCGTCGCACCTGGGAAGCCACCAACATCCTCACCGTCGCCACCGCGATGGTGGCGGCCGCCATCGTTCGCACCGAGAGCCGTGGCTGCCACCGCCGTTCCGATCATCCCGAGCCCCGTCCCGAGTGGCTACACCATCTCGATGTCACCCTCGACCCGACCGGCACCATCTCCGTGGAGGACCGACCATGACCCCGCTCACCTGCACCGACTGCGGATTCGATGGAGCGACGCCGACATCGAACGCACCCTGGCACACACCGACGACCTGATCGGCTACGTCCTCGAAGGTGCCGACGACACCTTCATGGCAGCGGCCGTGGCCCAGCCGGTCGAGGTCGACGTGGACCCGGTCGCGTCGGCGCACGCGGTGATGCACCGCCTCCACGCCGTCGCCTCAATGCGTCGCGAGGCCCACGCGTTCGAACCGATGGTCGGTCGTGTCGGGTCGCTGCAGGCCTCGGGCGGCGGTGTGCCGAAGGCCTCGGTCCCGGTTGCCGACATCGGTCCATCGGGCGTGATCGGAGACGTGCAGGGCAACCGGAAGAACCACGGTCGCCCCTGGCAGGCGATCTGCCTCTACAGCAGCGACCTGCTCGCCGACCTGCGCAGCGAAGGGCATCCGGTCGAAGCCGGCGGGACGGGCGAGAACCTCACGATGTCCGGTATCGACTGGTCGCGGATGCGCGGTGGCCTCACGGTCACCATTGCCAGTGCGGGCGCCAGCGCGGGCGCCGGGACGAGTGGCGGCGTCGTGCTGCGCACCAGCGGCCCGGCAGCGCCGTGCCACAAGATCGGCGACTGCTTCAGCGAGCGCCACTGGAACCGCATCGACCACGTCGAGCGGCCGGGCTGGGCCCGCTGGTACGCGTCGGTGCTCACCGCCGGCACCATCGCCCCCGGCGACACCATCAACATCACCGCGTGAACCGTCGCGCTTCTGCACGTGCGAGCGCCGGCCGTACACTCGCCACCATGTTCGAGTTCCAACCGCTGTCGGACGCGACCCGGAGCTCGTTGATCGCCGCCGGGCTCGACGCCGACGCCGTGGCCGACCTGGTCCGCAGGGCGATTGCCGAGGACCTGATGGGCGGCATCGACGTCACGGCGACCGCCACGATCCCCGCCGACCATCGCAGCACGGCGACGTTCGGTGCTCGTCAACAGGGCGTCATCGCCGGGCTCGCAGTCGCGGCTGCGGTGATCGACGCTGTGTGCGGAGACGAAGCCAGTGACTTCCGAGCCCTCGTCGCCGATGGCACCCTCGTCGAGTCGGGCACCACCGTGGCCGAGGTGACGGCACCCACCCGGCAACTGTTGACCGCCGAGCGAACAGCGCTCAACTTCCTGTGCCACCTGTCGGGTGTGGCCACGTCCACCCGCCGCTGGGCCGATGCCCTCGAAGGGACATCAGCGGTGGTGCGCGACACGCGCAAGACCACGCCGGGGCTCCGGGCACTCGAGAAGTACGCCGTTCGCTGTGGCGGTGGCTCCAACCACCGGATGGGGCTGTTCGACATGGCGCTCGTGAAGGACAACCATGTCGCCGCGGCGGGTGGCGTGGCCGAAGCGTTCCGCCGGGTGCGCGAACTCGCCGCGACCATCGGTGTCGAGATCGAAGTCGACACGCTCGACGGGCTGCGCGAAGCAATCGTCGCTGGTGCCGACGAGGTGTTGATCGACAACTTCACTCCCGACGAGATGCGCGAAGCCGTTGCCGTTCGCAACGAGATGAACCCGGCGGTTCGGCTCGAAGCCAGTGGCGGCCTCACGCTCGAATCGGCGCGTACGGTGGGCGAATCCGGTGTCGACTACATCGCCGTCGGAGAACTCACGCACTCCGCCCGGGTGCTCGACATCGGCCTCGACCTGCAATCGCTCTGAGGCGCTCGCGCCCGATCGGTGGCTTCGCAGTCGAGGTCAGCGAGCGGCCCAGCGTGCGGCGCGTCGACGTTGTTTCTCGGCGTACATCGCCTCGTCAGCCCCGGCGAACGCTCCGGGGAAGCCGGCGACGACGTTATAGGGGGCATGTCCGATCGAGCCCGACACTCCGGCGTCGTGGAAGGCTGTGAGGATGCGAGACACGAGTGCATCGCAATCGGCCGGCACGACGTTGCTGGCGATGATCCCGAACTCGTCACCGCCGAGTCGTGCCGCGATGTCTCCGTCGCGAATGGTGTCACGGATGACGCTCGCGGCGAGCTCGATCAGTTCGTCACCGGCTTGATGGCCGAGGGTGTCGTTGACTTCTTTGAGCCCGTCGAGGTCGATGACCATGACGGCGCCGGGGTCGGTCGAGGTGTCGGTCCTGAGTGCGTCGCGGTGTCAGCCCAGGGTTCAGGTCGTCGGCTGGCCGAAGAAGCCGAGCAACTCCACGACGATGATCATGTCGGTACCAGCGGGCAGTCCGAGCTGCGGGTTGCCATCGGGCCCGAACGCATCGGCCGGAGTGATCACGATGGCTCGGCGACCGCCGACCTTCATGCCCGGCAGTCCTTTGACGAACCCCGGGAATCCTCCGTCGGCCGTCGGCACAGGTACGGGTGCCGCCGCCCAACTGCTTTCGAGCGCGACTCCGTTGTCGCCGCGGAACAGCACGTAATTGATGATGCCGGTCTGCCCTGCCTGCAGTTCATCGCCTTCGCCCTCGACCAGGTCGGTGGAGGTGGTCTCGACGGCACCTTCCGACGGTGGAACACCCGGCTCGGTCGGGGCCTCGGTCGGATCGGTCGGTTTGATGACGGCGCGGACCTCGAGCAGAAAGGTCAATGCCTCGTTTGCACGGATGATGTCGCCGCTACCTGCGGCACCGTACGCGAGGTCGCCCGGGATGTCGAGCTGGATTCGAGCTCCGGTCTGAGCGCCGACGAGCCCCTGGTCCCAACCTGTGATGACCTGCTGTTGTCCCAGCACGAAGTCGAACGGTGCAGGTGCGGTTCCCGGCTGGCGTGGCTCGTAGCTGTTGTCGAAACCCACACCGTCTTCGGTCCGCACACCCACATAGTCGATGAAGACCTGGTCCCCGGCTTCTGCGGGCCGTCCGGTTCCTTCTTCCAGCACCGTCACCACGAGTTCGGTCGGGATCTCGTCGGGGATCTCGACCTCGGGGACCTCGACCTCGGCGATGGCCGGCTGCGGCGGCACCGTGCCACCGTCGGACGTGTCGATGGGCTCGTCGACGGTGTTCTCGGTGTCCGCCGTGTCGTTCGTGGAGTTGTCGCTGGCGTCGTCGTCGCCGCTCCCGCATGCAGCGAACAGGAGCGTGGCGGTCAGGAGCAGGGGGAGGGTCCGGCGCATTGAGACGACGCTACTTGCGAACACCCACCGGCCCACGTCAACGTCGATGCTCTCACCCAACTCCGAACCGGCACCATGAGGGGGTTTCGGCCTGCGAAGTCGGAGGTCAGGGGCGTGCTGCGAGCCAGGCGGCTTCGGCGCGGCCCAATTCGGTCGAGGGTGGGCCGTCGACGAACGGCCACAGCTCGGAGGCGATGCGGCGGTAGTTGCCGCTGGCACCGAGCTCACCCAACAGCGCGTACAGGCCCAGGTTGATGCGCTGGATGAACACGAACGCTCGCGGCACCGTGGCGTACTGGCTGATCGAGCTGCTGCGGTCGAACGTGTGCCGTACGATCGAGTTCGCGTACTCGCGTGTCCAGGTCATGTGGGCATCGGTGCGCACCGTGTCGTAGAAGTGCGAGAAGTACTCGCCGACCTCGTCGGTGGTCACCGGAGCATCGCGCTTCAGCATGCCGGCGCCCTCGACGATCCGGCGGAACTCGGCGTGATCGTGATCGACCGCTGCCGCCTTCACCATCGATCCGAACAGTTTCGTCTCGTCGTCGCTGAAGTGCTTGACGAGCCCGAAGTCGAGGAACGTGACCGTGCCGTCGTCGTGGAACAGGTAGTTGCCGGGATGCGGGTCGCCGTTGAAGGCCCCCATCCGGTACAGGCTGCGGAACACGAATCGGAAGATCACCTCGCCGGCGCGGTCGCGGTCGGCCTGGGGGCGACGCATCAGTTCGGCCCAGCCGAACCCCTCGGCCAGCTCGGTGGTGAGCACGCGTCCGGTCGAGAGTTCGGGCACCACGTCGGGGATGCGGATGAACGGGTGGTCGCGGTAGTAGTCGGCGAACGCCTGCTGGTTGCGCGCCTCGCGTTCGTAGTCGACCTCTTCGGCGATGCGCAGTTTGATCTCGTCGACCATCTCGGCCGGATCGAGCCCACCGAAGCCTTGGCGCAGCACGGCGCCGAGCAGGTCGGCGTTCTTCAGGTCGGCCACGATCGCCTCGCCGACACCCGGGTACTGGACCTTGACCGCAACGGCCCGCTCGACCCCGGTGACGGGATCGCGCAGCAGCGCTCGGTGGACCTGACCGATCGACGCCGCTGCGATCGGGTTCGGATCGAACTCGACGAAGACCTCGCCGACGGGTCGGCCCAGCTCGCGCTCGACCGTCTCGAGTGCGAGGTCCACAGACATCGGCGGGGCGTTCGACTGCAGTTGCGACAAGGCCATTCGGAGCGGCTCCGGCAACCCGTCGTCGAGATAGCTCGCCATCTGGCCGAGCTTCATCAGCGCGCCCTTCATGTGCCCGAGTTCCTCGGCCACCTGCTGGGCAGAGCGGAGCTCTCGATGCCGATCGAGTTCGTCACGCCGCTCGGCCGACGCGAACGTCTTGCGGGCTGCGGTGGTGGCGTAGGTGGTGCCGACCCGAGCACCCATCCGGGCGAGCTGGCTGTTGCGTCGCAACCTCGAGCGGTTCATGGCGCGACCGCTGCTGCTCGTGGTGCGGATACGTCGTCGCACGACGGTTGCGGCAACGGCCAGACCGCCGAGCACGAGCGTTCCCACGACGACCGGACGCGGCTTCACGAGCGCTCGCGTACCGATTCGATGGCGCGGATCAGCGTGGGAACGAACCGGTCGGCGTTGGCAACCACGGCGTCGTGCATCCCGTCGACGCGGAACGCCTCGCAACCAGGGATCTGTTCGAACAACTTCACCTGACGGCGCAGCGGCACCACCGGGTCGCGCATCGTGAGCACCGACGACGACGCCACGTCGACCCCGCCGATCCACTCGGTGGAGGAGAACCTGCCGAGCTCCTTGCCGGCTTCGAGCACGGCTCGCCAGTCATGGTCAGCGGTTTCGCGCATCGCCCACGGACCCCACTTCTCGGTGCGACGCTGGAGGTAGAGCTGCTCGACGAGCCAGGTCTTTGCCTGCTCCGGTGCGAGTCGCGCCACGGCAGCGAGACCGGCGAACCCCACGGCACCCAGTCGCTTCTCGCGCCGTCCGGCGAAGTACGGCGCGGTGGCGCACAGCACGAGTCCGGTCACGCATTCGGGGTGGCGATGCCACACGAGCTGCGCGACCGGGCCGCCCATCGAGTACCCGATCGGGATGAAACGGTCGGCGCCGAGCGCCGCTGCGATGTCGACGGCGTCGTCGGCGCAATCCTCCAGGCGAAACGGCTTCTTGGACCGCAATCCGGTGCCGTGGCCGCGATGGTCGAATGCGATCACCCGATACCGCTCGCCGAGCCCGGCGTAGCAACGGAACCAGTTGAGGTCGGCGGTGGCGGTCCAACCGTGGAGCAACACGACCGTCGGAGCACCCGGCTCGCCGCCGAAATCGCGCACCATGACGGTGCCGCGATCGGGCAGTTCGACGAACCGTGCCGGTGGCAGCAGGGGCGAGACGATGTCGAGTTCGTTCTGGGCGGTCTCGGTGAGCGAGGCGACCTCAGCGCTGTTCGACACGGAGCACGGTCACGGTGAGAGCGCCGTTGGGCGCCTCGTAGGTGAGGGTCGCACCGGCTTCGGCGCCGTCGAGTACCTGTCCGAGCGGTGACGACGCGCTGATCACATCGGCCCCCTCGATCTGCTCTTCCATGTTGCCGATCAGGTAGCGCTCGGCGTCGGCTTCGTCGTCGCCCTCGTAGATCACCGTGTAGATCATCGAGCCGTCGACGATCTCCGCGTTCTCGAGCATGTGCTCGAGCTGACGGATGCGGCCCTCCATGTGGCCCTGCTCGTCCTTGGCCGCGTGGTAGCCGGCGTTCTCCTTGAGGTCGCCTTCTTCGCGTGCTCGTTCGATCTTGTTGGCCACGTCGATACGACCGCGTGTGGTCAGGTCGTCGAACTCGGCCTTGAGACGTTCGTACGCCGACGCGGTCAACTGCACTGCTGCCATGGTCATGGGAGGATACCGGCGCTCGTCTCGCCTCCTAGGCTCGCCTCTCATGACGCACAACATCGCAGTGATCGGCGGGGACGGGATCGGACCCGACGTGACGGCCGAGGCCATCAAGGTCGTCCGCGCCGCTGGGGTCGACATCACCACCACCGACTTCGATCTGGGCGGGCAGCGGTATCTGCGCGACGGCGAGATCCTGTCCGATGCCACGCTCGACGAACTCCGGGCTTTCGACTGCATCCTGCTGGGCGCCGTCGGAACCCCCGACGTGCCGCCTGGTGTGATCGAGCGCGGTCTCCTGCTCAAGATGCGCTTCGATCTCGACCTGTACATCAACCAACGGCCGTTCCTCGGCACCGCTCCCGGAGGCGACACCCCACACGACTTCGTGGTCATCCGCGAGAACACCGAGGGCCCGTACGTCGGCGAGGGCGGAGCGTTGCGCGTCGGTACGCCGAACGAGGTCGCGACGCAGGGCTCGGTGAACACCCGCCTCGGTGTCGAGCGATGCATCCGTTACGCGTTCGAGCTGGCGGTCACCCGGTCGCGCAAGCACCTCACGCTCGTGCACAAGACCAACGTGCTCACCTTCGCCGGGAGCCTGTGGGAGCGCACCTTCAACGAGGTCGCTGCCGAATTCCCCGACGTCACCACTGCGTACAACCACGTCGACGCCGCCTGCATCTACTTCGTGCAGGACCCGCATCGCTACGACGTGATCGTCACCGACAACCTGTTCGGTGACATCCTCACCGATCTCGGTGGTGCGGTGTCCGGCGGTATCGGCCTCGCCTCGTCGGCCAACCTCAACCCTTCCCGCACCGGCCCGTCGATGTTCGAACCGGTCCACGGCTCCGCCCCCGACATCACCGGCCAGAACAAGGCCAACCCGACCGCAGCCATCCTGAGCGCCGCGCTGATGCTCGACTTCCTCGGCGAAGATGCCGCCGCCGACCGGATCCGGGCGGCGTGTGCTGATCCTGTCACCGGCAGCACCACCGACGTCGGTGACGCCATAGCCGCTCGCGTGGGACACTGACCGACATGCCCATCACACCGACCCCGAAGATCTGGATGAACGGCGAGCTCGTCGACTGGGACAAGGCCCAGGTCCACGTGCTCACCCACACGCTGCATTACGGCACCGGCGTGTTCGAGGGAATCCGCGCGTACGAAACGGCCGACGGCCCGGCCGTGTTCCGTCTCACCGACCACATCCGGCGCCTGTTCAGCTCGGCGCAGATCATGGGCATGGAGATCCCTTACACCGTCGACGAACTGGTCGCTGCCACCAAGGCGACCGTTGCGTCGACCGGCCTCGACTCGTGCTACATCCGACCGCTCGCTTACTACGGCTACGGCGAGATGGGCCTCAACACGCTTCCGTGCACGGTCGACGTGTCGATCGCCTGTTGGCCGTGGGGCGCCTACCTCGGCGACGACGCGGTCGAGAAGGGCGTGCGGATGAAGATCTCGTCGTGGACGCGTCACGACCACAACACCATGCCACCAGCGTCGAAGACCACCGGCAACTACGTGAACTCGTCGCTGGCAAAGGTCGAAGCGCTCAAAGCCGGCTACGACGAGGCGATCATGCTCGCGCCGAACGGTCTCGTGGCCGAATGCACTGGCGAGAACATCTTTGTCGCCCGCCAGGGCAAGCTGCTCACGCCACCGATTTCGGCCGGAGCGTTGGAGGGCATCACGCAGAACTCGGTGTCGACCATCGCCGCCGACCTCGGCTTCGAGGTCGTCGTCGACAACCTCGCCCGCAGCGACCTGTACATCGCCGAGGAGGCGTTCGTGTGTGGCACCGCCGCCGAAGTGAGTTCGATCAACTCGGTCGACGACCGCGAGATCCCTTGCCCCGGCCCCATGACCTCTGCAATCGCCCACACGTATCACGAGGCGATCCGCGGTAAGGACGCCCGCTACGCCCACTGGTGCGAACACGCCACCTGACGCGTTCGATTCCCCGCCGCCCACGCAAGCCCCAACCAATCCGAAAAATCGCGTGAGCGTTGCGCTCAGCGCAACGCTCACGCGCCATTTCGGCGAAACTCACGCTTCGATCGCGTATTGTCGCCTCGATGGCCAACGTGGGGATGTGTTTCGATCGGTCGTTGCCGGCGCCGTTCGTCGTCGAGGTCGCTGAGGCATTGGAGGCCGCTGACGTCGATCAGCTGTGGGTGATCGAGGACTGCTTCTACACCGCCGGCATCAGCCTCGCGGCCACGGCGCTGGCACGGACCGATCGGCTCACGGTCGGGCTCGGGATCCTCCCCGCCGTAGCGCGGAACCCAGCGATCGCTGCGATGGAATTGGCGACGCTCGCAAACCTCGCGCCGGGTCGGCTGCTTGCAGGGATCGGCCACGGCGTGCAGGAGTGGATGGAGCAGATGGGTGCTCGCACCTCGTCGCCGCTCACCACGCTCGAGGAGGTGATCACCGTCGTGCGCCGTCTGCTGCACGGTGACACGGTGACCTTCGAGGGTCGTGAGGTGTCGATGCGCGACGTGGCGCTCGATGCGCCGCCGAGCGAGGTGCCACCCCTGCTCGCTGGTGTTCGCGGGCCGAAGTCGTTGGCGCTCGCCGGCCGCGTCGCCGACGGCGTCGTGCTCGCCGAGGGCGCTGGGCCAACCTACGTCCGCCAGTCGATCGCTGCCGCCGGGCGTCCCGATCCGTTCCGCGTTTCGGTGTTCACTGCGCTGGGCATCCACGACGACGCCGCGGTTGCGCATCGGCTCATGGCGCCGTTCGTGGCCGACATGCTCGGGAGTGGCAGCCCAGCGGTGCTGGCCCATCCCCACATCGACGAGATCCAGGAACGTTTCCGCGGGCGCGGCGTCGATGGCATTGCCGACATGCCAGCGGAGTGGTGGATCGAGTTGGGCGCGATCGGCACGTTCGGCGACGCCGTGCTCCACGCCGAGGCACTCGTCGATGCCGGCGTCGACGACATCGCGTTCTTCCCCGGCCCCACGGTCGAGTTGGCCCGCGAGGACCTCGCCCACGTCACCCGCCTCGCCGCTGCACTCCATTGACCTGGTTCGGCCCGCTCAAGACCCGATCGGGACCCGAAATGGCGCGTCAGCGTTGCGCTCAGCGCAACACCGGCGGGATTTTTCGGGTTGGGGTGGGGAGAGTTCGGTGGGAAAACGTAAGCGCCCCGGTCGGCGCTGCGGGCTTTCGCCTGCGCACCTTCCGGGGCTGCTCGAGTGGACAGGTCCACCACTGGTCGATGGTCGGGCGTTAGCCTTCGTCTCGACCTGTTTACATCGCCCGTCTCGCCTTGCGGCGTGGCGGGCGATGCCGCTTTTCGGACTCGACACCGGTTTCCCGGCCTCGAACCCGAGGCACCATTTCACGCTGACCCGGTTGCCCGAGCCCTCGGTCCTGGTGTCGTACGGAACCGACGTCGCTGAGTCCAGTTGGGGTGGCCACAGTTCCTTCGGCTCCTCAACCACCACTCCGTTGCGTGCACCCCGCCCGAAGGCGACGTGGCGCTCGGTGCCCGAAGGCGTCGAGCGTGCCCGGTTGCTCCGCCGGACCATCCGCTGGCTGCGGGTTGCCCCGTGCCCTCCGAACGCTCCAGCAGGTCTCCGTTTCCCGTGCCACCCGAAGGTGAAGCGGGCCCGGTCTGACCCGACGACCGCCCCGGTTGCCCGCGACGTTCGCCGACTCGTCGTTGTCGTCGTGCTCCCGAGGGAGTCCGTCAACCCGGTCCGAGGTGGCCGTGAACACTGTCCGTGCTCCGATTCCGCTCTCGCCTCGTGGGCGGTGTGGGTTGGGCCGAAGCCCCATCCTCACCGCCCCGGTCGGCGTGCGCTCTCCGGAACAGACATCAGTAAAGACGTCGCATAACCCCAGGTCAAGAGGTAGTTTCAAATTCACAGGGTTATCCACGAAACTTTCCCGATACCCCCAGGAAATCTTGCATCGTCCACGTGTTACCCACCGTTCATACACAACGATGTGCACAGCTCGGAGCAGTTCGTGATTGCATAAGGCGGCGCAACGGGGTTCAATGGTGCACGATGTCGAACCAATCAGTCACCGCCATCATCATCATTCTGTAGAACACGTGGCATCCCCACGTGTTCGTCGAGCCGCCCTCCGGGCGGCTCTTTCGGTTCTCGGGAGCATTTCATGAGACACATCGAGATCTTCGACACCACGTTGCGAGACGGTCTCCAGGTCGAGGGCGTCTCGGCCACGGTCGACGACAAGCTGCGCATCGCCGAGCAGCTCGACCTGCTCGGCGTGCACTTCATCGAAGGTGGTTGGCCGGGCGCCAACCCGAAGGACATCGAGTTCTTCGCCCGGGCCAAGCACGAACTCCAGCTCAGCACCGCAACGCTTGTGGCGTTCGGCTCGACCCGTCGTCCCCGCGGCAAGGTCGACGACGACGCCACGCTGCGCAACCTGATCGAGGCCGACACCAGCGCGGTGTGCATCGTGGCGAAGAGCTCCGAGTACCAGGTGGTCGAGGCGCTGCAGACCACGCTCGACGAGGGCGCGGCGATGATCGCCGACTCGGTCGAGTACCTCACCGGACAGGGCCGCATGGTGCTGGTCGATCTCGAACACTTCTTCGACGGCTACAAGGCGAGCCCCGAGTTCTCGTTGCGGGCGATCGAAGCAGCAGTGGTCAATGGCGCAAGCCACCTCGTGCTCTGCGACACCAACGGTGGCACGCTGCCGAGCGAGGTGCACCGCATCGTGGCCGAGGTCAAGGCGCACGTCGGCAACGACGCGATCATCGGTATCCACTGCCACGACGACACGGGCTGCGCAGTCGCCAACTCGATGGCCGCGGTCGAAGCCGGCGCCGGCCACGTTCAAGGCACGCTCAACGGCCTCGGCGAGCGCACCGGCAACACCAATCTCACCACGGTGATTCCGAACCTGCAGCTCAAGCTCGGCTACACCTGCCTGCCCGACGGGCGCATCGAACGCCTCACCGCAATCAGCCACCACGTGGCCGACACGCTCAACCGAGCCATCAACCCGCAGGCCCCGTACGTCGGTTCGTCGGCGTTCGCCCACAAAGCGGGCTTGCACGTGTCGGCGATCGTGCGGGCGAAGGATGCCTACGAGCACGTGAACCCCGAGCTGGTCGGCAACGGTACGCGCTTCGTCGTGTCGGAGATGGCCGGTCGGGCGACCATCCAGATGAAGGCCGACGAGATCGGCATCGAGCTCGACGGTGCAGCGATCAACCAGGTCGTCGACGACCTGAAGCGCATGGAGCACGAGGGCTATCACTTCGAAGCGGCCGACGCATCGCTCGAATTGCTGATGCGCCGCGCTGCCGGCCAGGTGCCCGAGTTCTTCCGCGTCGAGTCGATGCGGGTGATCACCGACGAGCTGCCGGGTGGCGAGTTCTCGACCGAGGCAACGGTGAAGGTGTGGGTCGGCGAGGGTGACGATGCCGAGCGCCGAGTGTGGGTCGCCGAGGGCAACGGTCCGGTCAACGCCATCGACACCGCACTGCGCCAGGCGGTCGGCACCGTGCTGCCCGAACTGGCAGACATCCACCTCACGGATTACAAGGTGCGCATCCTCGACGGCGCCAGCGCAACCGGCTCGACCACGCGGGTGCTGCTGTCGGCCTCCGACGGCAAGCGTGACTGGACCACCATCGGTGTCAGCCCGAACATCATCGAGGCGTCGTGGCGGGCGCTGGAGGACAGCCTCGTGTACGGCCTGTTGCACCGCTCGCTGCGCAGCAGCGGCTGATAGAAAGAACAGCGATGGCCGCCCCCCGATTCAGCCCGGTTCCTCCCACCGACCGCCCGCGGTACTACGAGTCGCCCGATCACGTGCCCGATGCGTGGGCGCCCGATCGACCCGGTGACATCGAAGGGTTCCAGCCCGAAGGACCCCGCCTCGGCGACCAGGGACCCGACCAGGGGTTCGCGCTACGCATCGCCGCGCAGCTGCGTCCGAAGGTGCAGCTCCACCCCGGCGAGCACATCGACGACGCCATCCGTGGCTGTCTCGGCGTCGCCTTGCGACGGGCATCGATGTTCTCACGGGCGCCCGTCGTGCACGACCTCACGATCGCCTTCACGATCTGGGGTTTCTACGACCCGCACCCACCTGTCGAGCTGGTGGAGCTGCGCGGCACGATGTTCGAGGGGCTGCGCCTCGTCGGGCATCACTACACCGAAGCCCGCATTGTCGCCGATCTGCCGCCCGAGGCCACGCTGCGGATGACCCCGGCCCAGGTCGCCGATGCCTACCCCGCCGACTGGCGAACCCTCGTCGGCGCCTGACTCGACTCGCTTGTCGGTGGCGCCCATCGTGACGGCGTCGCGAACACTGCGCACCGACGTCATCGATCTGCGCGCCACGATGAAGCCGATCGGGCAGTACCCGCGCGACCCCACCACCCGGTGGACGTCGAACAGCTTCGCCAAGGCGGTGCTCACGCCCGAGGGACCCGGCACGATGTTGCTCACCTGGGACCGCACCGGTACGACCACCGCCGAGGCGTGGGGGAGTGGTGCCGAGTGGCTCGTCGATCGGGCCCCGCACTGGGCGGGCCTGCGCGACGGCCTCGATGGGTTCGACCCCTCGCTGCACCCCACGATCGCCGACTGGGACCGGCGCCACCCGGGCATCCGCCTCCCCGCTGTCGGCGTGATCTGGCAGGAGCTGCTGCTGGTGTTGCTCGGACAACGCGTCACCACGGAGGAGGCGGTCAAGAGTTGGGCGCGCATTGTGTACGAGTGGGGGGAGCCTGCGCCGGGACCGTGCGACCTGCGACTCCCACCGACCCCGGAGGCGGTCGCGTCGAAGTCGTATGTCGACCTCCACCGGTTCAACGTGGAACGCCGCCGCGCCGATGCGATCCTGCTCGCTGCCCGTCGAGCGAACCGGCTCGAGGAAGCGGCCACGATGACCCCGGCGGATGCCCGTGTGCGGCTGTCGGCACTCCCTGGCCTGGGTGCATGGACCGCCACGTCGGTGATCACCGCCACCCACGGTGATCCCGACACCGTCGTACTGCGCGACTACGGCCTGCCGACGATGGTCAACTATGCCTTCACCGGCGACGCCCGTCGACTGCCGGCCGACGAGGGCGGCGACGACATCATGTGCGGTCACCTGGCCCCGTGGGCCGGACATCGCCAACGGATCGTCCGCCTGCTGTACGCCGCTGGGGTGTCGGTGCCCCGCCGTGGCCCGCGCTCGTACAACCCCGACATCCGGCGTCTCTGAACCGCGTCCCGGTGGGGTGGCCGCTGCGACCCGACCACAGACCGTGGTCGGGCTGCGCGAGATTCGTCCGGTGGTGCGCGCCCTCCGACCACCCCGATGTCGCCCACTCCAGGTGTCGACTGCCGTCGCGCTGATCGGCGCGCTCGTGGTGCTCGCCGCGCTGATGTCCACCACGTCGTCAGCGGTCACCGCCGCCGAGCGCCAGTGGACCTGCCTGCCCGGCACCACACCAGCCGACCTCGACCGGCTGTTCGTATCGGAGCCGGGCGGCGTCGTGGGAGCCGACTACCAACGCACCACACCGCTTCCGGACGGCCGGGTGCTGTGGACGTTCCAGGACGCAGAGGTGCGCACGTCCAACGGGTCGACGACCCTGGTCCACAACATCGGAATGGTGCAGAACGCGAACTGTTTCTCGGTGCTGATCGGTGGAACTGCCGCCGATCCTCGTCCGTGGCTGTTCTCCGAATCGACCACACCGTTCGTCCGCTGGTTCTGGCCGCTCGGGGCCGAGGTCGGCGTCGATGGCAGGGTGTACATTTTCGCCGCCGAGATGTACGAACGCAGTCCCGGCTACCTGGTTCGCACCGAGCCCACCTCGACGGTGGTCGCTGTGGTCGACATCGCGACCTGGACCATGGTGGGCGCGACGGCACGCCCAATCCCGGCACCGACCTCTACGGCTGGTCGATCGAGTCGGACAGCACGTGGACGTACCTCTTCGCGCAGTGCCACCGGCAGTTCGGTTACGACCTCCACTTCCTCTACGCCGCCCACGATCAGAGCTGCGCCAACCGGGTCACCGTCGGTCGTGTCCCCGAGGGACAGTTGCTCGCCGCGCCCACGTACTGGACGGGTCGAGGCTGGAGTGTCGACCCGGCGGCGGCCGCCCCGATCATCGAGACGTCTGGCCGGATGGTGAACGCCACCCAGTTCGTGCTGAGCAACAACACCTGGATGGCGATCACGAAGGTCGACGACTGGTGGGGCGAGCGAATCCTGGTCGAACGTGCCGAGCGTGCGGTCGGGCCGTACTCGGTGGTCGTCGAGATCCGGGCGACTCCCCGATGCCCTACAGACCGGTGCAACACCTACTTCGCGAGTTGGATTCCGACGTCGCCCGGGCAGCTCGTGTTCGGCATGTCGCACAACCAGTGGAACGGCGTGGCGAGCGAGTTCTACCGGCCGTCGTTCACGGCGGTCCCGGCGCCGGCCTACACCGTGTCGTCGGCGCAGCGTTGCTCGCTGGGTCACTGTCGCTGAACGACCCGCTGGTCGACGATCTGGTCGAAACCTTCTAGTGAACTCGAAGGTTTGCCGCTATCGTGGCGACCATGCGTATCGGAGCACTTGCCCAATTGTCGGGCCTCAGCACTCAGACGATCAGATACTACGAGTCGCTCGAACTCCTCCCTGATCCCGAGCGCACGCCGTCTGGCTACCGTGAGTACGCCGCCGACGCGACACAGCGTCTCCGGTTCATCCGCGACGCCCAAGCGTGGGGACTCAGGCTCGGTGAGGTGCAGACGCTGCTATCGATGAAGGACGCCGGACGCGCCACGTGCTCGCACACGTTGGCGTTCCTCGACCACCATCTCGCCGAGATCGACGCGCAGATCGATCGACTCCAGTCGGCTCGCATCGAGATGTCGGAGTTGGCCGAGCGTGGCCGCCACCTCGATCCCGCGTCGTGTACCGACCCCGACCGCTGTCAGGTGATCGACCCGTCATGACCACGTCGAGCCCCACCCAGCCATCCAACCCGCCCGCCAACCCGCCCGCCAACCCGCCCGCCAACCCGCCCGCCAACCAGGCAGCGGTGCGATCCGACATCGCCATCGAAGGCATGACCTGCGCCGCGTGCGCCAACCGGATCCAGCGGGGCCTCACCAAGCTCGACGGCGTCGACGAGGTCCGTGTGAACTTCGCCAACGGTCGCGCCACGGTGCTGCATCACGGCGCAGCCGACGCCGACATGCGCGCCGTCGTCGAACGCCTCGGCTACGGCGCACCGGTCACCGCCGACCACGACGCTGCTGAACGCCAGCGAGAGGCCGACCTGCGCCGACGCTGGATCGTCGCGCTCGTGCTGGGCGTGCCGGTCGTGGCGTTGTCGATGGTGCCCCCGATCCAGTTCGACGGGTGGGAGTGGGTGGTGGCGGTGCTCGCCACGCCGATCGTGTTCTGGTGCGGGTGGGGCTTCCACCGGGCGGCCTGGATGAACTTGCGCCACGGGTCGACCACGATGGACACGCTCGTGTCGATGGGCACGTTGTCGGCGTGGATCTGGTCGACCGTGGTGCTCGTCGGCAGTGTCGGCGACGAGTCGAGCGACATGGGATCGATGTCCATGTCGATGACGAGCGGCGGTGACGGCAATCACGTGTACTACGAGACCGGGGCGGTGATCATCGCCCTGATCCTGATCGGCAAGTGGCTGGAGATCCGAGCGAAGCGACGGTCGGGCGATGCGATTCGCGCGCTCGCCGATCTCGGCGTGCGGTCTGCCCGACTCGAAGATGGCACCGAAGTGCCGTTGGATCAGCTGCAGGTCGGCACCCGATTCGTGGTGCGCCCGGGGGAGAAGATCGCCACCGACGGCATCGTCGTCGATGGCCTCTCCAGCGTCGATGCGTCGATGGTCACCGGCGAACCCGTTCCGGTCGAGGTGGGCCCCGGCGACGAGGTCATCGGTGCCACTGTCAACGCCAACGGGTCGCTCGTGGTCGAGGCCACCCGGGTCGGCGCCGACACGGCGCTCGCGCAGATCATCCGCCTCGTCGACGAAGCCCAGGGCAGCAGAGCCGAGGTGCAGCGACTCGCCGACCGGGTGGCTGCGGTGTTCGTGCCCGTAGCGATCGTCATCGCCGTGGTCACGCTCGTCGCCTGGCTCACCATCGCCGGTGACGCCAACGACGCGTTCACCGCGTCGGTCGCCGTGCTGATCATCGCGTGTCCGTGTGCGCTCGGGCTGGCCACGCCGCTCGGCATCATGGTCGGCACCGGGAGAGCTGCGCAGCTCGGCGTGATCATCAAGGGGGGCGAAGTCCTGGAGGACACCCGTCGGATCGACACGATCGTGCTCGACAAGACCGGCACGGTCACCGAGGGACGCATGGCACTCGTCGACGTGATCGTGCCCGACGCATCGTCCGACGACGTACTGCCCGCCGTCTTGCTGGGTCTTGCCGGCGCGGTCGAGGCGCGTTCCGAGCATCCGATCGCGCAATCGATCGCCGCAGCGGCGGCGCAACGCCAGGCGCTGCCGGGACCGGTCGATGGCTTCGTCAACAGCCCCGGTATCGGGGTGAAGGCCAGCGTCGGCGGCGTCGAGGTCCGGGTGGGTCGTCGGCAACTGTTCGTCTCGGTTCCAGCGGCGATCGAGCGAGCGGGCTCTGCCGCCGAACGGGCAGGTAACACCGCCGTGTTCGCCGGCCGGGGAGGGGTGGCCGAAGCGGTGTTGGTGGTGGCCGACACGATCAAGCCCACCTCGGTCGAAGCGGTCGCGGCGTTCCACGACCTCGGGCTCACCGTGACGCTGCTCACCGGCGACAACGACCGTACCGCTCGAACGGTGGGTGCCGCGGTGGGCGTCGACAACGTGATCTCCGAGGTGCTTCCCGACGCGAAAGCCGCCGAGATCGTGCGGCTGCAGGCCGAGGGTCGCCGTGTCGCGATGGTCGGCGACGGCATCAACGACGCACCAGCGCTCGCGCAGGCCGATCTCGGCATCGCGCTTGGCACGGGCACCGATGTGGCGATCGAGGCATCCGATCTCACGATCGTGTCGGGCGACCTGCGCGCCGCCGCCGACGCCGTCGCGTTGTCGCGACGCACACTGGCCACCATCAAGGGCAACCTGTTCTGGGCGTTCGCCTACAACGCCGCAGCGATCCCGCTGGCCGCATTCGGCATCCTCAACCCGATGATCGCGGCGGCTGCGATGGGGATGTCGTCGCTGTTCGTCGTGTCGAACAGCTTGCGCCTGCGCCGCTTCAACGGCTATCGAGCCAGCGTTGCGGCCAACCGATCCACCGCACCCGACCCCACCAGAGAGCAGGAACTCGTCGCATGAGCACCATCCACACCTACTCGGTCCCCGGCATCAGCTGCGATCACTGCAAGCGCGCGATCGAGGGCGAGGTGACCGGCGTTGCCGACGTGGTGTCCGTCGTCGTCGACATCGAGGCCAAGCACGTCACCGTCACTGGTGGCGACGATGCAGCGATCCGCACCGCGATCGACGACGCCGGCTACGACATCGCCTGACCAGCTGTCACACGGCAACTGTCACACGGTGCCGGGCCTGACGTGACACTTCGTCGGTCGTGACCCAACGGTGTTGCCAGCGTGCATGATGGGGACATGCAGACACAGTTGTTGATCGGTGGCGAATGGCGCGACGGTTCAGGGTCGGCACGTTTCGACGTCGAGAACCCGGCGAACGAGGACGTGATCGCCTCGGTGGCGGCGGGGACCACCGCTGACGCGACCGCCGCGTGCGAGGCAGCGGCTGGAGCTCAGGCTGCGTGGGCGGCGACGTCGCCGCGCGAGCGCGGCGAGATCCTGCGGCGCACGTGGCAGTTGATGATCGACCACACCGACGAACTCGCCCGGCTGATCACGCTCGAACACGGCAAGCCGCTCGCCGACGCCCGAGGCGAAGTCGCCTACGCGGCGGAGTTCTTCCGCTGGAACTCCGAGGAGGCGGTGCGCATCCACGGGTCGCTGGGGATGGCCCCGGGCGGCGCGAATCGGATCGTGGTGCATCACCCGCCGATCGGTGTGGTGGTGATCGTGACCCCGTGGAACTTCCCGGCAGCGATGATCACCCGCAAGCTTGCCCCGGCCCTCGCTGCCGGCAACGCAGCAGTCATCAAGCCGCCCCGCGAGACGCCGCTCACCGCGCTGCGTATCGGCGAACTGTTGCACGAAGCGGGGCTGCCTGCCGGCGTGGTCAACATCGTGCCCACACTGTCGTCGGGCGACTGGTTCGACGCCGCTGTCGATCACCCAGCCACGCGGATGGTGTCGTTCACCGGGTCCACCGAGATCGGCATCGTGCTGCTCAAGCGGGCCGCAGACCGGGTGCTCAAGACCGTGATGGAACTCGGGGGCAACGCACCCTTCATCGTGTTCGACGACGCCGATCTCGATGCCGCCGTCGAAGGGGCCATGGTGGCCAAGATGCGCCACTCGGCGGAGACCTGCACCGCGGCGAACCGCTTCCTCGTCCATGAAAAGGTGGCCGACGAGTTCACCCGGATGTTGGCGGCGGCGATGGCCGACGTGCGCATCGGTAGCGGGTTCGATGATGGCGTGACGTGTGGACCGATGATCAACGCGAAGGCCGTCGCGTCGATCAACGAACTGGTCACTGCTGCAGCGGACCACGGCGCCCAGATCGTCACCGGTGGCGCTGCGGTCGACGGGCCGGGCCACTTCTACGCGCCGACCGTGCTCGGCAATGTCCCTGCCGGTTCCGAGATCCTGCGACACGAGATCTTCGGACCGGTGGCGCCCGTGATGACGTTCGGCGACACCGACGAGATGATCGCCGCCGCTAACGACACCGAGCTCGGCCTCAGCGCGTACGTCTACACCCAGGACCTGCGTCGCGGCCTCGCCGTCAGCGAACGCATCCAGGCGGGCATGGTCGGGCTCAACCGCGGCGCCGTGTCCGATCCTGCGGCGCCGTTCGGTGGCATGAAGCAGTCGGGCCTCGGGCGTGAAGGCGCCAGCGAGGGCATCTACGAGTTCTGCGAGACCCAGTACATCGCCACCAACTGGTAGCCCCCACCCGACGTTTGTGTTGCATTCTGGGTGGACCGGGTCACCCGAATTGCAACGCAAACGGGTCTGGCGTGCTCAATCGGTGACGAGCGTGTGGTATTCGCCGAAGTCCTTGCCCTTGAGCAGTCGGCCCATCTTGCGCAGTTCGTGTGCCACGCCGAGCACGACGCTCCCCATCGTGATGTCGGTGCCGGTCGATGCAGCAGCGAACGCGGCATGGATCGTCGCGTTCCGGATCGCTGCACCGGACAGTTCGAATCGCTCCGCGATCCAGTCGAGGTCCAAGTCGGCGGTTGGCGCGGTGGGCGGAAGATTGGCCGCCCAGATCACCCTGCGTTCCTCGAAACCCGGCATCGCGAACTCGACGCGCACATGGATGCGGCGCAGGAACGCCTCGTCGACGTTTTTCTCGAAGTTGGTCGCCAGCACCACGAGTCCGTCGTAGGCCTCGAGTCGCTGAAGCAGATACGACACCTCGATGTTGGCGTAACGATCGCGAGCGTCCTTGACCTCGGAGCGCTTGCCGAACAGCGAGTCGGCTTCGTCGAAGAACAACACCATATTGCCGGCGCTCGCGGCGTCGAAGATCTGTTCGAGGTTCTTCTCGGTCTCGCCGATGTACTTGCTCACCACCGACGACAGGTCGAGCTTGAAGACGTCCAATCCGAGTTCGCCCGCGATGATCTCCGACGCCAGTGTCTTGCCGGTGCCCGACGGCCCCGAGAACAACGCGACGAGGCCACGCGACGGATTCGGGGAGAACCCCCACGTGTCGTACACCTCGTTGGCATGTTGGTATCGGTCGACAACGGAGTACAGGAGCGCCTTGCGCTCGGGGCTGAGCACGATGTCGTCCCAGGCTCGCGTCGGCGTGATCCGCCGCGTGAGTTGTTCGAGCGGCCCGCTCGCCAGGCGGCGGACGGCCGCGTCGATGTCGCCACCGACCGCGTCGCGAGTGCGCTGCACGCGGTGCATCTGATCGAACGTCAGGCGATGCGTGCGTTCGACATCGGCGCCGAACGTCGAGGCCCACTCCTCGTCCGTCGGGTCATGTGACGGCGCCCGCACTTCGGTCCACGGTCGCCCGGGGAGCTGTTCCATCGGGGGCGCATTCTGCGCCGACAGCGCCCACACGAGATGTGACGAACGCTCGAGCCAGCGTTGCGCCGATGGATCGAGCGTGTCGCCGATCTCCAACACGACGCCGCGCCCGGTGATGGTGGCTTCGCGAACGAGCGCCGACCACTCCGCGTCGCTCGACGGAATGTCACAGCACATGAAGCGCCACCCCACGGCGTGGTCGGCGGCAGCTTGTCGACGGCGCATCTTGTCGGTTCCCGTGACCACCACGAAGGTCGCGATGTCGTTGTTCCCGTCGGCGGGATCGAGGTCGAGGATCGTGAGCCCGATGGGCAGGTCCGGATCGGGAGAGTCGTCGCCCTTGAGCGTCCAGATGACGCCTTGGTCGAGTGCGACGACCTGGTCGGCCCATGGGCCATCTCCGCTCACCTCGACGAAGGCCGTGCGGCGCAGACGGGCAGTGTGGGCGACGGTCAAGGCCCCCGGATGACCATGTGGGAGCACGACCGCCAGCGCCCCGAGAGTGAGCCGGCCGACCCTGCTGTCGCCCTGGATCGCCGGCACCAGGTGGCGGCAACTCGCGTCGACTTCCGCCGTGGCCAGCAGCGCGAGAACCTCGGCTTCGTCAGCGTCGAGTTGCGCGTTCGCAACGAGCACGGCGAACGCCTCGTCACCCGTCAACGATGTGTGCAGGGCCCGACGAGCAGCATCGATGTCGGGTGCGTTCGTCGTTGCGTTGGCATCGGTCGTCGCGCTGGCACCGGTGGTTGCACTGGCGGCGCTGTCCGGCAGCATCGGCGAAGCCGCGGCGACCAGCAACGCTCGCCCGAAGTTGAACCATGCCGGACTGTCGAACCACGTCGGACTCAGGTCGGTGCTGGATTCGTCGGCTGCCACGTGCGTCAGTCAAGCAGGTGGGCCCCGGACGAACTACGGTCACGGTAATGCCTGCACCGGTTGTCACGGGTGACAACATCATGTGTCCCTTCGGGGCAGCACCTGCGCCGATCACCGTGCTTCCGATGAACAAGGTGATGGCGACGAGCAAGCCGATGGCGAACGTCATGGACAACAAGCCGATCGCGAACATCCCGTCGTTCGGGGTGTGTATGTCGCTCACCAATCCCTTGACGGCGTCGCTCACCGCTGCCGCGCTGGGCGTGCTGACGCCGGGTCCGTGCCTGCCTGTAACGCCTGCACCGTGGGTGCCCGGTGCACCCACCGTGCTCGTGGGGAACATGCCGGCGCTCACCGCTACATCCACGTGCAACTGCGTGTACGGCGGGGTCATCACCGTGGTGGTGCCCACTGCGGTGACCGTCGCGCTGCCCTGACTCCGTCTCGTTCTCGGCTGCATCACGCCCGCTGTTCTGGCCCGTGCTAGTTTCACTGCCCAACGGGTCGAAGCATCGTCGGGGAGGCAGGTTTCCTGTCGATCTGAGCGCCGCTTACTCCCGCGACGGGACCCTGACCGTTGGGTGCCGTTCATTCACAACGTTCGGATCGGGAGGTTCGTAGTGCCGTCATATTTGACACCTGGGGTATATGTCGAGGAAGTGGCCTCGTCGAGTGCCACGCTCTCTGCCGGTGCCACCGCCGTTGCCGCCTTTGTCGGCTTCACTGCCAAGGCGCCGAAGGACGACGCGTCCGATCCCGATGGGCTCAAGCCGCGACTCGTCACGAACTGGACGCAGTTCGAGAGCCTCTACGGCGGGTTCGTGCCCGGCGCGATGCTTCCGCATTCGGTCTACGGCTACTTCAACAACGGTGGGTCGATGGCGTACATCGTGCGCATTGCCCACACCGAGCCGTCCACCGAGCCCGGCCAGCTGGCACTCACCTCCGGTGACCGTGCACTCGGTCCGGCCGTCGAGTTCACCACGGTCGAGCCGAATGCCGACGTGACCGTCACGGTCACCTCGGAGCCGGCCGCCGCCGACGCCGCCGACGACGCGCCTCCGACGTTCGAGGTCACGATCACCGACGGTCACGACGAACCCGAAGTCTTCTCGGGCGTCACACTCGGCGGGATCGACAAGACCATCAACGCCACGTCCACCAAGGTGAAGGTCGAGACCAAGATCGATGTCGACCAGCTCGCAGCCGATCTGCAGACGATGCCCACCGGCAGCTTCTCGATCGAGCCGGCCGAGCCGACCCCGGTCGCGGTTCCCGGCCGAGCCTTCGCTGGCTCCGAGTCGGCCCGCACCGGCATCAGCGGTCTCACGATCGCCGACGACGTCACGATGGTGATGGTCCCCGACCTGGTCACCGCCGCTAGGCAGGAGGACGGCACGATCGACCTCGGGATGTGGAAGACGGTGCAGCTCGCACTCATCAACCACTGCGAGGGACAGGCCAACCGCATGGCCGTGCTCGATGCCCCTCCCGGGATGTCGCCGCAACAGATCAAGGAGTGGCGCTCCGACACCGCGATGTACGACTCGGCCTTCGCTGCGCTCTACTACCCGTGGATCGAAGTCGCCAACCCGGCCGCCACCAACGGCGACACCGAGATCATGGTCCCGCCATCCGGTCACCTCGCTGGCATCTGGGCCCGCACCGACGACACCCGGGGTGTGTGGAAGGCCCCGGCCAACGAAGTCGTTCGTGGCGCCCTCAACGTCGAGACCAACATCACCAAGGCTGAGCAGGGCTTGCTGAACCCGATCGGCATCAACTGCATCCGCCCGTTCGGCACCCAGGGCATCCGGGTCTGGGGCGCTCGCACGTTGTCGTCGAACACCGACTGGACCTACATCAACGTGCGTCGACTGTTCAACATGATCGAGACCACGATCATGAACGGAACGTCGTTCGCCGTGTTCGAGCCCAACGACAAGAAGCTCTGGGAAGGTCTGAAGCGCACGGTCGGCTCGTTCCTCCGCGGTCTGTGGCGCGACGGTGCGCTGTTCGGCGCCACCGCCGAGCAGGCGTTCTACGTCAAGTGCGACGAGGAGACGAACCCACCGGACTCGATCGATCAGGGCAAGGTCATCGTCGAAGTCGGCATCGCGCCGGTGAAGCCGGCCGAGTTCGTGATCTTCCGCGTCGCCCAGATCAAGGACGAGAGCTGATGACACACTCACGCGTTTGCGAAGGGGGTAGCCGGTGACCACGATCGTTCCTGGTGATACCAGCACGACTGCCATCATCTCCTCGACGTTTGCCGTCGAGTTCGGGACGGTGGCGAGCGGGATGTTCACCGAGGCCTCCGGTCTCGGGATGGACATCGAAGAAGTGAAGAGCACTCGCGTCACCGCAGACGGCAAGTCCGTCACGCGGTTCAGCCCGGGCACCGTCAAGTACGGCACGATCACGCTCAAACGTGAGTTCAACGGCAACAAGGAATTCTGGACCTGGCACGACGACATGTGCAAGGGCCTGAGGACGTACACCGACGGGTCCATCGTGTTGTACGACCTCAACGGCAAAGAGGCCGACCGTTGGAACATCCTTCGGGCGTGGCCGTCGAAGTGGTCGGTGTCGGATCTCGATGCCTCCGGTGACGACGCGATGACCGAAGAGATCGAACTCCAGATCGAATTCCTCGAAAGGGCGAAGTAATGACTGATTTCTCCGCAGCCCAGGGCGGTTACTTCTCGTTCGAGCTCGATGGCACCACGATCGGTTTCTTCACCTCCTGCAGCGGACTCTCGTCCGAGGTCGATGTGATCGAACAGACTCAGATCACTGCGGGCGGCAAGAAGGTCACGGTCAAGCAGCCCGGGCCGAGCCGCACGTACTCCGAGGTTGTGCTGAAGCGTGGGTTCACGACCGACACAGCCCTCAACGAGTGGTTCGACGAGACCGTCGATGCGGGAGGACCGGTCACCCGCAAGACCGGCTCGATCGTCATCCTCAGTCGTGATCTCACCGAGATCGCCCGGTTCAACGTGGAAGGTGCGTTCCCGTCCAAGTTGTCGGTCTCGGACCTCAATGCCGGCAGTGGCGAGGCCATGGTCGAGGAACTCACGATTCGTCACGACGAACTGCTCTGGTCGTAACGATGGCAGGTCTGCGTACCGAGTTCGACTTCACATTGCCCAAGGGATACGTCTCGTCTGACGGTGTGCTGCACCGCAATGGCACGATGCGTCTGGCAACGGCGCGTGATGAAATCGAACCGTTACGCGACCGCACCATCGACGGACCCGACGACCCGTACCTCACCATCTTGGTGTTGGCGCGAGTGATCACGTCGCTCGGTTCGCTTCCACAGATCGGCATCGGCGAGGTCGAAGGGCTGTTCGCCGCCGACCTCGCGTTCTTGCAGGATCTCTACGGGATCATCAACTTCGGCGACCAGTCCGACGTCGAGGCCCTCCAGGCGAGTGTGCTTCCCGTCGAACTGGTCGCCGATGACGATGTGCTCGTCGCCGATGCGGCAGTCGACGGGACCGTCGAGACCGACCAGGACCGGCCCGCGGCCGGGCGAACTCGACGCTCTCGGGTCGAAGAGGTCGCTTCGGTCTCGACGCCTTAGGCGGAGCACCAGCCGGTGAAGCTCTACCCCGAGACCTCGCTGTGGAGCGAGATCGCGTATCTCGCTTACCACCTCCATTGGAGTCTGGGCGACCTGCTCGACCTCGAGCACCCCGATCGGGCCCGCCTGATCGAAATGGTGGCCGACATGAACCAACGAGCATGGGACGCACTGACCGATGTCTGACGACAAACTGGGTGATGCGAGCAGCGCAACGTTCCTGTTCGAGGTGGATGGTGTCGATATCGGACGCTTCGAGGAGGTCAGCGGACTCGAAGTGTCGATCGAGACCGAGGACATCCAAGAAGGTGGACAGAACAGCTTCGTCCACAAGATGCCCGGCCGGATGAGTTGGCCGAACATCGTGCTCAAACGGGGCATGACCAAGCAGGACAACCTGCTGAAGTGGCTCAACGAATCGTCGGGCGAGCAGTTCTCGGCGAACGGCAACAAACTCGTTCGCAAGACCGCAGCGATCACGTTGCTCGATCGAGCGGGCACCCGTCTGCGCTCGTGGGACTTCACCGACGCCTACCCGGTGAAGTGGACCGGCCCGCGGTTCGCTGCGGGGTCCACCGATGCGGCCGACGAAGAACTCGAGATCACCCACCACGGATTCCGAGCCCATGACGTCTGAGCTGACCGACGTTGGTGTTACGAGCCCGTCGTCGTCGGGTTCGAACCAGTCGATGTCGAACGACGCATCCAGGTCGGTGCTGGGCGTGGGGATGACCCATCGGGCCCGTTCGCAGACGGTGCTGGGCCAGCACTGGTCGCCGTCGGGTCTCGTCGGCGCAGTTGGTCGGGCCAGCGTCGGCTTCGGTTTGGCGATCGGTCGCTCGCGCTCGATTCGGCCGACGGTGCGGTTCGACGACCTCAATTCGGCTGCGCTGCGACCGTCGTTCGATCTGTGGCGACACCGTCGCACCACCGACGTCGGCTTCGATCACGCCGGCGGGGAAGTCATCGGTGAATTCGGTGACGTCGTGAACCACGTCGATGGTGCGGCCGCTCGCGGACACACGCCCGAATCGGGAGCCAGAACTCCGATCCGACGTCGCGCCATTCCCGGCAGTCCGAACGCCGGCCTCGATCAGACGTCGTTCGCGAGGGCGCGCCGACATTCGCCCCAGCAGGCACGGCCGACGTGGACCGATCAGATCATTCAACGCAGTTCGATCGGGTTCGTCGCGTCAGCACCGGGAAGCGCGGTGCCCGAATCGGCCCTGCCCGCCGACTTCGTGCCGTCGGGCAACCCCAAACTCGATCAGCTCCGACTGATGGTGCGCGAGCGCGAGGGCAAGCGTGGGGATTCCCCGGCTCCGGCTCGTCGGTCCGAGCCTTCCGTCGCGAGGCGACCGGATCGCACGGTGATGCGTCGTACGACGGCGACGGAGCCGACGGTGTCAGCCGGTAGCGAGGCGCTGGTGCCAGGGCGGCTCGCTCGAGCGATGCGCCCGGAGCGCGCCGTGGCCTCGGCGATACCGCAAGCTCGACTCGGTGCGGGGGCGACAGCGACGGGGCCGGTGGCGGCAGCGACAGGATCATCGGGTCCGGTTCCCGCCGGTCGCTCGGGCACCGGTCGTCGGTCTCAGTCGCCTGCAGAACCCACCAGGCTCGACCAGCTTCGATCGCTGTTGGTCGAGAAGGGGATCCTGAGCGTCGAGTCGTCCACCCCCGCCGATGCGGGACGAACTGACGGTGCGCCATCAGATGCTGCGGTCGGCGACACACCGGTGATGAGCCGAGCGGGTCGTCCCCGTCCGGTCGACGGACCACCGCATGAGGTCCGCTCCAACAGGAGCACCACCGCCGGCACCGCCAGCACCACCACCACCACCAGCACCAGCACCAGCACCAGCACCACCAGCAGTGGCAGTGGCAGCACCACCAGCGCCGACCTTCGACGTGCTGCGACCAGCGACATTCGTCGCACACCGGCGCCTGGACCGACCTCACCGTCGATCGAGTCGAACTCGACGTCGCCGTCGCCTGGTTTGCCCGCCTCGTCGGCGAATTCGACGTCGAGCACAACGCGTGGCAACGCACCACCGTACGGAGTACAGGATTCGGCCGGATTGTCGCTCAGCGGTGCACAACCGTCAGCGGTCGCGGTCGTCGGATCGGTCGATCAGCCCACACCGCGGCCGTCGGCTCCGGGTGCCTCGAGGTTCTCGGAGGTGACATCGCAGACATCGCAGACATCGCAGACATCGCGGACGTCGCCGGCATCGCCGGCACCCCCGACATCGCAGACATCGCCGACATCGCAGACATCGCCGACATCGCCGGCACCCCCGACATCGCAGACATCGCCGACATCGCCGACATCGCAGGCACCCCCGACATCGCAGACACCCCCGACATCGCAGACACCCCCGACATCGCAGACACCCCC